>Ga0302320_10003849_pt1 | contig 34486 bp, 32 predicted proteins | sample Bog_T0_3_FD_202130 | JGI IMG/M metagenome (GOLD analysis project Ga0302320, IMG submission 202130) | Peat permafrost microbial communities from Stordalen Mire near Abisko, Sweden - Bog_T0_3 | ecosystem: Environmental > Terrestrial > Soil > Wetlands > Peat | place: Sweden: Abisko, Stordalen Mire...
GCAGCAGGTCGAGGCGGTCGAGGTGCTGGTAGGGGACGATCATGACGTGTCCTGAGGTGTAGGGGAAGGCGTTGACGATGATGAAGCAATGCTGGCCGCGGTAGAGGACAAGGTTGCGTTCATCGTTCTCGCGGTTGGCCGTGGACGAGGGAGCGCGGTCGCAGAAAATGCAACCAGTCGTGCGGTCAGCCGAAGACATGTAGGCGTAACGCCAAGGTGTGAAGATGTGATCCATACAGGGGAGAGTAACAAACCAACCGCCGCTTGCGAGGCGAAAGATTGAGGAATCCGCGGAAGCTGATGGAAGCGGAAGAGCGGAACGGTACCCGGTTTCGTGGCGGTAGGGCCCGGTGAAGTTGGTAAAAACTGCGCAGGGCCAACCTCCGGAAGCGCCTGACAGGGCTCGAATCTTGTTTATTTCTTCACATTTGGTGCCCTGGCGGGTTTGACTCCAATCTTGGCCGTTGCTATAGTCAGAACAGTCTCCCTGTTCCGGGCAGCAAGCAGGGAGGTCCGGCCGCTGGTCAGTTTCAGCCTGTGCAAGCAGGTTCCATTCCTACTAAAGAATGCCAGCAGTCCGAATTTTTTCAGAAGCCGCATCCGTGTTTATACACGCTGTGGCAGACGCGAATTTAATGGCTTTCGACGATATCCGCGACGACTCTTTCACACACGAGCAGCCTCAGGACACCGGTTTGCCAACGGACAACCAGCCAGCCGAGCACCACAGCCCAATCTCAAAGACTTTGCTGGAGAAGCCTGCCGAGGGCGTCTCCCGCAACCCACAAAACGAAAACATGACGGAAGATTTCGCAACAGCACTCGAGTCGTTCGAGCAAGAGCAAGCCGAACTCGCCGCTAACGAAGACCGCGTCCTCAAGGGCACGGTTGTTAGCATCAACAGCAACTACCTGGTGGTTGATATTGGATTGAAGTCCGAGGGCGTAGTGCCCCTGGAAGAAGCCAAGGACCACGACGGTAATGTGAAGTTCCAACCCGGCGACGCCATTGACGTAATGGTCGAGAAGGGCCACACGGAGGAAGGTTACGTAAACCTCTCCTACCAGAAGGCACAGCGCCTGCACGCGTGGGACGAGATCGAAAAAGCTCACAACGACAAAGCTTCCGTTAAAGCTCGCGTCATTGACCGCATAAAAGGCGGCCTGACGGTGGACATACTCGGCGCGCGCGCGTTCCTGCCTGGTTCCCAGGTTGACGTTCGCCCGGTTCGTAACCTGGATGCCCTGAAGGGCCAGGACCTGGAAGTCCGCATCATCAAGGTGAACAAGAAGCGCGGCAACATCGTGGTCAGCCGTAAGCAGATTCTCGATGAAGAAGTCACTGCCAAGCGCGACGTCACCATGACCCATCTGGAAGAGAATGCGGTGCTGACCGGCACGGTGAAGAACCTGACCGATTACGGCGCATTCGTAGATCTGGGCGGCATCGACGGCCTTCTGCATATCACCGATATGAGCTGGGGCCGGTTGACGCATCCGCGCGACCTGGTGAACGTCGGCGACCAGATCCAGGTAAAGGTTTTGAAGTTCGACAAGGACAAGCAGCGGGTTTCACTGGGCTTCAAGCAGTTGACGCCCGATCCGTGGCTTGATGCCAGCGAGCGCTACCCGATTGGTGCGCGCGTGCATGGCCGGGTGATCTCCGTGACCGACTACGGCGCATTCATTGAACTGGAGCAGGGCATCGAAGGCCTGGTCCACGTCAGCGAAATGACCTGGTCGAAGCGCATGAAGCATCCCTCAAAGCTGGTGAACGTGGGCGACCAGGTGGAAGCCGTGGTGCTCAACGTAAATCCGCAGGAGCGCCGCATTTCACTGGGCCTGAAGCAGCTTGAGCTGAATCCGTGGGAGAGCCTGCACGAGAAATTCCCGGTTGGCTCAACCGTGGAAGGCAAAGTTCGCAACCTGACTGACTTTGGCGCCTTCATTGAAATTGAAGACGGCATTGACGGCCTTGTCCACGTCAGCAACCTGAGCTGGACCAAGCGCGTCAAGCATCCTTCTGAGGTTCTGAAGAAGGGCGACAAGGTAAAGGCCATCGTTCTGGCCATTGAGCCCGATAACCGCCGCCTCTCGCTGGGCGTCAAGCAGCTTCAGCCCGACGTCTGGGAGAGCTTCTTCACGGAGCATCGTGTGGGCGACGTGCTCAAGGGCAAGATTCTGCGTCTTGCAAGCTTCGGAGCATTTGTCGAACTTGCCGACGGCGTGGAAGGTCTCTGCCACAACTCGGAAGCACTGGACGCCAACAGCCAGCAGATCGTGCTGGAGCCGGGCCAGGAGTTCGAGTTCAAGATCATCAAGATGAACGCGGAAGAGAAGAAAGTGGGATTGAGCATCCGTGCCGTGGGCGAAGAAGCAACTCGTCACGAAGTGGAAGCCTACAAACACCCGCAATCTTCACCGGGCACCTCGACGATCGGCGAACTGCTCGACTGGAAACGCTCGGGCGAGTAAGCAATCAGATAGAAGGAAAAGCCGCCTGCGGGCGGCTTTTCTGTTTGCTCCGCCGCAAGAAGCGGGCAGATCAAAGCCGAAAAAGACCTTATGAAGGCCACTCACCCGCGCTCGCAAGTATCCAAGTCAGAGCACCCGTTTTGGGGTCATCTGAAAAGAGACGCTTATGTACAAGGTCACGTCCTGGTCGGTTGTTCTGCTAGTGTTGGCCGCGTCGGTGGTTGCGGCATTATGCTCGTGCGGTAGGGGCGCGTCGGCGACGACGAGCGGAAACTCGGGCGGGGGCGGAAGCACGAAAAAAACGACGCCGACGGTCACGTGGCTGGAGCCAGCGCCGATCACCAACCCAGCGCCATTGAGCGCGACTCAGTTAAACGCGACGGCCAGTGTTCCGGGAACGTTCGTCTATACACCTCCGGCAGGGACGGTGCTTGGGGCTGGATCGCAGACGCTTGCGGTGACCTTCACTCCTACCGACACGACTGACTACAACACTGCAACTGCCTCAGTTGCGATTACGGTCGATCCGGCGGTGACGACAAAAGCTAACCCGATTGTCTACGTCTCGGAGATCACTACGATTTCCAACGGCACGAGTTCCGGCACCTTCTCCGGATTGATTGAAGCATTTTCTCTGGACAGCAGCTCCGGCAACCTCACACCAATCCCGGGATCGCCTTTTGCCACGAATTACGGATATCTGGACGACATGGAACTGTCTCCCGATGGCTCCTTCGCATACGTTGTAGCCGAGAGCTACCCGGCGGGCACGTGTTGCGTCGGCACCTCGTCCATACTGGTTTACGCTCTCGATCCTGTATCCGGCGCGCCTACTTTGAAGCAGGCCCTGGCAGTCGGTACGTCGCCGGGTGCGGTCTTCGTGCATCCGTCCGGTCGATTCATCTACCTCACGCCTTACAGCGACAGTTCAGGCAATACCGGAACCGGCATCTTTTCGGTTCAGAGCGACGGCACGCTCGCGTTCAGCAGCTTTTTGCAAGGTCAAAGCGGGGGTCTCATCAGTCCGGATGGCGCATTCCTCTATGCCGTATTGGCGGGTTCACCTGTGGGTAATTGGCCAAACACCAGTCCCTGCGGACCAATCAACTGGACGGTGACGGCGTTCCGCATCGATCCCAGTAGTGGCGCACTGTCCCCTGCCGCAGGCAGCCCACTGAGCCTACAACTCGAGAATTGCGACGTTGGACGCTTACCCCAGACGCTCCCCGCGCTCATCGATCCTTCCGGAAAGCGGTTATTTATGCCCGACATCATAAGTTCGAGTATTGCAGTCGTTGGGATCGACCCGCCGACCGGCGCATTAAGCCTGTTGCCCGGAACTACGAATGGCTCTATCGGGTACTCCGAGGTCATGGACCCACTGGGCCGCTTCCTCTATTTCGGCTCGTTCACGGGATTTTCCTTGGCGGGAAACCAAGCAAGCGGGATACTGACTCCGCTTCCAGGAGGGCCGCTTCAGGTCACTCCCGTACAGAGCTACCCTGAAGCCAGCAGTACGATGGCAATTGATCCGTCCGGGGCCTATGTACTTTCTACCTGGAGTTACTTCGTGGATGGCTTCGGTTGCTGTACCCCGCCTTGGACTCTGGTGGAGTTCCAGATCAACCCCAATACAGGTGTACTGGCGCAAGTACCTTCAACTCCGATCACGCTAGTAGGAGGGGTGTCCAAGATAGTAGTCGTTCAGCCCAAGTGAGCGCCTTGAAAGCTGAGAGAATCGCTAGCGCGTGTCGGGTGGCTACTTATCCAGCTTGAGATTAATATGGGCCTGTTTGCGCGTGTCAAACGAGCTGAGGGTCTTCACTCCGCTCTTGTGACCATGGGATTCGGCACGCACCTCGTAGTCAACGCTGGGTGAAAGATTGTTGAAGCGGAAGCCACCGTCGTCCTGGCAGATGAAGGTGGTCACCGAAAGGCTGCGCATGTTCTTGAGATAGACGATGGCGCTTGGAATTGGGTGGTCAGACTTGTCGAGCACCGTGCCTGCAAGGTTTCGCGGACCAGAAGCGTCTTCTGCCTTCTTGCCTCCAAAGAGTTGAGCGCTCATGCACGCGGATAACAGCAGAAGAGACACGCCAATCAAGGCGAGACGACGCACGAAAACACCTCCAGAAAGCTTCTTGCGATTCTACTCCTGAAGGCGAACGCCGATATCGATGCGCTCGTCGCCCTCCACGTGAATGCTGGTTTCAGGCATCGGTTTGCCATGAGAGGGCTTCCCATCGGGGACCAGGACGTAGTCTGCCTTGACGACGGGAACGCGGAAGGCGAACTCGCCGCGATGGTCAGAGACGGCCTCCCACCGGATTTTTTTCTCGTCAGCGCGACGCAGCTTCATGCGCACTCCGTAGACGGGACGCTGTCCCGGTCCCCAGAGGGTGCCGAAGATGAGCGCATGCGGCGCAGGCGCAGTGGCGGAGCCGGCAGGCGCGGCCAAGGCCGGCAAGCACAGCAACAACGCCACTGAGGCTGCCACCAGCCTGCGCAGGCGGCGTCTAGAAATCTCCATCCTCGTCCAGTTTTGCTTCCTCCTCGTCGTCGGCGTCCTCTTCACTTACCTTTGCCAACTCCAGGGGTTCGATGCCCACTACTTCGAAATCAGTGCCGCACTCGGTACAAGATAAGATTTCGCCTTCGTCGAGTTCTTCTTCCGCCACATCCAGATCACTCTCGCACTCTGGGCACAGGACCATAACTTCCTCCACTTATTTTTCGGTCGCAGATGCTTTGGCTCCGCATGCTGCCCCGCATTTATATTTAGATTCTCTTCAGCGCAGCGTCAAGTACCGTCTGCAACAGAAGTGACCGCTTCGGAGCGTTTGGATGCCCAAGATGAAAATTAGGAACTTTTTTTATGCATGCTGCCTGACGCTGAACGCCGGATTAACGAACGGTGTTTTGCGGCAGTTCGGATTACGGAGTTTGAGGAGAATTTTGGCCACCAGCATCCGCTTCCTCGCACGGAAAATGGCATCGAATATGGCTAGGTTTGTAGATTTCGACTATCCGGCAGGATTGACCCGGCTAAATGTTGCGGCGTCCAGCACCCTGCACTGGGCAGCATCTCCGGATGGGCGCGCCGCGGGATACGAGGTGCCTTACCGGGATACGATCTCTCCGCTGTGGGAAAAGGTATGGCCGGCGGGCGCACAATCGCAAATTACGGTACCGTATTCGAAGGATCATGTTGTGTTCGCCGTTCGCGCCTACGAAGCGGACGGGCATCGCCGGTTGCCGGTGCATCCGACGCCGGAGCGGTAAGACAGAGGAGAACTATGGCACGCGGTGGACAGCTTTCAAATTTTGGATTTCCGCCGTTCACGCGCGCGGTGAAAACCCTGATCATTGTCAACGTGGGGGTGTACCTGGTCTTGCTGCTGTCGCGGCTGACGGTGCCCATGCTGACTGAGTTTGTTGACTACTTCCTGTATCTGCGCCCCGCGGCGGTGATGCACGGACAGATCTGGCAGCTTGTCACGTACGCGTTCATACACGATCCGCACTCCGTTACCCACCTGCTGTTCAACATGCTGGGGCTGTGGATGTTCGGCTCACAGTTTGAAATGGATTTCGGGACTCGAAAGTTTTACGAATTCTACTTCTGGTGCGTGGTGGGTGCGGCGGTTACAACCATCGCGGTGGGCGCATTCGGCATCATCGCCTTCCGGCAGATTCAGATCCCGCTGTTCGCCGTGATGGGGAACATCTGGCGGACGTCGACGATCGGCGCTTCCGGCGGAGTGTATGGATTGCTGATCGCCTTCGGAATTCTGAACGGCGACCGGCAGATGTACGTGTTTCCCTTCCCCATTGCGATCAAGGCCCGCTACATTGTCGCCATCTGGATATTCATCGCCTTTGTGAGCGCCTTCAACGGAACCAACGGCGTAGCGGAATTTGCCCACCTGGGCGGCGCGCTGTTCGGCTGGATTTACCTGCGTTTTATCCCGCGCTATGGTCTGCAGTCCGTGGCTTCAGAGGGGGCCTTCGGACTTCGCAATCGTTACTACAAATGGAAGCGGCGGCAAGCAGCCAAGAAGTTTGAAGTTTACATGCGCAAGACCAATCCGAAGCACGAGGAGTACTTCGACGAGCATGGAAACTATCGTGGCCCGAATATCGACAAAAAGGACGACGACTCCGGCTGGGTGAACTGAAAACGGTACGCTACAGCACTCCAGGGATTGGTGTGTCCGTAGTTCATCGCCGGGAGAAAGCGCCCGGCTGCTTTGCCGGGAGCACCTTCCGCGATTCCGGTCTAGACTCCGCCCTCCAGGATGTCTTCCACGATTCCTTCCTGGGTGGAGAAGATGGGCTCTAGTTCCTCGTAGATATTGGTGATCACACCGAGTTCGGGCAGGGTCATCCAGTAGTGATGCACGTCGGGATCCTGCATGGCGGATTCACGCGCTTCGTCTGAGAGCCAGATGCGGATATGCACGAACACATCCGGATTCTTTTGATCGCGGAAGAGCATGTCACGCGAGTACTGTTTGGCATACATCATGTTGTAGAACTCGCGCAGAAAGTTAAGGAACTCCTGCTCCTTGCCCTCATGCGGTTTCAGAATCGCCATGGAACGGATTGGATCTCTCATAGCCCGGAATCCTTCTTCTTGAATGACTTCGTTTTTCTTGACCGGCCGCTCGTCTCGCTTAACGGGCGAATTCGATGCAGGCGGATAAAATTGGTGGAGCCTGTAGTCGCCATGCGGGTTCCAGCAACAATCGCAACCACGTCGTCGGTGGTCACCACCTCGGCCCGCCTCAACTGGGCCTCGGTCGCATCAATCATGGCCTCAACCGAACGCATGTTCTTGACCGGGACGGGACGCACGCCCCAATACAAATTCATCCGGTTGCACACCGCCGGCACGTGCGAGAAAGCATAGACCTCTGCGCGGGGCCGGTACTTGGAAATCAGACCCGCCGTATTGCCGCTTGCGGTGAAAACGGCAATGCCTCGCATATTCAACTCTTCGGCTACGTGAGCCACACTTTCGCAGATTGCCTCAGGGATCGTCAACTGCAAGATCTCGCGGCGGCGCGGAGCAGTCATTTTCCGGATATCGGCCTCGGCCTCCACCACGATGCGCGCCATCATGCTGACGGCCTCCCGGGGATAGTGTCCGCTGGCGGTTTCACCCGAGAGCATGACCGCATCCGAACCATCATAAATGGCGTTGGCAACGTCGCTGGCCTCGGCGCGGGTGGGGCGCGGATTCTGAATCATGGAGTCGAGCATCTGGGTTGCCGTGATCACCGGTTTGCGCCAGCGCAACGCCCTCCGGATCACGTGCTTTTGAATGATTGGAACCTGCTCCGGCGGGACTTCGACGCCGAGATCGCCACGAGCCACCATGACGCCGTCAGCAATCGCAAGAATCTCTTCGAGATGTTCGATGGCCTGCGGTTTTTCCAGCTTGGCAATCACCGGCGTATCGCTGCCGGCGGCGGCAATGATCTTCTTTACCGCCCGCACATCGGAGGCAGAGCGGACGAACGAGATTGCTACGGCATCAACTCCCACGGAGAGCCCAAAGGCGAGATCCTTCTTATCCTTGGCGGTAAGCGATGGCACGCTCAGCACGGCGCCCGGCAAGTTGATGCCCTGGTGCTCGCCCAGCATTCCACCGTCGATCACCTCGCAGAGCACGTCGTCTCCCATTACTTTCAAAACCTTGAGCGAGAGACGTCCGTCGGAGAGCAGAATGCGCGATCCGGGCAGAGCCTCGCGCGCAAGGGTCTTGAAGGTGGTTCCGAGCAGTTCGGCGGTCCCTTCGACTTCCTTGTTGGTGATGGTCACATGCGAGCCCGTCACCAACTCCACGGGGGTGTGATTGCGCAGCGCGCTGGTGCGAATCTTGGGGCCTTGCAAATCCTGCAGCACGCAGACGGTGCGCCCCAGAGAGGCCGCGACACGGCGCAGGATACGGATTCGCTGCAGGTGTTCAGCATGACTGCCGTGGGAGAAATTGAGGCGCGCTACATCCATTCCGAGCAGCAATAGCTGGCGAATGTCTTCTTCGCTATTCGAGGCGGGGCCAAGCGTACACACAATTTTGGCACGACGGCGCGAAGCTGGTTCGAGCGCGTTCTCCCCGGCAAGCAACGTCTTAAGATTTTCGGTCATGATTCCTTTGAATTTCGTTCGCCGGCTGCACTCTCGGTCGCCAGCTTAGAGTAGCTCCCAAAAAGATAACGCGGGTACCGCACGGCATTGAACTCTGCCCCGATCAGAATCACCAGCGAAACCATGTAAAGCCAGACGAGCAAGGCAATGGCCGTGCCAACCGAGCCATAGATAACACCGTAATCCGCATAATGCCGCAGATACCAGCCGAAAATGGTAGTGGAGGCGAACCAGAGACCTGTGGCCAGCACCGATCCCGGAATGACCCTGTGCCAGGGCTGGGTGCGCGGTAATCCGTGATGGTAGATGAGCGCGAGCACGGCGATGGTGGTAACCACGGCAATCAGCCAGCGCACAATGGTCCACAGAGCGAGGATGTAGATATCGAGCTCGCGGGCGGCGTGGAAGGCAAGCCAGTGCTGAATCTCATTACCGAAGGCAAGCAGGAAGCTGGCAAAGGCCATGGGGATGCCAGCCATGAAGACCAGGAGAAAAGAGATCAGCCGCTCCTGGGTGAGGTTCCAGATTTTCGGCATCTGGTAAGCCCTGCGGAAGCCGTCCATCCAGGAAATCATGGCTCCGGAACCGGTCCACACGGTGATCAAGGATGTGGTGACGATCATGCGCACGGGCGCGGGCTTGCGGCCTTCAAAAAACGTGAGGATCGAAGGCGCCGTGCCCGAGGGCATGATGCCGCCGATGGCAAATGAAATCTCGCGAACAAATCCCAGAGTGCTATGCGAAGCGGCAAGAATGGAGGAAATGAGAAGCACCGCCGGAAACAGCGTGAGAATCGCCGAGAAGGCCGCAGCTTTCGCCACGGCAAACTGGTCATGCTCCAGCGTCCTCACTAAAGCAATCCTTACCTGTTTCAGGAATCGCAGCATAAAGAGAAGGGTGCAGTCCCTGGATTCTCCGGGCCAAAGCTGGCGTAGTGATTGTAATTGAGTGACTGCGGACTCTGATACGGAGAAGCCGGAAATCGGCATGCACGCTATTCGCCGGAAATCAGCAAGCCGACGCGAGCTAGTTTTCTGCTTGCATCTGCAACCAAAGCTTATTAGACATAGTCTAAGTCTTTGTGGATGCCGATGCGATTCAGCGGTCTTTGGAAGAGTGCGGGTTGCGATGCACTCCGCAGCGCTACGCCGTAATGGCATTCCTGATGGAACACAACAAGCATCCCACGGCAGCGGAAATCTTTGAAGCTGTGAATCGCGTGGACCCGCGCTCTTCAAGGGCCACGACCTACAACAATCTGCGGGACCTGGTGCAGGCGGGTTTGGTGCGTGAAGTGGCCGTGGAGGGCCGCGCCGCGCGCTTCGATGCGAAAGGCGTGCGGCACCACCACTTCATCTGCGACCGCTGCGGCAATGTTGAGGACATGGAGTGGTACGACGTACCCAGTCCTGCGTCGAGCTCGCTCGGTAAGCGGACCCTTCGCGAATGCGAACTCATTTTTCGGGGGCTGTGCGCGAAGTGCGCTCCCTTGCACGCTTCCTAATAAGTTCGTAGTTTGGCACAGTTTTTTACTAATTCGAAAGAAGGTAAACAAATGGACAAAACACCCAAATCGGTAGCTCCTCCGCCCGTTCCCACGGAGCAGGAGCAAAAGGTAGCAGGCGAAGCCACATGTCCGTTCTCGGACGGCGCTCGCAAACACACGATCGGCGGGGCTCCAACAAACGCTGATTGGTGGCCCAATCAACTGAACCTGAAGATCCTGCACCAGCACTCCCCTCTGTCCGACCCCATGGGCGAGGCGTTCAACTACGCGGAGGAGTTCAAGAGCCTTGATCTGAATGCCGTGATTAAAGACCTTCATTCCTTGATGACGGACTCGCAAGACTGGTGGCCGGCGGACTATGGCCACTATGGGCCGTTCTTCATTCGTATGGCATGGCATAGCGCGGGCACGTACCGTATTTCCGACGGTCGCGGCGGCGCGGGTTCCGGTGCGCAGCGATTTGCTCCACTCAATAGCTGGCCGGACAATGTGAGCCTTGACAAGGCGCGCCGGTTGATCTGGCCGATCAAGCAGAAGTACGGCCGGAAAATCTCATGGGCCGACCTGATCATTCTCGCCGGTAACGTGGCACTGGAGTCGATGGGATTGAAGACCTTCGGTTTCGCCGGTGGGCGCGCGGACATATGGGAGCCAGAAGAAGATATTTACTGGGGACCGGAGGGCAAGTGGCTGGCCGACGAGCGCTATAGCGGAGACCGCCAGCTCGAAAATCCTCTCGGCGCGGTTCAGATGGGTTTGATCTATGTGAATCCGGAAGGGCCTAATGGCAAACCGGATCCAATCGCGGCGGCACGGGATATTCGTGAGACGTTCGCTCGCATGGCGATGAACGATGAGGAGACAGTTGCCCTGATCGCCGGCGGACACACGTTTGGCAAAGCTCATGGCGCTGCCGATCCTAGCAAGTACGTGGGCCTTGAACCCGAGGGTGCCGATATCGAAGAGCAAGGCTTTGGCTGGAAAAACAGCTTTGGCAGCGGCAAAGGCGTCGATGCGATCAGCAGCGGCCTGGAAGGCGCATGGACCACCAATCCGGTGAAGTGGGACAGCAACTACTTCGACAACCTGTTCGGCTATGAATGGGAACTCACGAAGAGTCCCGCCGGGGCTCAGCAGTGGACGGCCAAGAACGGATCTGCAGCCAGCACCGTTCCGGATGCCCACGACCCGTCAAAGAAACACGCGACGATCATGTTCACGACGGACCTCTCACTGAAACTGGACCCGAGCTACGCCAAGATTTCGAAGCACTTCCACGAGAACCCGGAGGCATTCGCGGACGCGTTTTCCAGGGCGTGGTTCAAGCTAACGCACCGTGACATGGGGCCTATTTCGAGATACCTTGGCCCGCTCGTTCCTACCGAGCGGTTGCTGTGGCAGGACCCCGTTCCCGCGGCGGATCACAAATTGGTTGGAGAGCAGGACATTGCTGACCTGAAGGCGAAGATCCTCGCTTCGGGACTTTCCATCTCCCAACTGGTCACAACGGCCTGGGCGTCGGCTGCGACTTTCCGCTGCACTGACAAGCGCGGCGGAGCGAACGGAGCTCGCATACGCCTCGCGCCGCAAAAGGATTGGGAAGTTAACCAGCCAGCCGAATTGGCCAATGTCCTTCAGAAGCTGGAGGCTATTCAGAAGGACTTCAACGGCGCCCAGTCCGGTGGGAAGAAGGTCTCGCTTGCTGACCTGATCGTTCTGGGCGGCTGTGCAGCGGTTGAGGCCGCTGCGAAGAAGGCCGGCCACGACGCGAAGGTTCCCTTTTCGGCGGGGCGCATGGACGCCTCGCAGGAGCAGACCGATGCGCATTCGTTCGCCGTACTGGAGCCGACCGCAGACGGGTTCCGCAATTATCTCCGGAAGGAACACGAGGGATCGGCGGCTGAGTTGCTGCTGGATCGGGCAAACCTGCTGACGCTGACCGCTCCCGAGATGACGGTTCTGGTGGGTGGATTGCGCGTGCTGAATGCAAACTTCGGGCAATCCAAGAACGGCGTTTTCACCAAGCGGCCTGAGACGTTGACGAATGATTTCTTCATCAACCTGCTCGACATGAAAACGAAGTGGCAGAAATCAGCCACATCTGAAGGCGTGTTGGAGGGACGTGACCGGGCGACAGGCAAACTCAGGTGGACGGGCACTGTCGTTGATCTCGTCTTCGGTTCCAACTCCCAGCTCCGAGCCCTCGCGGAAGTCTATGCCTGTGACGACTCGAAGGAGGTGTTTGTGAAGGACTTCGTGGCGGCGTGGAATAAGGTGATGAACCTTGATCGCTACGATCTTGTCTGAACGCAATCGGAGATCTAACACCTTCCGACGGTAATCGCCCCGGTCCATGATCATGGCTCAGCCAGGGTTCATGGACCAGGGCTCTTCCTACGGTTCAGACCGCTTTGCTGGTCTGGGGAGCCATCTGCTTCATCATCTGACGCATGGCGGCGAGATGGCCCGGTGCCCGCTCTTCCATCCAAGTTTCAAAGCGATTCGCGGCCTTCTCGAGGTTGGCGAGGAACAACGGGTTTGAGAATCGCCGGCGGCCTTCCGGTATGGTTGGCTTTACGCGCTCCCAAACGAAGAAGAACTCTCCGTTAGTCTCGAAGAAGAGGTCTTCATGCAGCAGTCCATGATTGAGGTACGCGCATGCTTGATCCCAGTAGCTTACGACCATTATGAATGATGTGCCTGCTTCCGTTCCCATGGGCGCGACTTGCATCGCTTCTTCCATGGTATTCGCGAAGTAGCTCTTGCTGAACCAGTCACGCGCTTGCCGCATCCGCGACTCGCGGCGAAGATCGAAGATTTTCAGTTGGAGTTCTCCCTGTTCGTACGTCGGAGTCGTGGCCATGGTGTTCTCCTTAGTCTTTAAATTAATCGTGATGCCGTGAATGATATGCGCTCTGCTGCCAGTGCTTAGTTGCAATCGGTGGAGCGGATGTTGCTCCTGCTCGCGCAGCTCGGGCGCGAGATGATTTCCGACACATTGACCTCGGTGGGATTGAGAGTTACTTCTTAGCAGTTTTGATACTTCCAGTTGCGCTGTTTACCTTCGGCGATCCACTCAATGGCAGTTGCGATGCGCTTGTCACGCGTCTCGGGACGCTTGGCATCGACAATCCATTCCGCATACTCACGTTTGCAGCTTGGGCTGAATGCAGCAAAGGCGGCGGCCGCTTTCTTGTTGATCCTCAAAGCGGAAGCGAGCTCCGGAGGCACTTCTGGCGCCTGTTTGGGTGCCTTTACGACCTTATGCCGTGCGGCAATCGGACTGGTGTACTGCCCGTTCGCAACGAACCCTGCAGCTTGTCGAATCCAGTCCAACATCAGCTTATCTGGAGGAAGATCGCTTACACTTGCGAGGCGGCCCAATGACCCCATCGCATCTAAGCGCAGCGCCTTTGCGTCACGCAGAACGGCGCCAATCTCCTCTCCCCAAAAGCCGAAGCTGCAATGCTGCTTGAACGCTGACATGTTGCAGAGAATTGCGCCGCGATATTCGAAAAACGGACGGCTCCATTTGATCGTCTCTTCGACCTCAGGGCAGGCTTTGTGTACCAACTGCCGCAAGTGCATGAGGATCGGCTGGGCGAACGGCTGCGCCTTCGCCAAGTATGCGTCGACTTTAATGTTCAGATTGTGCGCCGCCATCGATTCAACCCTTCCAAGACCAGACAGTGTAACAACTGGCGGGGAGATTGTGGGGGGCAACTTTCAGATGTATCCAGTTTGACGGCTATTTCTTTGACTTCGCAATCTGATACCTTTGCTCTCGCTGGGTTCCGCACTGCCGCAAACTCGAATATGATCCAATGTTGGAAGTCTTTCGAGTCATTTATGTCCACAACGCCTGATCCCGTCATCCGTCCAGAAACAAGCTCGGGCGTCACTCTGCGGTCCCGTTTCAATTCACTTATCCAACATCGTGAGGAGCAGGTCTTTCTTGTTCTTTCGCTGCTGATTGGCGCTCTGGCTGGGCTCACGGTGGTGGCGTTCATCGTGCTGACCGAGCATCTCGGAATGCGCATTTACCCGGTCGGAAGCCCAGCTTGGAGGCGCATCGCAATGCCGGTTGGCGGATCCCTGGCCATGGGCTACCTGCTCTACCGATATTTTCCCGACGCACGCGGCAGCGGCGTTCCGCAGACCAAGGCTGCGCTCTACGCGCACAACGGCAACATCTCGCTTCGTACGGTTCTCGGAAAGTTCGGCTGCACGGCGGCAACTCTCGCCAGCGGAATTCCTCTTGGACGTGAAGGTCCGTCGGTGCAGGTGGGCGCCGGCATCGCCTCGGTCCTCGGTCGCTCGCTCGGCTTGCGTCCGGAGAAAGTGAAAGCACTCATCCCTGTAGGAGCGGCCGCGGCCATTGCTGCTGCCTTCAACACTCCCATGGCAGCAGTGCTGTTTGCGTTGGAAGAGGTGGTTGGAGATCTCCACGCTCCGGTTCTGGGCTCTGTGGTGCTGGCCTCCGCCACTTCCTGGGCAGTGCTGCGATTGTTGCTGGGGAATAATCCGCTGTTTCACGTACCCTCTTATGAACTGGTGCATCCGTTGGAGTTTGGCATCTACGCGATACTGGGCATCGCTGGCGGATTTTTATCAGTAGCATTCACCAAGCTCTTGCTGGCAATGCGCAAGCGTTTTCTGCTTCTGCCTAGAAGCACTCGCTGGTGGCATCCCGTGGTGGGCGGCGTGTTGGTAGGGCTGATGGGTTGGTTTGTGCCCCAGGTGTTGGGGGTGGGATACAGCTACGTAGGAGCCGCCCTCGACGGAACCATGGCGTTCAAGTTGATGGTCCTACTGATCGTGCTCAAGCTGTTTGCCATCACCACCGCTTACGCATCCGGCAACGCTGGTGGAATCTTCGGTCCAGCCTTGTTCCTGGGCGCGATGCTTGGCGGAGCGATTGGCACCGTGGCCCATCACTGGCTGCCTACTTATACCGCGACATCGGGGGCTTACGCACTGGTGGGCATGGGTGCGCTCTTCGCCGGAATCGTCCGCGCGCCCATGACCTCTGTGTTAATGATTTTTGAGATGACTCGCGATTATGCGGTCATCGTTCCGCTGATGATCGCAAACCTGGCGAGCCTTTTTATCTCCACGAGATTCCAGAAAGAACCAATCTATGAGGCCCTGGCGCAGCAGGATGGAATTCATCTGCCCGGTGCAAAGTCGAGAGAGGAACGAGGGCGCACTGTCCTTCAGGTCATGAGAGGCGCCACTGAAATTCTTCCAGCGCAGACTAGTCTTCGCGACGCTCTGCAACTTACGCAATCCAGCAGCTTCCATTCCTGGCTGGTGGAGGACGAAGGGTGCGTAGTGGGTGTCCTGAGCCGGGGCACGTTGGAAGCCGCTCTCGCTGATGGCAAAGCCGAGCAGAACCTGATCAGCCTTTTCGGATCCCTGAACTTTCCTCATGTACACGCAGACCATCCCATTCACCTGGCTCTGGAGCGCATGAGCAAAGCTCATATCGATATTCTGCCGGTCGTTAACCGGGCTGACATTCACAAGCTTGAGGGCGTCATCACGTTGCGCGACGTGCTCGACTCCTACGGCATCGACTCGCTCGGCTCAGCCTGATCCACTCCGATCTCCTCATCCGAAGAAACGCATTGATTCAGTTCCATGCAGTGTGCTCCGCGCATTCCCTTTCCGCTGCTCTCCTTTCCTCTTAATAGCGCTTCGCCGCGGGCATCTTCTCATTACTCCCTGGCCATCACAAGCCACGTTCCCGCGCCGACCGCCCTTCAGACGCTCGACGCATTCCGCTGAAAGGAGTGAGAGATGCCGGCAGACGTGCTTTCGTTCGGCAACAAACCCGCAGTGAGCGATGTCCACATCGTGTGGCTCACCGCCGGCTTAAGTTGCGATGGCGATTCCGTATCGGTTACCGCCGCCATGCAGCCTAGTCTGGAGGACGTGGTCATGGGAGCCATCCCTGGCCTGCCCAAAGTTCACTTGCACAATCCCGTGCTTGCCTACGAAGTCGGCGATGACTTCATGAAGTACTTCTATCAGGCCGAGCGCGGCGAAATCGATCCTTTCGTGCTGGTCGTTGAAGGCTCAATCCCGAACGAAGAGATTAAGCAGCAGGGTTACTGGGCTGCGATGGGTACAGACCCGAACACGGGCCAACCCATCACCACCTGCGAGTGGATCGACCGGCTTGCTCCCAAGGCGCTGGCCGTAGTGGGCGCGGGGACCTGTGCAAGTTACGGTGGTATTCATGCCATGGCCGGCAATCCTACAGGAGCCATGGGCCTTGCCGACTATCTCGGATGGGACTGGCGCTCCAAGGCAGGGCTACCGATCGTGAACGTGCCCGGCTGCCCCGTGCAACCGGATAACTTCATGGAGACCCTGCTCTATCTGCTCTTCCAAGCTGCAGGGCTTGCGCCCATGATTCCGCTCGACGAGCAACTGCGGCCTACATGGCTGTTCGGAAAAACCGTACATGAAGGATGCGATCGCGCGGCCTATTACGAGCAGGACGATTTTGGAACTGAGTACGGAAGTCCGAAGTGCCTGGTGAAGGTAGGCTGCTGGGGGCCGGTGGTGAACTGCAACGTCACCAAGCGCGGCTGGATGGGTGGCATCGGCGGCTGCCCCAACGTTGGTGGAATCTGCATCGGCTGCACCATGCCCGGATTCCCGGATATGTTCATGCCCTTCATGGACGAGCCTTCCGGCGCACGTTTCTCGACCGCCGCGCTCACCCTTTACGGCAAGATGATCCGCGCTCTTCGCGCAATTACCAATTCCACGGTCAACGGAGAGCCCGAGTGGCGTCGTCGCGGCCACCAACTGATCACTGGCTATGAGCCTAAACCCGGTGCGTACGAATCACATCCGCGCCGTAAAGCCGCTTGAGCGGAGAGGATCGATTGACATGGGAACGATCACGGAAACATTAACTGAATCTCCAAACAAGAAACGAAACCTTGTCGAGATGAACTGGGACCCCATTACCCGCATCGTGGGCAGTCTCGGCATCTTCACCAAGATTGACTTTGAGAACAAGCAGGTCGCGGAGTGCTACAGCACGTCGTCAATCTTCCGCGGATACAGCATCTTCATGAAGGGCAAAGATCCGCGTGACGCCCACTTCATTACCAGCCGCATCTGCGGAATCTGCGGAGACAATCACGCCACCTGTGCCTGCTATGCGCAGAACATGGCATTCGGCGTGAAAACCCCAATTCTGGGTGAGTGGATACTGAACCTTGGCGAAGCAGCCGAGTACATGTTCGACCACAATATATTCCAGGACAACCTTGTCGGCGTGGACTTCTGCGAACAGATGGTGAAGGAAACCAATCCGAGCGTTTGGGAGAAAGCACAGAAGAAGAAAGCTCCCAACGCGGACAAACATGGCTACCGCACCATCGCCGACATCATGACCGCGCTGAATCCTTTCTCCGGCGAGTTCTACCGCGAAACATTGGCCGTGAGCCGTTACACGCGCGAGATGTTCTGCCTGATGGAAGGACGTCACGTTCATCCTTCAACCTTGTATCCGGGCGGCGTTGGTACGGTTGCCACCATGCAGGTCTTCACCGACTATCTGGTTCGCCTGATGAAGTACGTTGAATTCATGAAGAAGTGCCTGCCGCTTCATGAAGACCTCTTCGACTTCTGGTATGAGGCGCTTCCGGGTTATGAAAAAGTTGGACAAAGGCGCGTGCTTCTTGGTTGTTGGGGAGCCTTCAACGATCCGCACGTCGTCGATTACAAGTACGAGAACATGTCCAACTGGGGACGCCATATGTTCGTCACTCCGGGGGTTGTTGTCGATGGCGAACTGGTCACCAACGATTTAGTGGACATCAACCTGGGGCTGCGCATTCTGCTGGGGAGTTCCTACTACGATGACTGGCAGAATGAGGAGACGTTCGTTAGAACCGATCCTCTTGGCAACGCGGTAGACAAGCGTCATCCGTGGAACCAGACCACGACGCCGCGTCCGCAGAAGCGCGACTTTAATGGAAATTACACCTGGGTGATGTCGCCGCGCTGGTATGACAAACGCACGGGAGATCATCTTGCACTCGATACGGGCGGCGGTCCGATCGCGCGTCTCTGGTCCACGGCGCTCTCTGGCCTGGTTGATATTGGCTATATCAAAGCCACCGGCCGCAGCGTGCAGATCAACCTGCCGAAAACCGCGATGATGCCGGAGACTTACTTTGAATGGAGGATTCCGAAGTGGAGCAATGCCATTGAGCGCGATCGCGCACGGACATTCTTCCAAGCTTACGCAGCGGCGGCTGCGCTGTACTTCTGTGAGCAGGCAATGCAGGAGCTCCTCAGCGGAAACTCCAAGACGTGGGCACCCTTCAAGGTTCCCGAGGAGGCCATTGGATGCGGCTTCCACGAAGCGGTCCGCGGCGTTTTGTCGCACCACGTTGTGATTCGCGAAGGCAAGATTGCGAATTACCATCCCTATCCGCCAACTTGCTGGAACGCCAATCCACGCGATATCTACGGAACGCCCGGGCCCTACGAAGACGCAGTGCAGAACACTCCGCTCTTTGAAGAGAACGGCCCGAAGAACTTCAAGGGGATTGACATCATGCGCGCCGTGCGCAGCTTTGATCCGTGCCTGCCCTGCGGCGTACATATGTACGTTGGAGATGGCAAGGTGATTGAGGCGCACCACTCGCCGATGTTCGGCGTGGAAAGCAAGAAATGACCGCGCTCAGGAACCGCGAATTTCAATCGCACACCGAGCGCGTCGAGCAGATGGTGGAGCGCGTCAGCCAGCTTAGCGATGCTGGCGCGCGAGCCACAGCGCTCGAACTGCTGCAATCCGTGATGGACCTGCACGGCGCGGCTATTTCGCGAATCGTTGAAGTACTCGACGCCAGCGAGTCCGGTCGAGCATCACTCACAAAACTCGCGAATGATCCGTTGATCTGCGGGATGCTCGTGCTCTACGGGGTTCATCCCATGACGATTGAGGATCGTATCGCAGGCGCCATGGCCAGTGCTGCTCCGCAACTACGAAAGAAGGGTGGTACCGCCGAATTGCTCGGCATCAACGATGCAATGGTGCGTGTCCGCATCCAGAGTTCAGGTCATGGCTGCGGCTCCTCAGTGGACGCGTTGAAGGAGACGGTCGAGCAGGCGATTCGCGAAGCCGCACCAGAAGTGGTTGGAGTGGTCGTCGAAGGAGTTCTTTCCACCGCATCCGGATTTGTTCCGCTCAATCTCATCCAGCCTGCAACAAGAGAGGAAACAAACTATGAAGAATCCGCCGCGTAACATCGATGCACACATGAACGGCACCAGGCGCGGAGAAGAGTGGGCATACGAAGGCCGAAAAGAGCCCGGACGCGAGGGCAACGGACGCACCGCCCGCGACTCTACCGGAATCAATGCCAATGCCCGTAAGCCCATTGATCCGCGTATGCCGAACCTGCCGCCAGCCTAGGCCCGCGAATGAGCACATGGAGCGGCAATCACACCGGGCAACCATCGCTCGCAGCCCTGCAGAGGTTCGTGCGCACGCAGCACGAACCCGCGGAGGTCTGCGAGCTTTGCTCTGCCTCGCTTACGCCCCAGCATCAGCATCTGCTGGAACTGGATAAACGTCGCGTCATCTGCACCTGCGAACCTTGTGCCATTCTCTTCGGCGGTAACGCGCGGCAACGTTACCGTCGCATTCCGCGCGATGCGGTTCGTCTGCGTAATTTCAAGATGGACCAGCATGAGTGGGATAGCCTGCTGATTCCCATCAACCTCGCCTTCTTCGTCCATAACAGCGCTGCGGGCCGCGTGGTCGCTCAATATCCCAGCCCCGGTGGAGTCATGGAGTCATCGCTTGATCTCGAATACTGGAACACGGTCGTCGAGCGCAATTCCATGCTTCGCAACTTTGACCCTGATGTGGAAGCGCTGCTCATCAATCGTCTGCCGCATGAACCGCAATACTACCGCGCACCCATCGATCAATGCTTCCGCCTGGTAGGAATCATTCGCACGCACTGGCGCGGACTCTCAGGAGGGCAGGAGGTGTGGACGGAAATTGACAAGTTTTTCGCCCAACTCAGGCAAACAAGTGCAGAGGAGCCGCGTGCCTGAGTTGAGCTTTCAAGTCGAAGGCGCAGAGGCCACGCCCAACGCCGCTACGCCGCTGATCACCTTCAAGGTGCGTGCCACGGATGCGGAGATGCAGCCGATCCACTCCATAGCCCTGCGAGTCCAGGTGCAAATTGAACCTGTGCGCCGCCTCTACAGTGCGACCGAACAAGAGCACCTCAAAGAACTCTTCGGCGAGCCCGAACGCTGGAGCAAATCCGTGCGGCCTCTGCTGTGGACAAACACGAATGTAAATGTGCCCGGCTTTGATGGCAGCTCGGTGTTCGGCGTCCCCGTACCCTGCACCTTTGATTTCAACGTGGCCGTCACGAAATATATCTATGGACTCGACGCTGGAGAAATTCCGGTAACTCTGCTTTTCAGCGGAACGATTTTCCACGCCGGACGCATGGGCTTGCAGATCGCGCAAATTCCATGGGATCGTGAGGCCAACTATCGTATTCCCGTTCATCTCTGGCGAGAGATGATGGACTTCTATTATCCCAACACATCGTGGCTTTGCCTGCGTCGTGATGTCTTCGAAAAGCTCTATAGCTTCAAGACGCAGCATGGAATCCCAACCTGGGAGCAAGCCTTGGAACGCATCCTCGCGCAAAGCGAGGAGGTGAAATCGTGAATCGCGAACTCGCCCGCAAGGTTGCCGACGCCGTGCTTTACGAGGGCTACATGCTTTACCCATATCGCCCGTCGGCCATCAAGAATCGCCAGCGCTGGAGCTTCGGTATTCTCTATCCGCCAGCGTACCCGGAAGTTAAACTCGGAACCGAACGATTCTTCATGCATTCCGAGTGCCTGTTAGAAGCGACGCCGGAAGCGACCGTGCAGATTCAGCTCCGCTTCCTGCATCTGGATCCCCGCCAGTATGCGAAATACACGGATGGCCGCTTTGAACCGATGCCATCGCTGATTGTCGACGGCCAACTCTTTGAAAGCTGGGACCAACCGGCGGAGCGCTCGCTCAACTTCCATGTAGAGTCGCTCGCAAGTCCGCAGCACTTCCCTTTCGCATTTCCGGGCAGCACTCAAACCGAACCGCTGCTCGACCGCGCAGGTCAAGTCGCCGGCAATGTGACCCGCACTCAACACGAAGTGAACGGCAGCGTCTCAGTGTCTGCAGAGACAATCGACGGGAGCTATCACAAGCTCATTATCGACGTGCGCAATGCTACACAGATGACTGAGAGCGTCTCAGACCGCGACTCCGCACTGCTCGACTCACTGCTTTCTGCGCACGTCATCCTCACCGCGACCAATGCACAATTCGTCTCGCTTCTCGATCCTCCCGCAAGCATTCGCGATGTCGTGAGTGGCTGCCGCAATATCGGAAACTTTCCCGTGCTGGTGGGCTCGGCGCCTGAGCGCGAGATGCTGCTCTGCTCTCCCATCGTTCTGTATGACTATCCGCAGATCGCACCCGAAAGCGCATCTGATTTCTACGACGCAACCGAGATAGACGAGATGCTCACGCTTCGAGTGATGACGCTGACCGACGATGAGAAGAACGCGATGCGCCACGCCGACGATCATGTCCGCAACCTTCTCCAGCGCACCGAGCAGACTGCGCGCGAGCAACTGATAAAGACGCACGGAACCATCCGCAGCATGCGTCCAGTGAGTGAACAGCCATGACGGAGTGGAGCTTCGAATCGGCATCGGAATCCAACAGCGCGCCCGTTGAAAGCATCAGCATCTTCGGAATCGAATTAAAGCTCGGAGACCGCGTGCGTCTGTGGCCGCAGAAAACCGCGGACATCATGGACATGGCGCTGAAGGGCAAAGTCGCCGTGATCGAGGCGATTGAACGCGACTATGAAGATAATTATCACCTCGCGGTGGTGCTCGAAGACGATCCCGGACGCGATCTTGGAATGATGCGTCAACCGGGCCACCGTTTCTTCTTTTCTCCTGACGAAGTTGAGCCACTGGCAATTAACAGCGAGGCTTCGCATGACTAACGGCAGTCCGAGCATTCTTGTCGCAGGCATAGGAAATATCTTCCTGGGCGACGACGCATTTGGCGTGGAAGTTGTGCAGCGCCTCTCTCAGCGCACCCTGCCTGAGGACGTGCGCGTCGTTGATTTCGGAATCCGCAGCTATGACCTTGCCTACGCGCTCATGGAACCGTGGGAGTTGGTCATTCTTGCCGACGCCGTTCCACGCGGCGGTCAGCCCGGCACGGTTTACACCATCGAGCCACAACTGCCGCAGTTGGACGGGCAGTCCACGGATGCGGCCATCGACGCGCATTCGATGAATCCGGTCGCGGTGCTCCAACTGGTTCATCAGCTTGGAGGCAAGGTCGGGCGCTTGCTGGTCGTCGGCTGCGAGCCTGCAACCGTCGATGCCGATGCGGACGGCCAGTTCGGTCTTAGCGATCCCGTGCGCGCCGCCGTCGATGTTGCGATCGACGTCATCGGAGAACTCATAGCAATCAACCGCAAAATTACCGCGGCCTAGCCGCTGAAAGGAGAAGTTATGTCTGTAGGAAAACTCGTGAAATGGGGAACCATCGCGGCAGCCGTTTACTCGGTGTATTTCTTTCGAGGAGATATCCAGCGTTACACAAAAATGAAAATGATGTAGGAACGCGCAAGCGAAATGTGCGCATAAGCACCGAACTTCGCCGGACTGTCACTGACGAAGCGACAGTCTGCGCGAAGTTTCGGTTTTCGTGGCCGGCTCTGTTTAAGCTACGCTGCCATCGATTTCCCCCAATCTGGAGTCGTCTGTTCTGACACCACGGACGGAGGCTTTTGAATCATCCTCTTCCAGGAATTCCTTCAGCAAGCCAACCAGTTTGTCCGGCTCAGCCAGGAAGGAATCATGTCCGTGCGAGGACTCAACGCTTTCGTACGTGCAGTCCACGCCTGCCCGCTGCAACTCTTCAGCGAACGCGAGCACGTCGCTATCTGGAAACAGCACATCGCTGGAAATTCCGAAGAGCAGGACTTTCGCGCGAACCCGCTCCCACGCCTCTCCATCCCAGTCCCTCTGCGGATCGAACAGGTCCATTGCGCGCGTGATTGCCAGGTAGGTGTTGGCGTCAAAGCGCTGCCAGAAAAGTTTTCCCTGGTAGTCAAGGTAGCCCGCGATATCGAAACGCCCTGTTTCTGACTCCCATGGAGCTAAGCCCTTACGGTCGGCCTTGCGTCCGTGGCGTGCGTGGAACAGCTCTGCCGATTTGTACGTACACATGGCGATCGCCCGCGCCTGCGCCAGTCCCGTGCGCGGACCCGGACCATCGTAGTAATCGCCTTCCCGCCACTCGGGGTCTAACCGGATCACCTCGCGTTGCAGATGATTCAGCCCCAGTCCGAGAGCGCTCAATGGAGTTGTTCCCATCGCCACAACGCGGTCCACCCACTCCGGAAATTCCACCGCCCACTGCAACGCCTGCATGCCGCCAATCGAAGGTCCGATTACGGTGCGCAGGTGACTAATCCCCAACTCCTGCAAGGCAATTTTCTGTGAGCGCACCCAGTCACGAACCGTGACCTGCGGAAAGTTCGCCCCGTAGGGCTTCCCCGTCGCAGGATCCAGCGACGCCGGACTCGTGGAACCATAGCAGGAGCCGATCACGTTGAAGCACACTACACACTCGCGCTCCAAGCGGAAGATTCTCTCCAGCAGGTCCGGCCACCACTGGTCAACCCGTGCCGAACCTGAAAGCGCGTGACAAACCAGTGTCACGTTGCTGCAGTCCTTATTCGGCTCGCCATAAATTGCATAGCGCAAACTCGCGGATTCCAGCGTCCTGCCGCTCTCAAGTTCGAATGGACATCGTTTCGTTACCGAAACCGTGCCCTGCGTTAAGTGAAGCCTCGTGAGAATGTCAGTTGCCATGACTATTTTCCTGTTCCGCGACCTGCCGGCTCGGGCAGCGTATGGGTCGAACCGTTCGCCGTCTCAATCGCCTGCGCCAGATCTGCAATAATGTCGCGCACATCTTCAATTCCCACGGAGAGCCTCACCAACTCCGGCGTCACGCCCGTGTCAGCTTGCTCCGCCACAGTCAGTTGCTGGTGAGTCGTCGAGGCGGGATGAATGATCAGCGACTTTGCATCGCCAATGTTTGCCACGTGGCTGAACAACTTTACCGCATCGATCAGCTTGCGTCCCGCGTCGAATCCGCCTTTGATTCCGAATGTCACCAGCGCGCCTTGTCCAGTGGGCAGATACTTCTTGGCGCGCTCATAATATTTGCTTGATTCCAATCCCGGATAATTGACCCACTCCACGCCGGGATGCGTCTCAAGGTAGTTTGCAACCTTCAACGCGTTCTCCGAGTGGCGCTCCAGGCGCAGGTGCAATGTTTCGGCTCCCTGCAGCAGCAGGAATGAGTTGAACGGAGAAAGTGCCGCGCCGGTGTCGCGCAAGCCCTGCACCCGCGCCTTCAGGATGAAAGCGAGATTTCCAAATGCCGCCGTATAGCTAATGCCGTGATAGCTGGGGTCAGGGTCGACAAAGTCACGCTTGAAGCGTGGCGAAGCTGCCCAGTCAAAGCGCCCGGCATCGACGATGATGCCGCCGATGGTGGTGCCGTGTCCGCCGATGAATTTCGTCGCCGAGTTCACGACGATGTCCGCGCCCCACTCAATCGGACGGGCCAGCGCCGGTGAAGCCGACGTATTGTCGATGATTAACGGAATGCCTGCTTCATGCGCAATCTTCGCCAAGGTCTCAACGTCGGATACATCCAGCTTCGGATTCCCGAGGGTCTCCGTGTAGAGCGCCTTTGTCTTGTCCGTAATGGCCGCCCGCAGACCGTCGAAATCGTCGGCATCCACAAACTTCACTCTGATGCCCAGCCGCGGAAGGGTGTAGTGGAACAGGTTGTAGGTTCCGCCATAGAGCGAGGTCGTTGAGACAATCTCATCGCCGGCTCCGGCCAGCGTAATGATCGCCAGCGTCTCAGCAGCCTGCCCAGAGGCGGTCGCCAGCCCGGCCACTCCGCCTTCGAGGGCGGCAATCCGGTTTTCGAAAACATCGGTCGTCGGATTCATGATGCGCGTGTAGATGTTTCCGAACTCTTGCAGGCCGAACAGCCGCGCCGCATGCGCGCTGTCGTCAAACACGTAGCTGGTGGTCTGGTAAATCGGCACCGCGCGTGCCTTCGTTGTCTTATCTACGCTCTGGCCGCCGTGGAGGGCCAAGGTGGCAAAGTACTGTTTCTTCTCGTTCTCAGGCATCGCGTGTGCTCCTAGTTAGAATTTTTTTCGACACAAAACAAAAAGGCCCAGGCACTTTGCCGTGGGTCGTTTGGAAACTCTTGATATCGCTTGCTTGGTCTATCGAAGCTTTTGCGAACTCTCGAGCGCGCCCACGGCGGTAGGCATACACATCATGTGCATACACATGGCCATGGCCGTAACTAGAATCGCGCTCAACATCGTGTGGTGTTTTTACAGGAATCGACCCTCCGATGTCAAGCCCGACCCCCCTCCCGGATCTCCGCTCTCCAGTTCCCGGGGCAATTCGCCGATAAGTTTTCTGGAGACGTTCCGATGAAGACCTTTTGTATTTTCGCCATGCTCTGTTGCACCATTCCAGCCTTTGCCCTCAGTGGAGGAATGGAGAAAGCCATCGTTTACTCCATGCACAAGGTACCCTGCCCGGACAGCCCGGGGGCACCTCGTGCCGGAACTCTTCCCCCCGGCTACAGCGAGGTTCCTGACGCCGGCGGCCAGTGCGTCGAGTATGAGCTTCGCACCGAAAAAGTTAGCTACATCATCCGTCCCCGTCACGTCGTCCTACTCTTACTGGGTGGCAGCGTGGCCATCAAATTCGCGGGCAGCGAGCTCCTGGTGCATACCGGTGATTACGTCAAAGACATTCATTGTGCGGTGCTCGCCATGACTCTGCGCACTAAGGCCGAGCAGCGCGAGCGCGCGGCGCCGTCTCCGGTGCGATGTTACGTGGGCGACCGCGAAGTTGCCTGCCCTGAGCCTTAACGCTTGACCACCTCTGAGCAAGACAAAAGGCGCGGATTTCTCCGCGCCTTCGAGTAACGCGCTTCCTTCGTTCAGTTGACCGTGGTCAGATGACCATAACTTCCTTGTATTCGCCAAACACCGCGCGCATTGCATCGCAGATTTCACCGATCGTGGCGTTGCTCTCCACAGCGTCAACAATCACCGGCATCAGATTTCCGCCTGCACGCGCGGTTTCGTCCACCTTGCGAACAGCCGCCGAAGTCTTTTCCTGGTCGCGCTTGACTCGGAAGGCTCGGAGACGCTCCACTTGACGGCGTTCCAGTTCGGGGTCGATTTTCTGCAATGAAACCGGCTTCTCGTGATCTACCGCGAAGGCATTCACACCCACCAGAATCTGCTCTTTGCTGTCGACTGATTTCTGGAACTCGTATGCGGCGTTCTGAATTTCCTGCTGCACAAATCCCTGCTCGATGGCCTTCAACATTCCACCGATGGTGTCGATCTTTCCGATGTATTCAGATGCACGATTTTCGATCTCGTTGGTCAACTGCTCCACATAGTAGGAGCCCGCCAACGGGTCGATGGCCGCAGTCACGCCGCTCTCATAACCGATGATCTGCTGCGTGCGCAATGCAATCCGCGCCGAGTCTTCCGTCGGCAGCGCCAGCGCCTCATCGAATGAATTCGTGTGCAACGACTGCGTGCCGCCCAGCACCGCCGACATTGCCTGCAACGCCGTGCGCACAATATTGTTCTGCGGTTGTTGCGCCGTCAGCGTTGAGCCGCCGGTCTGGGTGTGGAAGCGCAACATCAGCGCCTTCGGTGAGGTGGCGCCAAAGCGCTCGCGCATGATCTTCGCCCACATCCGCCGCGCCGCGCGGAACTTCGCAACCTCTTCGAGGAAATTGTTGTGACAGGCGAAGAAGAAAGAAAGCCGCGGCGCAAAATCATTCACGTTCAGCCCCGCTTCCACCGCCGCTTTCACGTACGTAATGCCATCGGCCAGGGTAAAAGCCACTTCCTGCACTGCGGTCGAACCCGCCTCGCGCATATGGTAGCCACTGATCGAGATTGTGTTCCACTCCGGCACGTTCTCATTGCAGTATGCAAAAATGTCGGTGATGAGCCGCATCGCTTGTGTGGGCGGATAGATGTACGTGCCGCGCGCGATGTACTCCTTCAGCACGTCATTCTGGATCGTACCGCTCAGCTTCTTAGGATCGAAGCCGTTGCGCTTTGCCACCGCGATATACAGCGATAACAGAACCGCCGCCGAAGAGTTGATGGTCATCGACGTAGAGACTTTTTCCAGGTTGATCTGGTCGAACAACCGTTGCATATCTTCAATGGTGTCAATGGCCACGCCCACTTTGCCCACTTCACCAAGCGCAAACGGATTGTCGCTGTCATAGCCGATCTGGGTCGGCAAATCGAAGGCCACCGACAGGCCCGTGGTTCCCTGGCCTAGCAGGAATCGGTAGCGTTTGTTGCTCTCCTCCGCGTCACCCATTCCCGCGTATTGACGCATCGTCCACAGGCGTCCGCGATACATCGAAGCTTGCACGCCTCGCGTGTATGGAAAACTGCCTGGAGCGTTCAGCTCTTTTTCATAGCTGAAACTGGCGAGATCGGCAGGAGTATAGAAGGGGTTGATGACGATATGCGATGTAGTCTGGAATATTTTTTCAGGTTTCTTGCTTGCACTGTCAGACATTGGCAGGCCTCTCTGATCTCATCAAATTCTTGATCTCTTCCGACGTGCTCGCCAGAAGGAACTCAAACCAAAATAAAAGAACATTGCGCCGATTACGCCGGCCAAGATGACCCGTTCCACTCCAACCTGGTGAGTGGCGTACTTACGGTATTCGCGAAAGAAGGCGCTGACGATGATGACGGTAAAACAAATGAATATGAATCCGCTTACTTCCAGGAACAACACTCGAAGCGTACCCATCACCGGCTTGAGAAAGCCGGACACACCTGATCGCAACCCGCGAAAAATTCGCTTGTTCCGGCCGGGTTCGCCTTTCAGTTTGGAGTAGAACTTTCCCGACACTGCACCCAATTTTGAGCCCAGAGAGGATCGTCTACCCGGCAACCGCACATTGCTCATATCAACATATTGTAACGCCCCAAACCACGGCGCCGGCACGGGCATTTGTCACAAAGCGCCTGTTTTCTGTTTTTTCCCTATCCAGCTCTGCCATCCCAAAATAACTCGACGCCTCACTCCGGCATCTAAAGCGTTGGAGATCATTGTGGATCAAAAACTCGAACGCCTCATGAAGCAGCTCGGCGAAGCGATCAACGACTCAATTTCAGACTCCGAGCACATCGCAGACGTCATCTCCCGAATCCGCTCGGAAGGATATGACATCTTTGTTGTCCTCGAGGCTACTGTCGGGTTCAATAAACGCGAGGCTGACTCGTCCTTTGCTCAACCGACGCGCATCGGCGAGCCTGAGTTACACATAAGTCCACAGGACGCCAATTTTCTGAAGTCGCTCAGGATTTCCGTAGAGTCCAAGCCCGGCCGAAAGAACGAAAAAGCCGCATGACTCCGCCTCCGTCTCAGTTCCCGACGGAGGTGGTTTCCTGTGCTACTATCCTCTGTTGTGGTTTCTTGAAATCTATAAGAGTTCTAGTTTTCTTTTTCTTGCAGCTGCTTTGAGCTGCCGTGCTTTGCACTTTTCAGTCGAATTCTTTCGGTCAGGAAAGCAGATGAAGGACACTCTGGGAGTCTTGCTTGCTGGTGGCGCAGGCGAACGGTTATATCCGCTTACCCGCGATCGCGCCAAACCTGCCGTCACCTTTGGCGGCATTTACCGCATTATTGACGTAACTCTGTCCAACTGCATCAACTCCAACCTGCGCAAGGTTTACATTCTCACGCAGTACAAGGCGCTCTCCCTCAATCGTCATATTCGTGAAGCCTGGCAGGTGGTCGCCAGCGAACTTGGTGAGTTCGTCGAAATTCTGCCTCCGATGAAGCGCGTCAGTGAAGACTGGTACAAGGGAACCGCTGACGCCGTGTATCAGAACATCTACTCCATAGGCAGCGAGCGCTCCAAGTACACTCTGCTTCTCTCGGGCGACCACATCTACAAGATGAACTACGAGCTCATGCTCGAACAGCACATTCAATCAGGTGCCGACGTCACGCTCGCCACGATTCTCATCGATCCCAGCGAGTCCCGCCAGTTCGGCGTGGTTGAGATTGCCCGCGATGGCCGCGTTACTGGATTCCAGGAAAAACCGAAGAAGACCGATCTTCGCTCGCCCTACAACCCGGAGATGATCTCGGCCTCGATGGGCATCTACCTGTTCAACACAGACGTGCTGATCCCAGCCCTGCTCAAGGATGCCGAAGATCCCGAATCGCGCCATGATTTCGGCTACAACATTCTTCCTCGCATGGTGGATGACTACAAGGTTTACTCCTTCAACTTTGTTGATGAGAACCACAAGGAAGCGCTGTACTGGCGCGATGTGGGAACTCTTGAGGCCTACTACGAAGCGAACATGGATGTGGCCTCGGTCTCGCCGGTCTTCAACCTGTACGATCAGAGCTGGCCCGTCCGCGGCTACCAGCGCCAATATCCACCGGCAAAGTTCGTATTTGCCGAGGCCGGACGCACCGGTCTCGCCATTGACTCGGTGATCAGCCAGGGATGCATCGTCTCCGGCGGCGTGGTGCGCGAGAGCGTGCTCTCGCCCGATGTTCGCGTCAACTCCTACGCCGAAGTGGACTCCAGTATTCTGTTCAGCCACGTCAACATTGGGCGCCACTGCCGTATTCGCAAGACCATCATCGACCGCGACGTCACTCTTCCCGAGGGAACAGTCATTGGATACGACACCGAAGCCGACCGGCAGAAGTATTTTGTGACCGAGAGCGGCATCACCGTCGTGACACGTGACTACTCTCTGTTTGAGAGCCCCATTGCGGTGGACTACTACACCAGCGACTAGCATTTTCGTCTCATGCGAAAGGCCCCGAGCTCATCCTCGGGGCCTTTTAGTTTGGAACGGCAAATTGCTCGTATGCTGCTCTTTTCGGCCATTTGTTCCCGTCTATTCACATTTGGCTGTTATCTTGGAAGCATTGACGTGAGCAGCCCGCCTCGGCTCAATACCCATGCGCCCGCTGAACGGGAGAGAGAATGCCAGACGCAATCATCCAAGCCTCAAAAGTTGAAAAGTTTTACGGAGAGCACACGTCCAGCACCATTCCGGTGATTGCACCAACCGACCTCTCCATAGAGCCCGGCCAGATACTTGCGCTGCTTGGACCCTCCGGCTCCGGCAAGAGCACCTTGCTGCGCATGCTGACCGGCCTTACCCGACCCTCCGCTGGCGAAGTTCTGTGGCATGGAAAGCCCATGGGTGACTGCGCACCCAACGTCAGCATTGTCTTCCAGAGCTTCGCGCTTTTTCCCTGGCTTACAGTGTTTGAGAACGTGGAAGCGCCGCTGAAGGCGCGCGGTGTCAACGCCTTTGAGCGCCGCAAGCGCAGTCTCAAGATTCTTGACACTGTGGGTCTTGATGGTTTCGAGCAAGCCTATCCCAAGGAGCTTTCCGGCGGCATGAAGCAGCGCGTCGGCTTTGCCCGGGCCTTGGTTGTAGAGCCTGAAGTTCTCTTCATGGACGAGCCTTTTTCGGCCCTCGATGTTCTCACCGCCGAAAACCTCCGTAGTGAACTTCTCGAGTTGTGGGGCAAGAAGGCGATTCCTACACGCGCCATCTTTATTGTTACGCACAACATTGAGGAAGCGGTTCTGCTCGCCGACCGCATCATCGTGCTCGGAAAAAATCCAGGATGTATCCGCACGGATTTCGAAGTCAGCTTGCCCCGCCCACGCGAGCGCAAGTCTGCCGAGTTTACCGAATGCGTGGATTACATCTACAAGGTGCTCACCTCGCCTGGTCAGGCTACAACTCCTCTGCAGCCTACGTACCAGCCGCTGCTTCCCCTGGCGCGCACGCCTCGCGCTGCCTACCAGATGCTCTCGCACGCCCGGCCCGGCGGCATCGCCGGATTGCTCGAGCTGATCGACGACCGCCCCGATGGCCGCGAAGATATGTACCGACTCGCCGACGAACTCTCCTTCGAACTCGACGATCTGCTTCCCATTGTTGACGCCGCGCATCAGCTCGGCTTTCTCAAGGTTGAAGAAGGCGAAGCGCAGATCACGCCGGATGGGCACGAATTTGCCAACGCTGAAATCCTGCGCCAGAAGGAGCTCTTCCGCCAGGCAGTCCTCTCGCACGTCACTCTGCTGCGCCAGATTACTCGCACTCTTGAGGCCAAGAAGGACCACTCGGCTCCCGAGGAACTCTTTCACGATCTTCTCGACGAACACTTCAGCGAAGAGGAATCTAAGCGACAGCTTGAGACCGCCATCAGTTGGGGACGCTACGCCGAGCTTTTTGAGTACGACTCCGACCGCCATCGCCTGTACCTGCACCAGACTGAAGCTGTATCGGAGACGCCCAGCCTGTGATCCGCCGCGTCCGCACCTTTGCGCAATCGACGGTTCGTCACCGCACCTGGCCGCTAGTGGTCGACTTCACGGTGTTCGCCGGAGTCATCGCCATTTTCTATGCGTTCTCGATCGTCACCCGCTACTGGTTTACCGCGCCGGTTGCCGAGGCGGTGATTGAGCGCTCGCCGCGTGCTCTGCCCATCTACGCCTTCTACTCTTTGGTGCGTATGGCAACGGCCTATGTTTTGAGTTTGGCCTTCGCACTGACCTACGGATACATTGCGGCCTACAACAAGCGGGCCGAAGTGATGATGATCGCGGTGCTCGATGTTCTACAGTCGATTCCCGTTCTCAGCTTTCTTCCCGGCGTGATGCTGGCTACGGTCGCCCTGTTCCCTACGCGTCAGCTTGGTCTTGAGCTTGGCTCGATTGTGCTCATCTTCACCGGGCAGGTCTGGAATATTGCATTCAGCTTTTATTCATCGCTCAAGGCCATTCCGCGCGAATTGCGCGAAGCAACCCGCATCTACGGTTTCAGCCGCTGGCAGCGCTTCTTTCAGTTGGAGCTTCCGTTCAGCACCATCGGCCTGGTGTGGAATTCCATGGTCTCAGTTGCGCAGGGATGGTTCACGCTGATGCTTTGCGAGATGTTTGTTCTTAACAATCGCGACTTTCGTCTTCCGGGACTGGGCTCTTACTTGAAGACCGCCGCTGACAACAATGACAAACAAGCGATGGCCTGGGGCCTTGCTGCTCTGATCGGCGTCATCGTGTTGCTGGATCAGCTTCTCTGGCGGCCGCTGATTATATGGTCCGATAAGTTCAAGTTCGAGCAGGTTGAGTCGACTGCCCCATCGCGCTCGCCGTTTCTCTCGATGCTCTTCAACTCAACGGTGCTGCGGGCGGTGCGCCACCGGGTCTTTGCGCCGCTTTCGGAACGACTGGTGCATTACCTCGCCGAGCGTACACCGGCCTCTGAGCCCGCGAATCCGACTACACCTAAGCTTGGCAACCTACTTGCCGTCGGCGTGGTGGCTATTCTGGTGGGGCTCTCTCTTTATGCCACGGTCAAAGCCGGGATACTGCTCTCTGGTCTGTCTTCGGCAGAGCTTTCACTGACGTTCCATGCCGCGGGAGCAACCCTGCTGCGGGTCACGCTCTCTCTGCTGCTCGCGGTTGCGTGGTGCGTTCCGGCAGGAGTCGCGATCGGATTCAGTCCGCGCCTGGCGCGCTACGCACAGCCGCTGGCGCAGATCGCCGCATCGGTTCCGGCGACCGCGCTGTTCCCGATCATTCTTCTCGCCATCATTCAAATGGGCGGAGGGATCAACACGGCTTCCATTATTCTTATGCTGCTTGGAACGCAGTGGTACATCCTGTTTAACGTGATCGCCGGAGCCCTTGCCATACCGAGCGATATGCGCGATGTGTCCAGTATTTTTCGTTTCAATTTCCGCGAGCGCTGGATGACCGTGATCCTTCCAGGGATTTTTCCTTACCTTGTCACGGGATTGGTAACAGCCTCCGGAGGCGCATGGAATGCGAGTATTGTGGCCGAATACTTCCGCATGAACGAGCACACCTACACCACGCTGGGACTGGGCGCGCAGATCAGTTTGGCCAATGACAGCGGCAACGGCCGACTGCTGCTACTCTCGACGGTTGTGATGGCGGCCATGGTCGTCACCATCAACCGCCTGCTGTGGAAGCCACTTTTCCGGCTCTCGGAAAGCCGTTACCGCCTGGACTCGTAGACGAACAACCATTGGCAGAGATGGTAATGGTTGAAAATGTCGATGTTACTGAGTCGGCAATAGTTGAGGGAGTTTCCGGATGATTGGCAGAGTAGTACATTTCTTGTCTATACGATTACCCTATTGATACTTGATTGGCCTGAAAGCGAGCTCCGATTGACAACTTACCTCGGACTGGCTTATACACAATGACACTCGGGAATCGTTTCCCGCTGCTTTTTGAGATTCTTTGTACTCTGAATTTCTCTTATTCGACTTACTTTCCTCCAAAGCTGACAACTATTTCATGGATGAACGGTATCTACGGAATCGTTGAGTACACTTCAGGAGGTCGAAATGTCCGATGCACAGTCGAAGTTAACGCGCCTTGAGAATGCAGGAATTCTCGAGCAGAAGCAGTTCAGCCCCGAGGAGATCGCGTTGGTTGGCACCATTACCGACGACGAAATCGATGTTCTGGTCCGTCTGCGCCAAAAACTTGGAGCACCCTCGGCGGACAAGAATCACATCCGGCCAAACTTCATCGTGTAACACAACCAGTGGATAAAACAACTGAGCTGACGCACGTCACAGAGCCGGCAGTGGACGCGCCTGCGCCCGGGCAGGGGCGCGGTGCGGCTGTGTGGATGAAGATTGTTCTGGCACAGAAGTTGCTGAACACGGCGGCACAGCGCTTCTGGTGTGGAGAGAACGTTGGGCGCCTGCTGCCATCCTTCCTGCTCGAACTCTACTCCATGGTTCATTGCAGCGTTCCGCTGATGACCGCGGCCTTCGAGCGCGCGGCGGAGCTGGCGGCGAACGATCCGCTGGCAACGATGACGGCGGCGTACCTGGAGCGGCACATTCTTGAGGAGAGGCACCACGACGAGTGGCTGCTTGATGACATGGCCTTTACGTGCCTGGATCGTGCAGCAGTGCTGGGCCGCGCACCTTCGGCAAACGTTGCACGGCTGATCGGGGCGCAGTACTGCTGGGTACGTCATGCGCATCCGGCTGCGCTGTTCGGCTATCTGGCGGTGATCGAGGGCAATCCGCCGCTGCCGCAACATCTGGCGGAGAT
>Ga0302320_10003851_pt1 | contig 34469 bp, 31 predicted proteins | sample Bog_T0_3_FD_202130 | JGI IMG/M metagenome (GOLD analysis project Ga0302320, IMG submission 202130) | Peat permafrost microbial communities from Stordalen Mire near Abisko, Sweden - Bog_T0_3 | ecosystem: Environmental > Terrestrial > Soil > Wetlands > Peat | place: Sweden: Abisko, Stordalen Mire...
ATCGAATTTACCCAACCTGTTTAGGTGCCGTTATGAAATTACCTGCTCTTTTCAGGTCATTTTGTTACGGCACCTTATGCCGGGACATGGACCAATGGACCCGATTTTTCCCTCACACAGGCTTAGACGAGGCCAACGATGTCAACCCTTGAAGCGAATGGTAAGCAACTCGAAGTAAGGAAGGGGGATACCATCCTCCAGGCGCTCCGGCGCGGCGGCATCCACGTGCCGACGATCTGCCACATGGAGGGCCTGCTGCCGTCGGGAACCTGCCGGATGTGCGTGGTGGAAGTGGAAGGCATGGGCGGGCTCATCCCGTCCTGCTCCTTCCCCGCCGCCGAAGGCATGAAGGTCCACACCAGCACCCCGACCGTGCTCAAGACCCGCAAGGCGATCGTGGAGCTGCTCCTGAGCAACCACCCCGACGATTGCCTCTACTGCGCCCGCAACGGCAACTGTGACCTGGCCAACCTGGCCAAGGAGCACGGCGTGCGCCAGCGGGTGTTCCGGGGCGCGCGCAAGCGCATGGACAAGGACAGCTCCAGCCCCGCGATCGTGCGCGATCCGGAGAAGTGCATCCTGTGCGGCAAGTGCGTGCGGGTGTGCGAAGAGGTCCAGGGCGTGTCCGCCATCGATTTCATCAACCGCGGCTCCAGGGCCTTCGTGGGCACCGCCTTCAACGACGGCATGAACGTCTCCAGCTGCATCAACTGCGGCCAGTGCATCCTGGTCTGCCCCACCGCCGCCCTGAGCGAAAAGAACTACGTGGCCGAGGTGCTGCGGGTGCTGGCCGATCCGGGCAAGACCGTGGTGGTCCAGCACGCGCCGGCGGTGTCGGTGTCCATCGCCGAAGAGTTCGGCGCCAAGCCGGGCACCGACTTCGACGGCCAGATGGTGGCCGCCATGCGCCGGGCCGGGTTCGACAAGGTGTTCGACACGTCGTTCACCGCCGACCTCACGATCATGGAAGAGGGCTCGGAACTGCTCAAGCGGGTCACCGAAGGCGGCGCGCTGCCCATGTTCACCAGCTGCTCCCCGGGCTGGATCAAGTTCGTGGAGGAGTTCTACCCCGAGTTCATCCCCAACCTGTCCACCTGCAAGAGCCCCCAGCAGATGATGGGCGCCATCATCAAGAGCTTCTGGGCCAAGCGCGAGGGCATCGAGCCCCGGGACATCGTCAGCGTCTCGATCATGCCCTGCACCGCCAAGAAGTTCGAGTGCAACCGCCCCGAAATGGGCAAAGATTATGTGCCGGACGTGGACTACGTGCTCACCACCCGGGAGCTGGCGGAACTGTTCAAGGTGGTCGGGATCAACCCGGCGACCCTGGAGCCCGAGGGGGCCGATTCCCCCTTCGGCGAGCGTTCTTCCGCCGGCAAGCTGTTCGGGGCCTCGGGCGGGGTGATGGAGGCGGCCATCCGCAGCGCCTACTTCCTCCTCACCGGCGACGAGATGAAGGACTACAAGATCCAGGACCTGCGCGGCATGAAGGGCTGCAAGGAGCTGCGGGTCCAGGCCGGGCCGGTGGAAGTGGCGGCCGCGGTGGTCTCCAGCCTCGGCCAGGCGCGCAAGCTCATGGAGGAGATCAAGGCCGGACGCAACGACCTGCACTTCATCGAGGTCATGACCTGCCCCGGCGGCTGCATCAACGGCGGCGGCCAGCCTCTGGGCGCCAACATGGAGTCGGTCAAGGCGCGCATGGCGGCCCTCTACAACATCGACCGGGAGGATCACCTGCGGGTCAGCCACAAGAACACGGAGGTCGCGAGGCTCTACAAAGAATTCCTGGGCGCGCCCCTGGGCCACCTCAGTCACGAGCTGCTCCACACCCACTACCACAAACGCGAAGTGATGCTTTAGGCCGAAGGAGTAACCCCATGGAAACCCAAAAGAAGATTCTGGTCGTCGACGACGACATCGACATGCTGGAGCAGGTGGCCCTCATCCTCAAGGCCGAGGGCTACCAGGTGATCAAGGCCCAGGGCCAGAAGGAGGGCGAGGAGGCCCTCCTCACCACCATTCCGGACCTGGCGGTGCTGGACCTGATGATGGAGAACATGGATTCCGGCTTCGTGCTCTGCCACCACGTCAAGCGGCTGTTCCCGGAGACCCCGGTGATCCTGCTCACGGCGGTCAAGGCCGCCACCGGGCTGGATTTCCAGCCCCAGTCCAGCGAGGCCGCCTCCTGGGTCAAGGCCGACGTCCTCATGGACAAGCCGGTCCGGCCCGAGCAGCTCAAGCAGGAAGTGAGACGCCTGCTCAAGGTATGAGGATGCGTGCGATAATGGCCGGATCCCTGGAATTTGAAGGAGGTTGAAGGCCATGGCTGAACCCGAGGTCGATCCCGCCCCAGAGGGGCAGCCGGCCTTGGGTTTTGTCAAGACAGTGCCGAACCGGTGCCGGATCTGCTACACCTGCGTGCGCACCTGCCCGGCCAAGGCCATCCGCATCTCCAAGAGCCAGGCGGAGGTGGTGCCGTCCCGCTGCATCGGTTGCGGGCACTGCATCCAGGTGTGCAGCCAGAAGGCGAAGCGTATTGTTTCAACTCTTTACGATGTGGAAGCGCAGCTCAAGTCGGGCGCCCGGGTGGCGGTGTGCCTGGCCCCCAGCTTCCCGGTGGAGTTCCAGGAGGAGATGGACTTCCGGGTGCTGGTGGGGATGCTGCGCAAGATGGGCTTCGCCAAGGTGGTGGAGGTGGCCTTCGGCGCGGACCTGGTGGCCGAGCGCTACCGCCAGCTGCTCTGCGAGCAGCCGTACAACCAGTTCATTGCCACCACTTGTCCGGCCATCGTCACCTTCGTGGAGCGCTACCAGCCGGAGCTGGTGCCCTTCCTGGCGCCCATCGTCAGCCCCATGGTGGCCATCGCCCGGGCCCTGCGCATGGACGACCCGGACCTCAAGGTGGTGTTCGTGGGGCCCTGCGTGGCCAAGAAGGCCGAGGCCTGCAACGCCGACATCGACGGCGGGCCGGACGTGGCCATCACCTTCCGGGAGCTGCGCTACCTGTTCCTGCGCTGGTCCATCAAGGCGGAGCGGGTGGAGCCTTCGGACTTCGACCCGCCCCATCCTTCCCTGGGCGCGCTGTTCCCCATGACCCGCGGGTTCCTGCAGGCGGCCTCCATCAAGGAGGACCTGCTGGCCAACGAGGTGGTGGCCATCGACGGCATCAAGGGCTTCACCTCGGTGCTGGAGGAGTTCGCCAACGGCACCATGGAGGCCAGGCTGCTGGAACTGCTGTGCTGCGAGGGCTGCATCGCGGGTCCAGGCCTGTCCAGCGAGGAGACCCTGTTCAAGCGCCGGGAGCGGGTCAGCCACTACACCCGCTACCGCCAGTCCCAGTTGGACCATGAGGAGTGGCAGCGTCATGTGGACCGCTACGTGGGGCTGGACCTGAACCGCCGGTTCACCCCGGACGACCAGCGCCTGCAGCCGCTGGAACCCGCCGCCCTCAACGAGATCATGAAGAAGATGGGCAAGTACTCCGAGGCCCATGAGCTGAACTGCGGCGCCTGCGGCTACCACACCTGCCGGGAGCACGCCCTGGCCATCGCCAAGGGCTTCGCCGAAAGCGAGATGTGCCTGCCCTTCGTCATCGACACCAACCTGAGCACCATCCGCAAGCTCACCCACGCCAACCAGAAGCTGGCCAGCACCCAGGAGACCCTGATGCACTCCGAGCGGCTGGCGAGCATGGGCCAGCTGGCGGCCGGGGTCGCCCACGAGATCAACAACCCGCTGGGGGTGGTGCTGATGTACACCCACCTGCTGCTGGAGGAGTGCCAGAAGGAATCGCCCCTGCGCCCGGACCTGGAGATGATCGTGGAGCAGGCCAACCGGTGCAAGCGCATCGTCGCCGGCCTGCTGGACTTCGCCCGGCAGAACAAGGTGGCGTTCCAGCCCGCGGACATCCGCGAGGTGATCCGCACCTCCCTGGCCAACCTGGCCACCCCGCCGGGGGTCACGGTGGAGGTGGAGCACCTGGACGGCAGTCCCAGGATCGAGCTGGACCGGGACCAGATCATCCAGGTGTTCGTGAACCTGGTGGGCAACGCCTTCGACGCCATGCCCAAGGGCGGCACCCTGCGGATCCAGTCCCGGGCCGACCAGGCCACCCTCACGGTGGAGGTGAAGGACACCGGCACCGGCATCCCCAAGGAGAACCTGAACAAGCTGTTCGAGCCTTTCTTCACCACCAAGCTCATGGGCAAGGGCACCGGGCTGGGGCTGCCGGTGGTGTACGGGATCGTGAAGCTGCACCGGGGCGAGATCAGCGTGGAGTCCAACCCGGACCCCTCGGCCGGGCCCACCGGCACCACGTTCCGGGTGAAGCTGCCGCGCGAGGCCAAGCGCCAGGGAGAATAGGGAAACATGAAAGAGACCCTGCATCTGATGGTGGTGGACGACGAACAGGGGATGCGCCTGTCGGTGGAGCGCGCCCTGCGCCACTACACCACCTGGTTCGACGACATCGAGGCGGAGGTGTCGTTCCGCATCTCCCTGGCGGAAACCGGCGAGGAGGCCCTGGACCTGCTGGCCACGGACCCGGCCGACATCCTGCTGCTGGACTACAAGCTGCCGGGCATGTCCGGCATGGACGTGCTGCAGGTGCTGGGGGAGCGCAAGTCGGAAACCCTGGTGGTGATGATCACCGCCTACGCCACCCTGGCCACGGCGGTGCAGGCCACCAAGGTGGGGGCGTTCGACTTCCTGGCCAAGCCCTTCAATCCCGACGAGCTGAAGGCGGCGGTGCACCGCACCAGCAAGCACGCCATGGTCCAGCGCGCGGCCCGCAAGCTGGCCGGGGAGCGCCGGCAGATCCGCTTCGAGTTCCTGTCGGTGCTGGCCCACGAGCTCAAGTCGCCCCTGGCGGCGGTGGAGGGCAACCTGCGGATCCTGCGGGACCGCTCCCTGGGCGAGAAGATGGAGGAGTACGACACCCTGGTGGGCCGGTCCATGCTCCGCCTGGACGGCATGCGCAAGCTGATCATGGACCTGCTGGACCTGACCCAGATCGAGTCCGGCCAGAAGAAGCGGGTGCTGACGCCCGTGGACGTGTGCGCGGTGGCGGCCCAGGTGCTGGAGACCCAACAGGTGCTGGCGGCGGAGAAGTGGGTGACGCTGGGCTTCCACCCCAAGGGGCCGGTGATCATCGACGCCGACGCCGGCGAACTGGAGATCATGTTCAACAACCTGGTGTCCAACGCCATCAAATACAACCTTGACAACGGTTCGGTGACGGTCACCGTGGAGCAGGACGCGGAGTCGGTGACCATCGCCGTGCGCGACACCGGCATCGGCATGAGCGCCGAGGAGATGGGCAAGCTGTTCGGCGAGTTCAGCCGGATCAAGAACGAAAAGACCCGCAACATCCTGGGCTCCGGCCTGGGGCTGTCCATCCTGCGCCGGCTGGCCGGGCTGTACGGGGGCTCGGTGAAGGTGCAGAGCTCGCCGGGGGAGGGGACCACGTTCACGGTGGTGCTCAAGAAGTAGCGGATACCATGGTTATGAGGATTCCATGGAACTTCCGGTCGAAATCACGGTCCCGCTCACCAGCTCCATCCCCGAAGTGGCCTTCGTGCTGGAGCTGGGCTACAGCATGCAGGCGTTCGGGGCCAGCGCCACCACCCTGGAGAAGGCCCTGGGCCGGGTGGCCCAGCACCTGGAACTGGAGGGGGCGGTGTTCGCCACCCCCACCGGCTTTCTCGCCTCGCTGCGCAAGGAGGGGCTGCACAGCAAGACCTACCTGATGCGGCTGAACACCGGCTGGTCCAGCCTGGAGAAGCTGGCCGACGTGGAAGCGCTGGTGGACCTGGTGCTGTCCGGGCAGCTGGACGCGGCGGCGGCCCGGCAGCATCTGGCCGCCCTTTCCGCCCGGCCGCCCCGGTTCGGCTTCTGGCTCAAGGTGGGCGCCCACGGGCTGGCGGCCATGGGCATGGCCTGCATCTTCGGCGGCGGCTGGCGCGAGGTGCTGCTGGGAGCGGGGGTGGGCCTGCTGGTGGGGTTTGCCGTGCTGCTGGCCCAGAAGCGCCATAACCTGGCCCGCCTGACCCCGCTGCTGGGCGGGCTGCTGAGCGCCTTGGCGGGCGGCCTCATCGGCCGGTGGCTGCCCTCGGTCTCCTACACCATCCTGGTGGTCAGCGGCATCATCGGCCTGCTGCCCGGACTGGGGCTGCTGGTGTCCATGCAGGAGCTGGGCACCGGCAACCTGGTCTCGGGCACCGCGCGCATGGCCGGCACCGGGCTGGTGTTCATCCTGCTGGCCTTCGGGGTGGGCCTGGGCCAGCAGCTGGGCGCGTCCTGGCTGCCCGTGGTCCCGACGCTGCCCCTGGCCCTGCCGCTGTGGACCGTGGCCCCGGCCATCGCCATGGTGGCCCTGGGCTTCCTGGTGATCTTCCAGGGGCGCCCGGCCGACTACGGCTGGACCCTGGTCGCCAGCGCCCTGGCCTGGGCCACCGCCCACCTGGCGGCCCAGGCCCTGGGGCCGGTGGCCGGGGCCGGGATCGCCGCGCTGGTGCTGGGCGCCGCCTGCAACACCTACGCCCGGCGCACCCGGCGGCCCGGGGCGGTGCTGCAGCTGCCTTCACTGATGCTGATCCTGCCGGGGAGCCTGGGGGTGCACAGCCTCACCCTGATGATGCAGAAGCAGACCCTGGACGGGCTCCAGGCCGGCTTCCAGTCCGTGGCGGTGACGGTGGCGCTGATGGTGGGCCTGCTCCTGGCCAACGCCATGGTGCCGCGCAGGACGTTTTGAGTCAGGCCTTGGCCATCCGCTTAGCCATCCTGGAATCCAGATACCAGATGCCGCCGCCCTGGTCGCCCACCGCGTGCAGGTGGTCCACCACCTGGCCGACGTTGGATTCCTCCTCCACCTGCTCGGACACGTACCACTGCAGGGTGATCTCGCTGGCGTAGTCCTTCTCCGTCCGGGACAGGTCGAACAGGGCGTTGATCTTCTGGGTGATGCCCATCTCGTGGGCCAGGGTCTGCTCGAACACCTGGATGACCCCGCCGAATTCCTGGGGAGGCGCGGCGATGGGCTTCAGCTCCAGCTTGCCCTTGCGGTCCAGGAGGAAATCGATGAGCTTCACCGCGTGGGCGGTCTCCTCCCCGGCCTGGACCCGCAGCCAGTGGGCGAACCCCTTGAAGCTGAGGGTCTCGCAGTGGGCTCCCATGGCCAGGTAGAGCTGGGCGGAGTACTGTTCCAGGTTGATCTGGGTGTTGAGGGCGTTCTGCATGGTTGGGCTGATCATGGGGCCTCCGAGGGTGATTGGGATCGTCTCCTATTCTGCCGCGGGATTTTGGGAATGCCACGTATATTCAATGATAGTAAAAAAGAATGAGGTGATGACCGGTCATTTGGGTTTTACCTGCTTGCCGCAGGAACCTCCCCCGCAGCAGCCGCACCCGGCGTTCTCGCCCTTCTTTCCCAGGTTCCGCAGGGCCTTGCGGCCGAAGAACAGCCCCGCCACCACCACGGCGCCCAGCACGATCCAGCCTTGACCGCTCATGTCCCCTCCCTCACGCGAACCCGCACAGCCGCCCCAGCAGCACCGTGCCCCAGGCCATGAACCACGCCAGGGCGAAGCCGTAGCCCACGGAAAAGCCGGTCCAGGCCACGGAGCGGGTCTCCTTGAGGATCATGCCCACCAGGCCCAGGCAGGGGGTGTAGAGCAGGATGAACACCATGAACGCGAACGAGGTGAGCGGGGTGAACCCGGAATGCTCCTTGAGGGTATGCTGCAGCGGGCTCAGGCCGGGGGCGTCGCCGTCCTTCTCGGCCTTGGCCTGGTTGACCACGCCCATGGTGCTCACCACGATTTCCTTGGCCACGAAGCCGGCGGTGAGGGCCACGCCGTCCTTCCACGCCTCGGGCCGCCTGTGCTCGGGGTCGAGGATGGGGGCCAGGAGGGGCTGCAGCAGGTGGCCGAAGCGCGCGGCCATACTGGAATTCATGATCCGGCTTTCGGAACTCAGATCCAGCTCCTCCAGCTTGTCCTTCTGGTCCGCGGGGGCCAGGTTCTGGGCGCGGATGGCCTGCTCCTGCGCCTGGCGTTCGGCCACCCAGGCCTTATTGGTGATGCCGGGATAGTGGGACAGGAACCAGACCAGGGTGGCGCCGGCCAGGATGACCGTGCCCGCGCGGGTGAGGAACAGCCGGCCCTTCTCCCACATATGGATGGCGGTGGCCTTCAGCACCGGCATGCGGTAGGGCGGCAGCTCCATGACGAAGGGTGTGCTCTCGCCCCGGAACAGGGTCAGGCGCAGCACCTTGCCCATGACCATGGCCAGGCCGAAGCCGAGGATGTGCAGGGCGATGATGGCCAGGGCCGCCTGCACCGGCCGGAAGAAGGTGCCCGCGATCAGGATGAACACCTGCAGCCGGGCCGAGCAGGACACCAGGGGCGCCACCAGGATGGTGATGAAGCGGTCGGTCCTGGACTCGATGGTGCGGGTGGCCTGCACCGCAGGCACGTTGCAGCCGGTGCCCATGATCAGGGGGATGAAGCTCTTGCCGTGCAGGCCCATGAGGTGCATCAGCCGGTCCATCATGAACGCCGCCCGGGACATGTAGCCGGTGTCCTCCAGGAAGGAGATGCAGCCCATGAGGATCATGATCACCGGCACGAACACCACCACCGCGCCCACCCCGGGGATGATGCCGTCCACCAGCAGGCTGGTGAGCTCGCCGGTGGGCAGGTGCGCCGCCGCCAGGTCATGGCACCAGGCGAAACCGGCGGTGATCCAGTCCTGGGGATACTGGCCCAGGACGAAGGTGAGGGTATACATCGCCGCCATGATGGCGATGAAGATGGGCAGGCCCAGCCAGCGGTTGGTGAGCACCTGGTCCAGGCGGGTGGTCCACCCGTGCTGGGCCTCGTGGGAGTGCTTGAGCACTTCCGCCACCAGGCCGTGGGTGAACCCGTAGCGGCGCTCGGCGATCAGGGTGCCGGGGTCGGCGCCCAGGTGCTCCTCCAGGAACCGGGCGCTGGTCTGGCGCTGGGTTTCCACGGCCTGGCGGGCGTGGCTGGCCTGGGCCAGGGCCAGGGCGTCCGGGGCGCGCTCCAGCAGGCCCAGGGCGAGCCAGCGGGGGATGCGCGCCTGGGCCAGCTCCTCGTCCCGGCGGATCTCCGCTTCCAGCTTCGTCAGCTCCCCTTCGATGTCGGGACCGAAGGAGGCGCGCACCGGCCAGACCCGCGGGTCATCGCCCTGGGCCACGCTCAGGATGGCCGCCTTCAGTTCCGGCACCCCGTCCCCGCGGTTGCCCACGGTGGGGATCACCGGGCCTCCCAGCAGGGTCTGCAGCCCCTGGATGTCCAGGGTCACGCCCTGCCGCTCGGCGTCGTCCATCATGTTCAGGACGAACACCATGGGCTTCTTCAGCTCCAGCACCTGGGTGGTGAGGTAGAGGTTGCGCTCCAGGTTGGAGGCGTCCAGCACGTTGACGATCACGTCCACCACCGGCTCGCCCAGGAAGGACGCGGCGATCCGCTCGTCCTCGCTCTGGGCCGAGAGGGAGTAGGTGCCCGGGAGATCCACCACCTGGACCTCCACCCCGTCCTGCTGGAAGTGGCCGAAGCGCTTCTCCACCGTCACGCCGGGCCAGTTGGCCACGTGGTGCCGGGAACCGGTCAGCGCGTTGAAGATGGAGGTCTTGCCGCAGTTGGGGTTGCCGGCGATGGCCACCGTGGGCATCTTCGGCCCGGCGGCCGCTTCCGGGCCCTCCAGGACTTGGCTGGATTGGGGTGAATGCACTGGATCCATTGGCTGGCCCTTCCCGGCAGGGGAAATTGAAGAGGTCGAAGTCGTTTTGCCCTCGATCCATGCTAATTGAGACGTCGTCTCTTTCTCAAGGGAAAAGCATTTGGCGATCCCAACAAAGTGATGGAAATCACGGCGATCGCCTTGTTTTGAGAACTGGACTCGGAATCTGCTAAAATGACTCATGTTGAATCAATCCGAAGCTGGAATGGCCCCCTGGCCGCTGGTCGAGCGGCGGGCGGCGGATCCGCGCTTGGCGGAGGAACTGGCCGAGCTCAGGGGCTACAAGGCGGCCATGGACGCCCACGCCATCGTGGCGGTGACCGACCTCCAGGGGCGGATCACCTACGCCAACGACATGTTCTGCGCCATCTCCCGCTACTCCCGGGAGGAGCTGCTGGGGCGGGACCACCGCATCATCAACAGCGGCCACCATCCCAAGGCCTTCTTCGCCGACTTGTGGCGGACCATCCTGGCCGGCCAGGTCTGGAAGGGGGAGATCCAGAACCGGGCCAAGGACGGCACCTGCTACTGGGTGGACACGACCGTCGTCCCGCTCCCGGGCGCCGACGGGAAGCCCAGGCAGTTCGTGGCCATCCGGGCCGACATCACCCAGCGCAAGCTGGGCGAGGAGGCCCTGCGCCTGTCCCAGAAGCTGGAGAGCCTGGGCGTGCTGGCGGGCGGGATCGCCCACGACTTCAACAACCTGCTCACCAGCATCCTGGGCAACTGCAACATGGCCGCCATGGGCCTGCCTGAGGCGAGCCCGGCGCACGGCCACCTCGCCCAGATCGAGAAGGCCTCGCTGCGGGCGGCCGACCTCACCCGGCAGATGCTGGCCTACGCAGGCAAGGCCAGGGCCGCCATGGAGAAGGTGGACCTCAACTGGCTGCTGCTGGGGCTGCGCCCGCTGGTGGAGGCCGCCGCGGCCCCCGGCGCGGACCTCCGGTTCGAGCTGGCGCCGCAGCTCCCCGAGATCCTGGGCGACCCCTCCCAACTGCAGCAGGTGGTCATGAACCTGGTCACCAACGCCCGGGAGGCCATGGGCGAGGGGGGCCGCGGGACCATCACCGTGCGCACCGGGGAGCAGGTGCTGGAGCGGGAGGCGGTGAACAGCGCCGCGCCGGCCATTCCCATCCCGCCCGGGCGCTACGTGACCCTGGAGGTGGCCGACACTGGCTGCGGCATCCCCCCGGACATCCTCGGCCGGATCTTCGATCCCTTCTTCTCCACCAAGTTCCTCGGGCGGGGGCTGGGCCTCTCGGCGCTCCTGGGGATGCTGCGCGGCCACGGCGGGAGCGTCCAGGTCCAGAGCGAACCGGGGCAGGGCTCCCGCTTCCGCCTGTTCCTGCCGGTACCGGACCCGTAACAATGGTGTTAAGCCCTCCAGGAGCGCTGGATTATTGCCCGGCGCCTGGATAAGATCCAGCCATGGCCTCCAAAAAACGCCTTGAGAAACCCCTTTCGCCGGCCGAAGCGCGCGCGGTGAAGTTCATGGCGGCGCGGCTCCGGGAGGACCAGGCCCGCTACGAGGCATTCCTGGCTACCCTGGATCCTCGGCAGCGGCGCGACCTGGGCTGCGCCGTGGAGACGGAATGATGCATGTCCCACCCGGATCCGTGCGCGGTCGCCTGCGGGCGCCCGCATCCAAGAGCCACCTGCAGCGGGTGATCCTGGCCGCCTCCCTGGCGGACGGGGAGTGCCGGATCCTGGATCCGGGCCGCTCCGCCGACGGCCAGGCCTGCCTGGGGGTGATCCGCGCCATGGGCGCCCAGGTGGCGCAGGAGGGCAACCTGCTGCGCATCCTGGGCGGCGGCCCGGTGCGCTCCCGGATCCTGCACTGCGGCGAATCGGGCTTCTGCCTGCGGGCCTCGGCGGCGGTGGCGGCCCTGGGCGAGGTGAGCTTCACCCTGACGGGGCAGGGCTCCCTGGCCACCCGGCCCATGGCCATGGTCCTGGACCCGCTGGTGCAGCTGGGCGCCCTGTGCGCCACCCGGGGCGGCCTGGCCCCCATCACCGTGCGCGGGCCCCTGCGCGGCGGCCGGGCCCTGGTGGACGGCAGCGCCAGCAGCCAGTTCCTCAGCGGCCTGCTGCTGGCCCTGCCCCGGGCCGGGGCGGACAGCGAACTGGAGGTCAGCGGGCTGCGCAGCCTGCCCTACGTGCGCATGACCCTGGACGTGCTGGCCGCGTTCGGGGCCCAGGTCGAGGCCGAGCCTGACTTCAGCCGGTTCCGGGTCCGGGGCGGCCAGCGCTACCATCCGGTGGAACTGCAGGTGGAAGGGGACTGGTCCGGGGCGGCCTTCCTGCTGGTGGCGGGGGCCGTGGCCGGGGAGGTCACGGTGGACGGGCTGGATCCCGCCTCGGCCCAGGCGGACCGGGCCATCCTGCAGGCCCTGGCCGCCGCCGGCGCCCGGGTGGAGTGGCAGGGCGCCGCGCTCCGGGCCGGGCAGGGCGACCTGCGCGCCTTCGAGTTCGACGCCACCGACTGCCCGGACCTGTTCCCGCCCCTGGCCGCCCTGGCCTGCCACGCCCGGGGCACCAGCCGCATCGCCGGGGTCGCCCGGCTCGGGCACAAGGAGAGCGACCGCGGGGCGGCCCTGGTCTCGGAGCTGTCCGCCCTGGGAGCCGCGCTCCAGGTGCGGGACGGCGCCCTGGAGATCACCGGCGGGCCCCTGGAGGGCGGCACCGTCGATCCCCACAACGACCACCGCATGGCCATGGCCTGCGCGGTGGCTGGCCTCCGGTCCCGCTATGGTGTGAAGATGGAAGGCGAGGCCTGCGTGGCCAAGTCCTATCCGGAATTCTTCCAGGCGCTGGAATCCCTTCGAGGCTGACCATGAACACCCTAGGCCGCAGTTTCCGCCTCTCCATCCTGGGCGAGTCCCACGGGCCCTGCGTCGGCATCCTGCTGGACGGGTGCCCGGCGGGCCTGGCCCTGGACCCGGCGGACTTCGCCGCGGACATGGAACGGCGGCGGGGCGGGGGCGCCCCCGGCACCACCCCGCGCCGGGAGGACGACCTGCCCATCTTCCAGACCGGGGTCCACCAGGGCCGGAGCACCGGCGCGCCGATCCTCATCCTGTTCGAGAACAAGCAGGTGGATTCCAGCGCCTACGAGGCCGTCAAGAGCATCCCGCGGCCCGGCCACGCGGACTGGGTGGCCCTGAAGAAATACGGCGGGTTCGCCGACATGCGCGGCAGCGGCCATTTCTCCGGGCGGCTGACCACGGCCCTGGTGGCGGCCGGGGTGGTGGCCAAGAAGCTGCTGGCGCCAGCGCGGGTTTCGGCCCGGCTGCTGGAGGCCGGCGGCAGCCCCGACATCGAGCGGGCGGTGGCGGAGGCCATGGCGGCCCAGGATTCGGTGGGCGGGCTGGTGGAGTGCCGGGTGCGGGACCTGCCCCCGGGGCTGGGGGAACCCTTCTTCGACTCGGTGGAGTCGCTGATCGCCCATGCGGTGTTCGCCATTCCCGCCATCAAGGGCATCGAGTTCGGGGACGGCTTCCAGGCCAGCCGGATGCGCGGCAGCCAGGTCAACGACCTGCTGGAGGACGCCGACGGGCGCACCGCCAGCAACCACGCCGGCGGGATCAACGGCGGCATCAGCAACGGCAACGAGCTGGTGTTCCGGGTGGCGGTGAAGCCCACCTCCAGCATCCGCGCCGCCCAGCTGACCCTGGACCTGAAGACCAACCAGCCCGCCCTGCTGTCCATGGGCGGCCGGCACGACGCCTGCATCGCCCTGCGCGCGCCGGTGGTGGTGGAGGCGGCCGCCGCCGCGGTGCTGGCGGATCTCTTGATGCTGGAAGGCTTGCTGCCGCGGATCATGCCGTAGCCGAGGAGTCCCGATGTTCTGGGCCGTGGCCATGTTCCTCACGACACTCTGCTGGGCCGGCGCCTTCATCGCCGCCAAGGTCGGCGTGCGCTCGGCCTCGCCGCTGGCGCTCACCTACTTCCGCTTCCTGGTCGCGGCGGCCTGCCTCTACGGCTACGCGCGCGCCATGCGCATCCCGCTGCGGATCCGGGCGCGGGACTGGGGGGTCATGCTCCAGCTGGGCTTCGTGGGCATGGTCTGCTACCACCTGCTGTTCTTCGAGGCGCTGCGCACTACCACCGCCATCAAGGCCTCCATGATCATGGCCACCAACCCGCTGATGATCGCCGTCCTGGCGGTCTTCCTGGCGGGGGAGCGCATGGGCCGGGCCAAGGTGGTCTGCATCCTCGCGGCCCTGCTGGGCGTCCTGCTGACCATCAGCCGCTGGAACCTGGCGCGGCTGGCCCAGGGCCATGCCGCCCCCGGGGACCTGATCATGCTGGTGGCGGTGGTGTGCTGGTCCCTGTACTCGGTCCTGGTCCGGCGCTACGTGGGCCGCTTCGATCCGGTGGTGACCACATTCTACAGTTTCGTCACCTGCGTCATCCTGCTCACCCCGTTCGAGGCCTGGGAAGTGGCCTCGGGAGCCAGCCACATCCGGCTCGACGGCTGGCTGGCCATCGCCTACATGGGCGTGTTCCCCACCTTCTTCGGCTACACGGTGATGCAGCAGGGCATCAAGCACCTGGGGCTCAGCCGCACGGCCCTGTACGTGAACCTGGTGCCGGTGTTCGCCATGTTCATGGCGGTGCTGCTGCTGCACGAAGCCTTCTTCCCGCTCAACGCGGTGAGCGCCGCCCTGATCATCGCCGCGGTCATGAGCTACTCGCTGCTCGGACCCAGGACCCCGAAGCCATTGGCGCAAGGGCCAGCCTAGCCGCAGGTTTGGTCCTCGGGGCGCTCTTCGCCGGGGGATTGGGGAACAGGGCCGCGTGCAGGGCCCTCAGCGCCGCGCCGGCGTCCTCCTGGCGCACCACGAAGCTCAGGTTGGTCTCGTTGGCGCCCATGCTGATCAGTTCGACGTTGATGGCCTCCAGGGCGCCGAAGCAGTGGCCGGAGATGCCGGGGGTGAGCTTGAGCCGCTCGCCGACGACGGCCACGATGGCCCGGCCCCGCGCCACGCCCACGTTGCCGAACCCGGCCAGGTCCCTCAGCAGGCCTTCCAGGGGCGCGGCGCCATCCACCGTGAGGGAGACGCTCCCTCCGGTGGTGGCGATGAGGTCGATGCTGATGTGGTGGCGGGAGAACACCTGGAACAGCCCGGCCTTGGCCTGGAAGCCGTCCTGGTCGAGCCCGGCGCCGGTGTTGATGGTGAGCACGGTGACGGGGCCCCGCTGGGCCAGGGCGGTGACGGAGCGGTGGGTGCGCGCCTCGGCGGTGATGGTGGTGAAATGGCCCCGGGGCCGGCGGGTGGAGCGCACCGTGACCGGGATGCCGGCGGCCATGGCCGGCTGGATGGTGGCCGGGTGCAGCACCTTGGCGCCGAACGCCGCCAGCTCCGAGGCCTCCTTGAAGCTCAGCTGGGCGATGGGCCGGGCCCCGGGCACCACCCGGGGATCGCAGGTGAGCACCCCCTCCACGTCGGTCCAGATCTGGATATCCGAGGCCCCCAGAGCGGCGCCGAACAGGGCCGCGCTGAAATCGCTGCCGCCCCGGCCCAGGGTGGTGGTGACGCCGCCGGCGGTGGCGCCGATGTAGCCCTGGGTCACCACCGTCCGGCCGGCGCCCAGCAGGGGTGCCAGGTGCCGCCCGGCCAGGGCCGGGATCTCCTCCTGCCGGGGCCGGGCGGAGCCGAAGCCGTCATCGGTGCGCAGCACGGTGCGGGCGTCCACCCAGGCGGCCCCCAGGTGGGCGGCCAGGATCCGGGTGGAAAGGCGCTCGCCGATGCTGGCGATGGCGTCCATGCTCCTCGGGCTGAGCTCGCCCAGCATGGCCACGCCGCGCAGCCGCAGGTCCAGCTCCCCGCCCAGCTCCGCCAGGGCCTGGTCCAGGGACGCGGGCAGGCCGTCCGGGAACAAGTCCCGGGCGATGCCGAGATGGCGCGCCATGAGGCTCCGGTGCAGTTCCAGGGCCGCGGGCAGATCGCCCCGCTCGGCCCGGCGGCCCGCCTCGAACAGCGCGTCGGTGGTCCCGCCGGTGGCCGAGAGCACCACCAGGGGCGCCCGGGGCGACTGCGCCGCCAGCGCCGCGGCCTCGCGCATGCGGTCGGCGTCCGCCACCGAACTGCCGCCGAATTTCATGACGATCATTCCTGCATTTCCCCCGTGGTCCGGCTGGGGAGGCTCCTGGGAAGGATCTGAGCACATGAACACGAAAGGTCTCCTGTCTGGCCGCGGGTGGATCGTGGGACCCGGCGTTCCAGAAGCAAGGATCGGCTCGGGATGGTCAAGATAGTGTCAACTGTGCCGGCCCTTGCGTAAAGAAATGGTCATCATTTTCGGTTCGTCTACAATGTCCTCCAGCCCGGTCCCGGAAGGTGCCCATGAAAGCGTTCCTGCTCGCCGCCACCCTTGTCTGCGCCGCCTTCGCCGCACCGCCGGAACCGGTCTACGGCCCGGAGCTGGAAGGCTTCGACTACCCCTTCCCGGTGAAGACCTTCCCGTTCAGTTCCCAGGGCAACGCGCTGCGCATGGCCTTCATGGACGTGGCCCCGGCGGCGTCCCGGACGCCCAACGGCCGCACCGTGGTGCTGCTGCACGGCAAGAACTTCACCGCGGCCACCTGGGAGCCGACGATCCGCATCCTCGCCGGGGCCGGCTACCGGGTGGTGGCCCCCGACCAGATCGGGTTCGGCAAGTCCACCAAGCCCGCCCACTACCAGTACAGCTTCCGGCAGCTGGCCCGCAACACCCGGGACCTGCTGGCGTCCGCCGGGGTGGGCCGGATCACGCTGGTGGGGCACTCCACCGGCGGCATGCTGGCGGTGCGCTACGCCCTGATGTACCCGGACCAGGTGGAGCGGCTGGTGCTGGTCAACCCCATCGGCCTGGAGGACTGGCAGGCCGAGGGCGTCCCATACCTGACGGTGGACCAGTGGTACCAGCGGGAGCTGGGCACCACGGCCCAGGGGATCCGGGCCTACGAGCAGGCCACCTACTACGCCGGCCAGTGGCGCCCGGAGTTCGAGGCGCCCGTGGCCATGCTGGCGGGCCTGAACCGGGGGCCCGGGCACGAGCTGGTGGCCTGGAACTCGGCGCTCATCTACGACATGATCTGCACCCAGCCGGTGGTCTACGAGCTGGACCGGCTGGCCATGCCCACGCTGCTGCTCATCGGCCAGCGCGACACCACCGCCATCGGCAAGGACGCCGCGCCGCCGGAGGTGGCGGCCAGGCTCGGCCACTACCCGGAGTTGGGCCAGCGGGCCGCCCGGCGCATCCCCAGGGCCACCCTGGTGGCCTTCCCGGACCTGGGCCACGCCCCCCAGATCCAGGATCCCGAAGCCTTCCACCGGGCGCTGCTGGAGGGCCTGAAGTAGCTCTCATCCGGCGGCGGCGCGGTCCAGGCACCAGCGCCGCCACATCTGCCGGAGCGCCCCCTCCAGGCCGCGGGCGAAGCGGTCCCCGTCCATGAGGGGCGAGGCCTCCATGCGCGCCCGCAGCCCGGCCCGGAGCCCGGCCAGGCGCGGGCGGTCCAGGGCCAGCTCCGCGGCGATGCGGACGAAGTCCCCGGTGCCGGCCGCCGCCAGGTCCCGCAGGCCCAGGTTGCACAGCTGGCTCCAGCCGGCCCGGCCCACCACGGTGCCGCCCAGGAGGGTCACCACCGGGACCCCCATCCAGGCGGCGTCCAGGCTGGTGGTGTGGCCGTTGTACGGGAAGGTGTCCAGCCCCAGGTCCACCCGCCGGTACAGGGCCAGGTACGAGGGCCGGGGCTGGGAGGGGGCGAACTCCACCCGCTCCGGCCCGATCCCGCCCGCCGCCAGGCCCTCCAGGGCCCGCTGCCGCTGGGCTCCGGGCTCGGCCAGCAGCAGCAGCCGGGAATCCGGCACCGCGGTCAGCACCCGGGCCCAGGCGGCCAGCGCGGCGGGGGTGACCTTGCAGAAGTTGTTCAGGGAACCGAAGGTGATGTGGCCGTTCGCCAGGGCCGGCAGGGGGCCGGGGAGGGGTTCGGCGGTGAGCGGGTCGTAGCACCAGAACGTGTCCGGAAGGCGGATGGAGGTCTCGGAATACCAGTCGTCATGTTCTCCCGGCGGGTCCAGGTAGGGGTCGGTCAGGCGGTAGTCCATGGCCGCGAGGCCGGTGGTGCCCGGATAGGCGAGCCAGGCCACCTGCACCGGCGCGGGCCTGCGGGTGAACATCCCGGGCCGGCCGCCGGCCATGTGCATGGTGAGGTCCACCAGGATGTCGATGCGGTCCGCCCGCACCAGGTCCGCCACCTGCTCGTCGTCCTGGGCGGCGGTGTCGCGCCAGACATCGGCGTACCCGGCGATGCGGCGGGTGACTGCGTCGGGGCTGGGCACCCTGGCGTAGCAGAAGATCTCGAACCGGCTGTGGTCGTGGCGGGACAGCAGGGGGATGGTGAAGAAGGACTGGCAGTGGTCCCGGAAATCGGGTGAGACGTAGCCGACGCGCAGGCGGCGCTCGGGGTCGGGGTCGCTGCCGTGGGGGCGCCGGTCCCCCCCGGGTGAGGCATGGGCCCGGTCCCACGCCAGGTTCTCGCCGAGGATGTCCGCCGCGCTGCATCCCGGGAGGAAGTTCAGCGAATAGGCGAGGTTGCTGTGGGTTACGGGGTCGCCGGGGTTCAGCTTCAGGGCCCTGCGGAAGCTCTGGACGGCTTCGGCCACCAGGCCGGAGTCCTTGAGCAGGCTGCCCAGGTTGCCGTGGGTGATGGCGTAGCCCGGCCGCAGCTCGGCGGCGCGCCGGAGCAGGGCCACCGCTTCGTCCAGGCGGCCCAGGGCCCGGGCGGCGGCGGCCGCGTGGTTGCAGGTGTCCGCGGAGCACGGGTCCATGCCCAGGGCCTCCCGGTGGACCGCCAGCGCCTCCTCCCACTGGCCCATGGCCTGGAGCGCCCGGCCCAGGTTGTTGCGCGCCGCGAGGTTGGCCGGAGCCAGGGCCAGGGCCCTGCGGCAGGCCCCGGCGGCCTCCTGGAACAGGCATTCCCTCAGGTTGGCGCTGCCCAGGTTGTACCAGCCAAGGGCGAAATCCGGCCAGCGGGCCACGGTCCCGCGCAGCTCGGCCAGGGCTGGGCCCACCTGCCGGTTCGCCAGCAGGGCGTTGCCCAGGTTGTTGTGGGCGAGGGGGAAGTCATCCTTCAGCTCCAGTGCGCGGCGGAAGGCCTGGATGGCTTCGGGCACCTGTCCCGAGTCCTGGAGGGCGATGCCCAGGTCGTTCTGGGCTTCGGCCTGGTCCGGCCGCAGGGCCGCCGCGCGGGCGATGGCGGCCAGGGCTTCCGGGCGCCGGCCCAGGGCCCGGCAGGCTTCGCCCGCGCCCCGCCAGGCCTCGAGGCAGGCGGGGTTCAGCGCCGTGGCGCGGTGGAAGGCTTCGATGGCCTCCGGCAGCCGGCCCAGGGCCTGCAGCGTCTGGCCCAGACTGCAATGGGACCACCAGGCGGCGGGGTCCAGGGCCACGGCCCGTCCGAGCAGTTCCAGGGCCTTCTCCAGCCGGCCCCGTCCCACCTGCAGGGCCAGACTCCCCAGCAGGTGCAAAGCCGTCCCGTGGTCCGGCTGCCGGGCCAGCACCAGCCGGTAGCCCTCCTCGGCATCCGCCAAACGGCCGGCCAGATGGCTCTCCGCGGCCGCCTTCAGGAGCTGCTCCAGCGTCAGGTCAGGCTCGGGGGAGGAAGCCATGAATGCTCCGTGAGGTTCCCTGTATTGTGCCGCCAACGGGCCGCATGGGACCGTGGATATACTCAAACCGGGAAGCCAGCGGAGCGGACTCATGGCCCAAGTGCCTTGGCAGGAAGAATACAGCATCAACTACAAGGACATCGACCAGCAGCACAAGGCGCTGCTGGCCGTCGTAAACGAGCTGATGGATCTCATCGGGCAGAGGGCGGAGCCGGAGCGGGTGACCGCCATCTTCAGGGCGCTGTGCCGTTACGCCACCTTCCATTTCAACACTGAGGAACGCTACCTCCAGGCCAGCGGCTACGATGGCCTTTCCCGGCAACGCTCCGAGCACACCTGGTTCATCGAAAAGCTGCTGGAGCTGGACCGGACCTACGACGTGTCGGATCCGATCCTGTTGGGGGAAACCCTGTCGTTCCTGGAGAAGTGGTTCGTCGGCCACATCATGACCCAGGACCAGGCCTATGCCGGCTGGGTGAAATCCTTCCGTCACCGCGCCGAGATCCGGGCCATCATCTTCGATTTCGGCAAGGTCATCGCCGATTACGATCACGGGCTGTTCGTGGAGCGCCTGGCCGCCGTCTGCGCCATGTCCGCGGACGAGTTGGCCGGCCGCTTCCGGGAAGAGGGGTCGCTGTTCAACGATTTCGAAGTGGGCGCCATCTCCCCGGCCCAGTTCCTTGGGGAAATGTCCCGCGTCTGCGGCCATGCCTTGAGCGAGGCCGTGCTCTTTCCGATCTTCACTGACATCTTCACGCCCATCCCGTCCACCTGCGAGCTGATCCGGAAGCTGAAGGGCCGCTACCGGCTGGGGCTCATCTCCAACACCAACCCGTGGCACTACCAGCACGGCATCCAGGACTCGGAGGCCTTCCCGCTGTTCGACACCGTGACCCTGTCCTTCCAGGCGAAAGCCCTCAAGCCCAGCCCGCGCATCTTCGAGGACGCGCTGGAAAAGCTGGATCTGGTTTCCGAGGAATGCGTGTTCATCGACGACATCCCGGCCTTCGTGGAGGCCGCCAACGGCCTCCGGTTCCACGGCATCCAGTACCGCGGACCCAAGGAGCTGCTGGAGGACCTGGAAGCAATGAATATATTATTCTAGGTGCCGCGCCTCTCCTGGCGGCGGTAAACCTTGGCGTTTCCATGGGGTCTCTAGCCTGAGGAGGTGGCACATGAAAGCTCGAGAGTCTTCCTCCCGTTCCTCGAAGCGCCTGGTCCTGCTGGCGTTCCTGGTGTGCGCCCAGGCCTTCGGCGGCATGCCCGAGGGCCGGTTCAATCCGGGCTTCCGCGGCGGCTACCGCGGCGGCTACGGCTTCCGCGGCGGCTACGGCTACCGCGGCGGCTATTACGGCCGGCCCGGCTGGTACCGGGGCGGCTTCGGCTGGGGACCCGGCTGGTTCCTGCCGGTGCTGCCCCTGGGCTGCGTGACCATCGGCTTCGGCGGGGCGGCCTGGTACTACGGCGGAGGCTATTGGTACCAGCCCTATGGCGGCGGCTACATGATGGCGCTCCCGCCGGTGGGGATCGCGGTTGCGGTCCTCCCGTCCGGCTGTTCCACCCTCGTCCTGGGAGGCGTGACCTACTACTGCGCCAACGACGTGTACTACACCGCCGTGCCCGGAGGCACCGGTTACGTGGTCGCCGCGCCCCCGCCCGGGCAGCCGCGGGCCGGAAGCCTCGACGCGGTCGCCCTGGATGCCCTGGTGATCATTCCCAGGAACGGCCAGAGCGACGATAAGATCATGTCCGACCGCCGGGACGCGCAGCGGTTCGCCATGGACCAGTCCAGCTATGACCCCGCCGACAGCGACCCGGCCGATCCCGGCACGCCCAGGGCGCGGCAGGCCTATCTCCGGGCCATGAAGACCTACCTGGAGGGGAAGGGCTACACCGTGAAATAGCCGGCCCGTGCGCCGATTAGGTTGGGCAAAGTCCGCGCGAAGGGATATGCTTGCGCAATCTCATACGGATACAGGACATAACCCACAATGGCGATCGGCATCCGGAACATCCCCCAACCCGCCCCCGGCCGGCTCGATGTCCCGGGGATCATCGACGGCTTCGCCCACCGGATGATGTACTCGGTGGCCCAGGACCAGTTCACGGCCCGGACCTTCGACGTGTACCAGGCCCTGGCCAGGACCGTGCGCGACCGGCTGATGGAGCGCTGGTTCAAGACCCAGAACACCTACTACCAGCGCGACGCGAAACGGGTCTACTACCTGTCCCTGGAGTTCCTGATGGGGCGGTCGCTGCGCAACAACATCCTCAACCTGGACGCGGAGGACGCCTACGGCCGGGCCATGGAGGAGGTGGGCTTCCGCATGGAGGACATCGCCGAGCAGGAATGGGACGCGGGCCTGGGCAACGGCGGTCTCGGGCGCCTCGCCGCCTGCATCCTGGACGCCGCGGCCACCCTGGAACTGCCCTTCTTCGGATACGGCATCCGCTACGAGTACGGGATCTTCCAGCAGAAGATCATCGACGGCGCCCAGGTGGAGTTCCCCGACAACTGGCTGCGCTACGGCAATCCCTGGGAGATCCGGCGCTCCGACGTCATCTACCCCGTGCGCTTCCACGGCCGCACCCAGGCCGGCCTGGACGCCCAGGGCGACTACCGGGTCGACTGGGTGGACACCCAGGATGTCTGGGCCATGGCCTTCGACACCCCCATCGCCGGGTTCCGCAACAACACGGTGAACACCCTGAGGCTCTGGTCCGGGCGCTCCAGCCGCGAGTTCGACCTGGGCCGCTTCAACGCCGGCGAGTACGTCAAGGCGGTCCAGGACAAGACCCTGTCCGAGAACATCTCCAAGGTCCTCTATCCCGCCGATGACCAGAGCGCCGGCAAGGAGCTGCGGCTCAAGCAGCAGTTCTTCTTCGTTTCGGCGACGCTCCAGGACGTGGTCCGGCGCTTCAAGAAGCGGCCCCGGTGGCGGTGGGAGGAGTTCCCGGACAAGGTGGCGGTCCAGCTCAACGACACCCATCCCTCCCTGGCCATCCCGGAGCTGATGCGGGTCCTCATCGACCAGGAAGGCCTGGGCTGGGACCTGGCCTGGGAGCTGACCCAGAACGTGTGCGCCTACACCAACCACACGATCCTCCCCGAGGCCCTGGAGGTCTGGTCCACGGAGCTCCTTCGCCAGGTCCTGCCGCGGCACCTGGAGCTCATCGAGGAGATCGACCGCCGCTTCCGGGTGGTGGTGCGCGGCCAGTATCCCTTCAACGACGCCAAGCTGGACCGCCTGGCCATCGTCGACCACGGGCACAGCGTGCGCATGGCCAACCTCGCCATCGTCGGCAGCCACTCCGTCAACGGCGTGGCCCGGCTGCACACGGACATCCTGAAGGCCTCCACGTTCTCGGAGATGAACGAGCTGTTCCCGGGCCGCATCAACAACAAGACCAACGGCATCACCCCCCGCCGCTGGCTGCTGCGCTGCAATCCGGGCCTGTCCGCGCTCATCACCGAGGCCATCGGCGACGGCTGGACGAAGGATCTCGACCAGCTGCGCGGGCTCGCCGCATTCGCCGGCGACGCCGCCTTCCAGGACCGGTGGACCCGGGTCAAGCGCGCCAACAAGGAGGCCTTCGCGGCGGCGATCCAGGCAGCCCAGGGCGCGGTCATCGACCCGTCCTTCCTGTTCGACGTGCAGGTAAAGCGCATCCACGAGTACAAGCGGCAGCTCCTGAACCTGATGCACGTGGCGGCCCTCTGGAACCGGCTGCGCGACGGCGGCGACGCCGGGGTCCCGCGGGCGGTCATGCTCGGCGGGAAGGCCGCGCCCGCCTACTGGGTGGCCAAGACCATCATCCAGCTCGCCGTGGCCCTGGGGGCCGCCATCAACGCCGACCCCATGTGCCGGGGCCGCCTGAGCGTGTCCTACCTGGAGAACTACCGGGTCACCCTGGCCGAGCAGGTGTTCCCCGCGTGCGAGCTGTCCGAGCAGATCTCCACCGCGGGCACTGAAGCCTCCGGCACCGGCAACATGAAGGCCGCCCTCAACGGCGCCCTCACCATCGGCACCCTGGACGGCGCCAACGTCGAGATCAAGGACGAGGTGGGCGAGGCCAACATCTTCATCTTCGGCCACACCGCCGAGGGGATCGTGGCCCTGCGGGACCGGGGCTACCAGCCCCGGGCCTGGGCCGGCGCCGACCCGGAACTGGCGCGGGCCATCGAGACCATCGCCCGCCTCGAAGGCGGACGGTTCGCCTCCGTCGCCGGCATCCTGCTGGACTCGGACCACTACTTCCACTGCGCCGACTTCGCCGCCTATGTGCAGACCCAGGCCCGTGCCTCCGCAGCCTACGCCAGGACCCGGGACTGGGCGCGCATGTCCATCCTCAACGTCGCCGGCATGGGCCGCTTCTCCATCGACCGCACCGTGCGGGACTACGCCGCGGAGATCTGGAACGCCGCGGCCGTGGCGGTGCCGCCGGTGCGCTAGTCAGGTACGGGCCTCCCGGGCGATGTCGGCGACCTCCCCGGCGGTCAGGCGGATGGCGCGGGCGGCCCAGTTCTCCTCCAGGTGCGCCAGGGAGGCGGTGCCGGGGATGGGCAGCATCACCGGAGACCGCGCCAGCAGCCAGGCCAGGGCGATCTGGGCGGGGGTGGCGCCGTGGCGGGCCGCCACGGCGTCCAAGGCCCCGTGGGGCCGGCCGTAGGTGCCCATCCCCAGGGGGAAGAATGGCAGGAAGGGGATGCCCTTGGCGGTGCAGAAGTCCAGCACCTCCTCGGGGGCCTCCACTTCGGCATGGGTCGCCTTGGCCAGGAAGCCGGTGCCCCCGGAGACGTTGTAGAGGTTCTGCACGGTCACCACCGGGGTGCGTTCCAGGGCGGCCTTGATCTGGGCGACGTTCACGTTGCTGAGGCCGATGTGGCGCAGCTTGCCCTCGGCCCGGAGCTGGATGAGCGCGTCCAGGCACTCCAGGAACGGCACCTCGTTGGCGAGGCAGCGCAGGTGCACCAGCTCCAGGGTCTCCATGCGCAGCTCGCGCAGGTCGTGCTCGCAGCCCTGGCGCAGCTCCTCCGGGCGGTTGAAGGCGGCCCAGCCCTTGTCCAGGGTGCGCCGGCCGCCCAGCTTGGTGGCGATGACCAGGTCGGCGGGGTAGGGGTAAAGGGCCTCGGCGATGATCGGGTTGGAGACGTGGGGGCCGTAGTACCAGGAGGTGTCGATGAACTGGACGCCCAGTTCCACGGCCCGCCGGACCACCTTCCGGGCAGTCTCCGGGTCCTCGGGCGGACCCCACACGTCCTTCCCGGGCAGGCGCATGGCGCCGTAGCCCAGGCGGCGCACCTCGTGGCCGCCCAGATCGAGGGTGGAGGGGGGGTGGGCGAAGGCGGTCTGGCTGTCCATGGCCCGCATTGTGCCACGAGCCCTGCGGCCACAGTAGGATAAAGAACGGAGATGCTTGTGCCCCAAGACCACCCCCTTCTGTCCCTGCGCTCCGCGACCCTGGTCCGGGGCGGCCATCCGGTCCTGCGGGACCTGGCCTTCGACATCCGCCTGGGCGAGCACATTGCCATCCTGGGACCCAACGGCTCGGGCAAGTCCTCCCTCATCCGCCTGGTGACCCGCCAGGACTACCCCCTGGCGCGGGCCGACGAGGCCCCGCCCATGCTGATCCTGGGGCAGGAGCGCTGGGACGTCTTCGAGCTGCGCTCGCAGCTGGGCATCGTCTCCGCGGACCTGCGGCACGCCTTCACCCACGGCGAGGGGTTCGGTCGCATCAAGGGCTTCGAGGCCGTGCTGACGGGCTTCTTCGCCAGCCTGGGGCTGTTCGAGCACCAGCACGTGACCGGAGCCATGCGCGAGCGGGCGCGCCAAGCGCTGGCCCTGGCCGACGCGGAGCACCTGGCGGAGCAGCGGGTGGACACCCTGTCCACCGGCGAAGCCCAGCGCGTGCTCATCGCCCGGGCCCTGGCCCCGGACCCGTTCGCCCTCCTGCTGGACGAGCCCACCACCGGTCTGGACCTGGCCGCCCGCCACCACCTCCTGGGGCTGCTCTCCAAGCTGGCCGGCCTGGGCAAGACCCTCATCCTGGTCACCCACCACATCGAGGAGATCCTCCCCGAGATCGACCGGGTGATCCTGCTCAAGGACGGGCGGGTGTTCGCCGACGGGCGCAAGGACGAGGTGCTCCGCTCCGGCAGCCTTTCCAGCCTGTTCGGCCTGCCCGTCCAGGTCACCCGCCACGGCGACCGCTACAGCGCGAGAAGCTGATCCGGATTTCGCAACAACACCTAAACTCGATCGGGTGTTTGACCGATAATGAGACTATCTGGTCCTCCGAGCGGGCGTGGCGGAGAGACCGGGTCGGAAACCGAACCCATGGCCCAGGAACTCAAGCCGGAAGACCTGATCGTCACCGCCGCCGACGGCTCGACGCACGTCAACCACGGCCTGCTGGAAGCCTATGGCCTGTTCAACCTCCCCGTCCCGCTCATGCGCAGGGCGCTGACGGTCTACCACGAGAACGCCAAGCGCCAGGGGCAGGAGGCGGCGCGGGACGTGGAGGCCTTCATCGCCCTCATCCAGGCCATCCGGCGGTTCCCCAGGCCCATGGGGATCCATTTCACCCGAGGGGCGGCCTATTTGAGGAATCTGGAGATGCTGGAGCGGTACTCCAAGTAACATGGGACATGAGCATCTGGAAGCAGCCCATCACCGTGGATTCCCTCACCGCCGTCAGCCGCGGCACGGCGGTGGAGCGGCTGGGGATCGAGTTCCTGGAAGTGGGGCCGGACTTCATCAAGGGCCGGGTGCCGGTGGATGAGCGCACCCGCCAGCCCTACGGCATCCTGCACGGCGGAGTGTCGGTGGTGCTGGCCGAGACCCTGGGCTCCTGCGGCGCGGTCGCCTGCGTCCACCACGGCTACCACTGCGTGGGCCTGGACATCAACGCCAACCACCTGAAGGCCACCGCCGGCGGCTGGGTGACGGGCGTGGCGCGCCCGCTGCACCTGGGCCGCACCACCCAGGTGTGGCAGATCGACCTGAGGAACGAGGCCGGGGAGCTGACCTGCGTGTCCCGTCTGACCCTGGCGGTGCTCACGCCGAAGATGCCGATCACCTAGGAGGTTGTCCATGCTTCTGAGCGATCTGCAGGACACGGCCGAAGCCTTTCTCGCCGGAAGCGGCCGGAACCACGTCGAGCACCCGGACCCCATCTCCACCCCGGCCATCGCCGCCGGGCCGCTGAGGATCTACGACCCGCCCCTATTCGCCGTGGCCGACGCGGGGGATCCGCTGTGGGCCAAGCTGAAGGAGCCCGAGGTGATCGGGCCGCGCCACCGGACCCCGGAGGAATGGCTGGCGGGGGCCCGGTCCGTGGTCTCCTATTTCCTGCCCTTCAGCGAACGGGTGCGCAAGGCCAACCGGGTGCCCGGGGTCACGGCCACGGAGTGGATCTATGCCCGCTGGGAAGGGGAGGCCTGCAACGCCGCCCTGGCCACCCTGCTGGCCGGGACCCTGGAAGCTTCGGGCGCCCGGGCGCTGGCGCCCATGGCCGATCCGCGCTTCCAGGTGGTGGACCTGCGCAGCAACTGGTCGGAACGGCACGCCGCGTTCATCGCCGGGCTGGGCACCTTCAGCCTGACCCGGTCCATGATCACCCGACTGGGCGCGGCCGGGCGCTTCGGCAGCGTGGTCACCGACGCCGTTCTGCCGCCCACCCTACGCCCCTACCAAAGCATCTATGAGCACTGCAGGGACTGCGGCATCTGCATCGACCGCTGCCCGTGCCGGGCCATCGACGCCACCGGCAAGGACCACCAGGTGTGCAAGGTCTATCTGGACCAGACCCGGGTGCTCTACGCGCCCCGCTACGGCTGCGGCAAATGCCAGACCGCCGTGCCCTGCGAGCGCCGCATCCCTGGTGACCCGCACCCGAATCATTTCGTCCTATAAGAGGGATTGGGAATGAGCTTGTAAACCGGGCCCTTTTGCGTGGCTGGGTCCGCTATGGATATTCTCATCAGAAATGCCTGTGGAGGGAAATGATAAGGTGTACCCAGAGCCCGGTCGGTCGAAAGAGCCAGACGCTCGTCAATGTATGAATATGGGTTCGGTCCCACAACCATGAATGTGGCTCTTAAGTTAGCGTTTTGGAGGAGGTCAAGGCTCGACCTCATCTCAACCCCACTCTCTTTATCTTTGTGTAAATCACCCCCATCTCCGATTGAAAAATTTGCCCAGGTCTCCGGGGTGCCAGCAGGGAAAGTGCCGGTTAGCTCAATAAATACAGAACCGTTGTTGGGGATACTAATAAAGGTGTCTGGATTATAGGTCATGCGTTTCGCACTCGTCCAGATTGAGAATTTAGGCTGGGCCATGAACCCAGCGGGCATCCTCAGGACTACTGATCTCCCGAATTCATTCTTGATCTCGATCGGCAGGGCAGCGTACGCCGCTATCCCAGTTGCGAACAACAACGCCAGTGTTGTTGATTTCAATAGTTTGAACATGAAGGACCTCCCAAAGTCGGAAAACTGCCCTGAATCATAGTAATTATTTATTAAAATGTCAACCGCTACCCAAGGTCGTAGGTTAAGAAATGACATTCTCACGCCTAGGCAGGTGGGATGGCGAACCTTGCATTCGAACCCGGACACACCCCCGTTTCTGATCCAACCTTCAGCCGTCATTATGCCTTCGGCCATCCTCCTCTCATCGCGCCGCCAGAGGCCGTGCCGGTCAATGCTGGCGTGAGACTCTCTGCCCCCCCTCCGTTGGTCTCTATTGCAACCGCTCTGCAAAACCCAAGTACAGCTCGATCAAGGTGAGTTCCGGCGGCACCAGGAAACGGTTGGGCGGCCCCCAGAAGCCGGTGCCGACGCTGGTGTAGATCCACATCCGCCCGCTCCGGCCCAGGCCTTTGGGATGGGCGTACAGGGCCGGCACCACCAGGCTCCAGGGGAAGTACTGCCCGGCGTGGGTGTGGCCGGACAACTGCAGGCCCACCCCGGCGCGCTCGGCCGCCTCGGCCCCGGTGGGCGGATGGAACAGCAGGAGGCGGAAGGCGTCCGCGGGGATGCCCGCCAGGGCCCGGGCCAGGTCGGGCCCGTGGACGCTTCCGGCGGTGGGATCGGGCATGCCGGCCACCGCCAGGCGCGCGCCTCGGTGCTCCAGCAGTACGTGCTTGTTGTCCAGCACCCGCCAGCCGAGTTCCTGGAACAGCCGCAGCCAGCGGGCCACCCCTGCGTAGTACTCGTGGTTGCCGGTGACGAAGCAGACCCCGTGGGTGGCCTGGAGCGCGCCCAGGCGCTCGGCCTTGGCCCGGGTCCCATCCGCGCCGCCGTCCACCAGGTCGCCGGTGATGGCGATGAGATCGGGTTTCAGGGCGTTGCCCGCGGCCACGATGTGGTCCACCTGGGACCGGCGCACCAGCGGGCCCAGGTGCAGGTCCGAGATCTGCAGGATGCGGAAGCCCTCCAGCCCGGGCGGCAGGTCCGGGATGGGCACCCGCACCCGCCGGGTGGGCACCGGGCGCAGGGCCGTGACCAGCCCCAGCAGCACCGAGACCAGGGCCCCGCCCGCGGCCAGGGCGAAGGCCCAGGTTCCGGCCCGGATTCCGGCCAGGCGCAGCAGGGCCTGGGCCAGGTCCGCCGCGGCCAGGTAGACGACGAAGGTGGAGAGGAACCCGAACCAGGTGTAGCCCAGCCCGTAGAGCGGATCCACCCAGCGGCCCAGGCCCGGCACCCCGTGCTGCACCGGCCCCGCGAACATCACGACCAGCATTCCCAGGGCCACGCCCCGGACCAGGGCGGGATGGCCGGCCAGGGCCGGGCACAGCGCCAGGGAGCGCTCCGCCATGTAGACGCTGGCGCCCCCCAGCACCAGCAGGGCGATGGTCAGGAAGACGAGGATGCGCATCTATTATTCGTATTCAATGGTCGCCGGCGGCTTGCTGGTGATGTCGAACACCACCCGGTTGATCCCCTTCACCTCGTTGACGATGCGCTGGGCCACCTTCTCCAGCAGGTCGTGGGGCAGCCGGGCCCAGTCGGCGGTCATGAAGTCCTCCGAGGTCACGGCCCGCAGCGCGCACATGTTCTCGTAGGTGCGCTCGTCGCCCATGATGCCCACGGTCATGACCGGCAGCAGCACGGCGAAGCACTGGGAGGTGGTGCGGTACCAGCCGCTGGCCCTGAGCTCCTCGATGAAGATGGCGTCGGCGTTCTGCAGGATCTTCACCCGCTCCGGGCTGACGCAGCCGGGAATGCGCACCGCCAGGCCGGGGCCGGGGAAGGGGTGGCGCCAGACCATGTCCTCGGGCAGGCCCAGGGCCAGGCCCACCCGCCGCACCTCGTCCTTGAACAGCTCGCGCAGGGGCTCCACCAGCTTCAGCTTCATGAAGTCGGGCAGGCCGCCCACGTTGTGGTGGGATTTCACCAGCACGGCGCCGCCGATGCCGGAGCTCTCGATCACGTCGGGATACAGGGTGCCCTGGGCCAGGAAGTCGGCCTTGAGCTGGCTCGCCTCCCGGTCGAACACGTCGATGAAGATCTTCCCGATGATCTTGCGCTTGGCTTCGGGGTCGCTGACCCCCGCCAGGGCCCCCAGGAATTCCGCCCCGGCGTCCTTCCAGCGGATCTGCATGTCGAACGGGGCGAAGGCCTCCTGCACCTGGAGCTGCTCGTCCTTGCGCATGACCCCGGTGTCCACGAACACGCAGGTGAGCTGCTTGCCGATGGCCTGGTGCAGCAGCAGGGCGGCGACGCTGGAGTCCACCCCGCCGGACAGCCCCAGCACCACCCGGCCGTCGCCCACCTGGGCGCGGATGTCCTTGAGTTTCTCCTCGATGAAGTGGCCCGCGTTCCAGTCCAGCTTCATGTCGCAGGCGTGCAGGAAGTTGCGCAGGATGGCGGCGCCGTGGGTGGTGTGGGTCACCTCCGGATGGAACTGGATGGCGAAGCGCCGTAGCGCGAGGTTTTCCATGGCCGCCACCGGCACCCCAGGGGTCTTGGCGGTGACCGTGAAGCCGGCGGGCGCCTGCTCCACGTGGTCGCCGTGGCTCATCCAAACCTGCTGCTCGGGGTCCAGGCCATGGAACAGGACGCTGTCCGCGCCCTGGACCTGGATGGCGGCCTTGCCATACTCCCGGTGGGCCGAACGGTGGATGACCCCGCCGGCGTTGCGGGCCAGCAGCTGCTGTCCGTAGCACACGCCCAGGATCGGCACGCCCAGCTCCAGGATGGCCGGGTCCAGGTCCGGGGCGCCTGCCTCCAGCACGGATTTCGGCCCGCCGGACAGGACGATGCCGCGCAGGTCGGCGCCCTGGATCTCCGCGGCGGTGGCCGTGGGCCCGTAGACCAGGCCGAACGCGCCCAGGTCCCGCAGCCTGCGGGTGATCAGGCGGGTGTACTGGGACCCGTAGTCGAGAATGGCGATGCGTTCGTGGTGCATGGTAACCCCATTATCCTGTCAAATTCGAGGATACCGGACGCCGGGCGTCATTGCGCCTTTTTGAAGGATTCGTCCGTATCCACCATGATCCAGCTGCGCCCTTCCCGCCGGTAGGAGGCGTGCCGCTCCTTGGTCTCCCCCACCCGGACGCCCGGATGCAGGGCCAGGAAAATCGGGAAATGCTCGGTGGGATGCACCAGCCGGATCAGGTAGGTGACCCGCACCCCCTCCCGGGTGGTCTCCAGCCGGGGCAGGATCCGCACGAACTCCGCTTCGGCCGCCGGCAGTTCGAAGCCGCTGGCGGTGCTGTTGATGGTCCTGGGGGCCTGGGGCTTGACCTTGAACTGGAACTTCTCCCGGTCCCCTTCCGGGGCCCGGGCCACGGTGAACCAGCCGGTGCGGGCGAGGGCCTCCTGCAGCCCTACCAGCTTGGCGTGCTCGGGCGAGCCCTTGATGGCCGACGCGGTTTCCGGGACCCGCACCGACACCACCACCGGGTAGTCCTTGCGGATGTCGTTCTCCGCCTCCCGCCGGGACAGCTGGGAAGGGCCGCAGGCCAGCGCGGCGGCCAGCACGGGGACGGCGATCAGGTGGCTCATCGGCACAGCATCCTCCAGCGAACGGCATGGCCCCATTCTGGCCGGGCGGGAAGGTCGTGACTAGCCTCACTTCAGGAGCGTCCTATAATTGCGCAGCCTCATGGGGGAAAACCGTGAACAACCAATATCTTGATTACCTGTCGGCGGAACTGGATCGGTTGCGGGAGCAGGGGCTCTTCAAGACGGAGAGGATCATGGCCTCGGCCCAGGGCGCCTGGGTGAAGGTGAATGGCCAGAAGGTCATGAACCTTTGCGCCAACAACTACCTGGGTCTGGCCAACCACCCGGACCTGGTGCGCGCCGCCCAGGAGGGCCTGGCCCAGCGCGGGTTCGGCATGTCCAGCGTGCGCTTCATCTGCGGCACCCAGGACATCCACAAGGAACTGGAGGCCCAGCTCAGCGCCTTCCTGGGCATGGAGGACACCCAGCTCTACTCGAGCTGCTTCGACGCCAACGGCGGCGTGTTCGAGGCGCTCCTGGGCGAAGCGGACGCCATCATCTCCGACGCCCTCAACCACGCCTCCATCATCGACGGCATCCGTCTGTGCAAGGCCCAGCGCTTCCGCTACGCCAACAGCAACATGACCGAGCTGGAAGCCCGGCTGAAGGAGGCCGACGCCGCCGGCGCCCGGTTCAAGCTGGTGGTGACCGACGGCGTGTTCAGCATGGACGGCTACCTGGCCAACCTGCCGGCCATCTGCGACCTGGCCGAGCGCTACGGCGCCATGGTCATGGTGGACGACAGCCACGCGGTGGGCTTCATCGGCGAGCACGGCCGCGGCACCCACGAGCATCACGGCGTCATGGGCCGGGTGGACATTCTCACCGGCACCCTGGGCAAGGCCCTGGGCGGCGCCAGCGGCGGCTACATCGCCTCCAGCAAGCCGGTCATCGACATGCTGCGCCAGAAGTCCAGGCCCTACCTGTTCTCCAACACCCTCGCCCCGGCGATCACCGCCACCAGCATCAAGGTGCTGGAGATGCTGAGGGAGGGGGACGGCCTGCGCCGGCAGCTGCGGGCCAACGCCCTGCAGTTCCGCGCCGGAATGGAGAAGCTGGGCTTCAAGCTGCTCCAGGGCGAGCACCCCATCATCCCGGTCATGTTCTACGATGCGCCGCTGGCCCAGGCTTTCGCCTCGGCCCTGCTGGAGGAGGGGGTCTACGTCACCGGGTTCTTCTTCCCGGTGGTGCCCAAGGGCCAGGCCCGCATCCGCACCCAGATGTCGGCCGCGCACAGCTCGGCGGACATCGACGCGGCCATCGCGGCGTTCGCCAAGGTGGGCCGCGCCCTGGGCGTGATCAAGTAGCCCCGCAAACGAATCCAGGAGGATCACATGAAGGCATTGGTCAAGAGCAGACGCGAACCCGGACTCTGGATGGAAGACGTGCCCATCCCCACCATCGGCCCCAACGACGTGCTCATCCGCGTCCATACGTCGGCCATCTGCGGCACCGACATGCACATCTGGGACTGGAACCCCTGGGCCCAGAAGACCATTCCGGTGCCCATGCACGTGGGCCACGAGTACGCCGGGGTGATCGAGCAGGTGGGCGACGAGGTGGAAGGCTACAAGGTGGGCGACCGGGTTTCCGGCGAAGGCCACATCGTCTGCGGCCACTGCCGCAATTGCAAGGCCGGCAAGCGCCACCTGTGCCCCAACACGGTCGGGGTGGGGGTGAACCGGCCCGGCTCCTTCGCCGAGTACCTGTCCCTGCCCGCCACCAACCTGTTCAAGCTGCGCGACGGCATCTCCAACGAGATGGCGGCCATCTTCGATCCGTACGGCAACGCCGCCCACACCGCCCTCTCCTTCAACATGGTGGGGGAGGACGTGCTGATCACCGGCGCCGGCCCCATCGGCTGCATGGCCGCGGCCATCGCCCGGTTCGTGGGGGCGCGCAACGTGGTCATCACCGACGTCAACCAGTACCGCCTGGACCTGGCCCGGAAGATGGGCGCCACGAGGGCCGTGGACGTGAGCAAGGAAAGCCTGAAGACGGTCATGCACGAGCTGGGCATGACCGAGGGCTTCGACGTGGGCCTGGAGATGAGCGGCAACGGCGGCGCCTTCAAGGGCCTGATCGACAGCATGGTGAACGGAGGGCGGGTCGCCATGCTGGGCATCTTCCCCGAGGACGTGGCCATCGACTGGGGCAAGGTGATCTTCAAGGGCCTGTTCCTGAAGGGCATCTACGGCCGGGAGATGTTCGAGACCTGGTACAAGATGGCCGCCATGATCGAAGGGGGCCTGGACATCAGCCAGGTCATCACCCACCGCTTCCCCATCGATGACTTCCGCCAGGGCTTCGAGGTCATGGGCAGCGGCAAGTCGGGCAAGGTCATCCTGGATTGGGGCGTCAAGTAGCCCGTCAAGCGGGCGCAAGTCTTTTCGACAGAGCATTCCCGCTTGCTTTTGCCGGGGGCCATGTCTACAGTTTGGAATACTTCTCAGACCGTGCCCGCCAACTGGACCCTGCGCACCTCCGCGCGCCGGGAATGGGGTTGGGGCTGGGCCCAGGTCTCCATCGAGGACCTGACCAACAGCCGCCGGCGGGACCTGGTGGCGCCGGAATACCAGCCCATCACCTGGATGGAAGGGGACGGACGGGCGGTGTACGCCACCCTGGGCCTGAAGCTCTAGAAAAAACTATCGTACCGGCTGGGGCTGGGGTATGAGCGGCAGGGTCTTCTCTTTGTAGAACTCCCCGTCGACGACGAAGGTGTCCGCGGCCAGGCCTTCGCCCCCGGGCAGGAGGTCCACGCCCAGGCAGGCCAGGTGGTAGCTGTCCAGCTTGGTGCCCAGCACCTGGACCGGGCGGCCCCGGCGGTCCTTGGTGTTCAGGATCGGGTTGGAGACGAAAGGGCGGTAGAAGAACGGATGCTTCCAGGGGGTTTCCGGCTCCTGCTCCAGGTAGTCCGGCACTAGGCTGGACAGGAAGCGGGGATATTCGCCGTGCTTGGTCTTGTAGCGGGTGAGGGCGTCGGCGGTGCGCTTCATGATGCTGTGGAGCTGGCGCTGGTGCTCCTGGAGATCCTGGCG
>Ga0302320_10003855_pt1 | contig 34450 bp, 29 predicted proteins | sample Bog_T0_3_FD_202130 | JGI IMG/M metagenome (GOLD analysis project Ga0302320, IMG submission 202130) | Peat permafrost microbial communities from Stordalen Mire near Abisko, Sweden - Bog_T0_3 | ecosystem: Environmental > Terrestrial > Soil > Wetlands > Peat | place: Sweden: Abisko, Stordalen Mire...
CATAAGATTTTCGCCAGGATGAAGATTACATGGCCGCAAGCCAGGTATGATGAGCATCTATTCAAGGACAGGCTGCTTACGCCAGGGTCTCCATCATTTGTGCTGCTTGACGCGGACTATAAGATCGTTTCGAGAGGGAACGACCAGCATCTCCCACTGGATGGAATTAACCTCGAAAAAACCCTGCAAACCTTACTAAAGGATCACTAGGCGGAGCGGCGCTTGGCGGTCGGATGCTTAAGCTCCGATGCTCATTCATGAGTAGCAACTGCGCCTCGGACGGGCTGCGGGCGGGGCGCGAATTCGAGGATGCTTGCACCCCCGGCGCGTGGTCCGCACGCTTTGTCTCTGTTGATTCTTCTATCAGTACCAGCAATATTTCTATCTGAACGCGGCACCGCTTTGCTACTCTTTCCCTACCATGAAGCGTGCGAATTTCCTGCTCATTACGCTCGTTGCTCTTCTCTCTGCCTGCCAGCCCGGAGCGGCGCAGAAATTCCAGCCCAAGACCATCCAATTCAAAGGCGCGCCGGAGTACTCCGATCAGGAGTTGCTGGATGCCGCGGGGCTCAAAAAGGGTACTGTGCTGAACTTTGCGGAGATGAAGGGCCATTCCCAAAAAATGATGGACACCGGCATCTTCGAGACACTCAGCTTCAAGTTCGATGGCGTGGATCTTATCTATACGTTGATCCCTTCCACCACGCTGTATCCATTACACATCGAGAACCTGCCGCTTACGCCGGGCAAGGAACTGGACGCTGCGCTGCACGACCGGTTTCCGCTCTACCACGGAAAAGTTCCAGGAGACGGCGGGTTAATGGAACAGGTGCGTCAGGCTCTTGAAGAAATGCTTGCGGCCCACGGCATCAAGGCCACGGTAATGGCCGCGGCCTTTGCCGACCCCAAGGTGCATAAGGTCACAGCCATAACCTATTCCATCGCTTCGCCGCCGGTGCGAGTGGGAAAGATCCATCTGGATGGTGTTTCAAGTGCGCTGCAAGCCAAGGTCGAGTCGGTTGCCAGCCATGAGACCGGGAGTTCGTTTGACACGGAGAATGCTGCAAGAAACCTGGAGCACGCCTTCGAGCTGTTCTACGGCGATGAAGGCTACGCTGCTGTCAAGGTTCATGCCTTGCGCTCGGGAGATCCAGTCGCCACGGATACAGCCATCGACATTCCCTTCTCAGTCACTGTTGAGGAAGGGCGCTTCTTCAAGCTGGGTTCCATCCATCTGCCCCCCAACGCTCTGGTTACCCCGGCGGATATCGACAAGATCGTTGGGCCGGATGCCCATGTCGCGGCGAAGGGTCAAACCCTCCGCACCACTTGGTTCCTGATTACATCCCGGTATAAGGCCGCTGGCTATCTGGATTGCGTCGTCACTCCGCATCCAGAGTTCGATGAAGCCACGGGCACCGTCAATTACACGGTTGCGGTCGATCCCGGCCCGGTGTACCACCTGGCTTTTGTCAAGTTTGACGGCGTAAGCGATGAATTGCGCAGCCGGCTGATACGTTTGTGGCAGATGCTCCCAGGCGATGCCTTCGATGAAAGCTACGTTGCCAACTTCATCATGAGGGCGGAGAAAGAAGATCCTGTGCTCATGCGGTCCCTTGCGGGAGTCAAGGTCACCTACGACGTTCTCGCGGACCAGCAGACCCGCGAAGTGAATTGCGTGATTCACTTCGCCAGGGCGCAACAAACCCCGTAGAGCGTCATCCCGGCTCTATGAGCAATCGGAAATTCGTTCTATCCTCGTTTCCATGCCCCACTCACTCATCTTCGACAACATGTTTCACCTGCCGCTTCCCATTCTGGAAAAGCTGGCCCGCCCGGTGATCGTCTATCTGGTACTTGTGGCGCTGTTGCGCCTGTTTGGCAAGCGCGAACTGGCCCAGCTCAATCCCTTTGATCTGGTGGTGCTGCTCTCGCTCTCAAACACGGTGCAAAACGCCATCATCGGCGACGACAACTCGGTGACCGGCGGCGTGATCGGCGCCTTCAGCCTGCTGGCCATCAACTGGCTGGTGGTCCGGGTGCTCTTCCGCTCCCAGCGGCTCACCAGCGCGCTGGAGGGCCGGTCCGCGATCCTCGTCCTCGACGGCCAGCTTGATCGGCGCGCCTTGCAACGCGAGTCCCTGACCTGCGAGGAACTGCTCTCTGTCATTCACAAGCAGGGTTTTGAGGACTTCCACCAGGTGCGCAGATGCGAACTGGAGCCCAACGGCACCTTTTACGTGGAGGCCTTCGACCCCTCCTTCGCCGATAAGCGCCACGCCGAGCTGATGGAGCGGATCGACGCGCTCAGCCGCGAGGTGGCGGCGCTGCGCCCGCAGCCGGCATTGAATCTGCCGGGCCAGTAGAAGGAAATCTGCGGCGGAAAATATTTCTTAAATAACCGTTGCAGATATATCCGTTTCGGATATATATTCTTTCCATGGCTGCTGAAACCGCACCCGCTGCTCCGCTCTCACCTGCCGTTTTCGCCATCCTGCTGTCGCTGGCCGAGGGTGAAAAACACGGCTATCACATCATGAAGGACGCTCGTGCGCCGCAAGGGGGCGGCGTCCAGCTCGGACCAGGAACCCTCTACGGCTCGCTGGACCGCATGATGCGCGATGGCCTTGTCGAGGAATCTGGCGTCTCCGACGACGAGCGCCGCCGCTACTATCGCCTGACCAACCTGGGACAGTCTGTGCTGGCCGTTGAGCTTGAACGGCTGGATGCTGCTGTCTCTTCCGCTCGGGCGCTAGGCCTGCTCCCGCATGGAGGCCGCTCCTGACACAATCTCCGCCCCGCAACAACCGGCTGGAGCGACTTTATGCTGTCGCGCTCATGCTTTATCCCCCGCCCTTTCGTGAGGCATACGCGCCAGCCATGCGCCAGACCTTCCGCGACGCTTTGCAAGACCGCACACTTTACCGCCGAGTATTGATACCGCTGGTCCTTCGCGACCTCGCCACTTCCCTTGCCAAGGAGCATACAGCTATGTTGCGCGATACATTCTCACGCCCCGCATTACTGTTCAACGCACTGGTCCTGACCGCGCTGGCGACCGGACTTGCGCTGGCCCTCAACACGATTCCCCAGCAGGTGCTGCGGCTCGGCGCGAACGATCCGCAGATCGCGATGGCCGGCGATCTGGTTGCCCGCCTTGAACAAGGCATTGCGCCTGCGGAGGCAGTTCCAGCCGGCTCGATTGATCTGTCCCGCAGCCTCACACCCTTTTTGATTGCCTACGACGATCAGGGCCGGCCGCTGGCTTCGCAGGCGCAACTGAATGGCAAGACTCCCGCCCCGCCCAGCGGCGTCTTCGCGAACGTGCGCCAGCACGGGGAAGCGCGCATTAGTTGGCAGCCTCGCCGCGACGTGCGCATCGCTGCCGTCATCCAGCGAGTGAATGGACCGCAACCGGGCTTTGTCCTCGCTGGCCGCAACATGCGCGAAGTCGAATCCCGTGAAGCGCTGGTCGGCCAGTTGGCCGGTTTGACGTGGATCGGGATGATGGCGGTGATCCTGGTTGGAACCGCTGCCTTCGGCTGGTATACGCGGCCGAAAACGGCGTGACCATCGCTAACGAAGCAGCTCCAGCTTCGCCCCAACCGGCATCTGCGCCCTATATAAGAGGTGGCATATCATGACAGAAACGGTAGTTCTAGGGGAAAGTGGCAGGATCGTGCGTCCGGCGGCAATCCGAAATGTGTTTGGGCTCAAAACAGGTGACCGCTTGACTGTTGCGGTCAATGGCAGTCGGATCGAGATTCTGAGCATGGATATGGCCCTCAACGAAATCAGGGCATCGATCATTATCAGGGCGTCGATCATTGAAAAGCGCGGCAGCCTGGAAAGACTTCTCGATGAATTTCTAGAGGAGCGGCGCGACGAAGCCCGGCGTGAGCTGGCGGAGCATGACTAACTGGCTAACCACGAAATAAAATATTGAACATGATTCCGGCATTTACCAAGGTTGATCCCGATCTGCTGCCAATCCTTGATGAGTTGCGCCGCCGCGAGCCGATCTTTCACAATCCGGAGTTTGGCTCGACCACGGCTGAGTTCGAGCGCTCCACAGCGCCCGATTATTGGGAGGTCGGCGCATCGGGGCGTCGCTACAGCCGGGATTTCATTTTGCAGAAACTCACGAAGAGCGTCCCCTTTGTCGATGCCGTAGCTGCTGGATGGCAGACCTCCGAGTTTGGCCTTCGCCGTCTTGGTCCCGACACCTATTTGCTGACCTACACGCTCGATCAGGCGGGGCGGCGCACTCGGCGCTCGACGATTTGGCAGAGTTCAGAAAACGGTTGGCGCATCCTCTACCATCAAGGCACAATCATCTCGGTTGGAAAAGACGACACGGTTCCCATGTGATCTTTTCTTGCGCCGCAGGCGTGGCGTACTTATTCCGAAGGATGTACAGATGCTCCTCAATGCGTTGAATACTATCGGTCCATGGAATCTGAAAGAAGCGATAGCAATCGAGGGCCGTCCACCCGCTGAATTGAACGATTCTTTTGCGTGAACGATCACTTCCGAAGGGATTCTCGCCGGTTTGGGTTGCGATGAAAAAAGTGACCTGCTCTTCTGGTCTGAAATCGGAAGACCATTCTATTTCCTACTCTCGATTCCCTTCGTCCCTTTACAATCTAATCCAATGACTACCTCGCCTTACGCCCAGCAACTGCTCGCCCTCCTCGCCCGCACCAGCTTCCGCCTCGGCCTGTTCAAGCTCTCTTCCGGCGGCACAAGCGACTACTACGTGGACTGCCGCACCACCACCCTGCACGCCGAGGGAGGCCGTCTCACCGGTGAAGCGATTCTCGATCTCCTGATTCAAAACGGCATCGAAGCCGAGGCCGTCGGCGGGCTGACGCTGGGCGCGGACCCCATCGTCTCCAATGTGGCCACTGCCAGCGCCTGGCGCACGCTCTCCAACCCAGGCGCTCCACTGCTCCACGGCTTCCTGGTTCGCAAGGCGGAGAAGGCCCACGGCACCGGCCGCCGCATCGAGGGATTCAATCGCGAGGGCGCGCGCGTGGTGATCGTGGATGACGTCTGCACCACCGGCGCTTCCACCGTCAACGCGATTGAGGCCGCCCGCGAAGCCGGCATGATTGTCGCCGCCGTGGTCTGCATCGTCGAGCGCCAGGAAGCCAACGGCCGCCCCGCTGTCGAAGCCGCGGCTGCCGGCGCGCCATTTCTTTGTCTCTTCACCGCCAACGACGTACGCGCCGAGCACGTCCGTCAGCAGCAATAGGATTGAAGAAAATCCCGCCCATCCACTGCCCAACAAGACTTGTAAACGCAAACAAGACCGACCCGCTCGTCGCGGATCGGCCCTGCTTCCCCACTCAATCTGTGACCTGAAAAGCTCTGTTTCTGAGCCCCTACATTTCCCCGGCCTTGCTTGACGCGGTCTGCGTATCTTGCGCGGTCGAGTTCGTCAGCAGCCGCACCTGCACGCGCCGGTTCTGCTTGCGCCCTTCCGCAGTCGTGTTCGGCGCAACTTCCTTGTCTTTGCCGATGCCGATCAGATAAAACCGGTGCGCGGCAATCCCGTACTTCGACGCCAGATACTGCACCACCGCATCCGCGCGGCGCTGGCTCAACTCGTAGTTGTATTCGGCCGATCCGGTCGAATCCGTCCCGCCTGTCACTTCCAGAATGTAGCCCTTCGCCGTTCCCAGTTTCGCGGCAAAATCATCCAATTGCTCGCGGTCATCCTTGGTCAGCACAGCCTTGTCAAAGCCGAACGTCACTGACACATCGCCCACTGGCCGGTAGTTGTCCAGCCCCTTCACCACGCTGTCCAGCGAATCGGCGCGATGCACCACGTTGTCTGCCGCAGTCTCCGCATCCCCGGCCGCCTTGGCCGCGTTCTGTGCATTCCGGGTGGCCGCATCCGCCGCGCCCTGCGCCCCGTTTATGCCCGCCTGCGCCCGGTCGTCCACGTCGCGTATATCCCGGTTGTTCGTCGCCGTCTTGGATTCCAGTTGGTCTGTGTGTTCCACCAGCGGCGCCGTCTGATTCCGCACATAATTCTTCGTTGCGCAGCCCGTCGCGCCCAGCGTTGCCAAAACCGCCACCAATCCCATGGCTCCAAACCGATATGCATTCATTCGCTTTCCTCTCCACCCCGTTTGCGTCCAGCCGTACACCGTTGGCCGAGATGGCCTTTCTTTCGTGATACAACCTGCACCTACAGCGCCAATCGCTCATACCGATCTAAAATCATGAAAAAAAGCATCTTAGCCCAACAGACCTCCGCGCCCCTCCCCACCCAACCGTGTAACTTTTACTCACCCGGTAACGATTGCATACCCCGATCTCCGAGATCTGCCCCTGATCCCTGTTCCGCTATCCTAGAAACTGGCCTGCCGCTCATGGACCTCTACGAGAAAATCCGCGCTCTTCCCACCCAGCCCGGCGTCTACCTCTACAAAAATGCCGGGGGGGAGGTCATCTACGTGGGCAAGGCTAAAAACCTGCGGTCCCGCGTCCGCTCGTATCTCTTAGAAGCCGCGCAGGCCAATGCCAAAACCGGCTCCCTCATGCGCGAGGCCGTCGATCTCGACTACATCCTGGTCGCCAACGAACAAGAAGCCTTGGCTCTTGAAAACAACCTCATCAAGCAGCGCCATCCCCGCTTCAACATCCTGCTCCGCGACGACAAAACCTACCCCTACGTCAAGCTCACCCTCGCCGACCGATTCCCCAAAGTTTTTGTCACGCGCCGCCTGCGCAAGGACGGCGCAGCCTACTACGGCCCTTACTTTCCCGGCAACCTCGCCTACCGCATCGTCGAGCTCATCCATCGCAGCTTCTTTATCCCCAGTTGCAAGGTCGATCTCTCCCGTTACCATCCCCGCGCCTGCCTCCAGTACTACATCCATCGCTGCCTGGGCCCCTGCGTTGAGAGCCTCACCACCCCGGCACTCTACTCTGCCGCTGTCAAAGACGCCCAGCTCTTCCTTGAGGGTCGCGCCTCAGAACTCGAACGTACCCTCACCGCCCGCATGGCCACAGCCGCCGAAGCCGAGCAATTTGAGGCCGCCGCCCGCCTCCGCGATCAGATCTCCACCATCCATCAGCTCCAGGAGAAACAGCGCATCGCCACCGCCGAGCAGGGCGACGACGCCGACGTCTTCGGCTATCACTTTGAGGCCGGCAGCCTGGCCGTCAACCTCTTCCACGTCCGCGCCGGCAAAATCGTGGACCGCCGCGAGTTTTTCTGGGAAGACCTGCCGGAACTGCTGGAGCCAGTCGCAATCGAGAATCCCGATGAACAATTCAATTTTGACGCCGAGAAGTGTCAGAGCACGACTTCAGTCGTGCCGCAAAAGCAACAGGAGGATGATGGGGCTTTAGCCCTAAGGGAAAAAGCTAACCCACCACAAAGGCCTGGTGCCCCATCCTTTCCGCGTCTTTTCGCGGAAAGGGTGGGAGACCACGATCCTCAACCATCCTCCACTCCCGAATCCCCCTTCCATGCCGACCCCGTTTTCTCTGCCCTCTTAAAGCAGCTCTACATCGACCAGCACTATGTCCCCCGCTCCATCCTCGTCCCTGTGGACTTCGACGACCGCGAAACCCTGGCCGCCCTGCTGACCCAGCGCACCGGCCATCGCATCGAGATCGCCGTCCCCCAGCGCGGCGAAAAACGTTCGCTCGTCGATCTCGCCGGCCAGAACGCCAAGCAGTCCTACACACAGCGCTTCCGCGTCCTCGAGCCCAGCCGCAAAGCTATCCAGGAGGCGCTCGCGGAAGCCCTCATGCTCCCCGAGCTGCCCCGCCGCATCGAGTGCTTTGACATCTCCCACATCCAGGGCGCTGAAACCGTAGCCTCTCTCGTCGTCTGGGAAGACGGCAAGATGAATAAGCAGGCCTACCGAAAATTCAAGGTCATGACCGTCCTCGGCGTAGACGATTTCGCCTCTATGCGCGAAGTCGTCTACCGCCGCTACAAGCGCCTGCTGGGTGAAAACCACGAAACCGATGTTTTGAAAGGGCACGACTTCAGTCGTGCCGATGAAGACCCCAAAATACCGGGTGTCCCAGGTCCCGATTCTGGGACCTGGGAAAGCACAGATGCTCATAACGGAACAGGGGCTTTAGCCCCTGCGGAGAGGCCCTCGAAGGAGCCCAAAACCCTCCCCAGCCTCATCCTCATCGACGGCGGCCTCGGCCAGCTCCACGCTGCCGCCGAAGCCCTCGAATCGCTCGGCATCACCAGCCAGCCCCTGGCCTCCATCGCCAAGCGCGAAGAGGTCATCTACCTCCACGGCAATGAGCAGGAGCCCATCGTTCTCGACCGCCACTCCCCCGTCTTGCACTTAGTCCAGCTCATCCGCGATGAGAGCCACCGCTTCGCCGTCGGCTATCATCGCCAGCGTCGCGCCATGCGCGACCGCGACTCAGAGTTACTCGCCATCCCGGGCGTAGGCCCGCGTACCCGCCAGCGCCTGCTCACGCACTTCGGCAGCCTCCGCGACATCCAGCAAGCCACCGCCGAATCCCTGGCCGCTGTAGTCCCGAGAAAAACCGCCGAAACCATCTGGCGGCATTTCCACCAAACCCAGCCCACGCCCTGACTGATTCACTTTGCCCGCAATCGGCTCCGGTAGGATTCCGATCTGGTTCACGCGCCTGCGCTCGTAACCCTGACGAGCCCAGGAGTGTACAATTTTGCTCACAGTGCCGATAGTTCTCTTAATGCAACCATCCTGTCCCAGGAAAGTGGAAGGTGACTATGAAAAAACACGTAGCACTCGTGGCAATCGCAGTCTCCATCACCTTCGCTGCCGCACAGGCAACGGCCTCCACCTCTACAAGCGCCAGGACGAGTTCCGGGCCAGCAACACTGACAAAGCCCGTAGCGGCCACTCCGGCTTCCGAGCCCAGCTCTCATCCTCCCGCCGGCGATCACACGTTCCAAGTGAACGACGTGAAGGGATTGCTGTTGACATGTGTCGCGCCACAAATCGATACCGACCCCGATACCGACCTGTTTAACAGCTGCACCTTGGCGCCAGGCAGGACACTGGACGATGTGATGCATACGTTCATCCAGGCAATCCACTTTGTGCAGAACCAGCATGCGAAGGAACGCGCCGAGTGGGACAAAAGCCACGAAGAGCAAGCGGTCCAGAAGCCCGCGGAAAAATAGTCAAGCGGGGAAACACCAGTCCAGATTCGGGATGGATTATCCCAGCGGGCATTAACGCAGAGGCTTCTTAAACGACGGCAAGCAGGTTTTCTACGCTTCGTTCGCGCATCTTCTGGTAGAGCCCCCCGACCGCATGCTTTTTGAAGTGGTCCGACTCCCGGTGCGCCGCCTGTGCCTTTGCGTCGATATATTGCTCATAGATGAGTACGGTGTCGGGATCGTCCTCAAGAAAATGCGGAATATAGCTTACGCACCCCGGCTCCTGGCGCGAAGCCTCAGCCAACTGGCGCAGTGTCTCCGCGACGTCGGCGCGATCCTCCGGGGCAAACTTCAAACGAACTGTAAAACTGACCATCGTATGGATATCTTTCTTTCCCGAGCTGTAAATCCTCAGGAGGTTTCTCAGGCTGGTTGCTCAAGTTTACGCAAAAACTGGTTGAAACCAGCATGAATTTACGCGTGAATCTGATCGAGAGCCTCTGCAAACTCCGGCAGGACCATGGTCTGATTCCGATCTGGCCCCGTAGACACCATGCCGATCCGCGCACCGCTTTCCCGCTCCTGGAAGCGCAGATACTCCCGAGCCGCCTGGGGAAGCTTGTCAAACTCCGTGATGCCCTCGGTCGATTGCTTCCACCCATTCATGGTGGTATAGCGCGGCTTAATCTGTTCCAGCCCCTGTACATCCGCCGGGATCACGTCCGTCACCTTGCCGTCGATCTCGTACCCAATGCAGATGGGAATCTCGGCCAGTTCGTCGAGAACATCCAGCTTGGTGATGACCAGCCATTCGGCGCCGTTCACCTGGTTTGAGTAGCGCAGCATGGGAAGATCGAGCCAGCCGCACCGCCGGGGTCTTCCGGTCACGGCTCCATACTCGTTGCCGCGCGCCCGTAGTTGGTCGCCCACCGCATCGCTTATCTCGGTTGGGAACGGCCCCTCGCCTACCCGCGTTACATAGGCTTTGGTCACGCTGATCACAGTGCCGATAGCGGTTGGGCCAACGCCCGTTCCCGTCGACGCCCCGCCCGCTGTCGCAGAAGAAGAGGTCACAAAAGGATACGTCCCATGGTCGATGTCCAGCATGGTGCCCTGCGCACCCTCGAACATCACGCTCTTGCCCTCAGCCAGAATGGTGTTGAGCAGACGGCCCGTATCGGCCACAAACGGCCTCACTTGCTCCGCTGCCGCCGCATACTCGTCAAACATCTTTGCCGGGTCAAGAGGCGCCGTTCCTGCGCCAAAGAGCGCCTTCACGATCGCGTTCTTCTCAGCGCAGGCGGCTTCGATGTGCGTTTTTAAAAGATCCGGCCGCAGCAGGTCAACCACACGCAAACCACTCCGCGCCATCTTGTCTTCGTAGGCCGGCCCAATCCCTTTACTGGTGGTGCCAATCTTCTGCCGCCCCGGCGCGCATTCCGCCGCCAGCTCGATCATCCGATGATAAGGCAAAATCACCTGCGCCCGGTTGGAGACAAACAGACGCTCATCCACGGCTACTCCCAGCTTACGCAGCTTGCCGACTTCGTTTAGAAAAGCAAGCGGGTCCAGCACCACACCGTTGCCGATAATGCCTTTGCACCCTGGCCGAAGCACGCCGCAGGGAATCAGCTGCAGCACGAACTTCTGCTCGCCAATGATGACCGTGTGTCCGGCGTTATGCCCGCCGGCGTACCGCGCCACGGCGGCAAACCGCTCGCTCAGCACGTCCACAATCTTTCCCTTGCCTTCATCGCCCCACTGGGCGCCCAGCACTACCGCCGTCTTTGCTCGCATATCGTTCCATTTCCCTTGAAGCTGTATTCGTTTAGAGAGATGCCCCAACCACCAGCGGTCTTGTGAACGAAAGCCGACACCGGCAGGTTTGCACAACAAAGGCGCAGACCACCCGAGCCTGCACCCTCTTCGATGATAAACCCTTGTTGCATTCGAGCCTACCTGGCTGGCAAAAAAGGCGGACGCTGCCAAAAGCGCGCCCGGCGGGGGGGCGATGCCAGGGATCCATCTGCGTCGAATGTGCCTTAGCTGAGTCCCGTCATGACCAGCATTCTTGGCTCGGTCATCTCTTCGATTGCAGACCGCAGGCCTTCGCGTCCCAGCCCTGAATCCTTGACTCCGCCGTAGGGCATGGGGTCCAGACGCCAACTAGGCGTGTCGCCCACGATCAGGGCGCCCACTTCCAGTTCTCGATAAGCGGTGAGAATGCGGCCGGCATCGCGCGTGAGCAGCCCTGCCTGGAGACCGTATTTTGAGTGGTTTACATCGGCCAGAGCTTGCTCGAAGTCGTCGTAAGGCTCGATGACGGCAACCGGGCCAAAGACTTCTTCATCCCGCACCTTCATGCCCGGCTTGGTTCCGGTAAGGATAACGGGAGCCAAGACGGACCCGTGCCGTTCTCCACCGGCGACCAGCTTGGCGCCACCCTCGACGGCCTCCTTCACCCAGGCCTCAACGCGCTCAGCCTCGCTCAACCTGATGAGTGGGCCGACTTCCGTGGCTTCGTCCGAGGGATCTCCGGCGGCCAGTTTGGCGGTGTGCTCCACCACTTTCCACAGAAATGTCTGAAAGATGCGTCGCTCCACAAAAACACGCTGCACGCTGATGCAGGATTGGCCGGCATAACCGAAAGCCGCGTGGGCGGTGCGCAAGGCGGCTTCGTCCAGGTCGTGCCAGTCGCTGTGGACGATGAGAGCCGCGTTTCCGCCGAGTTCGAGCAGGACGCGCTTGCGGCCGGAGTGAGCTTTCAGATCCCACCCCACCTTGGCCGAGCCGGTAAAAGTGACCAGCTTGATGCGATCCTCCTTTTCAGCCAGATGCGCGGTGTCGGTGTTGCTCAGCGGCAGAACAGCCAGCGCCTCATGCGGCCAGCCCGCCTTCAGAATCACCTCTCCCAACGCCAGCGCGGTAAAAGGGGTTTGCGGAGCAGGCTTCAGAATGATCGGGCAGCCTGCTGCAATCGCGGGCGCAACTTTGTGGGCGACAAGGTTCAACGGAAAATTAAACGGCGTGATCGCCAGTACCGGGCCGACCGGGAAGCGCTGAACCAGCCCCCAACGGCCTTCGTTGCCCTCGGTCAGGTCCAGGGGAAGGCTTTCGCCGCCCAGGCGCGCAGCCTCTTCAGCCGCGGTCTTGAAGGTGAGAACAGCGCGGTCTACCTCGGCCCGCGCAAGGCGGAGGGGCTTGCCGGCTTCGGCCACAATGAGCTTGGCGAAACGCTCCTTTTGCTCGATGAGCGCGGCTGCCACATCCTCGAGGATTTCACGCCGCTTCCAGCGTGGCAACGCGCGCGTGCGGCGCAGACTGGCAGAGGCGTGATTCACTGCTTGGCGGGCATCGGCGCGCGTGGCCACCGTGACCCTGCCCACCAGCCCTTGGTCCCACGGCGAACGCACCTCCAGAGCCTCTCCGTCGATCCACTCTTTGCCACACATCAGAAAACCCGTTTGCGTGCCCGGCCGCATCTTCATAGCGTTGGCGCTCCCTGTTCCGCTCTGCTCTTGATGGTACAAGGACAGGGTGCGTATAGGGCAACAAGACAAAATGAGCGTTATTTCTGTGGTTCAAGATGAGACTTCCTTGCGATTAGGCGAATATCGCCGTTCTGTCTTTTTTTTGTTTTATGTAAGAATAGTGGATGTCAATGTCCAAAAACGAGTATTGACAATGCGCGGGAATCTGTTTCTAGTAGATATCCCTTATCAAATGTTCCGTGCAGCCGATAAGCCTAATGGGCGATTCTTAACGTTCGAGGGACGATGAGGTAGAAAGCTCTAGCGGGCAGTTGCGCAACGCGAGTACTTCTCCCCTCTTCTTGAGAACATTTGAGGATCTTTGCCAATTCTTCGATTGGCGCCAGTTAGTTTGCATCTAACAACAAAGGAGTGGTCTTCCATGTCGTCCGTTACCCAGATTCCCGATTCGGTTGGCGCAGGCGTTCTATCCATCGCGCTGATCGGCCCGGACGGCCGGCGTCGCCAGATCATCGCCAACGAAGTTGCCGGATGGGCGGACGGCAGGATTCAGGAATTTTCCTTCTACCCCACTGTCGAAAACGAGCTGCCGAGAATGCTGGCCGAGAACTACGATGTGGTGATCGTGGATCTGGAGAGCGACCCCCAGCAAGCGCTCGATCTCGTGGAAAGCCTCTGCGTCAACACCTCGACCACCGTCATGGTTTATTCTGCCCAGATCGATCCGGCCATGGTTGTCCGCTGCATGCAGGCTGGAGCGCGCGAGTTTATCGAGCTGCCCCTGGAACCTGGGGTACTGGTCGATGCGCTGGTTCGCGCCTCGGTCCGCCACCGCGGAGCGCCGGCTACCAAAAGGGCAGTCGGCAAATCCTATGTTTTTCTTGGGGCCAAGGGAGGCTCAGGGACAACCACACTGGCCTGCAATTTCGCCGTCTCGCTGGCAATTGAGTCAAAGCAATCCACGCTTTTGATTGACCTCGATCTTCCCTTCGGTGATGCGGCGCTCGACATTGGCATAACGGCAGACTACTCGACTGTCAATGCTCTTCAGGACTTTGAACGGCTCGACTCTCGCTTGCTCGACTCGTTCTTGGTCAAGCACAGCTCGGGGCTCTCGGTACTCGCGGCTCCCGGCAGATTTATCGATTGCAACGTTTCAAACGAAGCCATCGAAAAGCTGATCGCAGTCGCCCGCCGCGGTTTCGACAATGTTGTGGTCGATGCGGGCTCCAGTCTCGATCTGGCCAATGCGGCTCTCTTCAAAGAAGCTACCATGGTCTACCTGATCATGCAGTTCGGGATTCCCGAGTTGCGCAACGCAAATCGTTTGATATCGCAGCTCTTCCCGTCGCATGGCGCCAAACTTGAGGTCGTACTCAACCGGTATACGCCAGCAACAATGGGGAACGACGAAGCGCAGATTACGAAGGCGCTGGGCAGATCCGCCCAGTGGAGAATTCCCAGCGACTATGCAGCCGTCAGCCAGATGCAGAGCACCGCCACCGCGCTCGTACTGAAAGACTCGCGGATTGCACAGGTGATCCAGCAGATGGCAAGAACCGCCTGCGGAGTCACAGAAGTGACCGAAAAGAAGAAGGGGTTCAGGCTCTTCCGGTAGCGGCCCTGCGATCGTCTGAGACGGCCCTCTATCGCTTCAGCCGCGCGCGCAGAGCGCCAGCTCCAGCATGTGTGAGTGTACAGGTAGAGGACTGATCGCACCGGTAGTGAATGTTCACCGGATAGTCCAGCCATCTTGAGTCCAGGCTCATCCCAATTGACTTGCCGGCAAAAAAGGTTTTGTTGTCGCGGGTTTCGATCACTCCGCTGGACAAGTCAAAATCGACGATGGCATCGTCGCCTTCAACGGAGAAGGGCAAGAGTACTGGCGGAGGGATCGCCGCTATTTTCCTGCGTGTGCCGGCTTTTGCTGAGGTGTGTTCGTCGCTGCCTTGCGCTGCCTCTTCGTGTTTCCCTTGCTCGTCCTGCTCAGCAATGGGGGGAAAGTTTGAGGTGAAACTCCAGGAGGAGGTGTTTGCATAGGCCTTCTCCGAGCATGGAATCTCGCCTTGAGCGTTGATGCCCGTAATCTGGCCATCCGACCCAATTTCGTTCTTAAAGACTTCCTTGCCTAGCTCTCTCTCCGCTTCCTGGGCGGCCAGCAGGTCTTGCATCCCATGCGACTGCTCGCCCCCAGCGAGATTCTCCGCATTCGCGCTCCCCGCCGCTGCATCCGGATTCGATGCGCCAGGCGCCGGGGCATCGCCGCCAGTGTACTTCAAAACAACCTCCCTGGAGCACAAGACAAACCCCTGGGCATCCTGAAGGTGAATGGAAATGGAAAGAGGCTGCGGAGAATGAGCCACCGCCAGCGCAAACCCTGCCTGCTGCTCTGGAGCGCTCGGTCCAAACGACAGGCGGTATTCGAGCTTCTTATCCCATCGGATGTACAAATGGCCCCTTAATCCGACCGCGCTCGAGGTAACCGGCCCTAAATCGTACGGCCCTTCCTGGCTGGACATGCGCCAGGAAAAGAATGCGAAGATGCAACCAAAAAGAAGACCCAAGCCAACGCCTGCCAGGAGATAGATCTTAATTGGGTTTGGCGCAGACTGCTGGACGGGTCCACTTGGCGTTGGATAGGCGGACTGCGGGAGAGTAGCTGGATTGCCGTTGGGGGGCTTCGCGGTTGCAGCAGTGCTCGCGCTGGGCGGAAGGCGAAGATCGAACTTTGCAAAATCGCTGGGCGGCTCCGGCGTTGGCTCTATGATCGAATAGCCAAGCGGCTCCGGTTTCTCTTCTCCGTTCTCGTCTCTGGCTTCTTCCCTGTCGGCCTTTGTGGCAGCATTCTGGGCAGCCGGCTGGTCAGGGGCGGTAACTGGGAATTGGAGTTTCTGCGGTTCCCCTTCAGGATTTTCGCTTTTGAGCTTAGGCAGGCTGATCGCTTCTACAGCGTCCGTGATGTTTGAGTGGCCTGCTTCCGTGATAGAGCTGCGAGGCTTTTCCGGTCCTTCTTTCTTTTTCTCGCTTGTCGGCACAGACTTACTGGCGGCTTCGGCGGTGTCCGGGGCGCTCGTCAGGCTTGATTCCATAACGGAGCTGCGAGGCTTCTCCGGTTCGCTTTCCTTTTTCTCGCTTCCGAAGCCAGCCCAGCCGACAAATGTGTCAGCGTCCTGAGCGCTCGACGGGCCCGCTTCCGTGACGGAGCTCTGGAACTTCTCCGGTTCGTTTTCCTTTTTCTCGCTTCCGAAGCCAGCCCAGCCGACAAAAGTGTCAGCGCCCTGTGCGCTCGACGGGCCCGCTTCCGTGACGGAGCTTTGGAACTTCTCCGGTTCGCTTTCCCTTTTCTCGCTTCCGAAGCCAGCCCAGCCGACAAATGTGTCAGCGCCCTGAGCGCTCGATGGGCCTGCTTCCGTGACGGAGCTGTGGAACTTCTCCGGTTCGCTTTCCTTTTTCTCGCTTCCGAAGCCAGCCCAGCCCGCAAATTGGTCGTCGGTCTTCGGGGTGCTCGGCAGGCCAGTTTCCGTGGTGGAAGAGCGAGGCTTCTCCGGTTCTTCTTCCTTTTTATCGCCTCTGGGATCTTCCAGGTTCGCATCCGTCATAGAGCATCCTGTCTTCCCGGCTGTTCGCAATCCCCGGCTAAGGGATCAATCACATTGAACCACAATTTGCAGCTTATGAAAACCTTGCAGGCTTTCCCAATCGTTATTTGTGTTGGTGCCGGGTATTCTGGGCCGGCCAGATACAACTGTCCACCAGGGCTCCAGCCGCGATCGCCAGCCAGTATGCCGCAACATCCCAAACGGAGAAGAAGCGGCCAAGCAGCAGGATGCCGGGAATCGTAGTTCGAAAGGCGTCCAGCGTGGGCGAGTGGCAAAGCTTGAGGAACTCGACGGCCGTCGCGAGAACTCCAGCGAGCAATGCAGTTGCCAGGAAGCGCCAGGAGGGCAGCAAGGCGGAGACGAGCCAGTAGATTGCCAAAGCCCACAGCGTTGAGCCGCCGTACTTGACAGCGAAAAGCGGCAATCCCAGCGGGACGAACCGAATCGCAAGGCCGGCCGCAACCGTAGCAAGCAGCAGCGCCGACGAGTGTAGGATGGGGCGGGAGATCATCGTGTCCTGTACGAAGCTAATTGCCTCACGGAACTCAGGGTTCGGTCTATTCCTCGAATTGTTCCAGCGAGTTGCGCTTCCTGACAAAAAAGATGAATTCACCGGGTTTGGCCACGACCTGAAGTTTGTCTGAAACCTTTTTTCCGCCGCAGCCGCTAGGAGCCACAACCCCCAACGCCAGTATGTCCGAGACCTTGTACCAACGATCCGGAGAAGGTTCCCGATCCAATCGCTTGAGACTGCTATTATCGGTATCGCAATTGACAAAAACACTCATGGTGTTGTCGTAGGTAGCGCGGACCGACAGTACCGTTGCGTCTCCGGGTACGGTAAGTTTGCCAGTGCCGTCCTCATTGAGCGTCACCCAGTTTGCATGGACCGTTTTTTCCTGATTGATGCGAACCAGAAAGTCCGAGGTATGGATGAGTTTTCCAGTTCTGCCATCTAACATGCGCAGAGTTATCGTCTGCTGAGCCTGCGCAACCGCAAAGCCGCAGAGCGCCGCCAGGCAAAACAGCAGACAGCTTGTTTGAAGAGTGCGTCGGATCATGTGTGCCTCAACGTTACCAGGTGGAATACGCCTGCCCGTCCGAGCCCGATTCCTGCGATCCGGAGTGGATGTCGTCGATGCCGGGATCGGTTTGGTCAAGCGAGTGGAGCGCGTCGCTTGAATCCGTGACCCAGGAGCTTGCGCTATGGGTCATGGGGTCTTCGGGGATGGTCTTCAGGTAGCCTTCCTGGACCAGATCGTCCAGCGACTGCGGAGCCTTTTGCTTGTCCATGGTATAAGAATCGATGGCGGCGCGCAGAATGTGGAGATCTTCCCTGAGAACGGCTTCACGGGCATGCTTGATGGCGCTGATATAGCTGGGCACAGCGACAACTGCCAATATACCGATGATCGCCATCACGATCATCAGCTCGACCAGCGTAAAACCCGCGTCTTGTTTCCGTTTGCTGCTCAATGAAACCTCTTGGGTACGATTACAGGGGAGTTAGCGTTGTTAGCCGCGCTCGTGGTAGCGGTGCTTTTTTTTACTCCGCTAGCTCCGCTTGCCAGGCTAGCCCCGCTTGCATCTACCAGGTCGAATACTTGGTGCCGTCCAGGGCTGTACCCTGGGACTTTGAATAGACATCGAAGACGCTTTGCCCGCCGTAGGAGTCCGAGCCCGGATCGTCCTGCATGGAGTGCAACCCCCACTCGGCCTTGCCGGTCATCGGGTCCACCGGAATGCGGCGGAGGAACTTGACCTTCTTGCCCTGCACATCCACCCCGTTCACCAGCGTCTCCAGGTCGGGCGGATAGTTCTGGCTGTCTACCTTGGTCTGGAAGGCGTGCATATCGGCCGCGTCTTTGTAGTGGTCGATGGCGTCGCGCATCTCCCACAGGTCGCGGCGCAGCTCCCGCTCGTTTTGGCGCTTCACCTGGAAGCGGGCAATGGGTACAGCCGCCGAAGCGAGAATGGAAAGAATCGCAATGGTCACAATCAACTCGACCAGGGTCAGTCCCCGCTCCCCTTTGCGGTCGATTCGAATTGGCGGCATCTGTTTCATTCGCTTGTTGCCTTACTTCACCTGAATGTTGAGCCGCGCACCCTGGACTGGGATCTGCTGCTGCGCGCTGTTCACGGCTGCCGCGCGGGTCATGGATACGACGCTTTCCCCTGCGGTTTTGGCCTGGAAGCTAAGCACGCAGATGACCCCCGCGCCGTTGACGCCGGCCACTCCCGGCGGCCGCGCGGCATTGATGGTGATTGATCCTGGCCCGTCGTCGCGGTGGACCAGCGCAACGGCCTGGCCGTCGCGTCCCAGAAGATCGCCTGGGGTGACACTGACCAACGAAAGCTGGGCGGGATCGTACTGAATCTGCAAAGGAACCGAAGCGATATCGGCTCCGCCGGTGAGTACCACAGGAAGCTGAAAGGTGGTACCAGCGGCGACGGGACCAGCCATGGGGCTGAACATGAGGTTGACGTTTCGGGCAGCAGGCGGACTGGGCGCGTGGGGTGTAACAGAAGCAGCGGCCGTGACCGCATTGGCATCCGCGGATGCGCTTAACTGGGCCAGCGCCGCCGGGGCTGCCGCCATGGCGCTTTGGCCGGGTACGGTGCCAATATTGGGCCGAGCAAGACCAGAACCGGGGCCGGGCGGGACAACAGAAGGCGATGGATTCAAGCCTGGGTCCGTGCCTATGTTCGGTGCGGGCGCTTCCCGGGGAATGTGGCGCAAGTCGATCGACTGGCCTGAGCCGGTATCGACGGCGCGCAGGTTCACCGAGTCAAGGGCTTGCGAACGGACGATGTGCGGCACCACTAGAAAGACGAGTTCGTCGTCCGAAACGGTGCGATCCTTGGAACCGAAGAGATATTTGAGGATAGGTATGGAACTCAGTCCCGGAATGCCATTCCAACTGACTTGCTCCTGCTTGTCCTGAATGCCGCCGAGGATGCTGGCCTCGCCCTCGCGCAGGCGAATCACCTGGTCCACGACCCGCTGGCTCAGGATGGGTTCGGTTACGCCGCTGATGGTGACGGAGCCGCTCTGCGATGTGACTTCAATCTTGATTTTCAGCGTCACATCGTGGTCGAAGTGGACCGTCGGCGTCATTTCGATATTCACGCCCACGTCTTGGTACTGAAACTGCGTGTTGACCAGCGAGCTGACTACTGCGGTGGCCGCGCCTGTCTGGTAGGAGCCGGTGGCAATCGGGATCCGCTCGCCGATCTTCATAGTCGCCTTCTGGGCGTCGGTGGCCCGGATGCGCGGATTCTGAAGAATCTTGGTATTGGAATCGGTGAGCAGGAGGTTGGCCGTGGCCGAACCGATGGTTACCGCAAAATTGGAGGCCTTCAGGTGGGCCAGATCGTAGAGGGTTGGGACGGAAGTAGTGCTGGATGTTCCAGTGGTTGTAGTGGTTGTGGTGGTCGTGCTTGAAGTGGGCGGCTGCAGCGCAACCCCCACGCTACTGGGCCACGAAATACCCAGGGTCCGCTCCCAGTTCTTGCTCACCTCGAGCACCGCGATGTCGACCACCACCTCGGCGCGCGCCTTGTCCAGGTCGTTAATCAGCTTTTGCGCCAGCAGCAGCTCGTCTGGGGTGCCTCTGCACACAATGGCGTTCTGGCCGGCTACAGCGTAGACCTTGATGGTAGTCAGCACATTGCGGATGGCGGTTTGCACGTCGGTCAGGTCGTTCTGCTGCCAGGCATTCGATAGGTAGAAAGTCTGTACAGCCTGATCGTCCAGCTCGGTGCGCTTGGCGCGGCTGTTCTGGGCAACGAATATCGTATTCGGAGTCACTGTGCGCCAGAAGGTATTGGACATGGTGCCGACGATGCGCAGCGCATCGAGAAGCGACACGTTGTTCAGATCGACCTGGATGCGTTTCGAGGTATAGTCCGGGTCAAAAAGAATGTTGACCCCGGCGGCCTTGCCCACTGCCTGATAAATCACTTTGGTGTCTTCGGTCATGTGTAGGGTGAGCGGCTCGTTGGAGAGGGGCTTGAGCTCTGCCGGCGAGCCCATCGACTCAAGATCTTCCTGAGTGCCTGCCTCCTCTGAAAGGCCCACATCGGTCTTTGGCGCCTGTTCGCCGCGTCTCTCGCGCAGCTTGGCGATCTCCTGCTGCGCAGCCTCATTGCCTGGGTCGATCTCGGCGGCGTGGAGGAACTCGACCAGCGCCCCCTGTTCGTCGCCGGCGGCCACCAGTTTGCGGCCCTTGCTCATGTGCATTGCTGAGTCAGTTACCCGCACCCTGTAGAGCGCGGTGCGGAAGCGCAGATCCTTGGGATCCTTCGCGTACGCCTTCTGGTAGTTGTCGAAGGCGGCGTCGTAGTCTTGGCGCGCCTCGGCGCTCTCACCCTGCTTAAAGTAAGAATTGGCTGACTCCGCATGGAGCCGAAGACTCGAGAGGCCAATGACGGCCAGTACAGCGACAGGCACAATCCAGGAGGCGGCTCCAAAGGGGAAATATTTGGAGACAGCCCCAGTAACAGTGCGGCTTTTCATCTTACTCCCAGGCGTCTTAGCGGGCCCACATACCGTAGCGGGTGCTTGCGGGCTGCCTTGGCCGCCCCAGACGCAAAACTTGCCGTAACTTATTCTGCCGATTCTTCCCATCCAACGATGCCCCATTTTAGCAAAGCCCCACGAAATCACCGATAAAACCCGCGCCAATGCTAGGATGAAGATTCGAGGATGCTTCCCGATGGCTCGCCAAACCAGCCACGTGATTGTTCAGCCGGACACTTCCGGTCCCAAAAAAACGCCAAAGCCTCGCGACCCGGTGGCCAGCGGCGAACGGGATGCCGCGCACAATCGTGTCGCCAGCCACAACTACTTCCTGCTGGAACGGTTTGAAGCAGGCGTGGCTCTGCGCGGGACCGAAGTCAAGTCCATCCGCGAGGGCAAGGCCAACCTCAAAGACTCCTACGGAATCATCCAGAACGGCGAAGCGTTCTTGCTCAACGTGCATATCGGTCCTTATTCCCACGGCAATATGGCCAACCACGATGCCACCCGCACCCGCAAGCTGCTGCTGCACAGCGAGGAAGTTCGCAAGCTACTCTCCAAGACGCAGATCAAGGGCCACACGCTCATCCCCACCCGGCTCTACTTCCGCAACGGGAGGGTGAAGTGCGAACTAGCCGTGGCCAAGGGCAAGCAGGACTGGGACAAGCGCGAGACCGAACGCAGCCGCGAAGCCGACCGAGAAGCCCGCGCCGCCGTCAATGCCAGCAAGCACCGGATGGGACGATAGGATTCCCGGCGTAACCCAGAGCCAGATTTATATCAGTTCATACCCAGCAAACCAGTAGCCGATCTCGAAGGCGGCGGTGTCTTCAGCGTCTGAGCCGTGGATGGCATTCTCCTGGAGGGAGCCGGCAAACTTCTTGCGGATGGTTCCCTGTTCGGCGTTGGCAGGGTTGGTAGCGCCCATCAGCTTGCGCAGGTCGGCAATGGCATTTTCCTTCTCCAGAACCATCAGGAAGAGTGGCCCCGAGGACATAAAAGTAGCAAGGGCATCGAAAAACGGCTTCGCGGCGTGGACTGCGTAGAAGCCCTGAGCCTGCTCTTTGGAGATGGATGCCTTCTTGATGGCCACAATCTGGAAGCCGGCCTTGTCGATCTCGGCCAGAATGGCCCCGGTGAAGCCTTTGCGAACCGCGTCCGGCTTGACGATGCTAAAGGTGCGTTGCGCCACGTGAAGTGCTCCTTAAGAGATTTTCCTCTGCTTGGCTATTGTAATTGGCGTGGAGATGCGCGAGGTTGCCCCCCCGCGGCAGCCTGAAATCTGATAAAGTTTCGGCATGTTTGGCTTATCCGTGCCACTTCGCTGTTCAATCTCGCTGATTGTCCTTCAGGCTGCCGGGCTGACTGGCGTTTGTGCGCTTGGGCAGACTGTGCCGCCAGTGGTGCCGCCTGGAGTTATACCCCCCAAGGAACCCGTGAATCCTGGGCTTCGCGTCTTCGATGCTTCGCTGGTGGACACAACCGTAGACCCCTGCGAAAACTTCTACCGCTTCAGTTGCAATGGCTGGTTCAAGCGCAATCCGCTGCCCGCCGACCAGGTTGCCTATGGTCGGTTTACAGTGCTGTTTGAGCTGAATCGGCTGCATCTGAAGGAGATTCTGGAAGCGGAGGCCGCCCCCGCGGCGGCGGGCAACACAGACACGCGCAGCGCCAATGAGCAGAAGATCGGCGACGAGTACGCAAGCTGCATGGACACGGCAACCGTGAACAAGCTGGGGTTGACGCCCCTCCAGCTGGAGTTGGACCGGATTGCCGCAATCAAGACAGCGGCGGAGCTGCCGGCGCTTATTGCGCACTTGCATTCCATCGGTGTGAACGCCTTCTTTGGTATGGTATCGAGCCAGGACTTCGCCGATTCAAGCTCGGTTATTTCCTTCTATAACTCTGGCGGCCTGGGCTTGCAGGAGCGCGACTATTACACACGAACCGATGCCAAGAGCGTGGAGCAGCGCCAGCAGTACGTTGCGCATGTTGCAAAGATGTTTGTACTGGCGGGCGAAGCGGAAGCGCAGGCCGCCAAGGACGCCAAGACCGTGCTTGATATTGAGACCCGGCTCGCCAAGGCCACGCTCACCATTACCGAGCAGCGTGACCCACAGAATCTGAATCATCCCACGGACGTGGCCAGCTTTTCAAAGCAATTGACGCATTTTTCGCTGGGCGATTATGTCGCCGCTGCTCATGCACCCGCGGCGGGCAAGGTGAACGATACAGAGCCGAAGTTCTTTGCGGAGTTCAACAGCCTTGTGGCCGACACGCCGATCAGGCAGGTCAAAGTCTATCTGCGCTGGCACCTGCTGCATGCCTATGCCGCCACAAGTTTGCCGGAGAGCTTCGACCACGAGAACTGGAACTTCTATGCACACATTTTGAATGGCGCGGAGAAGCAGCAGGAGCGATGGAAGCGCTGCACCAGCCGCGTGGATCTCGAATTGGGCGAGGCTCTGGGCCAGGTCTACGTGGCCAAGTATTTTCCGCCGGAAGAAAAGCAGCGCACCCTGGAGATGACGCTGGCCACTGAGCAGGCGATGGATAAAGATATTGCCTCGCTGGACTGGATGAGCGCCGCAACCAAGACGATGGCCAAAGAGAAGCTGCACGCGGTGATGAATAAGATCGGCTATCCCGATAAGTGGCGCGACTACTCGAAGCTCGACATTGTGCGCGGCGATGCGCTGGGCAACGAGATGCGCACGCGCCAGTTTGAGGTTGCGCGCGACCTGGCCAAGATTGGCAAGCCGGTGGACAAGGGCGAATGGCAGATGACGCCTCCCACGGTGAACGCCTACTACGATCCGCAGATGAATAATGTGAACTTCCCGGCCGGCTACCTTCAGCCGCCCTTCTTCAGCGGCAAAGAAGACGACGCGGCCAACTACGGCGACATGGGTTCGACCATCGGTCACGAGCTGACGCATGGTTTCGACGATCAGGGCCGCCAGTTCGACAAGGATGGCAACCTGAAAAACTGGTGGACCAAAGACGACGAGCGGAACTTCAACGATCGCGCCGATTGCATGGTGAAGCAGTACGACGCCATCGAGGCCGTGCCGGGCGTTCACTTGAACGGCAAGCTGACGCTGGGCGAAAACCTCGCCGATCTGGGCGGATTGTGGCTGGCATGGCTGGCATGGCTCGACAAGGCCGAGGCTGCGCACCTGGACATGAACGCGAAGACCGACGGCTACACGCCCGATCAGCGCTTCTGGATTGCGTATGCGCAGCAGTGGTGCACGCAGACGCGGCCAGAGCAGTTGCGCAGTCAGGCGCAGGGCGATCCACACGCGCCGGACGAGTACCGGACCAACACCGTGCTGACCGACTTGCCGGAGTTTGCCAAGAGCTTCAGTTGCAAGAAGACCGCGGCGATGGTGGCCCCCAAGCCTTGCCGGGTTTGGTGAGTTCGCGCCCAGCGGCCAAATCCGGGACGGCAGCGGAACCGTGCGCCAGCGCATTCCGTACCCATACTCATCCTCTCTGGAGTGTGCATGGGCGCAGACGGCAATTCGCAACTGGTACCGATATGGGACGCGGCAGTCGCGGCGATCACCAACACATTCGATGCTTACGGATGGATCGTTCCCGCGGTCCTGCTCTCAGTGCTTTTCATCGCCCTCCTGGGGCTGGTCGGCTACATAATGGAAGACATACCGGTTGATGCCGATGTCTTCAATGTTTTCCCCGCGATTTTCAAGTGGATGCGCGAATCATGGCAAGGAAACAATGGTGGGCTCACGCGCGAGGAGAAGAGCCGGCTCACTCTCCTTCAGTTGCGGTGAACGATCAGATGTTGGCCACCATAGCTTGGGGTTGCCCTTTCGCTTAGCGCGCAGAAAGCTCTGGCGGTCCGACACAGGGTGAGGTGAGTTTTGTATGCTTGAAATGATATTGGGGCCAATAATTGAATTCTTATTTGAGCTGATCTTTGGGCTCGTCGTCGCCGGCCTCATAGAGGCAGCACGCAATATTCGAGATGACATTCAGGAGCAGAAACATAGCGGCTGCACACTGGTGCAGTTAAACCTCAGATGACGGCCACCGTCGCATTGGAGTCCCAACCCCTAATCCCTAATCCCTAATCCCTAACCCCTAACCCCTAACTGTTCCCTGCTCTCTGTCCCCGTGCGCTACCATAATGACAGGGAAAGAATCGGGGAACGCATGTTTGTGGTCGTTTGGCAGTTCGAGGTTGCCGAGGAGAAAATTGCTGCCTTTGAGGCCGCCTATGGGCCTGAGGGCGCCTGGGCCAAGCTCTTCCGCACCGCGCCGGACTATCTTGGAACCGAGCTTTTGCGCGACGCCTACATCCCAGGCTCCTATCTCACCATCGACCGCTGGGCCAGCGAGCAGGAGTTCCGCGCCTTCCGCAAAACCCACGACGCGGAGTATGAATCCCTCGACCGCTCCTCGGACGCACTCACCGCCCGCGAAACCCGCATTGGCGCATACACCGTTTGACGGCCTACCCACGACAGCAGCAAAACCATTGACAAATCAACAGTTTACGTCCCATCTAACTGTCTTCTCCGTTTCTTCGCTATTTTTCACTGGCCTTGTCTCTCCAGCCCTGCTACAATCCCATCGAAATCCATTCCAGCCGCTGCGCCGTTTCCTGCAAAGAAAAGCAATGCGAGCATTTTGAGGAGTCTCTTCCAATGGCCATCGCCGACGACCGCGCCAAAGCTGTAGAACTAGCCCTTGCACAGATCGAAAAACAGTTTGGCAAAGGTTCAATTGTCCGTCTGGGGTCAAAGGAAGCCCTGGTGCCGATTGCCGTGATCTCGACCGGCTCCATCAGCTTTGACGCCGCGCTGGGTGTGGGCGGCATTCCCCGCGGCCGGGTCATTGAGGTCTTCGGCCCCGAATCGTCGGGCAAGACCACCATCACCCTGCAGATCATCGCCGAAGCGCAAAAGGCGGGCGGTCTGGCCGCTTTTGTCGACGTGGAGCACGCCTTGGACCCCAGCTACGCCAAGAAGCTCGGGGTGGATATCGACAATCTGCTGGTTTCGCAGCCCGACTCGGGCGAGCAGGCGCTGGAGATTACTGAAACGCTGGTCCGCACCGGCGCCATTGATGTGCTGGTGGTGGATTCTGTGGCCGCGCTGGTACCCAAGGCTGAGCTGGATGGCGAGATGGGCGACTCCCACATGGGCTTGCAGGCGCGGCTCATGTCACAGGCGCTTCGCAAGCTCACTGGAACGGTCTCAAAGTCGCGCACGGCTTTGATTTTTATCAATCAGATCCGTGAGAAGATCGGCGTCATGTTTGGCAACCCGGAGACCACTACCGGCGGGCGGGCTCTGAAATTCTATTCATCCGTGCGCGTCGATATTCGCCGCATTGCCGCCATCAAGGATGGAGACACGGTAACCGGCAACCGGACCAAGATCAAGATCGTCAAGAACAAGGTGGCCGCGCCCTTCCGCGAGGCGGAGTTCGACATCATCTACGGCGAAGGCATCAGCCGTGAGGGCGACGTGCTGGACTTGGCCGTTGCCAATAACATTGTGGAGAAATCCGGCGCGTGGTACGCCTACTCTGGCGAGCGCATTGGCCAGGGCCGCGAGAACACACGCACTTTCCTCAAGGAGAACAAGGACATCTTCGCCAAGATAGACGCCGAGCTTCGCAAGAAACTGAACATTGGGGTCTTTGCCAAGGCAGAGGTACCCGAGGTGCCAGCAACTGGCCACAGCGAAGCCAAGGAAGCGATCCGCGGACGCCGCGGGTAGATGCGCCTTGATGCACTGGAAACCGGCAGCCTTCGGGCGGTCTCGTTCCCACGCTGCTAGAATCCGTGTAGAGCGATCCCCATGAGCGCAAAGGCTCTCTATCCCGGCACCTTCGACCCGCCTACGAACGGTCACGTGGACCTGATTCAGCGCGGGGCAAAGCTGTTTGAGCATCTGACAGTTGCCATCCTCAACAATCCGGTCAAGAATCCGCTGTTTACCGTGGAGGAGCGGGTGGAGATGCTTGAGGAGTCTACTGCCGTGCTGCCCAACGTCTCGATCGCGACCTTCGACGGTCTTATGGTGGAGTTTGCGCGCCAGCAGGGGGCGACGGCGGTGCTGCGCGGCATCCGCGCCATCTCCGACTATGAATACGAATTCCAGATGGCGCTGATGAACAGGCGTCTGGCCCCTGAGATCGAGACGGTCTTCTTGCAGCCAGCCGGACGCTACTCGTTTGTCAGCTCGCGGATGCTGAAGGAAGTCTTCAGCTTTGGCGGCGATGTGACCGGGCTGGTGCCGCCCAACGTCCTTAAGCGGCTGCGCGGGCGGATGAGCAAGGGCTAGAATTCCATCCTATTTGCCAACTGGAACGCCGGGGGGCGTTTGCGGCTGCGCGGGGCGGGGGTTCATTTTCTTTACGAGATCGTCGTCGACGGCCTGGGTCAGGTTCCTGGCCTTGTCGAACTCAGCTTTTGCCTCTTCCTTCTTTCCCATGGCCTGGTAGAGCCTTCCCAGACGCCAATGAATATTCACGTTGCCGGGGGCCAGTGTGGCGGCAACCTTCAATTCCCGCAACGCATCGTCGCGGCGGCCGGTATCTGCATAGAGAATACCTAGATCGAGATGGGCCATTTCGAGCGCCGGATTGATCTGGATGGCTTTTTCCAGGAGCGGAAGCGCGGCCTCTGGGCGGCTCATGCGCATATCGGTATCGGCAAGATAGGTGAGCGCCTGATCATTGTTCGGGTTGATGCTAATCTCCGCCTGGAACTCTGTGGCAGCATCCGCATCCTGCCGCTTGGCCCAGAGAAGATAGCCGAGGCCGAAGTGGACGTTCGGCTCGTTGGGAGCGGCCTTTTCCGCGGCCTGAAACTCCGCAATGGCCTGGTCTCGCAGCTTCATCCCGTCCAGCGCCTCGCCCAGCAGCATATGCGCCTGCGCCGAGTCGGGATTCGCCGTGAGAATCTGCTGGTATTGTTCAAGGGCGCAGTTGTACTGGCTTGCATTGAGGCAGCTCTGGGCGAGTACGCCGCGCAACTCGAGATTGCCGGGCGATTGCAGAACCGCGGATTTGAGGTATGGAATCGCATCCGGGAATTTGGCCGCGCCAAAGCAGGCCATTCCCAGCACAGTATTCACCTGCGTACTTGTGGGATCGGCTCGCAGGGCCGTTTTGAGCGGCGCGATGGCCTCAAGAAAATGTCCCTGCTTGAATTCCGCGAGGCCCCAATCGAGTGCAATGCCGGGAAGATGCGGGTTCAAGGCCAGAGCCTGGCGATAGGCAGAAACGGCATCGGCGTATTTCTCTTCTTTGGAAAGAACGATTCCCAGGTTCGCGAATGTGCTGGCGTCGCGCGGGTGGGCGGCAGCGATGGCGCGCCAGGCCTGCTCAGCCTCGGTAAGCCGGCCGGCCTGCTCAAGTGCGGCCGCGCTGGATGGGTCAGGCGCTTGCGCAAACGCGACGGGCGAGAGGAGCAATGCAAGAAGGATATGTGCGAGCAGCGCGCGTTTCATCGTGAAGGACCAACCTGGAAGCCCAAAGCTACCGATTTATCTTAGCCCATAAAACAGCGGCCCCGCTTCAGTTGCGAAGCGGGGCCGCTGCACGGTTGGGTTGCAGGTGCGGTTAGAAGGAGAGTTTTGCGCCCAGCTGGACTTCTCTGGGATCGTATGCAGCGGTGATTTCGCCGAAGTTGGATCCTGAGAAGTTGTTGCCGTATCCGCCGTTGTTGACGTCGGCCTTCAACTGCGTGTGGTTCCACACGTTGAAAGCTTCCGCACGGAACTCGAAGTTGGCGCGTTCAGTGAATTTGAAGATTTTGTGCAGGGCCAGGTTCCACTCGTCGCGACCAGGACCGCGCAATGCGTCGTGGCCGAGGTTACCCCAGCTACCCAAGGCGGGTGCTGAGAAGGCCGACGGGTTGAACCATGTGAAGTTTCCGGTTGCTGTATCCAATGACTTGTGATAGGCGACGGTCCCGGAAAGGTTCGGGCGGTTGGTTCCGTTTTGCACGCCGTTTGAGCCTTGGTTGCCACCAAGGTTCACGTTCAGTGGCGCGCCGGATTCAAAGGTGCTGATTCCAGCAACCTCCCATCCGCCGAGGAGGAATTTCGCAGCCCCGTTGGAGGAATCCCGGAAGAGTGGGATCTGATAGACGTAGTTCACATACGCGACCTGGGCCCGATCGAAGATCGACGGACCAGCATCGTACCTCCAGCCTTGATACGGATTGGAGACGGGATCGAGATCGAAGCTGTTGCCGCCACCGGTGGAAGCATCGAAGGCGCGGGAGAGGGTGTAGCCGAACTGCGCCTGAAGGTCCTTGTGAATGACCGTATGCAGATCTGCCTGGAGGGAGTTGTAGTGGCCGTTTGCTTCGTTCTCAGCCTGCTTGATGGAGCGGAAGCCGAGGTAGGGAACCAAGGTGTTGTAGTTGGAGCCGTTGTTGATGAGTCCAGCCAGAGCCGATGCCGGAGGCAGGTTGATTTCGCGATAGTCGTTCTGGTGCTCGCTTACGCTGCCGACGTAGGCTACCGACAACAGTGTGTTGCTTGCCAATTGCTCCTGAATGCCGCCGCTGTATTGATAGCTGACCGGCAGCTTGTAGTTATTGGCATCCAGGCCAGCAATGCTAGGTACGGCGACTGGAACCGTCTGCGTAGCGCCTGTGATGGCGCTGGTGTGCGGGTTTCCAAGCAGGACGCCGCTGAAGGTTGCAGTTACATCGTTGGGAACGTTGGTAGCGCCATCGTACATATCGTTGCCCTGGATGCGCTCATACATCAAGCCCACGCCGCCGCGGATGACGGTCTTTCCCGCGCCGGTCGTATCGTATGCAAAGCCGATGCGCGGTCCGAAAGCCGCCCAGTGGTTGGTGACCAAGCCAGCGGGAACTCCGTTCTTGCCGCCGACTCCGATTCCATTCTCATAGAACTGAACTCCAGCGAGAATGGGGTTGGTGCTGGTGGCCAAGCCAGGACTGGCGGCCGTGCAGCCGGGGTCTGTTGCGCCGCTGCAAATATTGCCTGCGGAGTCAAACTTGGCGGCGTTGGCGGCGCTATAGAGGCTGGGATAGAAGTTGGATGAGCCTTGGTTGACCTCGTAGGTGTGCGGCACGCCGTCCCAGCGAAGACCCAGGTTCAAAGTCAGGCGGTGAGATGCGCGCCAGTTATCCTGCGCGTACAGACCATAGGAGAGATTGTCCCAGTGGCCGGTGTTGTGAACTGCATCCTCTGAATAGGAATTCGCAGTACCCAGCAGGAAATCGGCAAAGTCATAGCCCGTGAAGAAGCCGTTGAAGCCGAAATTGCCTTGTGGAGCTGCGAAGTAGTCCTGCAACTTGGAGTAGAGCGCCCAGCTTGCGCCAAACTTCAGCTGATGCGCGCCCTTGACCCAGGAAATATCGTCGCGGATTTGATAATCGTTGGCGTTGTTGTTCCAGGGGGTCCAGTTGGCGGTATATTGTGTGCCGGTGTTATTCAGGGCGATGGTCGGCATCAGGCTGTCAGTATCAGGACCAGGGAAGATGCGGTTGAAGGTGAACGACGAAGGCGCAGCCAGAGGCGCGCCGAGGCCGGCCTTGGGGAGAATGTGGATGCGGTTGCCGTTGTAATTGAACGCCGCTTCATTCAGCAGGTTTGGATTGATGGTGTAGGTGGTGTGAATGACGCCACTGAAGGAGGGGTTGCCGTAGGTGTTGCCGATGGTCGGCACGTTGTCTCCACTCCACATGGTGGTGCCGTAGGACTGTGCGATCTGCTCAGAGATCCAGTGACCGAATACGGAGAACTTGTCGCTGAACTTATGGTCCACGCGAACAATTTCTTCCTGCACGGTGGTTGGAGAATTGACTCCGCCCTGGTAGGCGGCATTAGACGCCGTGGTGCCGGTGGTGTTCGCAGGGAAGATCTTACCCTGTGTGAGCAGCGCCTGCGCATTGGCGTCAAGCAGAGCAGCCGGAATCGTATCGTTGGCGAATGCAACGTCGTCGTTGCATGCGCCTGAGGAATTTGTCGTGCTGTACGTGGTAATGCCCGCGTTGGTAAACTTGGTTTGCAGCGTAGGCGAGAGCTGGGACTTGCAGGGAACATAAACAGTCTTGCCTGATCCTGTAAAGTTGCCCTGGTAGGTGCTGGGCAGCGGCACGGGCTGGTTCAGAACCCCGCCTTGAATCACCCTTCTCCATTCCATGTTATAGAAGAAGAAGGTTTTGGGATCGGAGGTATTGGGGTGAACGCTTACCGGACCGCCGACGTTAAATCCAAAGATGTTAGAGCGGAGTTCGGCAACCTTGGAAGGCGCGCGATTGAAGTAGTTGCGCGCATCCAATGCGTCGTTGCGGTCGAACTCCCAGCCGGATGCATGGAAAGCTTTGGTGCCGGCCTTGAGAACCGTCGTGGTGGTTGCTGCGGAGGAAAGGCCATATTCCGCGCTGTAGTTTGAGGTGAGAATGCGGAATTCGCCGATGGACTCGAGCGATGGCTGGACGCTGAAGTTGCCTCCGCCGCCACGGTCAAGGTCTTCGCCGCCGTCGAGCATGTAGAGGTTGTGGCCCATGCGCTGGCCGTTGAAGCTTACATTGGCGTCGCCAGCCGAAGGCGTGGGGGCCTGGTAGTCTCCCTGAAGGCTGGAAGCGCCGGGCGTGAGGTTGACCAAGGAATAGATGCTTCTGCCGTTGGTCTCCAGCTTTTCAACGTCCTGGCTATTGATAACGTTGCTGACCTCGCCGCTGTCAGTCTGGATTTGCACCTGGCTGGCTTCAACGGTGACGGTCTGCTCTCCGCCGCCGACTGCGAGTTGAATATCGACACGGACGCGGTCGCCGACTGAAAGGGTAAGGTCGGTCTTCTCATAGGACTTGAACCCTTTTGCCGAACCGTTAACTTTGTAATGTCCGTTGACCAGATCTGGAACTACATACTGCCCGTCCGCGGCGGTTACGGCCGTACGGACCAAGGCGGTATCGTTGTTGGTTACGGTGATCTTGGCGTTTGACACGACCGCGCCCGTAGGATCGGTCACGGTACCCACGATTGTGGCTTCCTGTGCTGCAACGCTGTACGCGAATAACACGAACATCGCGCAGATTGCAAACATCCAGCGCAACCTTCCGCTGTTCGCGGTTTCACGTCCCCTGAATACACTCCAATGCGCCATTAGGTTCTCCTTCAGTTTCTGTTCTTGTTAGGGAGTAGCAGGCATGCCAGTCGGCGAAAGCCGTTCTGAGATTAACTCAACTTGCCGCTCTTAATGTCCTGGAAGCTCCCTTGTTTTGATTTGCGACGGCATTAGGCCAAGATGTCTAACCACTGGCTTTTTGCACATTCGCACCTTGACACGCGATTCCGGTCGACAAACTACTTTTCAATTAACTCCCGACCGGCGCACCTGCCCTGACGATTCATCGTTCGCACAATCGTTTTAGCAGGCGGGATGAAAAATAGACTGTTGGGGTGAGAACTGTCAAGTGTTTTTTTCCCGCAGTTGGGTGCTTGGAAATTGAAGCCGGATAGTTAACTCAAACGGTTAAGCAGAGCGTAAGCGAAGAGCCTCTGGCTCGGCGCAGGAAAGCGCTTACATGGCAGTTGAAATCGTTTACATGACCTTGGAAGGGGTATTCAATAAACCGATTCAGTTGGAGAGTGGCGCCGGGTTAAGTTTGTTTGCATGCAAAACTAATTAAGGTAAGAGTGCTGATACAAACGTCACAAATTAACGGCGGGCGACGCCGCTGAGGCAGCAATCGATGAGCCGCCCCCCCGGGCCAACCGGGGGGGATGATGATCCTGAGGCTCCATGAATGGCTGGTGGGTCCTATCCCGGGCTTGCCGCTCCGGTGGGATTGTGCCGCCCCGATGACACCACGGATTGCGGTTGGCTTGCCTAGTGGTCTTACCATTGGGCGAGGCGTCTCGCCTCCCGAAAAACAGCGTCGCGCGGCTCCCGCGCCGGTCATCGAGGCCAACTCACAGGCCATCCAGTTAGAACACGCAATCCAATTCGGGATGCCTTGCCCGCCGCTGATAGGGTTGGGGAACGCGGATCTGTAGCTGGATGCGAAGCAGTTATTAGGCAATATGAAAGATAGCAATTACGACGCGGCCAGTCCCTTACTAAGAAGACCCGGACTTGAAAGCGGTACTGCCGCCGCGGGTATTTCGGTAGTTGATACTGCCAGAATGTGGGGCGTGGATTGCGGGCAAATGCAGACGAGGCTGGGCGAAGGCTCCTATCTGGTAAAGTGGGGGGTGGTCCCCTGCCTTGAAACCCTGTCTGGATATGGGTTTGGCACATATCATGGGGGCTCGGACAAGAACCCTCATGCCTCACGACCTGCCAAAAGCCTACGACCCAACCGCGATTGAAGATCACTGGGCCGAGTATTGGGTGCGCGAGAAGCTTTTCGCGCAGACTGCGCCCTCCAACACCGATGCCGAGCCGGCCTTCACCATCCTGCTGCCGCCGCCCAATGTGACGGGCAACTTGCACATGGGCCATATGTTCGAGCACACGGAGAGTGACATTCTGATCCGTTGGCGGCGCATGTGCGGCGACCGCGTGCTATGGGTGCCGGGCACAGATCATGCCGGCATTGCCACACAAATGCTGGTGGAGCGGCAGATTGTGAGCGAGGGCACGAGCCGTCAACAGATGGGCCGCGAGGCTTTCGTTGAGCGCGTGTGGAAGTGGCGAGAGCACTACGGCGGCAACATCCTCAATCAGATGAAGCGCCTGGGCGCGTCGGTCGACTGGCAGCGCGAATACTTCACCATGGACGAGAATTTGTCGGTTGCGGTGCGCGAGGCTTTTGTGCGCCTGCACGAGCAGGGACTCATCTATCGCGGCGCATATATTGTGAACTGGTGCCCGCGCTGCCAGACCGCCATCAGCGACCTGGAAGTGGTCTATGACGAGCACAAGGGCCATCTTTGGGAGATTCGGTATCCGGTCATCGGAGTCGATGGCGCCGACACCGGCGAGTTTTTGACTGTGGCAACCACGCGGCCGGAGACCATGCTGGGCGATGTCGCTGTCGCAATCCATCCCGAGGACGAGCGCTATCTGCACCTGCATGGCAAGATGCTCCGCTTGCCGCTGCCCTCGGCGAGTATTGCCCGTGCGATCCCCATCATTCTGGACGAGTGGGTCAGCCGCGCCTTCGGCACCGGCGCGGTAAAGGTGACTCCTGCGCACGACCCCAACGACTTTGCCCTTGGGGAACGCCACCATCTGCCTTCAATCAACGTGATGGACGCCACCGGTCACATCAACGCGGAAGGCGGTGCGTATGCGGGGCTGGACCGCTATGTCGCCCGCAAAAAGATTGTCCAAGACCTTGAAGAGCGGGAGCTCCTCGCAGGCATCAAGGACCACACCAACAACGTGGGCCATTGCGACCGCTGCAAGACGGTTGTGGAGCCGCGGCTCTCAACGCAGTGGTTCGTGAAGATTCAGCCGCTGGCCGACAAGGCGATCGCTGCCGTCAAGCCGGATGACAAAGGCAACAAAGCCATCCGTATTGTTCCCGAGCAGTACGAGAAGGTCTATCTCGAATGGATGGGCAACATCCATGACTGGTGCATCTCGAGGCAGCTGTGGTGGGGGCATCGTATTCCGGCGTGGCATTGCCCGGCGTGTCACAAGATCACTGTGGCGCGGGTCGACCCAACGTCTTGTTCTCATTGCGGATCGGCTCAGATCACGCAGGAGACCG
>Ga0302320_10003856_pt1 | contig 34433 bp, 31 predicted proteins | sample Bog_T0_3_FD_202130 | JGI IMG/M metagenome (GOLD analysis project Ga0302320, IMG submission 202130) | Peat permafrost microbial communities from Stordalen Mire near Abisko, Sweden - Bog_T0_3 | ecosystem: Environmental > Terrestrial > Soil > Wetlands > Peat | place: Sweden: Abisko, Stordalen Mire...
TACCATGACTACAACAAATAATACGGGAGCGCCGAGCCCGGCTTTTGTGCCGGACGTTTCGGTGATCGCCCAATTGGCCAACCAGTTTTTTTCGGCTTTGCCGGGTGAACCGAATATCTCTTCGGTTGTGCCGGCCCCGCTGGTCGCGGTGACATCATTGCCCACGGCGCCGGCGCCCCTACAGCCCGAACCGTCGGCTTTGAGTTCCACGCCGAATTCAACGGTGCCCGCGCAGGGGCCCGCGGTTTCCGAATCCTTGACGCTTTCGCCCTTTTCGGCGGAACCGTCTTTCGCGGCGTTGGGCGATTCGCCCTTTTCGCTGACGAACCCCTTTCCCAAGCCAGCGGCGGCGGAAGGACCCCATCGGGATGGAAATGAAGTGAAGAAGGGTGTTGATGCTTCGGCGGTGGAAACGCCTTCGGCGGACACGCCTCTGGTGGAACCCCCTTCGATAGAAACACCGGCTTCTTTTCTGAGACCTTTGCCGAAAACAAACGAAGGGGAATTGGATAAGAAAACGGGTCTGGATGAAGCGTTTCCGGGCCGTACCGCCGAACCCGCGTTATCGTCTTTTGACTCTTATTCTTTTGTACCGGTGCTTTTGGAGGGGACGGGCCGGGACGCCCATCCCGCTTTTGACGCGGCTTCTTATAAAAGGGACTTTCCGATTCTTCAGCAGAGGATCAACGGGCATCCGCTGGTTTGGCTGGACAACGCGGCGACAACCCAAAAACCCCAGGCGGTCATCGACCGGCTGGATTATTTTTACGCTAATGAAAACTCAAACGTGCACCGGGCGGCCCACACGCTGGCGGCGCGGGCTACGGACGCTTATGAGGGAGCCCGCGATAAGGTGCGCCGCTTTTTAGGCGCGTCTTCGTCGAGAGAGATTGTGTTTGTGCGGGGAGCGACCGAGGCCATCAACTTGGTGGCGAAGGCATGGGGCGCGCAAAATATCGGCGAGGGCGACGAGATTGTCGTGTCCTGGCTGGAGCATCACGCGAACATCGTGCCATGGCAGCAATTGGCTTCCGAAAAAGGCGCGAAGATCAGGGTTATTCCGGTCGATGACCGCGGCCAGGTGCTCTTGAATGAATATGAAAAACTGCTCAATTCGAAAACCAAAATCGTGTCGGTGACACAGGTTTCCAACGCGTTGGGAACAGTGGTGCCGGTGAAGGAAATTGTGGAGATCGCCCACCGCCGTGGAATTAAAACCCTGGTGGATGGCGCCCAATCGGTGTCCCATCTGCGGGTGAATGTGGCGGAACTGGACACGGACTTTTTCGTGTTTTCAGGCCACAAGATATTCGGCCCGACCGGTATCGGCGTTCTCTATGGAAAGGAAGAACTGCTGAATTCCTTCCAGCCCTGGCAAGGCGGCGGAAATATGATCGCCGACGTGACCTTCGAGAAAACCCTCTATCAACCGGCTCCGGGCCGTTTTGAGGCGGGGACTGGGAACATCGCGGACGCCGTCGGATTAGGCGCGGCGCTGGATTACCTGGAACGTGTGGGATTGGAAAATGTCGCGCACTATGAGCATGAATTATTGGTGTATGGCACGCAATTATTGAAACAGGTTTCAGGACTGCGGATTATCGGAAACGCGCCGGAAAAAGCGGGAGTTCTTTCCTTTGTGATTGACGGGCTCAAGAACGAGGAAATCGGACAGGCCTTGAACCAAAAAGGCATCGCGGTGCGGTCGGGGCATCATTGCGCCCAGCCGATCTTGCGGCGCTTTGGCCTGGAAAGCACGGTCCGCGCTTCGCTGGCTTTTTACAACCTGCCGGAAGATTTGGAAGCCCTGGCGAGAGTGCTTTGTGATTTAACGGCGTCGAAGATTCCGGCGGCGCGATAGTTTTGAGGTTAAAGGATGGCATCCATGATGACGCCTTGGGGTTTGGCGAAAAGCGTTTTTGATCTGGAACCGGGGATCGTGTTTGTCCTGACGGATGAGCATGGCGGCCTGATTGTGGCGCCGGATTACGCCGAAAAGAAACTCAGCCATCCGGCTCGAAGCCGGGCGGTCCGTTTTTTGAATTTTTACGCTTATGAAATGGACGGCAATTGGGCCATCGCGCTCTGGGAACTTCCCCGCCTTTTGGGCGTTTTGAGGGAAAAAGTCGCGCTCGATTTTAAAATTTCATCCGAACAGGATTTAAAATCGGCGCTTTCCACCCGTTATCCGGATTACTTGAAGGATTACTGGTCGCTGAAAAGCTACACGTTGTGCCGTCCATGACGTTTTTCAAAAAGAGGAAGACGGAATGTTTTCAATATCTCCCAGGAAAAGGAACACCGACATGCGCCGCCTTGAGAATGAACCGATTGCGATTCAGGAGATCATTGATCGGGGATTGATTTCCCCCCATTTCCAGCCCCTGGTGTCGATGAAAAAGACCGCGGTGGTGGGAGTGGAAGGCTTGAGCCGGGGAATTGATCCGCGAAACGGAAAGCTCATTCCGGCTCCCCTTATTTTCAGGGAGGCAGCGGCCAAGGGTTTGAGCCGGGAACTGGATCTGCTCTGCCGCCGAAAAATACTGGAGGATTTCCGCCGTCTGCAGGCGAGGTTTCCCCAGATCATCCTGTCCCTCAACATCGACGCGTCCGCCATCGAAAAACGCATCTGGTCCGGCTACCTGAAGACCCAGGTGGCGGAAGCGGGGATTTCCCCTTCCTCGGTGGTCATTGAAATCGTCGAGTCGGTCGTGGGGGACATTGAAGAGCTGGAAAAGTTCGTGGAATCCTACCGGGAATCGGGGTTTCTGATCGCCCTGGATGACGTGGGCGCGGGCCATTCCAATTTAAACCGCATACCCTTAATTAAGCCCGATGTGCTGAAAATCGACCGGTATCTGGTGATGGATATTCAGGAGGATTTTTACAAGCAGGAGGTCATCAAATCCCTCGTCAGCATGGCCCGCCACTTGGGGACGGTTTTGATCGCCGAAGGAGTGGAGACCCAGGCCGAAGTTTCGACCCTTTTGGAAATGGGGGTGGATATTATCCAGGGTTTTTATTTCTCCAAGCCTCGGCTTCTGCGGGAGTTTGAGTGCGATTCGGTGCGCGAAAAAATCGATGAACTGGGCTTGTCCTTCCGTCTGGACCAGTTATTGAAAGTGGAGGAAAAAAGGATCAATGTAAAGAAATATTTTTCGCTTGTTTCGGAAGTTCAGGGGGCGCTGGCCCGCACGACCTCCGATGAGTTTGAAAACCAATTGGTCAAGGCCGCGAGTGTTTTTCCTTCGGTGGAATGCCTTTATGTTCTGGACGAAAACGGCCGCCAGATGACGGATATGGTGCTCAACGCGGCCCATAAGCCGGGGCGCAATTCCCCTTTGTTTCATCCCTCACCCAAGGGAGCGGACCACCGGATCAGGGACTACTATTATTTTTTGATGAGCGGGGAGTTGAACAAGAACAGTTATGTCACCAAGCCCTATGTCTCCATGGGATCAGGAAATCTTTGCGTGACGATCGGGTCCCTGTTTCGGGATTCGCTGGATAGGAGATATATTCTCTGTTTGGATATCCACACGTCGGGGTTTGGCGCGCGAGTCCTTGAGCCGGCGGTCAAGAGTTAAAGTTGAAATAAAAAAATCGCCACGTTGAAAACAAGATGGAGAAAAATAGTTTAGGGTTGACCTTTTTGTATGGTAAATGTCATACTTTCGTTTCTTAAGCGCGGGCTTTAAATCCAACTTGCTCCGGCGTTGTTCGAAAGAACTAAACAGCGAGCTAAAGCGGTACAGAAGAGTTTAAGAGATTTCTCCTAAACCCGGACCGCTTTAAAAGCGGCCCGGGTTTTTTATTTTACGGGTTTTTAGATGGCCCCCAAGTATTTTTGGGGATAGGCAAACAGGAATGTTTGCCGCCCCCTCATTGGGGATGGAACAAGTTCCGGAAGGTATCATCAGGACAACTTGTTCAACGGCGAGGCTTTGATGACCAACTTGCCCCGGCCGGTTTTCTTCTAGATGGTTGAGAAGAGAAGAACAGGGACTAAAGCGGTGTTGTGATTATTGAGAAACTCATAATCCCAAACTGCTGAAGTTAAACGGTTTGGGTTTTTTTTATGATTTTGGAATGTAGGCTTAATTTATCAAAGGAGTTTATCGTGAGACTTGGAATAGATTTTAAAAAAATAATGATAGCAGGGCTTTTGATTATGTTGAGTTGGGCGAATGGAAAAAGTTTCGCCCAAACAGGCGCAGTCAACTCGGACTCGAGTTTGACTTCGGTTCGGATCGGGTACACCCAATTGCGAATCAGCCTGCCTGTTTTTGCGGCACAAGAATTGGGAATATTTAAGAAATACGGCATCGACGCCCAATTGGAGGCCTATCCAACCGGCCAGCCCTTAGGCCAGGCTTTGGTGGAGGGGAAAATTGATGTGGGAGGGTATTTTGGTTTTCCCATTAGTTGGAATGGAATTCTGAGAACGGGTCATCAACTGTACTTTGCTGGAACACAGTTGGAGGATAAGGACCACCGGATCAGCTATCTTTTGCGCCGCAAATTACCGGATGGTCAGGTTTCGGACATTCATTCGATCAAGGATTTAAAAGGCAAAAAAGTTGGAATTTTGCCGACGATCGTTTACAAAGCCACGCTGGAAGCCTTGTTAAAGAAAAATGGAGTCGACCCGGCGGATGTGGTGATTCAACAAGTTGATCCGCCACTGGAAGCCCAATTGTTAGCCAGCGGTGGTATCGACGCCCTTTACACGATCGACCCGGCGGCAACGGCGGCGATCGTCTCGGGTGCGGGAGAATTGGTAAATCCGGATGAGATCGAAGTATCTCAACTTTTTGGAAAATCCATCCCTTTTGGTTCTTTTTATTTTTCCAAAGCATGGGCCGATCAAAACAAAGAAATCACCGCGAAAATTGTCGGCGCGTTGGATGAGGCAATTGTTTACATCAACAGTCACCCCCAAGAAGCCAATCAGTTCTTGAAACCTTATTTACCGGCGGCACTTCAATCACAAATTGCCCATTATCCGAATCAATTGTTTGTGACCTCGTATGATTTGAAGGACAAGCTTTTGATCGATTTGGCCCGGAAATACCTGAAGGTGGGAATCATCAACCAACTGATTGATTTAAAAGGGCTCATTTATCACGGCAAAGTAGTTTCTGAAAACAATTAAGGGGATTCGATGGGACAGGTTTTGTCTGAGTCTAAAACCAAACATCCTTCCCTGAAGGCGCAAGCGGGCTCCCGGGCCGTTCACCTCCACTCCAGTTCATTGCGGGCGGAGGGGGTGGGGGTTACCTATCAATGGCAGGGCGGAGCGCTGGAAGTTTTTCGCGATGTGAACCTAGAGGTTCAGCGGGGAACCACGTTGGGTTTGTTTGGGCCGAATGGAACGGGCAAAACCACTTTGATTCGGGGTTTGGCGGGGTTGATTCCTATTGAGGGGCGCGTTCATTTTCCAGATCACCCCGCTGAATTCGAATCTAAACCCAAAATCAGCTGCGTGCCTCAGAGCTACTCCCATTCCTTTTATCCCTGGGCCAGCCTGGAAACGAATTTGTTGATTCATCTGCCCAAACCCTTTCAAAACGCAAAAGAAAACCGCAACGCTATACGCGAGGCTCATGACGCGTTAGGTTTGAAGCTGGACCTGAAACGCCGGCCCACCCAATGCAGCGGGGGGATGCTGCAACAAGCGGCCTTGATCCGGGCTTTTTCCCGGCGTCCTGATATTTTGGTCGCGGACGAGCCTTTTTCCGCCTTGGACTTTGAAGTGGCGGGACGGATTCGGGAAGGCTTTACCCGGGCGGTGCGGGAGTTTCGTATTTGCGCCTTGCTGGTTCTTCATAACATTGAGGATATTGTGGAAGTTTGCGATACAGTCCTGGCGATTCCGGGACGGCCTTACACCACGAATCCCCAATTGCAGGGTTACGCCTTGGCCAAAATTTTTGAGAACAAGGTGGATCGAAAGAGGATTCGAAAAGCCGCAGGGCCTCAGGCTGTCTCCACATCCCCTTTTGTCGAAGCGGTCCACAGGGCATTGGAGGCGCGGGGATGATATCGGTATTAAAACGCTTTCCGATTCTGTTAACGATTCCTCTTCTTTTATTCTTTTGGTTTGTCTCCACGCGCTATGGATGGGTGGGCAAGTCGTTGTTGGCATCGCCCCAGGAAGTGTGGCAAGTGGTTATCAAAGCCTTTCATCCTACCGGCCAGAACGAGGATCTTTTCCACAATGCCCAGGACACTTTATTGAGGGCGTTCATTGGCTGGGGGACCTCTCTGTTGCTGGGGCTGGTCATCGGTTTATTACTGGGTCTCAACCAAGTGGCTTACCGCGCGGTAGAGCCGGTCATTGAATTTATCCGGGCTATTCCTCCGATCATGGCTTTTCCCCTTTTGTTAATTGCCTTTAATTTTGGAACTCCCGCTTATATATGGGCCATCGCTTTTGGCTGTCTTCCGATCGTTATCTTGACCGTCGCCCGGGGTGTTCAATCGTTGGACCATACCCGTCAGGAACTGTTGGTACTCCACCAGGTGGCTAAACCCATCAGGTTATTGGCTTCGGTGGTGGAAATATTGCCCTCCACCTTTCTGGCGGCCAGAGTGACTTTTTCTTTCAGCCTCATTGTGGCGCTGGTGACCGAAATGGTATTTACCCCCCGATCGGGATTGGGGCTGGGGTCGCTGGCGAAAGATTCGGAAATTTCTTTTGATACGCCCACTTTCTACGCCTGCGTTTTGGTTCTGGGAATTTTTGGATACGGGGTCAATGTCCTTCTTCGTCATGCGGAATGGTGGTTGAGCGGGGAAAATACAAGACAAACGAAGAGTACCTAAAAGGGCTCAAAGGAGAAAGAATCATGACAGTTAAGAATAAGGTCGATCAAAATACCATTCGCCGTCGGGGCACGGGGTTAAGGGTGCTGAATGCTAAGAAGGCTTATCCGGGCTACACGCTTTTCGCTCCGATTACCGGCAAAGGCGACGTTTTTTTAATTGATTTAGAAGGTAAGGTTGTTCATCAATGGAAACTGGCTCATCCGCCCGGCGCCTATGGTTATCTGTTGCCAAACGGCAATCTTTTTTATAACGGAAAGACCAAAGACAACCTGGATCAGGTTCCCTGGTGGTTCAAGGGAGGCGTTATTCAGGAAATCAACCCTCAGGGAAAAGTGATCTGGCAAGCCAAACAGGCCTTTCACCATCACGATGCCCGGCGGTTAAAAAACGGCAACAATATCGTGTTGGCGTTGGAAAAAGTTCCGTCCACTCTTGTTCCTAAGATTCAAGGGGGTATCCCGGGAACCGAACTGAACGGGGAAATTTTCGCGGATGTCATCCATGAGGTAAACCCCGAAGGAAAAATCATTTGGTCGTGGCACGCTTACGAACATCTGGACCCGGCAAAAGACATTATCACCGCCAATGATAAACGCGAGGAATGGAGTCATGCCAATAGCGTGGGCGAGCTGGCGGACGGTAATTTTTTACTCAGCTTTCGAAACCTGTCGACTGTCTTGATTGTGGACCGGAAAAACGGAGAAATTATTTGGCGGCTGGGGCCCGAAGCGCTGTCCCATCAGCATTATCCCAATGAACTTCCGAACGGCAATATTCTGATCTTTGACAATGGCACCAGTCGAGGCCAAATAGCGCTCAATTTTTCCCGCGTCATTGAAGTGAACCGAAAAACCAAACAAATCGTTTGGGAATACCGGGATAATCCGCCTCACAATTTCTTTAGCCCCTATATTTCCAGCGCCCAAAGGCTTCCGAACGGCAATACGCTCATTACGGAAGGCAATTACGGAAGAATTTTTGAAGTCACTCAAGATAAGGAAATCGTTTGGGAGTATGTGAATCCTTATTTTGGTTCTCAACAAGTGACAAAAGATACTTCCTTGGCGGTTCAAGGGGAGAACAATTCGGTATTTAGGGCCTTTCGCTACGGGTTGAAAGATATTCCGTGGCTTAAATCCCAAACAGCTCAAATTTCAGTTAAAAAAAGTAAACTGAAAAAGAAAAGTAAAAAATCATGAAAATTATTTCACCGTCCGAATTGAATCAAAGGCTAAAAAAGAAACCCAAAATTTCACTTTTGGATGTCCGTACCTCTGTGGAATACCAGCAGGTTCATGTCCGGCAGGCTTAAAATTTTCCGTTGGATCAGTTGGACCCTAAAGGGCTGCTCAAAGCAGGACAAAATTCAAAAAAAGAGGCGATTTATCTAATCTGTCGATCAGAACAGAGGTCCCGGAAAGCCGCTGAACTATTTTCCAAAAGCGGATTTGATAAAACGGTGGTCATTGAAGGTGGAACTCTAGCCTGGGTTGATAAAGGGTTGACTGTTGTTAAAGGCGCGGTCAAGGTAGCCAGTCTAGAACGACAAGTCCGTATCGTTCCGAGAACGCTGGTAGTTTTAGGAATTGGTTTTGGCTTTTGGATTTATTTAAGTGTTTTATTGGCTTTCTTCAATAATCGGTTGGGGATTAATTTTTTCGGGAATCACTGATTTGGTACGGGATTGGGTTATTGATCGCCAAATTGCCTCGGAACAAATTAAGTAAATGAAATACCGATTGACCTTTTAGTATGCCTAATGTCATACTTTTTAAATTCAAACGCGGGCTTTAAGTTCCAACTTGCCCCGGCGTGCACAGACTCTCAATAAGGCTTCTTGAGGTTTGCGCGAACAGGGTGCTAAAGCGGTGAAATGGTTAAGAGAAATCTCCTAAACCCGGACCGCTTTTAAAGCGGCCCGGGTTTTTTGTTTGAAAACAGGTTGTTCATCCCATTAACGAAAGAGTTGGACCGACATGAGCGGACAATTAATCGAAACTGATATTTTGGTGATCGGCGGAGGAACAGCGGGCAGTATGGCGGCGGTGAAGGCTAAGGAAGCTTTGCCGAATGGCCGGGTTCTTTTACTGGAAAAAGCCAATGTGAAGCGCAGCGGCGCGATTGCCATGGGAATGGACGGCGTCAACAACGCGGTGGTGCCGGGACACTCCACACCGGAAGAGTATGTCAAAGAAGTCACGATGGCCAATGACGGGATCGTGAACCAAAAAGCGGTTTTGGCCTATGCCCAGCAGAGTTTCCAAACCATCCAGGAATTGGAATCCTGGGGAGTGAAGTTTCAAAAGACCCAGTCGGGTGAATACGACGTCAAGAAGGTGCACTTTAAGGGCAGCTATGTTCTGCCGATGCCCGAGGGCTATGACATCAAGAAAATCCTCAACCGGGCCATCCGCCGGGCACGTGTGGATGTGGAAAACCGTTTTATGGCCACAGCCGTACTGATGGACCAGGGGCGTGCGGCGGGAGCGGTGGGGATCAATATCCGCACCGGTGAATTTGTGGTCATTCGCGCCAAGGCGGTCATTCTTTGCTGCGGAGCGGCGGGAAGACTGGGGCTTCCGGCGTCAGGATATTTGATGGGGACTTATGAAAATCCGAGCAACGCGGGTGATGGTTTTTCCATGGCCTATCACGCGGGAGCCGAATTGACGGGCATCGAGTGTTTCCAGATCAATCCGCTCATCAAAGATTACAACGGACCCGCCTGCGCCTATGTGACCGGGCCTTTTGGAGGCCATACGGTCAACGCCCTAGGCAACCGCTTCATGCTTTCGGATTATTGGAGCGGTCAAATGATGATGGAATTCTACAAAGAGCTGAACAGCCCCAATGGACCGGTTTATTTAAAACTGGATCATCTGGCGCCTGAAACCATCACCGAAATCGAGCGGGTACTTCATGTGACGGAGCGGCCCAGCCGGGGAAGATTTCATCAGGGCCGGGGCAAAACCTACGCCAATGACATGGTGGAGATGCATATATCGGAGATCGGCCTTTGCAGCGGCCACAGCGGGTCGGGAGTTTGGGTGACCGAGCGGGGTGAAACCACCGTTCCCGGTCTTTACGCGGCGGGCGACATGGCCTGCGTTCCGCACGGCTACATGTTGGGGGCTTTCACCTTTGGGAAAATAGCGGCCTTGAACGCGGCGGAATATATCCGCTCCGTTCCGGAGTTGAAGCTCGATGACGGCTTTATTGAAAAAGAAAAAGCCCGGCTTTTAAAACCCCTGACGAATACCAAGGGAATTCCGGCGCACCAGGTGGAATATAAAATCAGGCGCCTGGTGAACGACTATCTGCAGCCGCCCAAATCCGCCCACAAGATGGAGCAGGGTCTGGAATATTTCCTGCGGGCACAAGAAGAGGTGGAGCAAATCAGCGCCGCTAATCCGCATGACCTGATGAGGGCGGCGGAATGCGGCTTTATCCGGGATTGCGCCGAAATGGCGGCGAGGGCCTCTCTTTTCCGCACGGAAAGCCGCTGGGGACTTTACCACTACCGGCTGGATTATCCGGAAATGGATAACGAGAACTGGTTTGTCCACGCGAATCTTAAAAAAGACGAAACGGGAAAAATGGTTTCTTTTACTAGGCCTATTGCTCCCTATGTGGTTCCTTTAGAAAAGGAAGAATTAAAAACCTACCAAAGTTTAAGGATTAAGGCTGTTCAACCGAGTCATTAAAACAACTATTTAAGGAAACAAGATGCCATCGAATTCAGGAAATATAGAAAAAATAGCGGGTATTACCCAGGCCCTCGGGGGAGGGGAAATCCGCAGTGCCCAAACGACCTACTCCTTCGACGTGCCGGTCATTGTGGATGAGGCGAAGTGTATCAACGGATGCACCATTTGTGTGGATTCCTGCCCGGTGGATTGTCTGGCGCTCAACGCGGAAACCCTCAAGGCTTTTATGAAGTTCGACGAGTGCTGGTACTGCCTGGCTTGTGAAGTGGACTGCCCGGCCAACGCCATTACAGTCAAAATCCCCTTTTTGGTGAGATGACCCAATGAGCCCTATCAACTCCCAATCGGTTTTGGAGGGCCTTGAAAGTCCGGATGTGAACCAGAGAAGACTGGCTTTGACACAGGTTGAAAATGTTTTGGATTCGGTGCCGGTCGAACTGCTGATCAACCGGTTAAAAGACGAGGACGCCACGGTGAGACGCTTAGCGGCCCAGGCCCTGGAGGAATTGGGAGATGAGGCCGCCGTGCCGCATTTGTTGGAAGCGATAGGCGATCCGGACGCGGACGTCAAGCTGGCGTCGAAAACCGCCCTGAGGGAGTTTCGCCATTCGGCGGCGGCGAACGAATTGATTAAGGGTATTTCGCATCGGAATCCTGAAGTTCGGGAAGCGGTCATTTTGGCTTTGCGGGAGTTTGGCTTACCTTCGGCCGAGAAAGCGCTGATAGAGGCGTCGTTGGATCCGGTCCACTCGGTCCGCCGGGAAGCGGTGATTGCTTTGGGACATTTGCGTTCCCTGACAGCGTTGCCCGCCATTCTGGCCCGTTTGAAGGATGAGGATCCGGAAGTCAGACGTTTGGCGGTGGGCGCGGCTATTTTTTTCACCCAGCACACGAACCTGTCCCATTACGCGGCGGTTTTATCTGATCCGGATTGGCAGGTCAGGCGGGAAGCGGTGATTGCCCTGTCCAGACTTTCCCAGGAAGAAGTCGGGTTATCGTTGTTAAAGGCCCTCGGGGATTCCCATTGGCAAGTGGTGAAAGAAGCGGCGCTGGGTTTGGGCCGGCACAAGATCAGGGCTTCCCAACAGCTTTTTCCATTGCTGGACAGGAAGGAACCGGATATCCGGAAGAACGCGGCCTGGGCTTTGGGAGAAACCGGAGTGGGTGGAGAGGCGTTGAAATTAAAAAGTTTGCTGGAAGACGAAGACGCGGATGTGCGGAAAACAGCCGAGCGCGCGATCGAAAGCATTGAAAAGCGCTCAAGGATTGGTTGAGTTTTAGAGACTTATAACAAAATCTTTAACCACGAAGGACACTAAGTTCACCATGCCGACCTTCTCATAAAACTTTTAAAGAGGTCGGTATAGTACCGATTTCCATAAATTTGGATTATGGATAATCGGCACAAGAAAGGCAAAAACAAAGATCTTAGTTTAAACATTAAAGATTTTCTTTGTGCCTTTGGTGCCCTTGGTGGTTCAGGTTGTCGTTGATTTTTAGGTTTTGTTGCAAGTTTTTAGTATTAAAAGTTAGGGGAAACTTCTTTATGGCTAAATCGAATGCGCCTTTTTTTATTATCGGCAGTGAGCGTTCCGGCACCACTTTATTGATGGCGATCTTGGGTCATCACAGCCGGCTGGCGGTACCGGAGGTCGCCTGGTATTACCCCCGGTTTAGGGCTTTTCTTTACACTTATGGTGATTTAAACCGCGTTGAAAATTTCAAAACACTTCTTTCCGAAATGATTTTCGGCTTAAAAACCCCCTTCTTTGGCCTGGATTTGAATCCAGCCACCATCGTGGAGAGTTTAGTTCAAGAAACCAAATCCCACAGTTTTGCGGAAGCCTATCGGGTGATTCTTCAACGCTACGCCGACGCGGTGGGGAAACCCCGGTGGGGAGAGAAAACGCCCCATAACCTTTATTACGTGAACGAGATATTGCAGGACTTTCCCGATGCCCAATTTATCCATTTGGTCCGGGACGGCAGGGATGTGGCGGTGGAACAACTGCGGTCCGCGTTCGGCCCTCGCAATATTTACACGGCGGCACTGATCTGGCGCCGCGCGCAAGAAGAAGCCGAAGCTTTGAGAAACAAGCTTCGGAAAGATCAATGGCTGGATGTCCGTTATGAGGATTTGGCCGCCAATCCGTCCCGGGTTTTACCCTGGGTGACCGAATTTCTGGGCGAAGATTATGAACCGGAAGTCTTGAATTTTTACCAGGGGGAAATCGCCCAGCGGCGGGCCAAGACCAAGGATCACAAACCCCTAGGTCATCCTGTCTCAACGGATTACGTGGGAATTTACAAAAATCATCTCAGCTTGCACGACCAGGGCGTTTTCAATTTTGTCGCCGGTGAAAATCTTCGCAAAGAAAAATATGAGGTGTCAGTGCCAGCGGTTGAGGTTTCTCCGGCGGACGGGGCCCTTTATCTGGAATTGGACGGGCGAATCCGGGCCGCGACCTTAGATGCCCCCGGTGGACACATCGTTTACGAAAGCTATAACGACTGGCTGATCGACCAAAGGGAAGCGCGGCGGCAAAAGGGTATTTGGTCTGAAAAGCCGAAGCCCAGCTTGAAAAATATTTTGGGATGGGATGAAGAATTTTTAAGCGGACAAAGGGCTCCGCGCCAATGGAAAAATTATTTCGCGGTTCAACGGCGGTATAGCGCCGCTGAACTTGTGCTTTAGGAGAGCCGGTTGACGCCAACAGAAGCAGCCCTTCAGGAAATTGAGTTTTCAAAGCCGAGCTCTCCCGCGACCCTTCACGTGGTCAGCAGCGGATTGCGTTTGAACGAGCTCAGCGTGCGCTTTGGCGGACCTCAGGGAACTATCGGTTTGGATCGAATCGGACTTGAAATCAAGCCGGGCGAATTCGTCGTGATCCTGGGGCCTTCGGGCTGCGGAAAGTCCACTTTGTTGAATGTCATCGCGGGATTTGAAAAACCCACTTCGGGAACGGTGGAAGTGGACGGGCAGCCCGTTTTGAAACCAGGTCCGGAGCGTGCGGTGGTTTTTCAGCAGCATTCGCTTTTTCCCTGGATGACCGCTTTGGACAATGTCGCCTTCGGTTTGAAAAGGCTGGGCAAAGCGGACGCGGTCGACCAGGCCAGGCATTATTTGGGTTTGGTGGGGTTATTGGAAATCGCCGGAAAATATCCCCATCAGCTCTCGGGCGGAATGCAGCAACGGGTGGGGTTGGCCCGGGCCCTGGCGGTGGAACCCAAGATTCTTTTAATGGACGAGCCTTTTGGCGCGTTGGACGCCCAGACGAGAATTTTGATGCAGGAACAGTTGGTCAAGCTTTGGGAAGAATGGCGCCATACGGTGGTTTTTGTGACCCACGATATTGATGAAGCCCTTTATTTAGCGGACCGGGTGGTGGTGATGGGGGTCAAACCCAACTCGGTTCGGGGAGTTTTTAATATCGGCATTCCCCGGCCCCGGGGGAGAGAAGTCCGTTTGAATGAAAACTATCAACAACTTTACCAGGAACTTTTTAACCTGATCCGCCAAGAAAGCTTGAAGAGCTTCAAGTCTGGAAGTGAGTTATGAGTCAATTAAACCCTGTTCCAAAAGATTCGAAAAATCCGACCCTCATTGGATTTGTTTCGGGGAATTCCTCGAAGGCTTGGCTATTTGGAATCAGCGGAATTCTGACCTTAACCCTTGGCTGGAGTCTTGCCTCATGGACGATCGGAAATCCGATTCTGCTCCCGTCGCCATGGGCCATGCTGATTAATTTTAGGGAAGTTTTGGAAAATGGCACTCTTTTAACCGATGTGGCGGCCAGCCTGCAGCGGGTGGTAATCGGTTTTGCCATCGCAGCCGGTATCGCCGTGCCCCTGGCTCTGCTGGTGGTGGCTTTTAAAACCCTGCGGTATTTTTTCCTTCCGGTTTTATCCCTGCTGCGCCCCATCCCGCCGATTGCCTGGATTCCTATCGCCATTTTGTGGTTCGGATTGGGGGAGCGATCAAGCTATTTCGTGACGGCGGTCGCGGCTTTTTTTCCTATTTTTCTTAATTCATTGAGTGGAGCTTTGACGGTGGAAATACAGCACTTGCGGGCCGCCCAGTGTTTGGGGGCGGGAAGACTGGCGCTGCTTCGTTATGTGTACCTGCCGTCCGCTTTGCCCTCGGTTTGGACAGGGCTCAAGATCGGGTTGGGCCAGTCCTGGATGGCGGTGGTGACCGCCGAGCTGATCGCGACCCAGTCGGGCTTGGGTTTCATGATCGAACTCAACCGGCTTGAATTGGAAACGCCCAAGGTTTTTGTCGGAATGCTGATGATCGCCGTGATCGGCGCGGGAATGACGTTGTCGCTGGGATGGCTGGAGGTTTGGGTATTGCCGTGGAAGAAAAATAAATAAATGGGGAGACGTTTGATGAGAAAAAATATTACGGGATGGTTGGCGTTAAGTGCGGCTTTGTTGATCTTTTCTTCCGCCTTTGCGGACGATTTGAAAGTGAATATAGGATATGCCACGGCGTTGCACGGGGAAATCGCGGCGGTTTTAGGGAAAACCGATATCGGAAAGAAATATGGCTTGGATATTAAAACTGTTTTTTTCCAATATGGACCGCCCCAAATCGAGGCTCTCGTTTCCAAGAGCATTGATGTTTCTTTTACGTCGCTCGTTCCCACCGGAACTTTTCTTTCCAAACAGCCGGGCGTCGTGGTTGTCATCGCGGGTTTGGGAAATTCCTACCATGGTTTGGTGGTCCCGGCTGACAGTCCTATCCATTCCATAAAGGATTTCAAAGGGAAAAGCATCGCCGTGGCCTTTGGCACGGACGCTTATGTGGATTTACTTTCGGACTTGAAAAAAGCCGGACTAGATCCGGCCAAGGACGTCAAATTGCTGAATGTTCCCCCGAATGAACAGCCAGCCGCTTTGGAACAAAAGCTGGCGGATGGAGTGCTTTTGCGCCAGCCCCAGTTATTCAAGTTTATCAAAAAAGGCGCGCGTCAAATCAAGCGGTGGCCCCATCAATTCTGGGTCATAGCCCGGTCGGATTACCTGAAGGAAAATCCCCAAGCCCGTGAGGCGTTAGTGCAAGCCATCCGGGAAGCGGTGTTGTTTGTCGTCCAAAATCCTCAAAAATCGGCGGCCTGGTTCGCGGGGGATTTGAGGTTAGACCCGGCTTTGGTCGAGAAAATAGCGGCGGAAAACCCGTTGTACGACGGCGTCAAAACATTGAAAGATGTTTCGGTTGAGGTTTCCCCCGAGTTAAAAGCTTTCGCGGATAAGAGGGCCCAGGAACTCCTGGATTTTGGACAGGTTCAAAGCCTGCCCCAGTACATTTATTAGAATTTTCAGTTCATTGATTTTTATGAGGTTAATTTAAATGTCCGAAGCCTTAATTCGAAACCATTCCTCGAAAGTCGTGGTTCCCCAGGAATTTGAACAATTCCTGGGAACCCTTTCTTTTCTAGGGAGCATCACTTCTTCCCACTCCCGTCTTGCGGCGGGAAAGTACGAAGAGATCGTGCTGACCTATGAGGTAGGGGCCTCCGGATTGGCGGACAGCGGAAGGTTGAAAATCACGTTTAAGTTTTACTCCGATTGGGGTGAATTCCAGACTTCGGACCCCCAGGGCGCCAATTATGTCACCGCTGTATTTCGTCCACGGGCATCCTTTCCGGGTGAAAGCGACGCGACGGTTCAAAGACTCAACGTGAAATATGACCATAAAGGACATGAAAGGCCTTATCAAAAAACCATTTTGGTTGATGTGATGGATGGATATGTCCGACCAGGAGACCGAATTGAAGTTCGTTTGGGAGACCGTTCGAAAGGAGGACCGGGAACCAGGGTACAGACCTTTGTCGAAGATACTTTTAAATTCCGGGCTTATGTCGATGTGACCGGTACATCCCGGCTGGCCGCCGTTCCTGGCGATCTGGTTTTAACCATCCATCCAGCCGAACCCGATCAATTAAAACTCCTGACGCCCCGGTTGGCGGGGGAAGGAGTCCCGGTGTCTGTTTTGGCAAGGCTGGACGATGCCTGGGGAAATCCCTGTTTATTTTCCGGAGGCAAAGTTTTCTTTAAAGTTTTTCTAGATAAAAAAATCGTTGTGGAGACCGAAGTGGTCTGGGTTGCGGAGGACAAGGCGGTTCGAACCGAATTGAATCTTGCCCAATCAGGGAACTATCGGGTGGAAGCGAGTATTGAGGGAAAGAAACCTTTTAAGGCGTCCGTCCCTTTGACGATTAATAACGAATTGGTCGGGCCCCGGGCTTATTTTGCCGATTTGCATGTGCATTCCCACGATACGGTTGGGACTAATTCCACCCAGTCCAATCTCCGTTTCGCCAGGGATTGGGCCGCGTTGGATATCTTGGGTTATACGGTAAATGATTTTCAGGTGACGGATGAGGATTGGAATTCAGCGGTAAGCGATGTTGAAAAATTCAATCAAGAGGAACGATTTGTTTGTTTTGCAGGAACCGAATGGTGCGGGAACAGCTCGGTAGGCGGGGACCATAACGTAGTGTTCCTGGAAAATGACATACGGTTTCCCTGCGACGCTCAAAACAAAACCCTTCGTTCTTTTGAATGGCATGAACAAATGAAAAGCGCCGCGCCGGTGCCTGGCCGCTGGCCTCTTTCCCAGCTTTATCAGGCTTATGAGGACTATCCGGAAAAGTTTTTACTGATTCCCCATGTGGGCGGGCGAAGGGCTTCGCTGGATTGGCACCATTCGGAACTGGAAAGACTGATCGAAGTAGCGTCGTCCTGGGGCCATTTTGACTGGCTTTTTCAAGAAGCCTTGGCAAAGGGCTACAAGCTGGGCGCCAGCGCTTCGGGCGATGAACATCGGGGAAGGCCGGGGGGCGGGGCTCCCGGAGCCTCCATTTTTGGGGTTCATGGCGGACTGACGGGGATCATTAGCGGTTCCTTAAACCGCCCTGAAATAGCGCATGCCCTCCGGGCCCGTCATACCTGGGCTACAACCGGCGAAAGGAATGTGGCCCTGCTTTCTTCCGGCATCCATACACAGGGCGATGAAATACCCCATCAAGAAACCGTGCCGTTGAGGTACCGGCTTTTAGGCCATTCCGGGTGGGAATACGCCGCTATCAAGGACCCTCATGGCGTGGTTTGGGAAAGAAATATCCATCAAGAATTGGGGTTTGACCAGAACCGGTTCCGTGTCCGTTGGGGCGGGGCGAGAGTGAAAGACCGTTATCGATGGGCCAATTGGAAACTGGATATCCGTGTTGAAAACGCATCCGTATTGGAATGGGAAAAGAGGGGATTTGAGCACCTGGAAGAAAAAGTGACGCGGGAAGAAAAGGGTTTTTTAAAAGTGGAAAGCTCGACCCACGGGGATGCGGACGGGATTGATTTTCTGCTCGACTCGTTATCCGACTCGGTTGTTTCGATTAGCGGGGAAATTCATGGTTTTGATGGCACCCGATTTGGGAAACCCATCGCTATTTCGATCCAGGGCAGTGAGATTCTAAAAAAAGAAAAAAATTATTTCGATCTGGGCGGCGTTGACCTGTTTATTGTTTTGGAACGGATCACTTCAAAAGAACTGCCCCTGGATTTGGAAGGTGAAATTAACTTGCCGGTAAAAAGAGGGGAGTTGAAAAGCTATCCCCTTTATCTTTTTGCCCGGGAAGCCGGTGATGCCAAAGTGTGGACTAGTCCGCTTTTTATAGGATGACTCCATTTGGGATCATTTGAAAATGTTGAATGGTAGTTTTGGGAGGCGTGTAGCAAAGAAGGAAAATTGGTTCAAACGGTGAGGCTTTAAAGGGTGGTCTGAGGTGAAGACTTCATACCGGGGTTTTGGCGTAAGCCGAACCTGACCCGTGGCTTTGGCGGATTTTTCAAATCCGGAAAAGCCATACCAACTTGCCCCTACCGCATTCAAAAAAATGGAAAAGGGCGCTAAAGCGGTGTTTGAGATTATTGGAATTCCATAATCCCGGCCCGCTTTGAAGAACAAGGGGGCTGGGATTTTTTGATTGAGGCCCCGACGTTACCGGACGGATAAAACCGGAAAAAATTAAAAGGGGAAAGAGATGAGAAAGAAATCAAGTTTAAGAAAAATGATTTTAGCGGCCGTCATTTTATTAGGCCTTCAGTTTTCAGGGGCTGTGAATGCGGTTTGGGCCGAAACCATCCGCATCGGGATTGGAACCCAAGACGCCACGATTAATACGGTCACGGCGGGGGGAGTGGTTCGGGAATACAAGCTGTTGGAAAAATACCTGCCACATGACGGCAAGTACAAGGATGTCCAATATGACATCGTCTGGCATGATTTCACCTCGGGCGCGCCGATCAACGGGGAACTGCTGGCCAATAAACTGGACATCGGCATTATGGCCGATTTTCCGTCGATCGTCGGGGCGGCGGCTTTTCTCAAGGCGAATACGGGTGTGAGAACCCATTACATTGCCAGTATATCCGGCGGGATACATGGGGCGGGAAACGCGATTGTGGTTCCGATTGACTCGCCGGTCCAGTCATTCAGTGAGTTGAAAGGAAAAACCATATCGGTTCCTTTTGCTTCCACCGCCCATGCCGCTCTTCTTCGGGCCATTGAGGATCAGGGATGGGATCCGGAGAAGGACGTGACCATCGTCACCCAGGCGCCGGAAGTGGCCGGCTCCGCCTTGAAATCGGGTCAAATTGACGCCCACGCGGATTTTGTGCCCTATGGCGAGCTTTTTCCTTTCCGGGGCATCGCCCGCAAGATTTACGACGGCAGCGAGACGGGAGTGACGACGACCCACGGTATCCAGGTGCGGTCTGATTTCGCCGAGAAATATCCCGAATTGGTCGTGGCTTATTTGAAAGCCACATTGGAAGCGAACGATCTTTTCCGGAAAGACCCGGTAAAGTTATCCGAGGAAGTGGAAAAATGGACGGGTGTGAACGCCGAAGTGGTTTATGCCTTCCATGGACCCCATGGTATCCAGACCCGGGATTTCACGTTAAAGCCTGAGTTCGTGAACGCCATCCGTACAGCGGATGAGACCCTTCATAAACTAAAGAAAACCGATTTGCGCGTGGATGTGAACCAATTTGTCGACGACAAGTTTATCCGGCAGGCGGCCCAGGAATATGGGTTGGATTATGACAAAAAACTTCATGATTACAGCCCCGTGCCTTTTGAGGGTAACGCCGAAGATACACAGGCGCCGGTGACCGACGCCAAGCGGGCCGGTCAGGTTTGGGTCAAGGGTGAGGAAAGAGTCCGGCTTTACAGTACCGCGGAAGCGGCTTTGCAGGCGGCCACGAAACTGGAAAAAGACGGAGCCTCGATCCGGGTTATTTACGTTCACGACCGGGCCAGCGGCAACAAGCTTTTCGCGGATAAGGCATGGTATGTCAACCAAAACGGCCAATTGGCGGCATTTCTCCTGAAGAAGTCCGCTGAAAATTGGGTCTCCGAAAAGGGCGGATCACTGCAAACCTATTTGGAAGCCAGGCAAGCTGTCGCCACAGCAAGCGCAACCAAAGGAAATACGGAAAACCTGGCTTCAAACAAGATTTTGAATTCGGGAAGGTCTACCGAATGAATCAGTCGATTCAGTTGGAAGAAACCGAACTGGAGTCCTTTGCCGCTTTAAACGCGGCAAAGGATGTCAGTCGTTGGAGGCGAAGGGGCTGGACGATCCTTATTCGGATTTTGTCCCTTTTGCTTTGCGTTTCCTTCTGGCAAGTTGCCTCGACCTATCATTGGAATCTGGGTATCCGCTTTGAGTTTGTGCCGACTCCCACCGAAGTATTCCATTCGGTCGCTGAAATGGTTCAATCGCCCAAGTTCGTCTCAAACGTCCGATCCAGTTTATTCCGGATATTTGCGGGGTTTTTCATCGCGGCGGTTTTAGGGATAGGTCTGGGGTTGCTGGTGGGAAGGTTTAAGTTGGCGGGAAATATCCTGATGCCGCCTCTGGAGGTCTTGCGTCCCATTCCGGCGGTGGCTTGGATACCGCTTGCCATTCTGATGTTCGCCACAGCCGAAGAAAGTATGGTTTATATCACTTTTATCGGAGCTTTTTTTCCGATTTTATTGGCCACGATCCATGGAGTCGAAAGTCTGGATCCCCGGTATCTCTACGCTTCCCAGACTTTGGGAGCGGGGCCGCGAGATATTTTTAGGGAGGTGCTTCTCCCCGGCGCCATGCCTTCCATCATTACGGGATTGAGTATTGGTATGGGAACGTCCTGGTTTTCCCTGGTGACAGCCGAGATGATATCAGGCCAATTCGGGGTCGGTTATTACACTTGGGAAGCCTATACCCTGCAGAATTACCCCGACATTGTTTTGGGAATGATCACCATTGGGGTTTTAGGGATGGGAAGCAGTTACCTGATTAAAAAAACGGGGTATTGGCTGATGCCGTGGTTTCGTCCGGGAGGAAAAACATGAGTTTTGGGGATTTTGACGACAAGTTGACAGGCGCTATCCGTATCCAAAAAGCAAGTATCAGTTTTGGACAGGGCAAGAATGCGGTTGAAGCCGTACAGAAAATAGAATTGGATATCAAACCAGGAGAATTTGTCAGCCTGTTGGGGCCTTCGGGCTGTGGTAAATCCACACTTATCGGGGCAATAGGCGGGTTTACACCATTGACGAGCGGGCAAATAGGGGTGGATGGGGAATCCGTGAAAAAACCAGGTCCCGACCGAGGCGTTGTTTTTCAACAGCACACCCTTTTTCCATGGAAAACCGTTATTGCCAACGTGGAGTTTGGTTTGAAAATGCGGGGAGTTTCCAAAAATGAGCGGCGTGAAAAAGCGAGAGAAATATTGGTCCATGTCGGCTTAGAGGAATTCCTGCATCATTATCCGGATCAATTATCAGGCGGAATGCAGCAAAGGGTCAGTCTGGCCCGGGTATTAGTTAACCGTCCCAGGGTTCTTTTAATGGACGAGCCTTTTAGCGCCTTGGATGCACAGACCCGCCTACAGGTGCAGGGAATGCTACTGAATCTATGGCATGAGTTTCGGATGACGGTGGTCTTTGTGACCCATGATATTGATGAAGCTGTCTATTTAAGCGACCGGGTCGTTGTCATCACCCGAAGGCCTGGAAGAATAAAGGCACAGGTTCCAGTGGAACTGGAAAGACCCCGTGTACCGCGTTTACTAACCAGTCCGGATTTCATGAAATTGAAACGGGAGTGTATGGATCTTTTGTTGGAGGAAACCGGAGCTACTTTGGGATCTCTGCGGACAGCCGAATTGCCTAAACAACAAAATGAGGAATTGGTGGCCATTTAAATCCACATTAAAAATATCCGAGTTGATGGTAAATACGGTTTGGTTTTTTTGTTGACGTATAAGTATGACTAATGTCATACTTATTTCAGTGAACGCGGGCTTTAAGTTCCAACTTGCCCCGGCGTGCATCCCCGATAAGGGGAGCGAACAGGGTGCTAAAGCGGTGAAATGGTTAAGAGAGTTCTTCTAAACCCGATCCGCTTTAAAACGGTTCGGGTTTTTTATTTTTAGGTGTTTTTTGAAGGAGAGAATGTCTTTTAGCTTAATTGTTGAACGGTGGGATTTAATGACCAACTTGCCCCGGCCGGTTTCAAACCTAGTTATTGGGTTCGAACAAACAGGGGACTAAAGCGGCGTTGTGATTATTGAATCTTCCATAATCCCGACCCGCTGTAAAAGCGGGGCCGGGATTTTTTGTTTGGGCCCTGAGCGGACTTCGCCGCGATAAAAACGAAGAAAAAATGAAAAGGGGTTTGATATGAAAAAAGTTATCGTGAGTTTTATGTTGTTGGTTGCTTTAATGTTTTCGTCAGGATTGGTTTTTGCCCAGGACGGGGCAAAGCCTGCGGCAGTTCGGCTGGATTGGGCTACTTATAACCTGCCCAGTGTTGTTTTGAAAAAATTCGGCTGGCTGGAAAAAGCCCTTAAAAAAGACGGCATTCCGGTGACATGGGTGCAAAGCACGGGAAGCAACAAGGCCAATGAGTTTTTGGCCAGCGGCAGCGTAGATTTCAACTCTACTGCCGGTTCTGCGGCACTTCTAGCGCGGTCCAACGGGGTTGAACTGAAGACGGTTTATGTTTATGCCCGCCCAGGATGGATTCAACTGGTGGTCACAAAAGATTCGCCGATTTTGACCCTGGCCGATCTGAAGGGTAAAAAGATCGCCGTGGCTCCCGGCACGGACGCCTTCTTTTTCCTCCTGCAGTCGATATTGAGCGCTGGGCTTCAACAAAGTGACGTCCAATTGGTGTTCTTGAATCAGCCGGATGGTCATACCGCCTGGGCGAGAGGGAACGTAGACGCATGGTCCGCTCTCGACCCTTTCCTGGCGCAGGCCCTGTTGCATGAAAATGGCCGGTCTCTTTATAAGAATATCGACTTTTTGACTTTCGGAACCTTGAATGTCAGCGACGATTTTCTCACCAAATACCCGGACTACGTGAAACTGGTTATCAAGGAATATGAAAGAGCCCGCAAATGGGTTGTCGCCCACCCGGATGAAACGGCCCAGCTATTGGCGGATGAAGCCCATACGGATTTGGACGTGGCTAAACAAGTTGTAAGCCGAGTTGACGAAAAAAACCATGTGGGGATTCCGGATTCGACCCTGCACGACACCCTAGCGACCTTGGTTCCGATTCTGACCCAGCAAAAGCTGGTCAAAGGGGATGCCGATCCAGCCAAAGCTTTGGGTGATTTGATTGACCCTACATTGGCTTCGCAAGTTTTGGGGGATTCCGCATCTCCCGGGACAACTAAAAACTAATTTAAAAAAGGGGGCCGATCTTTAAAAGGATTGGCCCGGCTTTTTCAAAGAAACTAAGGAAAGAAAAATGAAAAGAATTATTGGAATGGCTTTGGTTTTGGTCTTGTGGGGTGCTGGCCGGGTCGGGGCGCAGGAAAACAAACCTTCTGAAATCCGGCTGGCCTGGGCCACTTACAACGCGGTCAGCGCCGTTTTGGTGAAATTTGGCTGGCTGGAACAGGATTTGAAGAATGACGGGGTGGCGGTGAAGTGGGTTCAAAGCACCAGCAGCAGTACGGCGATTCAATACCTGGCATCGGGCAGTGTTGATTTTTCGCCTCCGGCAGGGTCTTCCGCTCTTTTAGGCCGAATCAATGGGAATCCCTTAAAGGTCATTTATGTTTATCAAAGACCTAATTGGATTCAGTTGGTTGTGAAAAAAGATTCGTCCATCCAGACCGTGGCCGATCTGAAGGGTAAAAAAGTGGCGGTCACACGGGGATCGGACGCCTATTTCTTCCTGGCCCGAGCCCTGGAACAAGTCGGTTTAAAAACCTCGGATGTCCAAATTGTGAATTTGGCCCATCAGGACGGACATGTGGCCTGGAATCGTGGGAATGTGGACGCATGGTCCGCCCTCGATCCTTTTTTAGCCCAAGCCGAACTGCATGAGAACGCGAGGGTTCTGTACCAAAATCCGGACCTGTTGGCTTACAGCACCATCAGCGTAACGGAGAATTTTCTCGATAAATATCCTCAATATGTCCAAAGGGTATTGAAACAATTCGACCGGGCCAGGCTTTGGGTGATTGCCCATCCGGATGAAACGGCGAAAATCATCGCGGATGTCTCTCATGTCGACCTGGATGTGGCGAAGAGGGAATTGGGTCGCATTGATTTTACAAATCAAGTGGGTATTCCCACCCAGTATCACGTCGACGTTTTGAAACCTTTGCTGCCGTTGCTGGTGAGTGAAAAACTGGTGAAGACCGACGCCGATCCGGCCAAAGTTTTGGAGAGCCTTATCGATTCTAAACCGGCCGAGGAAGCTTTAGGAAACGCGACTCCTCAAGCTCAAGCCAACTAAGGAGATAACCGTGAGCCAGACACAAACCAATGATTCAAAAACCGGGACTGTGGATAGTTCCAACCCGTCCGCCAGGGTGCTTTTGATCAATGGGAGCCCCTCCAAAACCTCGAAAACCGGCGTTATTTTGGGGATTTTTGCGGAGCAGCTCAAGGAAAAGGGAGCAGGGGTGGAGCTTGTTTCAGTGCTCGATTTTCAGGCGGAAGATTTACTTTTGGGGAATTTTGAAAGCCCGAAAGTGAAGGATTTTGTGGGGAAAATCGCTTCCGCCCAAATCATCGTCATAGCCACGCCGGTTTATAAGGCTTCCTACACGGGTGTTTTGAAGGCCCTGTTGGATTTGGTCCCGCCTGGGGCATTTGTTGATAAGGCGGTTTTGCCATTGGCCACCGCCGGAGCCCTGGCCCACTTTCTGGCGCTGGATTACGCCTTAAAACCGGTGTTGAGTTATTTGGGGACGGGGAGATTCTTGTCCAATTTATTTTTTACGGACAAACAATTGACCTATCAGGAGGGGAAGCTGGTTTTTGATGAAGAGGGGGATACCCGGTTTAAAAATGGTTTGCAGGAAATCATTAGGGAATTGGAAAAACGCGGGTTGGAGTTGCGGGAGTGGAAGGAAAAATGAGCGCGGCTTCGACGATAAAAAACGAACCGCAGGTGGATGTCCTATCCCTTTCCCGGGATCTGGCGGATGAGTTTCGGGTTTCCTCGTTACAACGGGACAGGCTGGGGAAGACGCCTAAGAGGGAAAGAGATTTAATCCGTCAAAGCGGGCTTTTAAAGCTGTCCATTCCCCGCTCTTGGGGCGGGTGGGGTGTGGATTGGCCGACCCTATACCAATCGATTCGGATCATTTCGGAAGGTGACAGTTCGTTGGGCCATGTTTACGGGTTTCATCATGTGCTTTTAGCGACATGTAGGTTGTTCGGGTCCGAGTCGCAGGCCCAACGACTGCTCAGCAGGACCGCTGCGGAAAATTGGTTTTGGGGCAATACCCTGAATCCCATGGACAAACGTTTGGTTTTGGCGCGAGAGGGGAAGGAACTGCGCCTCAGGGGAAAGAAAAGCTACGGCACCGGTTCAATTGATTCGGATTTTTTGATTGTCTCCGCGCTGGAAGAGGGCACTGAAAAACTGGTGGTGGCGGCCATCCCAACCCATCGTTCAGGCCTATTGCTGCATGACGATTGGAGCAATATGGGTCAGAGGGCGACCGACAGCGGTTCGGCCACTTTTGAAAATGTGCTGCTGGAAGAAGACGAAATTTTAGGTCCGCCGGGACCTATGGGCAGCGTTTTCGCCGGTTTGAGGCCCTGCGTGGCCCAACTGGTTTTTGTGAACGTGTATTTGGGCATCGCCCAAGGGGCGCTGGCGGAGGCCAAAAAATTCACCCGTGAGGAAACAAAACCCTGGCCCTGGTCCGGAGTGGACCAGGCGACAGCTGATCCCTATGTGTTGGAGCATTTTGGAAATAGCTGGGCGGAGTTGGAAGGAGCGGTGGCTGTGGCCGATAAAGCGGCCCATGTTTTACAAAAAGCGTTTGAAAAAGGGGACTCTTTGACTCCGAAAGAAAGAGGCGAGACAGCGGTTGCTATCGCTACCGCCAAAGTTCTTTCCTCCCGGGCGGCCTTGGGTATCACCAGCCGGATTTTTGAGGCGACCGGGGCTAGCGCCACTTCCGCTAAATGGGGGCTGGACCGTTTTTGGAGAAACGCCCGCACGTTAACGCTTCATGACAGGCTGGATTACAAGGTGAGGGAACTGGGGGATTGGGCTTTGAACGATAAAGTTCCGACGCCTTCGCTTTATTCGTGAAAATCTTTTAAGGAGATTAAAAATGGGTGAAACAGCCGTAGTGGAAAGAACCTACAAGCATATCGCCGTAAAACCCTATTCGCCCTTGATCGGGGCCTGGGTCGAAGGGATCGATTTGGATGAAAATCTTGATGAAGCGACCCGCCAGGAGCTTAGGAAAGCTCTGCACCAAAACGGAGTGCTTTTCCTGAAAAACCAGGAAATAAGCCCGGAATCTTTCGTGCGTTTCGCCAGGATATTCGGCGAACCGGACCATCACAATATTTATCTGCCGACCCTGGAAGGCCATCCCCAGGTTGAAGTGCTCGAAAACAGTGAAAAAAGAAAAACCAGGGCCGATTTTTGGCATTCGGATGTCAGCTGGAGAAAAGACCCTCCTTCCGCCATCTTGCTTTATTCCCGTGTCATTCCTGAAACGGGAGGGGATACGGTTTGGGCCAGTACCGCCGCGGCTTACGACCGCCTGCCGGAAAAGTTGAGGGATTATCTTTCCACTCTGGAAGCGGTTCATTCTTTTGAAGTGAGCTATATCCGGGATTATTTATCGGGAGCCGAAAAGGGATATGTGGCGGACACGGGCGAGGATAAATTGGCGGAAGCCCGGCTCAAGTTTCCTCCGGTTGTCCACCCGGTAGTGAAGACCCATCCGCCCACGGGCCGGAAAGTTTTGTATGTCAGCCCCCTTTTTACGAGCCATCTGCTCGGCATCGGAAAAGAGCAGGGAAATTTACTGCTGAATCTGATTTACGAAGGGTTCAAGGAGCCGGAAGTTCAAGCCAGGTTCCGGTGGGAAAAAGACACGGTCGTGATTTGGGACAACCGGCAGACAGTTCATTACGGCGTGAAGGATTATGGGGAAGCGCGCAGGGTGCTGCACCGGATCACCTTGAACCATGACGGCCAGTTTTAAAGCGACGACGCTAAAAACTTTTGAGGAGCAGGAAAATGGATTTATTTTGGTTTTTGCCGCTATGGGGGGACGGGCGTTATTTGGGCACCGACTACCGGGCCCGGACCGTCGATTTTGATTATTTGCAGCAGGTCGCCAAGGCGGCCGATACCCTGGGGTATGAGGGGGCTTTACTCCCGACAGGAAGGGCCTGCGAAGATACTTGGATAGCGGCTTCTTCCCTGATCAGCGTGACGAAGCGACTAAAGTTTCTCGTGGCGGCCAGGCCGGGATTGATGTCCCCGACCTTGTCGGCCCGGATGGCGGTAACGCTGGACCGGCTTTCCAACGGACGGGTCACGGTGAACGTGGTTTCGGCGGGAGACCCGGTGGAAAACGCGGGCGATGGGCTTCACCTGAGCCATGATGACCGTTACCACCTGACGGATGAATTCCTCCAGGTTTGGCGGGCCTTAGGCAGGGGCGAAGAAGTCACATTTAAAGGCAAATACATCGATATACGGGGCGGCCGTTTAATCCTTCCCTTCGTCCAACAACCCCATCCGCCGCTTTATTTTGGCGGGTCCTCCCCCCTCGCGCAGGAAATCGCGTCCAAACATATCGATGTTTACCTGACATGGGGTGAACCGGTGGAACAAGTCAGGGAGAAAATTGAGCAGGTCCGGAAACTGGCGGAGGAACAGGGAAGAAAAATCCGGTTTGGCATCCGGCTGCACGTGATTGTCCGCGAGACCGAGGAGGAAGCCTGGGCCGCCGCCGATGATCTCATCAAATATGTCGATGATCAGACCATCGCTGACGCTTTAAGGGTGAAATCCCGCTACGAGTCGGTGGGACAGAGCCGCATGACGGCCTTGCACAACGGTGACCGCAGTAAATTGGTGGTGGGGCCGAATCTTTGGGCGGGTGTCGGTTTGGTACGGGGAGGCGCCGGTACGGCTCTGGTAGGCAATCCTGAAAACGTGGCCAAACGGATCAAGGAATACGAAGCCCTGGGGATAGACACCTTTATTTTCTCCGGTTATCCGCATTTGGAAGAAGCCTACCGTTTTGCCGAGCTGGTTTTTCCGCTGGTGCGGCCTGTTAAAACCTCGCCGACTGTTTCAGGAGATACCCGGCAAGTTGCCGTACGCAAATCCGGCGAGGCCATCGCGAACGATTTTTTTAAAGTTTCGACTTAGAACCTATAACAAAACATCTTTAACCACGAAGGGGCACGAAGGGCACTCAGAAAGGCAAAACAAAGATTTTAGTTTAAACATTAAAGATTTTCTTTGTGCCCTTCGTGGTTCAGATTGTCTTTGATTTTGGGTTTTGTTAGAGATTCTTAGTTAGGAGGCGGATATGTCATACGAGAATTTTGGGTTGAAAACGGAAATAAGAGCAGGGGAAATTTCTCCATCTTCTGAAAACTCATGGCCGGTCACTTTCCGGGATATACCTTTACGGGAGGGCGAAAAGCCTAATGAAAAAACTATCGAGATTAAAAATGATTCGGTTAAAGCCGAACCGCAAAAGTACAACTGGAAACCATTGACTGACCGGTTTTTTTATTGGTTGAGTTGGTTTGTTCTTCCCGGCGCGTTGCTGGCTTTTTGGTATTTGTCCACGAATGTGCTCCATTGGTTTAACGAAAGCCAATTACCCCCTCCGATCCAGGTTTATACGGCAATTAAAGAGATGTATTTGAGCGGTGATTTAGCCCGACATGTTTCCATCAGCTCACAAAGGGTTTTTTGGGGGTTTTTGATAGGTTCCACTCTGGCGGTGGTTTTGGGAACGGTGGTGGGGCTTTGGAAGGCTGGTGAAAGAATATTCGACCCGACCTTGCAGGGAATCCGTACCGTGCCTTCTTTTGCCTGGGTGCCTTTCCTCCTCTTGTGGATGGGGATTGATGAACCGCCCAAGGTTACGCTGATTGTCATCGGTACTTTTTTTCCGGTTTACTTGAATCTGGTCAGCGGTATCAGGAATGTAGACCGCAAGTTAGTGGAAGTCGGACAAGTATTCGGACTGAACCATTGGCAGATGGTCTGGAGGATATTTATACCGGCTTCTTTGCCCTCCCTGGTGACGGGACTGCGCCTGGGAATTGGCAGCAGTTGGTTATTTTTGACGGCCGCCGAGTTGATCGCCTCTACGCGGGGGCTGGGTTATGTTTTGACCGACGGTCAAAGCACAGGCCGGGTGGATTTGATGCTGGTTTCCATTTTGATGCTTTCCTTTTTAGGCATTATTTCGGATTTTTTAATGCGTTTGATCGAGCTTCCGGTGAATAAATGGAATGACTCCTTCAAAGCTGGATGAGGATAAACGATGAGTAGTCCCATTGAATTAATCGAGGTATCCAAAAGGCATCCGGGTATTGTGGAGGATGTGCTTCGTGATATCAATCTCCAGGTTAAAGCGGGCGAAATCGTATCGATTGTCGGTCCCAGTGGCTGCGGCAAATCGACCCTTTTGCGTCTTTTGGCCGGATTGGATAAGAATCATCAAGGCATTTTGAGGGTTGGGGGCGAAACCATCCAAGGACCCAGCCGATCCGTCGGATTTATGTTCCAGGAACCCCGGCCTTTGCCATGGCTGACGGTGCGTGGAAATGTTTTGTTTGCCATTAAGGATGGTTCAAAGGAAAAAAAAGAAGCGAAAGTTGAGGAATTGCTCAAACAGGTTCAGCTAACCGGTTCGGAAGACCGTTATCCCCGCCAACTTTCAGGCGGTATGCTGCAGCGCACGGCCATTGCCAGGGTTTTGGCGGCCCAACCCCAGGTATTGCTGCTGGACGAACCGTTTAGCGCATTGGACGCTTTTACCCGCATGCATCTTCAGGAACTGATACTTTCGATCTGGGAAAAAACCGGGTTGACTATGCTTTTGGTTACCCATGAAATTGATGAGGCTCTTTATTTGAGTGATCGGGTTGTTGTTTTGACCGATAAACCGGCCACTATTGGGGAAATACTGGAAGTTGACTTGTCCCGTCCCAGGGACCGTAACGATGATGCCCTTTTGAAATTGCGCAAGCATCTGCTGGAAAAGCTGAAGCTGGCGGGCCGCAAACCGGAGGCTGTAAAGTTTTAATTCGATCGGTTGTGAAATGAAAGGAGAAGTAAAATGAAGAAAATCTTGGGGTTATTAAGTTGTTTTCTGGTTTTATTATACGGTTCGCCGGTCAGGGCGGACGAAGGGACAAAACAGGTGAAACATCATGTGGTGGTTCAGGTCAATTTCGACGGTGAAAAACAGTGGGATGAGGTTTTGAGAAACGTTGAAAATCTGAAAAAAGCTTTGGCAAAGGACGGCGACATTGAAGTGGAAATCGTTACCCATGGAAAGGGCGTTGGTTTATTGACGACAAAAGACCCTGATCTTCAAGCCCGTTTGAAAGCCCTGTCCGATTCGGGAGATCAAATTGCCGCTTGCGGCAATACCTGTAATAAGGAACACCTAACCGCCAAGGATCTGGCTTCCTACGTGACAATCGTTGACGCGGGTGTGGCCGAAATCGTGCGGCGGCAGGAACAAGGTTGGTCATATTTGAAGGGCGGCTCTGGGTTTTAGATGGCGGAAATAAACAGGAATGTCGGCGAAAAAATAAAAGAATCTTTTAGGGAGGCGGTTGCCCGATCCGCGCCAAACCGGATTCAGCAGGTAGTACAGATCGGGCCCCATCGTCTTATTGCCGATGTACCGATGGAACAGGGCGGTGAGGATGCCGGAGTTAGGCCGCGCGAACTGGTATCCGCGGCCTTAGCGGCATGCATATCGATGACCGTTAACGGTTATGCGCGCCGCAAGGAATGGCCACTAACCGAAGCGGTGGTTAAAGTTCAATTGAATGAATCGGACCGGGGAAAGTTGTTTAACGTCGAAGTTGAATTGACCGGTCCTTTATCGGCGGAACAAAAGGAAAGATTATTAAGGGTGGGTTCCCAATGTTCTGTGGGTGAACTGGTGAAAATTGGCGTCCGGTTGACGTTAAAGGAAACAGTAGAAAAAAATTAAAAAGGTGTTGACGCGTTTGTATTTCCTATGTATGCTTTTAGAAATCAAACGCGGGCTTTAAGTTTCCAACTTGCTCCGGCGTGTTTCTGAAAAGGAACGAACAGCGAGCTAAAGCGGTACAAAAGAGTTTAAGAGATTTCTCCTAAACCCGGACCGCTTTAAAAGCGGCCCGGGTTTTTTATTTTTCGGTGGGTTCAATCCACAGGGATTGAAAAGGCACCAAAAGACGGGTTTTTGCAGGGTTTTACCCCAAAAGTTCCCCGAACTGATGGGACGGTAAACAGGCTTTCAAATGTTTGCCACCGGCGAGGCGTTAAAGACCAACTTGCCCCGGCCGGCTTTACTTAAGTTGTTTTAAAGTAAGGGAACAGGGACTAAAGCGGTGAAAGATTATTGGGTTATCCATAATCCTAAACCGCTGAAGCAAAGTGGTTTGGGATTTTTTTTGCGCGGATCCCACGTTTTAAAAGCCGCAAACGGTGAGGCTTTAATGTCCAACTTGCCCCGACCGGATTCGAACTGATTTTTTAGTTTGAGCAAACAGGGCGCTAAAGCGGTGTTGTGATTATGAATTTCATAATCCCGGCCCGCTTTACAGCGGGGTCCGGGATTTTTTGTTTAAGGACCCCAGCGGCATTCCGGCCGCGATATAAACCCGGAAAAAATTTAAAAGGGGTTTAAAACATGAAAAAGTCAATTGTTTGGTTGTTGGCAATACTAGCTTCCTTGAGCTTGGCTAGTACGAAAACTTGGGCGGATGACGAGCCGACGCAGGATTCAGATTTTAAGGATACGCCGGCGTCAGTTTCTGTTGCGGATATTGAAGCTTTGAACAATCGTTTGAACGCGATTGAAAAATATAATGCTTCGAGTTTGAAAGTGGACGCGTATCTGCAGTTCTGGTTCACCCAGGACAGCTTTGGCGCCACCGCAGCTGGAACGTCGAATGATTACAGCAGTTCAAAGAATCAATGGTCGGCATTTTCTTTTAAACGGGGAGATGTGATTTTCTCCGGCAATTTTGGCAGCGATCCGAAATTGACCTATGGATTGGATATCGATCCAACTCAGGCTAGCTTTAATGGCTTGGGTCAAACCACTTCACCGGCAACGGCTTTGACTTATGGTGGGACGACCCCTGGCGCTGCCGCTACGGGAACCGTCAACCCTTTTACCTTGGTGAAGGACTTGTATGGCAAAGTGGCTTTTAGTCCCTACGCGACTTTCATTTTTGGTCAAAACAAATTTGCCCAAGGTTTGGAAGGCCGTCAACCGGGCAACGATTTGGATTTCAACAATTATTCCAATGTCGCGGCGTCGTTTGGAAATAAGCGTGATGCCGGTATTCAATTGGCTGGAACAGCCGTTCCCCTTGGACCGTTGAGCGCGGACTATGTTCTGTCGGTCATTCAGGGTTCAGGTCAAAGCACCGGAGATAACAACGTGGATAAAGATTTGGCAGCCCGCTTTGGAGTCCGCTATGACAATAACCTTTGGATCGGAACTTCCGCCTATGACGGATGGGAAGTCAATGGATCACGCTGGGATTTCGGTTTGGAAGGAAAATGGGTTTACAACGGATTTAAATTGCAGGCTGAGTTCATTGAAGGCAGCGTGAACACCAATGACAACAGTTCGCCGAACGATAGCGTTTGGACGGCTCCGGCGGCTTCAGTGATTCCGACCTCTACGCACTTTGTTGCTCCTGCTGGACAAGTTAGCCCGACGGGTTATTACTTCTTAGCCAGCTACCGCCTCAATGACTTCCGTTTGGGAGCTCGTTGGGATGGATATGATTTCAACCAAGCCGGCAACACGGGTGGTTCTAACCAAGAGTTGGATACCATTACGTTCGGTTTAGATTGGTACCAGGACAAAGACGCTTTCAAAGAAACGATCAACTGGGAAGACCATTTGATCAGCGGTGTTGAAGCTTGGCAGGTTCTTACCATTCAGTCGCAGATTTATATCTAAGGTTGTGGTGGGCGTCCGGCCTTCCGAAAGGGAGGCCGGGAAAGCCTAAGAAAATTAAGAGGAATATCATGATTAAAAAAATAATAGGTATTGGTTTGGCGGCCGCTTTACTGGCTGGTCAGGTTTCTTTCGCTCTGGCAGATGACGCGGTCAAGCTGCTGAACGTGTCTTACGATCCGACCCGCGAGTTGTATCAGGATTACAACAAGGCTTTCGCGGCCCATTGGAAAGAAGAGACGGGACAGGATGTGACGATTGATGTGTCCAACGGTGGTTCAGGCAAACAGGCCCGTGCCATTCTGGATGGTTTGGAAGCGGATGTGGCGACTTTGGGCTTGTCCTATGACATCGATGTTTTAGCCGATAAGGGGCATCTTTTATCGCCGGATTGGTTGAGCCGCCTGCCTTATAACAGCGCGCCTTACACCTCCACGGTGGTGCTGCTGGTGCGCAAAGGCAATCCGAAGAACATCAAGGATTGGGATGATTTGGCCCGTCCGGATGTGAAGGTCATTACACCGAACCCGAAAACTTCGGGAGGCGGCCGTTGGGCTTTCATCGGAGCCTGGGGTTATGAATTGCTTAAAACCGGAGATGAAGCCAAGGCCCGGGATTTCGTGACCAAGGTTTACCAGAACGTTCTGGTGCTGGATTCGGGTGCCCGCGGCTCTACGACCACTTTCGTGGAACGGGGTATCGGCGATGTGTTGATTTCCTGGGAAAACGAGGCTTATTTGGCGACAAACGAATTGGGCAAAGGACAATTTGAGATTGTTTATCCCTCGGTCAGCGTTTTAGGCGAACCTAACGTGGCTGTGGTGGACAAAAACGCGGATAAGCACGGCACGACCAAGGTGGCTGAAGCTTACCTGAAATGGCTGTACTCAAAGGAAGGTCAGGAGATCATTGCCCGCAACTATTATCGTCCCCGCGATAAAAAGATTTTCGCGAAATACAGCGATAATTTTCCGAAGATTAAGCTGTTCACGATTAACAGTCTTTTTGGCGGCTGGAAGAAAGCCCAGGCGGCTTATTTCGCCGACGGCGGAGTGTTTGACCAGATTTATCAACCGAAGTAATTGGATGTGGAGTAGGGGGAGAGGGTTTTAAATCCTCTCCCCACTTCTTAATGAAAAAGGCGATGAAAATGAAATATTTAAAATTTTTTATACTTTTTCTTCTTATCGGAATCGGTTTTACGAATGCCGGGGCCGCGGATAATAGTATTTCTTTGTTAAACGTATCTTACGATCCCACCCGGGAATTGTTTAAAGAGTTTAACCAATCGTTTGATGCTCATTGGAAAGAAGAAACCGGTCAAGATGTGGCTGTTGATGTGTCCAACGGCGGTTCGGGCAAACAGGCCCGGGCGGT
>Ga0302320_10003858_pt1 | contig 34426 bp, 23 predicted proteins | sample Bog_T0_3_FD_202130 | JGI IMG/M metagenome (GOLD analysis project Ga0302320, IMG submission 202130) | Peat permafrost microbial communities from Stordalen Mire near Abisko, Sweden - Bog_T0_3 | ecosystem: Environmental > Terrestrial > Soil > Wetlands > Peat | place: Sweden: Abisko, Stordalen Mire...
GGAGCTATGGACTTCAACCTGGGATGTTCCGGATATGTATACGGCCTTGGACTGGCCAAAGGGTTGATTGAAACTGAACAAGCCACGAACATACTGCTGATTACGGCAGAAACGTACAGCAAGCACATACATCCCGGGGACAAGAGTGTACGTACGATCTTTGGGGACGCGGCCTCTGCGACGCTTGTGCAAGCTGTCAGTTCCGATCACGATAAGATTGGGCCATTCGTCTATGGAACCGATGGACGGGGATGGAATAACCTGATTGTTCCCACCGGTGGCCTCCGCAGGGCCCACGCAGAGAATGCTGAACTCATAGAGGATGCAAGCGGCAACAAACGCACCATTAACAACCTCTATATGAATGGGGCAGAAATCTTCACATTCACGCTACGGGTTGTTCCAGAAATGGTCTCCAAGCTACTCGCCAGAGCGGGAGAGAGAATGGAGGATATTGACTTATTCTTGTTTCACCAAGCGAACCGGTATATGTTGGAGCATTTAAAACGTAAGCTGGACATTCCAGACGAAAAACTCCCTATTATGATGGCTCATTCCGGAAATACAGTTTCTTCCACCATCCCTATTTTATTGAAGGACCTTGAGACGGCCGGTAAACTTAAGAAGGGGCAATGCCTTATGCTCTTGGGGTTTGGAGTGGGATACTCATGGGGCGGTTCCATAATACATTGGTGATATGCACTTGCAAAGGATGGCGGCATGACTTACAAGCGTCTGTGATTGACCTATTGAATCTTATCTACCACCCGTTATGGATTCAGTATCCATGACCCTGTGCGGTCTGAGTCTCTTTTAGGTGAAACCCCATGCTTTCTGACCTTATGCTTTTGTTCGTTGAGCGTGTGTCGCGGCAACTCTATTGGAGTTGGCCAAGATTGAGGCGTTGGAGGTCGAGCGCGAGAAAGTACTCAAACTCTATTCGGCAGCAATGCAGGCGAGACGAGTTGCTGCGATACCTTGACGAAATCGGCGTCAAAGACGGCGCCCTGGTCATGGTTCATACGGGGACTGACAGTGTGGAGATTGTGGATGAAAGCCGCCCAGGCCCGTACAATGCCATCGTTCAGGCGCAGACACTCATGCTGGACATGGTGCGACTCACAGCCCCAGACGGAACATTGGTAATGCCCACACACGCCCTGTATCAAGCCGAGGAACTGCCAGTTGGAACAATGACAGCTGAAATGACCACCTACGACCCGCGACGATCGCCTTGTGGGGTAGGTTTGGTGAATGAGTTGTTTTGGCGAAGCAAAAGTGTCAAACGAAGCCTGTTTCCGTTCAACATGCTGGCGGCGTGCGGCCCCCTCGCCGACGAGTTGCTCCGTGATAATTTGAACGAGAGGCATCCTTCGCCGCATGGAACGGATTCCGGCTATTACCGGATCTGCCAGCGAAATGGATTGGTTGTGAGCATAGGAGTGCGGCTTCGGGAGTACATTACAATTGCCCATGTGGTCGAGGAAGTGCGCGAGGACTGGCCAATCAAGGACTTCTTCACGGAGCGAAATTACCGGGTGTTTGAGGATGGAATCGCCAAAGAATGGACAGTGCGCTTGCGGCGGGATGACTATGCAAAGTTTGCGTACTGCAGAAGGAAAATGGGACGAGATATGGTTGCCGAGGGCGTGATTCATGAAGGGCATGTCGGAACCGTGCGTGTGGATTGGGCGAGAGCCGGGGAGGTATTCGACTTTTTCTGGCGGAAGACAAAGAATAATCCATATCCGTATTATGCCCTATGGATGATGAGGAAGCCATGGCACAAGTGCAGTTGAATTTAGAGAGCTGTCGAGGGACCAAAGGGCGTGCACTTTTTGTTGATAAAAATGGCAAACTCTATGTCTCTCGCGGCTATTCAATCTATAGATCTGAGGACGCCGGCCTGACGTGGGTGTTGGACTGCCGAATACCCGCGCAGGGGTGGAGGTCATTGGCATCGCAGTTCGAGCTAGGCGCAAGGTTGTTGAGGTACAACATCGAGGCAATGCAGGTACTTCTGGATGGCACACGAGTGGCCGTAGCCCGCGATGGCGTCTACCGGGCTGAAGCCGGTGAGCTTGAAATGCGTCTGTCATGGCGTGTAACACGTGGATCTCGCCCTATCAACCTATCGGTGGATGGCAATCGTGTTCTATTCGGCGAATATGGCGGCTTGGATATGGTTGAAGTCCGGGTCTACTGTTCGGACGATAGCGGGCTGCATTTCGAGCCAGTCTACGAGTTTCCAAATGGCGACATTCATCATCTTCATAACGTCGTTGTGGACCGCTATGCAAATCATTACTGGCTGTTAGCCGGGGATCATGGCCGAACACCGGGCATCGCAACTCTGTCTAAGGACTTCAGGCACCTGGAGTGGGTTGAACGAGGTAGCCAAATGGTTAGGGCCGTGTCCGTGTTGGTGCGCCCAGATTGCTTGATTTACGGCTCTGATTCGGAGCTGGAAGCCAACTACATCATTCGCTTGGACAAGAAGACGGGGCGATACGAGCGAGTCCTTCCGATCGATGGGAGTTCACTCTATGCGGCGGACTTTCGTGGAAGGGCGGTCATCTCAACGTGCGTCGAACCCAGCCAGGTAAACAAAGGTCGCTGCGCAAGCCTCTACGGAAGTGTGGACAATGAGAATTGGAGCCAGTTGCTTTCGTTTCGTAAGGACTATTGGAACTGCATTGCATTCCAATTTGGCTTGATCGTGCTCCCAAACGTGGAAGGCAGCGAACCATCTTACGGGATGTTTAGCGGCCAGGCTTTGTCGAAACGCCATGACCAAGTTAGCATCTTTCGGTGTTGATCGAGCAACACATGCCGATTTGTCTTTGCCTTGTATCTGATGATGCTGAGCGAGCGGTTGGATTCCTTCGGGGATTTCGCAGCCCTCGAGTGACTTCTCTAAGATGACTTCTGGAATATGATCGAGCAACGCAGTTTTGAGCATTGCTCACGACAAATGGTTTGACCTGGAGAAAGCGTGGCGGAGGAAATGGACTTAAGTATCTTTGCGGGAAAGACTCTTCTGATCACCGGCGGCACGGGCACTTTTGGCAATGCTGTGCTGGATAAGGCCGGCACAGTTGGCTTCGGCGAGATCCGGATTTTCAGCCGGGATGAGAAGAAACAGGACGACATGCGGAACCGGCTGAAAAACAGCGCGGTCAGTTTCTATCTGGGCGATGTGCGGAATTACGATAGCGTCTTGCAGGCGATGCGCGGCGTGGATTTTGTGTTTCATGCCGCGGCTCTGAAGCAGGTTCCGTCGTGCGAGTTTTTTCCCATAGAAGCAGTGCAGACGAACACGCTGGGCGCCGAGAACGTAATGAAGGCGGCGCTGGCATGCGATGTTGGTAAGGTGATCGTGCTGAGCACGGACAAGGCCGTGTATCCCGTGAACGCGATGGGGATGTCGAAAGCGCTGATGGAGAAGTGCATGGTGGCGAAGGCGCGGATGTACCGGGACAGCTCAACCGTGTTTTGCGGGACGCGGTATGGGAACGTGATGGCATCCAGAGGGTCGGTGATTCCACTATTTGTGAACCAGATTTTGGCTGGTGAGCCCTTGACCGTGACCGATCCGAATATGACTCGTTTCATGATGACCATTGAGGGAGCCGTGGACTTGGTGCTTTATGCGTTCACGCACGGCGCGCCGGGAGACATTTTCGTTCAGAAGTCCCCGTCGGCGACAATTGGCACACTGACAAAGGCGCTTCTGAAGCTTCTGAATGCGGCGAATGAGATTCGGGTTATCGGCACGCGGCATGGCGAGAAACTCTATGAAACACTTTTGAACCGCGAAGAGATGGCGCAGGCCGAGGACCTTGGGGATTACTTCAGAGTGCCGGCCGATGTGAGGGATCTGAACTACTCCAGCTTTTTCAGCAGTGGTAAAGCCGAGGTTTCCGCGTCTATCGATTACAATTCCCACAACGCGAAACTGCTGGACGTTGATGGAATGATAAGCCTGCTGCTGGAACTGCAGTGCGTACAAAATGCCCTGAAGGGCAACGCGGTGCTGATTTGACAAGGGTTCTCATCACCGGCGGACGGGGGTTCTTGGGCCGCAACCTGGCGGTTCATCTGATTGAACGCAAGGATTGCGAGACGAGGATTTTCGATCAAGAGAATTCGAGCGAGGATCTGAAGAACTGGTCGCTCGACGCCGATGTCATCTTTCATCTTGCCGGGGTCAATCGGCCGCAGGATCCGATTGACTTCGAGAGGGGTAATGCAGGGCTGACGGAGCAGGTCTGCCAATTTCTGCGGGAAAACCGGCGCTCTCCGAAGATCGTCTTCAGCTCATCAATCCAGGCCGAATTGGATAATCCTTACGGAGTGAGCAAGGCAAAGGCCGAGAACGCACTGCGGCAATTTGCCGCGGAGACCGGCGCCTGTGTCCGGATATACCGGTTGAAGAACCTATTCGGGAAGTGGTGCCGCCCCAACTATAATTCAGCCACGGCAACCTTTTGCCATAACATTGCGGAGGATCTTCCGATTGTTATCTCCGATCCAGCGCGCGAGTTGGAACTGAGCTACGTGGACGATGTGGTGGCAGCTTTCTTGTCGGAGATTGATGGAGGGCAGACGGCAGGCGAGGCTGGCGCGGACATAAAAAGCTATCGCATTCAGCTTGGCGACCTGGCAGGCAGAATCCAGGCTTTTCATGAGATGAGAACCACGCTGACGTTGCCGGACTTTGCAGAGTGGTTTAACCGGGCGCTCTATGCAACCTACTTATCGTATGTTCCGCAGGCGGCGCTGCAGCAATACCTGGAGATCAAGTCCGACGCCCGCGGCAGCCTTGCGGAATTCATCAAGCAGGAGCACTTCGGGCAGATCTTCGTTTCCAGAACCAAGCCTGGGATCACGCGCGGGAACCACTATCATCACACCAAGACGGAGAAGTTCTTCGTAGTGGAAGGGGAGGGCTTGATCCGGATGAGAGCCATTGAAGGCGGTCCGGTAGTGGAGTATCCAGTGACCGGGAGCGCATACCAGGTGATCGACATTCCGCCCGGATTCACCCACTCGATCACCAACGTGGGCCTTGGTGAAATGGTTACCTTGTTTTGGTCGAGTGAGATATTCGATCCAAATCGCCTGGATACCTATTATCTTCCCGTCGATTTCCGGCCGCGAGAAAAGCCCATGTCTGTGGAGAGCGCATGAAGGTAGCAACTATTCTAGGCACCCGGCCGGAGATCATCCGGCTGTCGAGGGTGATCGCGGCATTGGACCGCTATACCGATCACGTGCTGATTCACACCGGCCAGAATTACGACTATGAGCTGAATCAGGTCTTCTTCGAGGATCTTGAGATCCGGCAGCCCGATTACTTTCTTGAAGCTGCGGGAAAGGATGCAGCCGAGACGATTGGGCTGGTTATCTCCAAGTCCAGCGATGTGCTGGCCGAAGTGAAGCCGGATGCAGTGCTGATTCTGGGCGACACGAACAGTTGCCTTGCCGCGCTCTCGGCAAAGCGTCTGAAGATTCCTGTCTTCCACATGGAAGCCGGAAACCGATGCTTCGATGAGCGGGTTCCCGAGGAGATCAACCGGAAGATTGTCGACCATATCAGTGACATCAATCTGCCCTACAGCGACATCTCTCGTGAATACCTGCTGCGTGAGGGGATCGCGCCAGACAGGATCATCAAGACCGGCAGCCCCATGTTTGAGGTGCTGACGCACTATCGCCAGAAAATCGACCGCTCCGACGCTTTGGCGCGGCTCGGGCTAACGGAAGACGGTTATTTCATAGTGAGTGCGCATCGCGAAGAGAACATCGACTCTGCAATACAGTTTCGAAACCTGATTCGTGTTCTGGAGAGCGTGGCTTCGAAATATCAAATGCCGGTGATTGTTTCCGTGCATCCACGAACCCAGAAGCGCATTGACGCAGAAGGCGCGAAGTTTTCTGAGAACATACGCCTGCTGAAGGCTATGTGCCTATCCGACTATGTCCATCTGATGATGAAGGCTCGGGCAACATTATCGGACAGCGGCACGATCACCGAAGAATCTTCGATTCTCAACTTCCGGGCGCTCAACATCCGCGAAGCTCATGAGCGTCCCGAGGGCATGGAAGAAGCATCGGTGATGATGACAGGCCTGGATCCGGCACGTGTTCTGGAAGGATTGAAGGTGCTGGAGGCCCAGCCCACCGGCGACCAACGGGCGTTGCGCATCGTTCCAGACTACAACGTGCCCAACGTGTCTGAAAAGGTTGTACGGATCATTCACAGCTATGTGCATTACATAAACCGATTAGTGTGGCATAAGCAATGAGACTCGTAACAAGGCACGCAATGCTCGAACCCAGCTTTGTAACATCAGGATCTCCTTTTAGCGCATGAAAATCCTCATTGTGACGCAGTGGTTTGAGCCGGAGCCGACCTTCAAAGGGATGTTGTTCGCTCGAGAACTGGTTGCACGCGGCCATGAAGTTGAAGTGCTCACCGGCTTTCCTAACTATCCCGGGGGGAAGGTTTATCCGGGCTACCGGATACGTCCTTGGGTACGCGAAAGACTCGACGGCATTGATGTGTTGCGCGTGGCGCTCTATCCGAGCCACAACAACTCCGGCCTCCACAGAATCTTCAACTACGTGAGTTTTGCACTCTCGGCGGCGGTGATCGGCACGACACTGATCAGGAAGCCGGACGTGATGTATGTTTACCATCCGCCCATCACCGTTGGCTTTGCCGCAGAAGTGATTGGATTCCTTCGCCGGACGCCCTTCGTTTACGATATTCAGGATCTCTGGCCCGACACGGTCGCCGCTTCGGGGATGATGTCAAATCCAGCGGCTCTTGGCTTGTTGGGAAGTCTGTGCAAGTTCGTCTATCGCTGCGCCAGCCATATCACGGTGCTCTCACCCGGCTTTAAGGAGATATTGGCCGGCCGCGGAGTTCCACTGGACAAGATCGACGTGATTTACAACTGGTGCGATGAGACCGTATTCAAGTGTGATTATGAGTGTGGAGCACGCCCGACCAGTAGCGCGGATAAGTTCTGCATTCTCTTTGCCGGAACGATGGGTACAGCCCAGGGGCTCCAGAGTGTGCTTCAGGCAGCGCAAATCTGTCTGCGTACAGCGCCAACAGTGGAATTTGTGTTCGTAGGTGGCGGCGTGGAGCGGGCCAAGCTGGAGAGAATGGCCGAGGAAATGAAACTTGTCAATGTCAGATTCATGCCTCGACAGCCGATGCACGCCATGGGCAGCATCCTTGCCGGCGCAGACGTCTTACTGGTGCACTTGAAAGACGACCCATTGTTCCGCATCACCATCCCATCAAAGACGCAGGCCTACCTCGCCGCGGGAAAGCCTATCCTGATGGGGGTTCGCGGAGACGCTGCCGATCTGATTATCTCGTCTGGAGCCGGTGTCACCTGCCAGCCGGGAGACCCGGGTAGCATCGCTGCTGCCGTTAAGGAACTAACTGAAGCTGGAGATATTCGTTTGGCGGAGATGGGGAGAAACGGCAGGGCATTCTATAATCGTGAGCTGTCAGTAACCGTCGGCGTTGACCGCTTCGAGCAGATACTGAAAGCCAGCGCATTCGGCGGGAAACATCACATTTCGTCTTTGGCTTAGGGAAGGGTGCAGCGCTAATGATGTTCTATCGCAATATTGGAAAGCGCATGTTCGACCTTGTATGCGCATCCCTGGCGCTAATCATTTTATCGCCTTTACTCCTTCTTGTTGCACTGCTCGTAAAGATCAAGCTGGGTTCGCCGGTGATTTTTTGGCAGCGTAGGCCTGGGCGACACGCGCAGCTTTTTACACTCTTCAAGTTCCGGAGCATGAGCGATGCCAAGGACGCCGATGGTCGCATGCTTCCCGACGACTTGCGCCTCACCAGACTCGGCCGATTTCTGCGTGCCTCAAGCATCGACGAACTGCCAGAGTTGTTCAATGTTCTTCGTGGGGAGATGAGCCTCGTCGGCCCTCGCCCGTTACTCATTGAATATCTTGACCGTTACACACCGGAGCAGTCGCGGCGGCACGAAGTACGGCCCGGCATAACGGGGTGGGCACAGGTCAACGGGCGCCAGGACATCCCGTTCAGCAAGCGTTTTTTGCTCGACGTCGAGTATGTCAGCAATTGCAGCTTTATGCTTGATATAAGAATCCTTTTTATCACGTTCTTCCGGCTTCATGGGGCCGGAGTAAGGTCCGGCCAGGACGTTCTCGAAGTCGATGATATTGGGTTGTCGGACATGAAAGACACTTCTCACCGGAGAGGGGTAGACGCATGATCGAATTCGCGGAGATCAGGTTGCGAGCGTTTGAAGCGGAGGATATTGATGCCCTCTATCAACTCCGGAACTCGCAGAGCGTCTTGAGAAGCCTCGGCGGATTCAGCAAGGGATATTCGCGAAAGAGCTTGGCTGAGTGGATAGAGACGCACAGGAATCGCGCGGACGAGGCGCTGTGGGCTATCGCATTGAAGGATTCAGACCGCTGCATCGGGCATGTCGGTCTATATGGTCTGGATCATCGTGTTCGCAAAGCCGAGTTTGGGATTGCAATCGAGGAGAGTCAGTGGGGAAAAGGATTCGGCCGTCATGCCACGAGCGCGGCACTGGAATTCGGTTTTAATGAATTGAATCTTAATAAGATTGACCTTAAGGTCCTCGCAACTAACATTCGTGCAGTCACGCTTTATGAGCGCATTGGATTCCGAAGAGATGGCATTTTGCGGGATGAGCAGTTTCGTGATGGCCATTATGTCGATATGTTAATCATGTCGATACTTCGCCGGGAGATGCAGGCAGACGCCAAATGATTGCCGATCGCTGGGAAATCGGTAGCGAGTTCCATTGGATGGGATTGCCGGACGGCCCCTTTGTCACGCCACCGAGCGAAGCCGTATGGTATTCGCTTGCCCGCCACGCAATCACGGAGGTGTTGGCGACTTGCGGAGCAAGCACGCTTTGGGTTCCCGAGTATTTCTGCGAAGACGTGGTGGAGCACATCCAGGCATATTGCGAGATCAAGCGTTATATCGACTACCCTACACAAACTGAGCCCACATGGGAAACACTGTCTCCCGCCGCGGGAGATATTGTTTTGGCGGTGGATTATTTTGGGATGCGCTCTCCGACGGTTTGGTACGCGTGGGCATTGAAACGCAACTGTATTCTTTTGGAAGATTACTCGCACGACCCCGCCTACGGGTTCCGGCATTCGCGGGCGGATTTTGCTGTTTCGAGCTTGCGAAAAACTCTGCCTGTGCCGGACGGAGCATTGCTCTGGTCCCCTGCCGGGCATGCTTTACCACAATCTCCGGTCAGTGCGGCAGCAGGGACAGAAGAGAAGTTCGCGGCCATGGTATGGAAGCACGAGTATCTCTCCGGCCAATCGGATGAAAAGCTAAAAGGCGTCTTCCGCGATTGGCAGGTCCATGGCGAACAAGTATTGTGCGAACAGCCAGTCAGCGCGCCAGCCCTGGAGTCGGTCGCCTTATGCTCCATGGGAATACCGGAAGCATGGCTCGAACGCCGCCACTCGAACGTGGAATACCTGCTGCGCGCACTGCGCAATTATGACTCCGCGAAAGCATTATCGCCTACAATGCCGGATGGGGGCACGCCTTTCGCGGCAGTATTGAAATTTGAAACTCATGAATTGCGCGAACAGACGCGACGACGCCTTTTAGACAATCGGATCTATTGCCCAGTGCATTGGCCAGCAGGAAAGAGGTCATCCGCGGAGGCGAGATATCTTTCTGGCACATTACTTACACTCATTTCCGACCAGCGCTATGGAGTCGAAGACATGAAGCGGATTGTCACCACGCTTCAGGAGTCATGAGGGCGATATGAAGACCACTGTACTTCGAAGTGTTTGATTCCAGAAATCAAGTCGGGACGTATCGGATCGCCGACTTGGTGACCACTTAACTCCACTCAACAAGGTCATATGAACCAGGTATCCACCAAACTTTTTACGACGACTGAGGATTCTGAGTGGCGAGCACTTGTGCCGCCCACGCGCTCCTTCTTTGGATCGGTCGAGTTCGCTCGCATTGCGGAAGATCAAACCGGATATGCTGCACACCTGCTCCTGATTCAAGCGGGAACAGCTCGGGTGGCGGTTCCATTCTTCCTTCGACCCATTGCTGGGTTGAAGTTTGCCGCTGCGGGCGACCGACGCTATGATGCCCTCACGCCTGAATTCACTGGACCAATCATGCTGAACTCCGATCCATCCTTTGGACAAAATGAATTTTATGTCGCCCTCGACGAGGTCTGCCGTGATCGGAGAATCGTAGCTGATTTCATGCACCTCAATCCCTGGTCGGAAGGATACAAACTGCTTGATCCGTCGCACGTTCTCTATAATCGCGACATCGTCTGGGTGGATGTAAGCATTGGGCCTGAGCGTCTTTGGGCCGAGCACTTTACTTATGCGTGCCGGAAGAATATCAAACGCTCTGAGCGTGAGGGCATCCGTGTCTTTGAAGCTGACTGCGTCGATCACATCCGTGAGTTTTATCGCATATATGTCGGAACGATGATCCGCACGAATGCTTTGAGTCAGTATTACTTCTCTCTGGAGTATTTCCTTCGTTTCTTTAGCGAGATGCGCGGCCACGCCCGCTTTACGATGGCGGAGCGGGGCGGGCAGATCATCGGGGCAATTCTCTATACGCATGATGACGACAACATCTACTCTTATCTGGGCGGTGCTGATGCAGAGTTCCAACAGATGCGCCCAACGAACGCGATGATTTACGATACACTTCGCTGGGGTGCTGCGCACGGGAAGAAACGACTCATCCTGGGAGGCGGTTATCAGGCTGACGATGGGATCTTCCGGTTCAAATCGAGCTTTTCAAAGTATGTCGCGCGCTTTTCGACGTACCGCAAGATACATCTTCACGAAGACTACCGCGCCCTCGAAAAGCAGTGGTGCGAACACTACCATCGCGATCAACTCCAAACCGAGTATTTCCCCTCTTATCGTTGGATACCCCCCGACCAGTCTACACAGATATTGAGTTCAGAGGACAAATGAAGACACCCGCGATAAGTAATCTCCTACCTGTTCCCGACATATGCGCCATTCGTGTTGGCGCGTGGCCTTTTTTTGCGGACGATGAAATCGAAGCAGCCGTGCAAGTTTTGCGCTCCGGGAAAGTGAATTACTGGACGGGCGACGAAGGCCGACTCTTTGAAAAGGAATTTGCCGCATCTGCAGGTTGCGATCACGCTGTTGCCATGAGTAATGGCACAGCCGCGCTGGAGTGTGCGCTGAAGGCATTAGGCATTGGGCCAGGCGACGAAGTGATTACCACTAGCCGGACGTTCATTGCTTCCGCCAGTTGTGCCGTTATGCTTGGAGCTCGTCCTGTCATTGCGGATGTCGATCGCGACAGCCAGAATATCACGGCGGAGAGCATTGTCCGTGTGCTGACCCCGCGCACAAAAGCAATCATCGCGGTTCACCTGGCTGGGTGGCCATGTGAGATGGATGAGATTCTTGCCTTAGCCCACGAGCGCGGCATCAAGGTCGTGGAAGATTGTGCCCAGGCACAAGGAGCCACCTACAAAGGGAAGCCCGTCGGATCGCTGGGGGATGTGGCCGCGTTCTCCTTCTGCCAGGACAAGATCATGACGACTGCCGGCGAGGGAGGCATGGTGACGACAAACTCGGCGGAACTGTGGAACTCGATGTGGTCTTTGAAGGATCACGGGAAGAGCTACGACGCCGTTTATCATCGTGAACATGCTCCGGGGTTCCGGTGGCTGCATGAGTCGTTTGGGACAAACTGGAGGATGACAGAGGTGCAGTCCGCAGTTGGTCGACTACAACTGCGGAAACTTCCCCCGTGGCTCTCCGTTCGCCGCAAGTACGCTCAGATCCTGACCAGCCAGTTCGCGACCTTGCCAGGCTTGCGTGTAACGGTACCTCCGAGACACATTGAGCATGCCTATTACAAGTACTATGCCTTTGTGCGTCCAGAGGCGCTTCGTCCGGAGTGGTCGCGCGATCGAATTATCGAAGCGGTTAAGGCCGAAGGCATCCCGTGCTTCAGTGGCAGTTGCAGCGAGATTTATTTGGAGAAAGCATTTCCCGTCGGGTGGAGGCCGGGGAGGCGGTTGCCGGTTGCGCGCGAGCTGGGAGAGACGAGCTTGATGTTTCTTGTGCATCCGACCTTGACCGAAGAGCACGTTCGCGCTACCTGTGCGGCAGTGGAAAAGGTTATGTCTGCTGCCACAGGCACGACAACCGCTGAAGAAGATCTTCAATGAAACGCACAGCCCGCTCTTCGTGAGGCTGCCCGCTGCGCGCGTGTTCCTGAACTTGCGGACAACGGCCATAACTTGGTGGGAATAAAACGCAGGTTTCTGTCATCATGCGACAAATACGAGGATTCGAATGATAAAGGCACAGGGATGAACCAAGGCAGACATGTGGCCATAGCTCCTGTTATTCAATTGGCAACTGTGTTGGCAGGGCTTCTCCTGATGACCGCCATTCCAATTGCGGCTGAGCAGCCTGCCACACCTGAAGGTGCCGGACAGTCGGGGCGCGATACCAGCCGTTCGACGCCCGTTTGCGAGTCTTCCACAATGGGATCGCCGTACATCCCGGTTGACAACTGGGTCTATCCAGCAGTGCTTCGGCTTTACTCGATGGGCTATATCGATCATGTTTATCTGGGTATGCGCCCCTGGACGCGCGCCAGTTTGAGCCACATGCTTGAAGACATCGACGCCCAGATTCACGAGGCGGATATGTATGGAGATCCAACCACCGGCGAGGCGCAGGATATCTACACCGCTTTGATCCATTTTTTGAACTATGACGCCGGAATGCAATGCCTGACGCACCAGGGCAACACCCGCATCGAGTCGACTTACACCGTGGCCCGCGGCATCAGCGGCACACCCCTGCGTGACAGCTTCCATCTCGGCTCGACCATCGTCAATGACTACGGCCGTCGCTACGAAAACGGAATCAACAACTACAGCGGTGCCAGCGGCTATGCAGCCGCCGGGCGCTTTGTGCTCTATGTGCGCGGAGAGTTTGTGGCGGCGCCCTCGGCTACCGGCTACTCCAATGCGCTGGCCGAGCAACTGGCCACGATTGACGGCACGACCAACTACTACACCAACACCACAACCTACCCAACCTTCCCCCTCACCCCCGCAATTTCGTTGAACCAGTTGACCACCATTCCGACGGGACCGATTGCCACCACCACCAATGGGCGCTTCATCGAAGCTTACCTCTCCGCACAATTCTTCAACCATGTAATCTCCTTCGGCAAACAGGACGAATGGCTCGGCCCCGGCCAAGGAGCCTCCATGGCTTACTCCAACAACGCCGAGAACATTTATGCGTTCCGCATCAACCGCGTCGAGCCGCTGAACATTCCACTGCTCTCGCGCGTTACCGGCCCATTCCGGTATGAGTTTCTGGCCGGATCTCTCAAGGGCCATGCTTATCCCAACGACCCATGGGTGCACGTCGAGAAGATTAGCCTCCGGCCCACGGAAAACCTCGAGTTTGGCTTCGAGCGCACCGTGATTTGGGGTGGCAAGGGTCACGGACCCATCAACGTGCACAGCTTCCTGAAAAGTTTTCTCAGCTTCTCCGCTCCCGATGCCGCTGTCAAATTCAGTCCCCAGGACCCTGGCGCACGCTTTGGCGCGTTCGATTTCTCTTACCGGCTGCCTTTCCTTCGCAATTGGCTTACGCTTTACAGCGATTCCGAAGTGCACGATGACATTTCTGCGATCGACGCCCCGCGGCGTGGCGCCTGGCGGCCGGGCCTCTACCTCTCTCATGTGCCGGGGATTCCGAAGCTGGACATACGAGTTGAAGCTGCCACTACCGACCCGCCCAGTACAAGCGGTGCAGGCGTGGACGGCCGTTTTATGTACTGGGAAACTGTCCAGAGACAGGGCTACACCAACCAGGGCCAGCTTTTCGGCGACTGGATCGGACGCGCCGACAAGGGCGGCCAGGGTTGGATTACCTATCACCTGGGCGGCAACGAATGGCTCCAGGTGGGCGTCCGCAATCAGAAGGCGTCCAAGGACTTCATCCCCGGCGGCACCACGTTGAACGATGTCAGTTTTCAAGCGGTCAAGCGGCTGCGCAGAGACTTGGAGATCAACGGCGATTTCGCGATTGAGAAATACAAAGCGCCCATTTATCTGCCCGGCGAGCAGACCGTGACCAATACCACCATTCAGCTAACCTGGTTTCCTGAGAGAAAGGTCAGCTTTTAGCCGAAGGGGGCGAGAGACAGCAGCCTGACAGGCCCGCAAACGATGCGAGCGGCGCCCACGCAGCGGCGTTCTCAGCTTCCCGCTCGCAGCGGTCCTCCACTGAGCGACAGGTCAATCGAAGGCTCTATTTGTTGAATCCATTGCGATGCACAAAATCGTCCCTGTCGCGACGCACCCGCAAGTAATGAACAGGTGTGACGGGATAGCCCAATCGCATCGTGAACGCTATGGAAAGCCTATCCGGGACATTGAGCAGCTTCTCGATTTCCGCCGCCACTTTCTTCCCGGACAACGAGCTTACGATATGGACGCCGATCCCGAGGGAGTTGGCCATCAACCACATATTCTCCATCACGCAACCAAGACTGATAATGCCCAGAAAATCGCCCTCTGAGGCCGGCGCCCGGCGGCTCGGATCGTAAAGTACGAAAAGAACGGCCGAACTCGATAGGATCTGCCTGGCTATAAACGCGCCCCTGTCTTCATTCTCGATCTCTTCGGGGTCGGGATCGGGCGTTTGCCACGACTTCGGAAACATCGTGCCCATGATCCCGGTTTTCCTGCGGCGCAATTCGTCTTCAGTAAAAGACAATTGTGAGTAATTCTCCTTGATGAAAGTCAGATTGGGAGGAATTTTTATCTCACCGATCGCAGCCAGCAGATGTTTGTCGTCGACTACCACGATCTCAAAATTCTGCATATTGTGCGCCGTAGGCGTCCACCGCGCCGCTTCCAGAATCTTCCCCATGTCTTCAGCGGGAATCGCTCGCGCCGGGTCGAACAGCCCCTTTGCCGAATGCCGGTTTTCGATGAGTTGCATAAACTCTTGCATGATTTGTCCTCAAGCGATCTTCAGTACTGCTCTGAAGCGCACTTTGGCTGCCATCATTTTATCGAAGGCAATCGCTGCCTGTTCGAGAGGAAACGTTTCGGCCATCAGGGCATTCTCGACCTCAGCTTGATCGTCTCGCCATCTACGGTGAACCTGCCGTATCCGTGGTGGTGGATGGTCCTGGGGTTTTTTTGCGTTGGGTCGATCCAGGCCTTGAGAACCTGGAGAACAAAGAGATTGAATTTGTGCACGAGACGGGTATCGATCACCTTGCATTCGAGGTTGGCGAAACACCCGGCCAGCAGAGGCGGCGCCACACACCTGGCTGGCGCTTGAGTGAGGCCGAACCGCTCGAACTTGTCGACATCGCGACCCGAGCAATTACCGATTCTCACGACTATGGGCGCCAGTTCCAACCCCGGTACGGCGATCACGCACTCTTTCGTTGTCCGCAGTGCGACAAAACTGTGATCGGCGTTGCTGACGACACAGGCTACGAGCGGCGGTTCAAACTCGACCATCATATGCCAGGACATCGTCATGACGTTGGCTCGGCCTTTGTGGGCAGTCGTCAACAGAACCACCGGGCCGGGTTCGAGCAACTGGTAGACCTTCGAGAGAGGCAGATCCTTCATCGCGTTTGGACTCCTGGACACGGCCTGCAAAGGCTTCGAGCTAACTGAAGCCGAGCACCGGATGAGGCACATACGGCTCCTCAAGAGAGGTTATCTCCTCGTGCGTCAAATGCAATGAGAGCGCCGACCCAGCGTCTTCAAGATGACCCGGCCTGGTTGCGCCAACAATGGGCGCGGTGAGGTCCGGCTTGCCGAGCAGCCAGGCGAGCGCAACCTGCGCAAGCGGGACCCCACGCTTGCCGGCGACCTCGACCAGGCGGTCCACAACTTTGCGGTCGGCATCTTCAGTTTGCGAGTACATCTTGTTCCCGAACTGGTCGGTCTCATAGCGTTTGGTGCTTTCACTTTGCCAGGGGCGCGCCAGGCGGCCACGCGCCAGGGGACTCCAGGGAATGACGCCGATGCCTTCGGACCGGCAAAGGCCGATCATCTCCCGCTCCTCTTCCCGATAGAGCAGGTTCCAATGATTCTGCATGGAGACGAAACGGGTCCAGCCATGAAGGTCGGCGAGATAGAGCGCTTTGGTGAATTGCCAGGCATACATGGACGAGGCGCCGATATAGCGTGCCTTGCCGGACTTCACCACATCGTGCAACGCCTCCAGAGTTTCCTCGATCGGTGTTTCGTAGTCCCAGCGGTGAATCTGGTAGAGATCCACATAGTCGGTCTGAAGGCGGCGGAGACTCTGATCGATTTCGAATAAGATGGCCCTTCGCGAAAGGCCATGGCCGTTGGGTTCGTCGCGCATGACGCCGTGAATCTTGGTGGCGATGACAACGGCTTCACGGCGGGTATTGGCCTTCAAGAACCGGCCCAACACCTCTTCGCTGGAGCCGCTTGAATAAACATTGGCAGTGTCGAAGAAATTGATCCCGAGATCGAGCGCCTGGCGAAGAAAGGGCCGGCTCTGTTCTTCGTTCAGAGCCCAGGCCTGTCTGCCGGGTTTCAATTCGCCGGTGGCGGGCTCTCCGTAGGTCATGCAGCCGAGACAGATGCGAGAGACTTTGAGTCCGGTCTTGCCAAGATTGACGTAGTCCATTGCTACTCCTTCAGACTGTTGGGGTCGGCCAGGTCATGGCGACCCGTGGAGTTCGGTGCTTCCTCTGTGTATGAGTCTACTGCCGCCAGGAACGATGCAACGCCATTCAATCCTCAGCGCCGGCCTCCGGCTTTCACCTCTCGTTGCCGGCGCTCGTGCCGGCGATGGCGTGGCGAACGTTCAAGCAGTGGGGCGCAGACCGAGCAGTTGCCCGGCATTGCGATGAGTGAGCTTTGCGACGTCATTTTCGTCGAGGATCTCAGGCACGCTATCGAGAAAATCCCGGCCGCGCGTGTTGGGGCTGTAGGGGTAATCGACGGAGAAGAGGAGGCGATCGATTCCGACCACTTCAAGGGCGCAGCGCAATGGCGGCAGGGTGAAATAGCCGCTGGTGGTGCAGTGAAGATTGGATTGGAAGTAATCGGCGACAGGCTGGCGAAGGTGCGGCGCGGCGTGAGACAGGACGCCGCTGGAGCGGGCGAGCGCGCAGGGCAAGCCTTCCCCCATGTGGCCGATAATGAGTTGCAGAGCGGGCAGGCGATCGAAGAGGCCGGAGACGATGAGGCGGAGGGTATGAAGGCCGGTCTCAGCGTGCCAGCCCCAGCCCGCGATGGAGAGAAGAAAGCCGAGTTCCCCGGGAAGGCCGGAATAATAGGCCACGCGGACCGGCCCGGGCGGCGGCGCGGGATGGAGATAGATCGGAACTCCAAGATGAGCGGCGGCCTCAAAGACCGGGAGGAAGCGCGGATCGTCAAGAAAAAGACCATCGGTGGTGCCATCGAGGAGAGCGCCGTGAAATCCAAGGCGTGTGACACAGCGCTCCAGCTCAGCCGCCGCCGTGGCGGGCGCCTTCAGGGCCAGCGTGGCAAATCCGCCAAAACGGGTGGGATGGGCACGCACCGCCTCGGCGAGTTCATCGTTGACATCGTGGGCCAGCGAACTCGCCGTATCCGCATCGAGCGCATCGAAGCCCATCGCGGCGAGCGAGAGCACCTGGAGATCGATGCCGGACTTATCCATGTCGGCAATCCGTCCAGCGCCGAGGTCGAGGAGCTTGGGGTGCAGTTCAGCAAGCTGCGGGCGAGTTCTCTCGCCATTGGTTCGGGTGGCGTGCAGGAAGGACTCGGTAACGAAGTGTTCTTCAAGCGTGATGGTGCGCATAGTAGATACGACGATGCCAGAGCGCCGAGAGTTTCCTGAATATGGAATGAGGTTAATTGAGCTGGATACCGATTTGATCCAATCCGCTTCGCCGCATGAAGAATGGTCGGGCGCAGGCAAAGTGCGTTGAATGGGTCGAAGCGAGGTAAGGGCCGGCTGGCGCTAATGTGCTGACCTTGAACGATCGGATTTCGTTGAAGTCCGTGCGCATTGCGGATTGGTATCGAGAAACGCTTCAGGGTTCAGGATTAGTGGTGGCCGGAGCCGCCGCTACTTCCTCCACCCCCGGCGCCGCCGCCTGCGGCGACCCCACCGCCGCCATTTGAGCCACCGCCCCCACCGCTAGACCCTCCGCCCCCGCCATGGGAACCGCCAGCTTCCCCGCCGCCGCTGGAGCCTCCGCTGCCACGGGAGCCAGCGCCAGCGCCTGCGCTGGGCCCGCTTCCGCGTGAGCCGCCATTGTTTTCAGCAAAGCCACCTTCGCTCCGCCCACTCTCGCCGCCAGAAGGCCGGGTGCTGTAGCTTCCGTGAGAGTCAACACCCTGGACTCGTGCCTGAAGTCCTCCCGTCGCTCCTTCGAAGGGCGCTAGCACCGTGATGGTTTTGTTCCCCAGTGTCACTTGCCGGGCAATCAGGAAGCTTTGCGATCTGTGATCGAAGGTCAACGCCGGACCTTTGTCTTTACTCGCTACAAGCGGCTCACCCACGTTGTGCACTTCCACACGCGGCTCCTCTGCGTGCGCGAGTGGTGCAAAGAATGGCTTGTTGAACTCCTTCGGCGGAGAATTCAGCACTTGGATCTGCCGCCCGGGTTCGAGCGTCACCCGCTCCATTGAACGTCCTTTGCCGCCAACCTGGAATGCCTCGTGCTTGAGATTTACCGGCCGCGTTCCCGCGACATCCCGCGGATGGAGCGGAACGAACGCTACCTTACGCCCCGGACCGGGCTTGAACCAGCGAACCGGCGGATGATGATGCCGCCTGCGATTCACGACCCACACGTAACGATGCCGCCCGTTCGGGGCCGTCCGGTAGATCCAGAACCCGGCGTGGCAGACTGCCCAATCCCAAGACTCAATGCCCCAAAACACGCCTGGTATGGCTTCCGTTCGGGTCCATACGACGCGCTCCTTGCCCGTTACTCGATCGCGCTCAACAAGCGTGCGAATTTCATCGGGAAGGCACGGAAGGAACGTGTCCTGTTCGAATCGGTCAACGGGGTGCGCAACGGCTGATTGTGCTGCCGGCGCAGCGCCCACTGCTTGCCGGGCAGGCATCGCAGCCGGCCGCGTTGCCGGGACCGCTGTACCGGCTTCCACCGGCGCGCTGTCATCAACCGGCTCCCAGCAGGTTCCATAGGGCGCGCACGGAAAGAACGTCCCGTGTCCGTCCATGTCCGTAAGGCCGGGAATCGGCTCTTTTAGCCCGGAAGCCTGCAACATCGCCGACTGCGCCTGCAGTCGAGTCGCGACTCGCTTCGATACCCATGTATCCCATGCCGCCAGCGCGTCTGGGGCTTTGGAGTCGGCCAGCGCGACAGGGCTATCAACGCGGGTGGTCACGGTCTCGCCAATTGAATATTGGACCGGCCGCGTCGAACCCAGCAAATAAACCGTCGTGTCTCGCAGGAACTTGAGAGTCTTTCCATCGACAAAGCCCGTAATCCTTACGAAAGTCTCATTGGGGTAGGCTGCGCTGACCGAGCCGGTGGGCGTCTTGACTTCGAACTCCTCCGTGGGAAACTCGGGCTGGACACACATCGTGGCTGTGCCGCTCAGCAGCGCAATGACGGTGAACGGTACGCCGCCCGTGGTGTGAATGTCGTTGAAGGTGAGCGCGGAATTCTCTGCGAGATACACTGTCGACGCATCTTCAAACTCAATTTCTGCGCGTCCCGTGCCAGTTACAAGGTTGAATCCGGTTGCCAGCGGCAGCCCGGCGACGGCCTGCTCCCATGTTGAACCGCCGGCCTTCTCGTCTTGCTTGCCGCGCGCCACGCGCACATCCCCCTCCATGTAGCGAATCCGCACAATTTGCGGATAGGTTGCGTTGGAGGGCGGCGTCACCTGCGCTGTGATTTCCGGAGTCTTGCCTGCCTCGACTGCTCGAGCAGGATGAGAGAGGATCAGGTTGAGAGAACCAGACAAAATAACAACTGCCAGACGCCAACAGCGAATCTTGCACATGGTCTTGCCTCCGCTGGGCCCGTATTCCGGCTCACTAGCAGGGATGCACCTGATACTGATCCGGTTGCCAGCGATTTCCACACCCACAGTGTTCGGCTGGGCTGCACCTTCATTCGACTTGATCATCCGTCAGAGCCGATCAGATCCGGCCGAAGTGAAACGCTCAAAAGAGCGAGAGCAGCTAAAGCTGCGTTGCTCCGCGGCGATCGAGGCAGAGTCATCGGACTGGCATGACCTTGCTTTGCCCGGGACAGGGAACGAATGTTCCGAAAAAGGTATCGAGGTCAACGAGTACTTTATAAATACCTGGTCCGGAACATTTGAGTCCTCGAACCTCCGGCGCAAATCGAGAGCGATGGTCTGAAGAGTTTACTCCGGACAACGAATTGTTCAGATTCTGCTTCGTCGAGAAGAATGAACTTGACGGCATGGACGAATGGAGAGACTATTAACTGTTCATTAGTCTGACGCCGCTTCGAGAAGAGTCCTGAGAAAGCCCGGGCGTGTGATCGGATGCTGCTGAAGAAGTTGGACCAAGTGCTGAACAGGCAACTGGCTCCGGCGTTCAGTTGGCTGCGATTTGAACCTTCTACGATCTCTGAAGCTCTCATCTTTCAGGCTTAGATCCCTTCCTTTCTGATACTCGTCCGGATGTCCCGGCGCTCGATTCCACGAGCAGCGGTGGCATTTGCCGGTAGCTTGCCAGCCAGGACTGGGCGGCGAAGCGCGCATCTCGATTTGTTTCCCATTGTCTCGCCGTCCCGGAATGCAACCGCGATGGCCGGCGAGGCAAATCTGCTTCGAAACAGAGACACGTGCTCCTCCAGGACGACGCCGGCGCACGGCTCATTTCATTGCCGGACTCCATCCTTGCTTCTTCAACAGACATAAATCGACAGTTGTGCGAGCGTGAGCGCTTGCATTGGAGAGGCTCTCGAGTCTTTCCGCGCACGAGCGGCATGGTTGCAGCAAGAATGCAGGCAAAGGCATGGAATCGACCCAGGTTGTCATCATCGGCGGAGGTTCGACGGGCGCAGGGATTCTTTGGGATTTGAGCCTGCGTGGCATCTCCGGCGTGCTGCTGGAACAGGGAGACATCGCCAATGGAGCCACCGGACGCTGTCACGGCCTGCTGCATTCCGGTGGCCGCTACGCCGTCAAGGATCCTGAAGCCGCCCGCGACTGTGTCGCGGAGAACCGCATCATCAAGGCGGTTGCACCGCATTGCGTCGAAGATACCGGCGGGCTGTTCGTTCAGTGTTGCAAAGATGACCCAGCGTTTTTTGAGCGGTGGTGGCGCGGCGCTCAGAAGATGGAGATTCCCAGCCGCCGCATCAGCGCGGAGGAAGCACGCGCACTTGAGCCGAGCCTTGCAACGAACATCCTTGGCGCGTTTACCTGCCAGGATGCGCATGTGGATGTGTTCCGCCTGGTGCAGGCAAACCTGGAGGCTGCTGTCGAACGCGGCGCACGATTTCACACCTACAGCGAGGCACTTTCCATTCGCACCGCAAAAGGGCACGTGCGCGGAGTTCGCTATCGCGAAACGCGCACAGGAGAGGAACACGATATCTCTTGCGACGTGGTGATCAACGCGGCTGGAGCCTGGGCAAAGAGCGTTGCTTTACTGGCTGGCGTGGACCTGCCCATCAGCTGCGACAAAGGCGCGCTGGTGGTGCTCAATCACCGGTTGAGCAAGCGAGTCATCAACCGTTGCCGCCCGCCGAGCGATTCCGACATCATTGTTCCAGCAGGCCCTGTAAGCCTGCTGGGAACAAGTTCGATGCTGGTTCCAAGCCCGGAGGGATTGATCGCCACTCCCGAGGAGATCGATCAATTGCTGCGGCAAGGCGACGAAATGATCCCCGACTTCATGGACGCGCGCATCCTGCGCATCTTCTGCGGAGCCCGGCCGTTGTATGCGGCTGAGAACGCGCAGGCGGCGGGAGGCCGTGAGATCAGCCGCAGCTTTACGCTGCTGGATCACGAGGCCCGGGAGGGCATTGGGGGATTTGTTTCGATTGTGGGCGGAAAGCTCACTACTTACCGGCTGATGGCCGCTGCGGTGTGCGACAGCGTAGCGAAGAAGCTGGGCGTGAGCGCGGAATGCACAACCGACAAGGTTCCGCTGCGGGCGGCCATCGATGCGAAGACGCATCGGCGCGTGCTGCGCGTATTGCCCCAGCCGATCGCTGGTACAAAAGATCGGGCAGGCCAGTCCGGTTGTCGTCCCCCACATCTACAACGGCCGCAGCAAGAGTTTTTTCTATGGCGCATTCGAAGGCTGGCGGCATCCCGCTCAAACAACTTTGCTGGAAACGGTGCCCAGTACGTTGATGAAGACAGGGGATTTCTCGAAGTACACCGCGACCGGCTTTACAGGGCTGAACGACCCGTTTACCGGCGGAAGCTACGGCACTTCGATTCCCAAAACGGCTCTGGAAAAACTCGCCATCCGGGTTCAGCTTGAGCGCTTGCTCTCCAATCCCTACTTCAGTCATAGCCGCCGCTTTCCATCTTTCCTGCGCTACATCGTCAACGCGACCCTGAACGGTCATGCCGATGCGCTCAAGGAGCGCACGCTTGGCATTGAGATTTTCGGCAAGAGCGCCGTTTATGACACAGCGCTCGATCCTATCGTGCGGGTTACTGCCGGCGAAATCAGGAAGCGAATCGCCCAGTATTACCAGGTTCATCCGCCCCTGGCTAGGTACTTGCCGAATGCCGACATTTACCGTGGTTCAAAATACCCGGGGCCGATCAAGCAGCAGTACGGCCGGAAACTTTCCCGGATCGACCTGATGATTCTCGCCGAATTTCCTTATCGAGGAAACCTTTCCTCTCTGGTTGGAAGTGGTGGAAACGGTTTATGCGGTTCGGTCTGGTACCAATAGGCAACCGACGCGATATCGTCCGTGAGTGGCTGGAACTTCCCATTTGGCCACCATCCAAGCGCCTGGATCGTGACTTTCAGATCGCTCTCAAATCGAATTGGATCCACTACGTGCCACCGATAGAGGGAATGTTTTGGCACCTCTCCCGGCTCCTTGCTTTCGAACGGATAACCTGAGAACGGCGAAGAAAACGTTGACCCAAATCCCCATGCGCCTCCAAAGTAGTCCTCAGTGCCTGTTCCATTGATCGTCGGGTACTGTTTGTCCCCATCAATAAAGAACTTCACTTCGCCTTCACCCCACCAGCCATCAGAGAGTTGCGTCCAGGCAATGAATGTACCTACGTACTGCCCGCGGCCTTCAACATTGTCGAGAATCACATGTTCAGGATGTTCCCGCGACGTCATGCTGCGTCTCCACTGCGCGTGGAAATAGGCCGCGTCGGTGGGAACTGCCTCCAATGAGTAGCTAATCTGATAGAAAAAGCCTCCGATTGTTTCTGTACTCTGATTTTCTATGGTGATTCTCGCGCTTTTGCGAAATGGCATGGGCCAGTATGCGTTGAATCCTCCCGACGGGTTCACGGCAACCATTAGAGAGTTCACGTTGTATCGAACTCCGTGCCCTTCGGCAAAGAAGTCGCCCAGGGGAACCTCCACCGAAGGGGTCGGCTCGTCATCCCAATAGAAGCGCAATACGCAATCGCGGTAGGCCTTGGGATCCACCGTGATCCAGATATGCTTGATGATGCCTGACCCTTTGATTGAGGCGAGAGTTACGGTCTGCTGCTTCGGCAAATCGATGTATGGGTGAACCTTCCATCCAGGGCCCAGCTCCGAGGCTGCATTGGTCGCGTCGGGCAGAGCCTTGGCGCCATTACCGGCTTCTCCGGTTGGATTTTCCGCGGAGATTGACCTCGATTGAGCATGGCGGAGCAAGGGGAGGCTCGAGATGCCAAAGAAATCCTCATCCGATCCACCTGCGGCTCCACTCTGCTGACATGGAACGCTGCCTGAACAAGCAAGAATGCCCAGGAACAATAGAAGTGTTGCGGTTCCTCTTACTCCCGATAACATAGTTACGTCCTCCTGAAGCTCGTTTGCACGAAGCACTGAAAGAGACTCCTCATCGTCAGGAGTCGTGCCAATCTATTGTCTCTCTATCACCAGAGGGTTACTCAGGCGCGCTCGACCGGTTTACACCATGCCCCGAGGCAAACGAGTAGCAGCGTGCGACTTCAAATGTAGCCGATCTTTGTGAGACTTGCATCGAAATCCGCGCTGATTGCGCCCATTGATGGCTTGAGACTACCTTCCGGCTGTCCCGGTTTCATGCTGAGGCCTCCGTTTGCGGTCCCCGAATCTCTCGTCAGAGGATCGAGCGGAATCCGAGGAGGAAGGCGGCAGATTGCGCTCAGCCCAATGAGCGGGCGTGTTGCTCATCGTCAAGAGCAGGCGGCCGCCGGCGGCGATTTCTCGATGACGCAGCCAGGCTCGGTCAATGGGCTTGCCGTTCAAAGTCGCTGCGATCACATAGATGTTTTCGAGAGACAGGTTACGCGCCTCGATAACGAAGTCTTTTCCTCCGGCCAGGTGAAGCATAGTCTGCGGGTACGCCGGACTGCCGATCAGATATACGTCCTGGCCTGCATTAGGAAAAATGCCAATTTGCCCGAATATATACCACGAGGACATGGCGCCTGAATCGTCGTTGCCGGGCAGACCGTCGGGACCTGCATGATAGTTCCTGGCAATGATCGAGCGCACGTGCTCGGCAGTCGTGTCGGGACGGCCCGCCCAGTTGTAAAGGTAGGGCGTCAAAAAACCCGGCTCGTTGCCGACATCGTAGCGGCCGGGAACATCAAAGAAAGCATCGAGCCGGGAGACGAAGATTGCCGGGCCACCAGACTTGGCGATCAGGGAAGCTACGTCCTGGGGCACATAGGTTGAATAGGTCCAGGAGTTGCCTTCATAGAAGGTATTGCCGCCCCAGGTGCAAGCTTCCATGGTGGTGAAGGGAATAAGCCAACTGCCATCGCGATGGCGTGGGCGAATGAAGCCCTGGAAGCCGTCGGCAGTGAGGTCTGCGTCCCACAGGTTTTTCCAGTTTTCAGAGCGAGCGAGGTACTTCCTATAGGCGGCGGGCTTCCCCAGGCCCTTGGCGAGCAGGGCGATCTCGAAGTCGTCTGCCGCGTACTCCATGTGGACCGATCCGGAGCGGTCGGAGCCCTCAATGGAGACGTAGCCCAACGTACGCCAATCGTCGAGGCCGCCTCGCCCCTCCTTGAAATGATCGAGGGGAGGAACTTCGGCGTCGTGAACTTCGGCCGCGAAGGCAGTGGACCAGTCGATGCCCTTGAGTCCCTTCAGATAGGCGTCGGTAATAAAAAACTCGGCGTTGCTGCCGCCCTGAGTGCGCCCGGTGTAGTTCCCGCTGCGTGCGTCGGGCAGCCACCCCTCATGACGGTAAATATCAAGCAGCGAGCGAACGATAGCGGCCTGGCGCTGCGGAGCGATTAGAGTGAGCAGAGGCCCTGACGTCCGGAAAATATCCCAGAGGGCGAAATAGTCGTCATAGTAGGGTTCAGCGGACTTCCAGAGAGGATTTTCGCCGCTCCGGTCGACGGGCATGAGCATGGTGTGGTAAAGCGCGGTGTAAAAGACCTGCGCCTGTGCGGGCGTTTCGCCCTTGAGCTCAACATTGGCGAGAGCGCGATCCCACTCAGCCAGTGCCGCGGCGTTGACCGAAGCGAAATCGAAACTCGGAATCTCGGTAGCGAGATTTCGGCGAGCTTGCTGAACGCTGACAAATGATATACCGATCTTCATGAGGACAGGTCTGCTCGTTGCTGCAGCAAAAGTCAACCAGGCGCCCGTCTTCTGCTTTGCTTCGCCCCGCGCAGACATTCTGCCAGGCTGGAGAAGGCCATCGAGCGATGTTCCCCAGGATGCGGCAGGAGTATCTGTCCTGGCATAGAAGTAGACGGTGTAGGAATTGGGCTGCTTGTTCCATCCCCCGGTAACGCTGCTCGATCCCTCAACTTCGGATGGAGATAGGATCTGAATCTCCGAACTTACCAGGGATTGCGATTCTCCGAACTGTTTAAACGATTGCAAGCAGTGACTCACATCGAACAGCAAATTGGCTTTGGCGCCCTGAGGGTAGCGAAAGCGGTAGATTGCTGAACGGCGAGCAGCGGTGATTTCAACGGTGATGCCGAAGCGGGCAAGCCTGACCGAATAGAATCCAGTCGAGGCCTGTTCGTTCGCCCGGGGGGACTCGGAGTCTGCCGGGGATGGATTACCCGTGGTGGGCTGGATAAGTATGTTGCCGTACTTGGCGCCCCCGCCAGTACCGCTGACATGAGTCTGGCTGAAGCCGCGAATATTGCCATCGGCATTCCAGCCGGCATTCGGGTCGTCTACCCCGGCCGCCATGTCGGGGCCGGGCTTGATCATTCCAAACGGCAGGGTCGGGCCAGGAAAGACATTCCCTCCGCCCGAAGCGCCGAGAAATGGATCGACAGAGCGGGCCAAATGGCCCTGGGCCACGAGTGCAAGAGCTGGAGTTAATAAGAACGCCAAAAAGATGTGAGAGGTAGGGTTCATATGCGTCCGGAACATACTTGAGCTTTGCGTCCAGCCTGTTGTAAGTACCCCAACGTCAAGACTTGTATCGAGCGCGCGGGATATATATTCTGTTGCGTGGCCATTCATTCGATAGCGAAATGAACAACATGACTTTGGGCAGCCGGCAGCCGGACGATGAGCCGGTCGTGTCCGATTCTTTGCCATCCCGGCGGATACGATTCCAGATCTGTCGATGAAAGTTGCGGCAAGACTTGACCGTCGACCGTGACGCTCTTCACCTCTCCTCTCAGGCCAAAGAGAAGCAGGAATTGCAACTCGTGCCAATTCGCGACATCGATGTCAAAACCCATTCCGCTTTTCACGGATGTGAGTTGAATGCGCGTCGTGCCGCTGGGGAGTGTCCAATCGTGAAGAGTGCGCTCTGAACCAGGCGGAGTGACAATCAGGGCCGCCACATGACCTAAGGACATGGACTCTCCAAGCTCAAAGTCTGGCGCTACTTCAATTGGGATCATCGCGCCGGCGCGCAGGAACACTGGGATGTCGTCAACCGGTACGGAAATATCGGTTGTTCCGGTCTTTACCGGTGCTCCTGTCAAGAAATTTGTCCAATCGCCTGGAGGCAGCGACATCGTTCTGTGTTCGCCGGGTGTGTGCACCGGAGCTACCAGCAAGTCATCGCCGAACATGTATTCATCTGCAGCGATAGAGACCAGCGGCCGCATCAGCGGGTTTCCAGTGGCGTGCGCATCCTGAGCGGAGCCGTAAATATACGGCAAAAGATTTTCCCTGAGCCAGGCGTACTTCTTATACACGCCCACAGCCGCATCGCTCGAATACCACGGCTCCCTGGGTTCGGTTCCGTGAAAACGCATCAGCGGAGAAAAGGCTCCAAACTCTATCCAGCGCAAATAGACTTCCTCGTCGGCTTTTCCAAAATAGCCACCTACATCCGAGCCCCAATTTGAAAATCCGGATGTACTCAGGCTCAAGCCGCCCGTGAGCGACTCGTTGAGTCCGCGAAAATCGCTGGCGTGATCCCCGGCCATCTGGCCCGCATCTGCCTGTGTTCCGGGTGCAGCGCCGCGCGCGAACAGGATGAAGTCATCTCCTCGGCGTTCCTCAAAGACCTGATGAATGGAACGATCGTAAAGATGGACGTACCAATTGTGCATCTGTTCCCCGTTGGAGCCGTCGTAAAACAGGGCGTCGCGCGGGACCAAGTCAGCGAAATCAACCATGGTCCCCGCGACTCCGAGATCGAGCCGTGCTTTCCAATACGCGCGCAACAGATCGATCGCATTGGGATTTGTGAAGTCGATATATGGAAATTGATTGAACAGGATGTCATCCGGAGGAAATCCATATATCTTTCCGTTGGCCAATCTCATCAGAGGGAGCTTGTCCGATGACACATTCGGAAGAGCTTTTCGAATTTGGTCCGCACTCCAATCTGTCGCCTGGCTGCGGCCCCATGTAAGGATGTGGATGTTGCGCGGTAAGAGTTTGCGATATAGGAAAGGATCGCTGCTTCCAACTCCTTCGGCATAGATACTGGAGTGCGGAATATCCAACTGCTGAAAGCGATCGACTACATCCAGCATGGTTTGGGTGGGAGACTCCCAGCGCTCCTCAGCCCAGCGGCCACCGCCCCCACCCATCCAAGGCTCAAATGCCCAGGCGGGAGGTAACAGCGGCTTTCCGGTCAGAGAGGTGTATTCCCGCAAGACATTCTGGTATTCGCCCGGCCAGATGTAGAGGTCAAGAATCGGGCCGTGAGCAGTGACACGATAGCGGTCGTCCTCTTTACAACCAAAGTCGGCCCGGATCTGGTAACTTGTGTTCCAGAATACCGAGTACTCCGATGTGCTGTGCCACAACGGAATAGGCTTATATGCCTGGTTGCTCAAACCGCCCCAAGCGGTGGAGTCCCACGCGTCAAGTTGCCACAGCGTTAATGTTTTGCCGCGCTGATCCAGAGCATCGAAGCGCTCCCCAAGCCCAAATATCTTTTCCCCCGATTTGAGGTCGCCCCGAATGTCGATCCCTGCTATGCTGCCGGCGGCGTCGCGGCGAATCCGCAAGTCTCCATTTCGCAAACTCCAAAAGCGCCGTGCCGAACTGCCATCCAGAAAATCGATCCGCCACGCCGGCTTGATTCCTATTTCCACCGTCAGATTGCCTGCCGTCGCCTGAAACTTGTCCGGCTCACTTTTGAGTTGTATCGGCATTAAGGACTCGGGCGTAAAGAACCCCTTCGCTGGGCCGTGAAGCCTGATGCCGCCCACGGTGGGAAAGGAAACATAGAGTTTGAAATCGGTATCCGCGGCGCGTGCAGTCAAGACGAGCTCATCGTCCACGATTGAGGCAGACTCGATTGTATTCACGGGAATCCACGAGTCTTCCCGAACGTCTCCGGGTGTGCCGTCGGCAAACCAGGCGGTGGAAACTCTACTGAAATGCCGGAGAAGTGAATCGAGAATGCCAATTGCTGCCGAGACATTGCCTGCCGCAAGCGCATCGTTAAACTGATGCCGTGCCGTCCAGGGATAAAGTTCGCCGGGCTGCAGCAACCATGTGCCACTGTCCCAATGAAAACTCAATCCTTCCTGATCCAGCAGGTCGTACCAGATTTCTGCAAGCCGGACCCGGTTTGCCAGATTGGCCTCCGTGGTCGGATCTGACTTGAGTTCCTCCTGCAGACGCGCAAGCTGCTTGCATTCCTCAACTGTTGCATGATGCGTTAAAGCTCTGCGTTCCCAGCGTCTGGCGCCGGAGGGCAACGTGATCAGGCCGGCATCTGCAGTTTGAACTCTCCTGTTTCCTCCCAGAGTCACCTCGATGAACTCATCGGCCGCGGCCGGCGCTCGAGCTGTATCTACCGGGCCATCGTGAAAATCGACGGCTGACGGGCTGAGCACTTCGCCTGTAATCTGCCGCACTCGGGCGAGCTGCAGAAAAAACGGTCTCGTTGGTACTCCGCCTAGGTTCGACCATGGAATAACAATGTCCGCGGTCCAACTTGCCGCGTCCTTTTCAGTCCTCGCACCGGTCCATTCGGCATCGTTGCCTGCACGTCTTATTGATGCAGTTCCATCTTCGCCGGCAATAAATTCCAGCAGATCTTCCTGCTTGCCGCCTGGCGGCAACAAGCCCACCTCGATGCGGTCTGTGCGAAGCAATCTGACGCCATCCCGATACACCGCATTCGGATCCGCACAGCGAAAGCGCACGAATAGCGCGGCCCCATCCCACATAAGAGAGACGGATGTTGGAGTAACAGGCGCATGCGCGCCATTGGCCAGGAAAAAGCGGTCGAGAGTGACGGCCCCGCTCCAATCAGGTTCAGTTTTCGGGGCCTTTTCTGACGCCGGACCCAGGTCCATGGCGACCACGGCTCCCTGGGCGGCTGCCGATTGAACGATAGTTAGAAGAGCAAGAACGAATAAGATGGTTCTCGTTCGCATGTGACCTGTCCCGACTCGCTCAGCCATTGATGCTGGCGTCTCCTGGTTTTGTTTTGGCGGTGGGGATCCGAAGGGCAAAGACGCTCCCCGCATCGCCGGATGCCCCACTCAAATACGGTGAATTGAAAAATCGCCTGCGGTTTGCCTGCCTGCGAGAGATTATTGCATTCGATCTCTTTTGCATACTGTCCTGCTGCTACTTCCGTACCGTCCGCGCCGGCGCCTGTCCCTGTTGAATAGCGCCGCCGCGCCCGGGTGTAGAAACGAGAATACCTCTCAACGTGGCCGTGAGCGCAAATGCGGCGCGGGCCGATGCCGCACATATTGGAAAAGCGCGGCGATCGGCCCCCGCCGGTGCATACAAAAGCAGGCTCGAATTCCCAAACCATTCGAGTTAAAACTGGAACTTGCCCATAACCTGGAAGACACGGGCCTGGTTGGCGGCTTGTGAAACACCAAGAGCGTTGCCGCCGAGATTGTTCAAGTCGGTTGACGCGGGTAGCTGAAGGTTCGCACGGTTGAGTATGTTGCTACCCTCGATGCCCATGGTCAAAGTGCTTCCGTCATTCTTGCCAAACCACGGCAGAAGCACCTTCTTGTGCAGCGCGCTATCGACTCCCAGGTATCCAGGCCCGTAGAAGCTGTTGTATCCCTGGTTGCCGTAGACGGGATTGACTCCGTATCCAACGGGGTTGGTAAATGGCGCCCCTTGAAGCGCTGCATTGGTCCAGGTTGGAGTGCTGGTGCTCGTGTATCCATATGCGCTAAAGATGCCAGCCTTGAAGTCGTCGCGAGTGTATCCCTTCTTCTTGATACCGGCGGGCACGTTGACCAGATTGTTCTGGAATCCGTTGGCCAGATAATCTCCGTGACCCGTGGGGTTGGTAGTATCACCGCTAGTATTGAACGGAGCGGTTGTTACGATCGAGAAAGGAGTCCCCGCCTGCGCCGTTGCAACGGCGCTGATTTCCCAACCACCCAGAACGGCCCGTTCCGCGAAATTATGCAGGCCCCTTCCGGGAATTTCGTAGGCCACGGTTCCGTTGAAGCTCTTTGGAACTGAACCGGAGGCCGGACCATAGTAGTGTTCCGGGTCGTAGATGTTGGGAATATTGCCGCCGTAGCTGAGGGTTTTCGCCCAGGTGTACGATGCCTGCCAGCTCAAGCGGTGATAGTTTTGACGAATTGTCAGAAGGAGGGCATGGTAATTGCCGCTCAGGATGTTCGTGTTGTAAATGATGCCACCCCATTCGGGAGAAAGCCGATCCTCGGTGCCATGATTCGCAATCATGTCGCCGGGGAAGGTATTGTAGTCTCCGCTCGCGTACTGGCCCCACGAGTACGATCCGGAGTAGCCCACGCCGGCAATCAGGTTGTGAGTGAACTCTTGCTCCACCTGAAGGCTGTAGAGAGAGGTCTTTTGCGGTTTCAGGTGGGGATCCACGGCAGTAAGAGTACTGGGCAAGATGCCGCCGGTTAATTGGATGATTTCACCGTGGCTGTCAACGCCCGCGGGAATGACGGCTGGATGTGTGTAGGTCCTGCCGTACGGAGAAGGGGAATTCGCGTTCGTTCCATAGAGGTTCCGCGCATCCACATCGGCGAGGGTCGGATTGGTGAGCCAATATTGGAATGTCAGGTTAAGGAAACTGGGAGAGTTGAGCGCCAACCCGTTCACCACATTGCCGACATCCGTAGCGTCTTCATACAATCCAACGCCGCCATGAACTGTGAGCTTGCGATTCGGGGATGGCGTCCATGCGAAGCCAACGCGGGGCAGGAAGTTGATGTCCTGGGAGGAACTGAATGCGTTGCCAACCACGCCCGTAGAAAGCTTGTCGTTGACGATGTTCTGATACAGCGTAGCCCCCGCCGGCGAGATCATGTTGAGGAAAGGCAGCGCGCCGTTCCCATAGGGTGACGGGTTGCCGTAGTTGTCCCAGCGCATGCCGACGGTGACCAGCAGATTGGGCTTAACCTTCCAGTCATCCTGGGCATAGAGTCCAAATTGTGCTACCTGGGATCCCAGAATATTGGCCTGGTACGCGCCCGTTTTTCCGGACAAGGTAATGAGGGTGTACTGCGACGGCGCGTCGTCCAGAAAGTCGGGCAATCCGCCATAGTAGGCAGCACCCTCCGGCTTGGAATCCGCGCCGGCACTGTTGTTGAAGTTATCCAAGTGCGCAACCGAGAAGCCCGCCTTGACGTTGTGCCTGCCGTGGGTCCAGGTCACGTCGTCGTGAACCTGATAGTTGTGGTTCTTTTGAAAATTAGGGCCCTGATTACCGAAGTAATCGTCGGCGGCGAACGTATCATCCCCGGCGCCGAATATCCAAGTGAGGAAGGGGATCGTGTTGGCCGGCCCACCGTTGAAGGAATTGTAAAAACGCACGGCGCTGAATGCCGCCTGGTTGATCAGGTTCGGCGTGAAGATGTGGGTGTAGTTGAGGTTCACGTAACGGGATCCACCGGGAGTGGTGGTGTTGAATCCCGGCCGGATCCAGATGAAGTCGGATACCTGAGGCTCCAGCACGTAGGCGCCGTAGATGCGATCATTGCCGCCACGGAAGTTTTGATCGAGGCGTCCACTTATCTCATAGCCATTGACTCTTGGATTTTGGTTTAGAGGGCCCTGGTCATCAATAACCGTGGTGCAAGGAATCGGAGTGCTGCCGGTCTGTGTGACGCCTTGAGCGCCATTGGCCCCATCGTAGACTGGCACCGCGCACACTCCCGGCGTGCTGGTCGCAAAAAGATCCGACGCGTGAGATGTCGGGCCGTTGTTAACAACGGTCGCTTTTTGGCCCCCCGTGGCATTGCCGGTCGGGAATGGCACGAACAGGTTCGTCACGTTGATGCTGTTTGGATAATTTGCCGGCGCCCATGTCTCGGTAAAGCCATTGTCGAGATAAGTGTACAGGCCACTCTGAGAATTGATCTCAGTCTGATGCATGAAGGAGAAGAAGAAGAACGTCTTATCCTTCCAGATTGGGCCGCCTGCGCTTCCGGTATACCAGCGGCGGGAGTTGGGGGTCTCGGGAGCGGCAAAGTCGGCGGTCGAATTCAGGCCTCGTCCGCTATACCGGTCGCCAAAGTCGCCGTGAAATTTGTTTGTGCCGCCCTTGGTGGTCATATTCACTCTCATCGATGAGCCGGAGCCGTAGTCCACGGCATAGGTGTTAACTTCGAGAGCGACCTCTTGAACCATGTCTTCGGTCGGCATAAAAGTTATGGCGTGATTTTGCGTGGGGTCGCCGGCGGATCCGGTGTTGTTCTGGATGCTGACGCCGTCAAGCTGGTAACTGTTGCCGGTGTTAGTCCGTCCGTTGGCCTGGGCATACATGGTGTTGCCTTTGATCGAGTCCGCCGATAGCGAGCGATCCTCGTCGATTCCCGTGACGCCCGGCGCAATCCGCACCACCTCGAGCGGGCTCCCGTTCTGAAGCGGAAGGTTCTCAATCTGCTCCGATTCTAGCGTCGTTTGGAGACGTGTCTCATCGGGATCCAACTCTTGCGCCACACCGACGGTTACAGTCAAGCTGGTACTGGCGCCGGCCAGCGCGAGCGCGACATTCACGCTGGCGACCTGATCCTGGGTTACATGCGCATTGATGATTCTCTTCGCAAAGCCCCTGGCTTCGACAATAACCTGGTAGTCTCCAGGGCCGATTCCGTTAAATCGGTAGTAGCCCGTGGCCTGCGTCGCATCGGTCCGATCGAGGTTGGTTTGCAGATCATGGAGAGTGACTTGGGCGCTTCCTATCACCGCTCCGGTCTGGTCGGTTACGGTGCCCTCAACGCTGCTGTTGAACTGCGCGTAGCACCTGGTCAACGGCAACGCCAGCAAGATGAATAAAGCCATCGCCAACAACCTGATTCGATTCCTTGGTGTAGATCGCATCTACTTCCTCCTGAAATACTTTCGGCTGTGACGCCTAACTCCAGCGTCGAGTCGGTGATCATCCCTGGTTCCTGCTGCTGAAGTGCACCTTGCAGACCTGTGTGGCCGTCAAGGCAAGATACCCGGCAAGATGGCCGTTTTCATTGAAATACGCCTCGAAATTCGTCCAGTTTTGTGAATCATCCTCCCCCATTCGGTCCACCGTACAATACGCGGATCACATTGCGAACGCCAATCCGGCATAACAAGGCGCTTGGAGGACCACCTGAACCAGCAATTTCCTGAGTGATTCCGCCGGCATTGGAATGGCTATCCCGGTTTCCCCCTTGCGACCCAGGGCAGGGCAATCGCACTTCAAAACAGCTCCAATAGTCTGACAAGAAACACATCGTCCCATCCGGCGCGTTTGAATTTGCCGCGCAGTGAGCCTTTCGATCCCTCCTTC
>Ga0302320_10003862_pt1 | contig 34415 bp, 34 predicted proteins | sample Bog_T0_3_FD_202130 | JGI IMG/M metagenome (GOLD analysis project Ga0302320, IMG submission 202130) | Peat permafrost microbial communities from Stordalen Mire near Abisko, Sweden - Bog_T0_3 | ecosystem: Environmental > Terrestrial > Soil > Wetlands > Peat | place: Sweden: Abisko, Stordalen Mire...
CATCGGCGCTCATCCGGTCAACCGGATCGCGGAGCTACTGCCTCATAACTGGAAACCATTAACGGCGAATGCCTGAGGCCGTTTCGTAATAACCGTACCCCTTGGATGCGGTTCACCAGCCGCTTACTATTATCTTGAAAGTACGTCCGCACGCCGCGAAGCACAGCAACACGGTCACTGAGAGAATGCTCCTTCTCGCTCCTCACTTTCCCAACAAACTCAGGCCAACTAAGCCCCAGTACTTCAACTGAAACAATGGGCTTGCCCCCTTTGCCTCCATACGTCCCGGCGAGCTGGTCGATTAATTGCCTCTTTCGTTTCCAGATCGCCCAATATGCGTCCAGCCGCGCCTTTGTGATCGGTTCTCCTTTTTTCCAGTGCTCCTCGATGACACCGCGAAGCACATCGTAAGTTCCGTCGGCTCCGGCTGACGCATTGTCCAAGTACACCGCGACTTCCACATTTTCCGAAAACGCTGATTTGGTAAAGTTCGGGCTCCCGATGACACAGGCCCAATCATCACGACCGTTCTCAAAAAAATAAATCTTTGGGTGGAACACGCCGCTCGGCTGCAAAATGACGTGAACCGCCGGATCACCGACAAAGCGCTCTAAAAACTCTGGATGCGTCTGATAAAAGTGGACACCTACAGCAACTTGGACGATGCGCTTGCGTTTCTTCAGCAACTCCTCAAACAGTGGGAAACCCGACGAGGCCCAGGCAATCGACCATCGAAACTCCTGATACCGACCCATAGCATCTCGAAGCACTTTCACCATTTCTTGCGCCGTCGTCAGCAGTTTGGACATAGACTTCTCGCCTCTCGGTATCTTTTATCGTAGTCGCACAAAGACCGGCCACGATCATCGGGACAGGGGAGAGGCGGTACGCCCGAGCTGCAAGCGGCTCCGCGCAGGCCGTCGGCGCTGCTTCGGTCGTGGTGCTTTCTGGTTCCCGCCGGGGGATTGACGGCGCTGGCGCGCCGGGATGCGGGGTGACACGCCACCCCCGAAAGGGTGCTGCGCGAGATCGAGAGGTTCCCAATCGGGAACCGTTTGACGCCGGAGCCCATTAGCTAACGGCTCCGGCAGGGCCGGAACCTGGTAACGATACAAGCAAAGTTTAAATTTTAAATGTAGATAGCTGTGACGGTTCCTCTCAGTCTGACACCTGTCGAAGAAGCCGCACCGGTGCCGCGCGCAGAGGCACAAGGTGTTTCTGTCGATGTTCTTTTGCATCAGGCCGTGGTCCGGCTGATTTCGCCCTCGGCCGGCACGGGGCCAGCGTCATTCACTGGGGACCAAATGGGAGAAAGAGTTTGCGGAGTGCCTCGACAGCATGCCGGACTTGCCATCGTTGTCCGACCAGGCGATCAGCCGGGAGAGCATTTACACTCGCAAAGACGAGTGGCGTTAGGTGCTTTGGCGTCGGCGATCAGGGCTTCAAATTGGCTTCTGCGCTGTTCGTGCCAGCTTCAAACTGGGTCTCCGGCCTGAAGCCGACAAAACTCAACGATGATGTCTCGGGCGTGCCCTTCATTGAGCAGGTCAATCGGGCGGCGACCACCGAAGGCGTCATTCTCCGATCGCAGCCACGCGGGAACGTCCGATGGCTTCAGCGAGTCTTTCAGGAGCGTCCATAGCTCTTCAGCGTCGCGGAGGAGACGGGGCTCATGCCGGTTTCGGGCCGCTTTCGTCATTTTCTTCACGATAACAAAGGAGGCTCCCGGCAAAACCCCCGGCCCCGACGAGCGCGATTCTTTGGGGGTATGGGCGGGTTTTCGCACTACAGCGGAAGACGCCGCATCTGATTGATCCATTCCTCGGCTTCCGAAACCTGCCAGATCAACAGGAGGTCTTCTATAGCCGCACCGATGGGCATCTTCCTCGGGACCAGGATCATGCCCGGACATGACTGGACCGCCACGAAATCCGAAAAATGGTCTGGCATCGTTCTCACATCGTGGGTGACGATGATCCGGCCAGGGTAATCAAGCCGCACGGTTCCTTAAACTGGCTCGTGCCGCAGGACAGATCCGGCGCGGCTGAACCGGCAGAGATGCTCATTCCCCTCACTTCCGACCTGAAGATCCGATACTGGCCATCCACCCAGACATTTAACTGGACCCAGCGCCCTGGTGAATTGCCTCGGGACATGAAAACTCTGATCGCACCACCATCGCCCCAGAAATCAGAAATACTGCAGCGAGCGAAAGCTGATGAGTTCGACTCTCTTGCCGTGGCCGAAGAAATATTCGTGCTTGGGTACAGCTTCCCAAAAACCGACCGGGACCAGTTGGAGTTGGTCCGGACGGCAATCGAGAAGCGAAAAGCTCCGATTCGCAGAGCCACTGTGGTGAACTTCAAGGCTCCAAAGGAATATTTCGACGAGATCGACGCACTCCTCAAGCCCTGCGAAATGCGATGTTTCAATGACGGCTTCGCCGACTTTGCTTCGAATACCGCTTAACCGTGTGCCCATCGGGTAACACCGCGTGAGCCTCCAGGTCAGTTCCCGAGCTTTCCGCAGATGGAGAAGCGACATCACCTTCCACTAATCGGCGGTGCTCAGCCGCGCTCGCAGCCTTCGATTCCGCGGACATTCCAGCGCGCAACCGCTCGAAGTTTTGAGATCCCATATTTTAATTATCGCGGATAGCGCAGATTGATTTTATTTCGCTATTTTCGGTGCGACGGCTCGGTGCGGGAGGCCTCCATGCCTCGCTCGGCCACAATCCGTTAAACTGGATGACATGGGAATGACGTTCGAGGCCGTTTATGAGAATGGGGTGCTCAGACCGCTTGAAAGCCTGGCGCTTCCCAATCTGCAACACGTTCTCGTGACCATCTCCGGCGCTCCTGCCACCTCTGACGACGTGGCGGCCTATTTCGAGCCGGAGGAATGGGAGGCCGCGAAACATGATGACATCAGCCTCCAGGAGGTTCGTCATGCACTATCGTCAATTCCGGGGTCGCTCGCGGACGCGGTGATCGCATCACGGGAAGAACGCTGATTGGCTGGCTACTTCCTCGACACCAGTGCTCTGGCAAAGCTCTACCACGAGGAACTCGGCTCGGATTATGTTGAGAGCATCCTGAACCAGCCCGGATCGAAAGGCATCGTGTCTCGTCTGTCCCTGGTCGAGATGGAATCCGTGTTTGCAATTAAGGTCCGAACTGGCGCGCTCGACGAGAACGGGCGCTCGCTGGCTTTGCGTCGCCTCCGCGCAGACATCGCGCGGGACCGGCTGATCGTCGGGCCGCCCATCGAGCCGAAGCACTATCGCTCCGCGGCGAAGCTGCTGAGGCTTCACGGGCTGTCGCGGGGGCTGAGGACGCTCGACGCACTGCAACTAGCCGTCGCGCTTGACATGCTGGAGGCGTCCTGGATTTCAGTGATGCTCTCAGCGGACAAACGGCTTTGCGAGGTCGCGGAAGTATGCGGATGCCCGGCGATTGATCCGGCGAAGCCCGGCTTGATCCAAGGTTGAACCGAGCGCTTGATTCCACGCAGGCAAGCCAACCGCGCACCCCTGACAGCGGGAAAAAGGGAATCGAGACTGTGGGGACTTTTGTGGGGACTCAGCGTTTAGCAGGCTTACTCGCGCTTGCTACGCGATTTCGACGCTCATAGTCTTTTCAATAGCTTAAGCAAGGCCGCTTAACCATGAGCAACCCTGCTTAAGGCCATCGGCTTGATTTTAAGTCCGTTGCGTCTGCCGATTTTCGCCACCCGGGCACATCTAAACCAAACAACTCACGAAGCGACTGCAGCATCGCCCCGATCCACTGCAGGGCAATTTTTTGACAAACCCCGGCCGTTGAATGCCCCCTCAGACGCATTATAGTGAACGCATCCGCACCGGGCCGGTCTCAATCCGATGAGCACGGAAAAATGGCCACACGGACACTTTCGCCTTCCCATCCGGCGCCCCACCGATACCGGTGATAGAATGCTCGGCAGAAATGTCAAAGCCCCCTCGTTTCGTATGGAATGATATAGTTCGTCACGGCCAGGCCGCCCGTGGCACTGCCCGTACCCGTGGCCCCGCCCCTATTGGAGATTCAGTAATGAGAAAACTTCCCCGTTGGTCCCTGCTGACCGCTGCCGCCCTCGTTTGCCTGCTGGGACTCATCCCCGTAGCGCGCTCCCAGTCCGGCGCCAAAAACGGCGAGTGGACTTCCTGGGGCGGTGACCTCGGCAACACCCACTATTCCCCCCTCGATCAGATCAACGCCTCCAACTTCAACAAGCTGGAAGTCGCCTGGCGATTCAAGCCCGACTCCCTCGGCCCCCAGCCCGAGTATCAATATGAAGGCACCCCTCTCGTCGTCAAGGGCAGGCTCTACATCACCGCCGGGTCGCGCCGCGCCGTGGTCTGCCTCGACCCCGCCACCGGCGAGATGCTCTGGATGCACAGCGAGAACGAAGGCAAGCGCGGCGAACTGGCCCCCCGCGGGCTCTCCGGCCACGGCGTAGCTTACTGGACCGACGGCAAAGAAGAGCGCATCCTCTATATCACCCCCGGTTACCGACTGATCGCCCTCGATGCCAAGACCGGCTACCCGGTCAAAACTTTCGGCGTCAACGGCGTCGTCGATCTCAGGCTCAACGACGATCAGCAGATGGACCTGGTCACGGCCGACATCGGTCTCCATTCAACGCCCGCCGTGGCCAAGGACGTGGTCATCGTGGGTGCCGCCCACGCCGCCGGCACCGTGCCCAGGAGCAAAGGCAATGTTAGAGGCTATGTCCGCGGCTTCGACGTCAGGACCGGCAAGCGCCTCTGGATCTTCCACACCATCCCGCGCCCCGGTGAGTTTGGCCTCGATACCTGGGAGAAGGATTCCTGGTCCTACACGGGCAACGCCGGCGTCTGGGGACAGATCTCCGTCGACGAAGATCTCAACATGGTCTACCTGCCCGTGGAGCTGCCCACCGGCGATTTCTACGGCGGTCATCGCCCCGGCAACGGCCTGTTCGGTGAAACCCTCCTCGCCGTGGATCTGCACACCGGCAAGCGCATCTGGCACTATCAACTGGTTCACCACGGCCTGTGGGACATGGACATCCCCTGCGCCCCCATGCTGGTCGATCTCAACATCGACGGCAAGATCGTCAAGGCTGTGGCGCAGCCCACTAAACAGGAATTCCTGTATGTGTTCGATCGACAGACCGGCAAGCCCATCTGGCCCATCGTGGAAACGCCGGTGCCGCAAGGCGACGTGCCCGGCGAATGGTATTCGCCCACCCAGCCGATTCCCACCAAACCGCCCGCCTACGGCCACCAGGGCGTCAAGCTCGACGACCTGATCGACTTCACACCGGAACTCCACAAGGAAGCCGTCGAGCTGGTCTCCAAGTACAAAATCGGCCCGCTCTTCACGCCGCCGGTAGTGAGCAAGGCGGATGGCCCCATCGCCACCATTGTCTCGCCCGGAAATCAGGGTGGGACCAACTGGCCGGGCGGAGCCTTCGATCCGGAAACCCATCTGCTCTATGTGTTCGCCGAAATCACTATCGGCATCGACGGCCTCGTCAAGCCGCCACCGGAAATGTCGGACATGAATTATGTGGGCGGAAGAGCCGGCGCAGCGCCTACCCGCGGCCGAGGCATGGGCATGGGAGCGCCGCGTCCTACCGGAGGCGAAGGCGGTGGACGCGGTCTTACCGTCCAGGGATTGCCTCTCTTGAAACCTCCTTATGGCGTTCTTTCCGCCATCGATCTCAACAAGGGAGATATCGCCTGGCAGATAGCTCATGGCAGCACGCCCGATAACGTTCGCAACAGTCCTGCGCTAAAGGGATTGAATATCCCGCGCACCGGCCGTCCAGGCCTGCTCGGACCGCTGGTCACTAAGTCGCTCGTGATTATGGGCGAGGCCGGTGTAGTTACCACAGAATCAGGCGCGCGCGGAGCCATGCTGCGTGCCTACGATAAAGCGACAGGCAAAGAAGTCGGCGCGATCTACATGGAAGCGCCGCAGAGCGGTTCGCCTATGACTTACATGCTGGATGGCCAGCAGTACCTTGCCATCGCCATTAGTGGAGGCAATTACAGCGCCGAGTTAGTTGCCTATAAGTTACCCTCCGCATCCGATGCCGCGCCTGCAACTACTACTCAGGTTCAACCGCCGCCCGCCGCCACTGCCCCGCAAGCCGCACCGCAGGCCGGTGGACCTATCTATACCGCCGCGCAAGCCGCCAGAGGCCAGACCCTCTACACGCAGCGTTGCGCCGTCTGCCATGGCCCTGGCCTCGAAGGTATTGAGATGGCGCCGTCGCTGGCCGGAGGGGATTTCATGGATCGCTGGTCGGGCCAGTCGATTGGTGCGTTGTTTGAAAGGACGCGCGCGACCATGCCGAAAGACCGCCCCGGCAGCCTCAGCCGCGACGCCAATGCGGATATCATCGCTTATATACTCAGTGTCAATAGATTTGCCGCCGGACAACGGGAACTCCCCGGCGACGCCCAGACCCTGAATCAGATTAAGTTCGATGCCGTGAAGCCTAAGCCCTAGGAGCAAACCATGACGAAATCTCTCTTACTTCTCCCGCTGTTAGCTCTCGTCCTCGCCGGAGCGGATCAGACCGAAGTCGCTTACATTCCGCATGACAAGTTACAAGCGGCGCTCGACAATAAGGCCGACATCCATCTGCTTTCGGCTGACAACCTGGTAGTAGAGGGGAACTATCGCAATAAGCCGGGCACCGTGGAAGTACATGAGTCCCTGACTGATATCTTCTACATCACCGACGGAGAGACAACATTTGTCACCGGAGGCAAGTACGAAGGCGGCAAACCGATAGCGCCCGGCCAGATAAGAGGGGGAACCCTGACCGGATACACCACTTATCACCTGACCAAAGGTGACGTGATACTAATTCCAGCCGGAATCCCCCACTGGTTCAAAGAAGTCCCCAAAGAAGTCAAATATTACGTAGTAAAAGTCCCGAAGAAGTAACGTGGGGCAGATTTCCGATCTGCCCTCTTCCCTTCTTAGCTACTCATCCGTAACGCAACCCTGACTGGCGCTCTTAACCAACCGAATGTACTTAGCCAAAGTGCCCCGAGTAGCCTTATAAGGAGGCATAGTCCAGGCACTTTTCCGTGCGGCCATCTCCTCCTCCGAAATCCCCACCGAAATCTCATTCCTGGAAGCGTCAATAGTAATCACATCCCCATTCCGCACTAATGCGATCGGTCCACCCTCCTGAGCTTCCGGAGTAACATGGCCAACAATAAATCCATGCGACCCACCCGAAAATCGCCCATCCGTCATAAGAGCGACATCCTTACCCAAACCCGCCCCCATAATCGCCGAAGTTGGAGTTAACATCTCGGGCATCCCCGGCCCACCCTTGGGACCCTCATAACGAATCACCACCACATCGCCCTTACCGATCTCCTGCCGCTCCAGAGCATGCAGAATCTCCTCCTCGCAATCGAACACGCGAGCCGGACCCGAGAATCTCAGCCCCTCCTTCCCGGTGATCTTGGCCACCGCGCCCTCCGGAGCCAGATTGCCCTTCAGAATCTGGATATGCCCTGAAGCTTTAATCGGCCGATCCAGCGGATGCACAATCTCCTGCCCTGCCTTCAACCCCGGCAGATCCTTAAGATTCTCCCGAATCGATTTCCCCGTCACCGTCAAACAATCGCCATCGATAAGCCCGGCCTCCAGCAGCATCTTCATCACCGCCGGAACCCCGCCCACCTGATGCAGGTCCTCCATCACATACTTGCCGCTGGGCTTGAAATCCGCCAGCAGAGGAGTGCGATCGCTGACCGCCTGAAAATCACTCAACTCCAAAGGTACGCCCACCGCGCGAGCCATCGCCAGCAGATGCAGCACCGCATTGGTCGATCCGCCCAGCACCGTCACCACCACCATGGCATTCTCAAACGCCGCCCGCGTCATGATGTCGCGCGGCTTAAGATCCATCTCCAGCAGATTACGCATCGCCGCGCCCGCCCGCACGCATTCCTCGGCCTTCTGCGGATCCACCGCCGGAGTCGAAGAGCTATAAGGCAGCGACATCCCCAGCGTCTCGATCGCCGACGCCATGGTGTTCGCCGTGTACATGCCGCCGCACGCCCCCGCCCCAGGACACGCATGGCGCACAATACCCCGCCGCTCAGCATCGTCGATACGTCCCGAGAGAAACTCCCCATAGCTCTGGAACGCGGAAATAATATCCACCTTCTGATCGTGAAAATGCCCGGCGCGAATCGTCCCGCCGTAGATCATGATCGAGGGCCGATTCAGCCGCCCCATCGCGATCACGCAGCCCGGCATATTCTTATCGCACCCAGGCAGAGCGATCAAACCGTCGTACCACTGGCCGCCCATGATGGTTTCAATGGAATCGGCAATCAGGTCGCGCGATTGCAGCGAAAAGCTCATGCCCTCGGTGCCCATGGAAATGCCGTCGCTGACGCCGATGGTATTGAAGCGCATCGGCACCATACCGGCCGCCTGCACGCCTTCTCGAACCTTCAACGAAAGATCCAGCAGATGCTGATTGCACGGATTGCCTTCATACCAGACGCTGCCGATGCCCACCTGGGCTTTCTGCATGTCGCTCTCGTTCAGGCCCGTGGCGTAAAGCATCGCCTGCGAAGCGCCCTGCGCCGGGGGCTGTGTAATGCGCGAACTGTATCGATTCAGTGGGTTGCTCATTGAATAAAAGTGGGTAACGTTTGAGTATATAAGTGATGCCTCTGCTTCGCGTCGATGCCGACGGAATCTTCTGCGAACCGGGCGGCTTCCACATCGATCCGTGGGGTGCGGTACCGCGCGCCCTCATCACTCATGCGCACTCCGATCACGCACGGCCCGGCTCCGGCGCCTACCTCTGCACCGAGGGCTCGGCCGCCATTTTGCGCGAGCGTTTTCCCGAGGCAGTCACAGAATCGATTCCCTACGCAGAACGCCGCCAGATCGGCAGCGTAACAGTATCCTTCCACCCCGCCGGACACGTGCTCGGATCCGCCCAAATTCGCGTCGAACACAACGGAGAGGTCTGGGTCGTCTCCGGCGATTACAAGCTCGCGCCCGACCCCACCTGCGCGCCTTTCGAGCCCGTCCGCTGCCATACCTTCGTGACGGAATCCACCTTCGGCCTCCCCATTTACCGCTGGCAGGAACCGGCACATGTAATGGCCGATATCGCCCAATGGTGGCGCATCAATCGTGAGCAGGGCCGTTGCAGCGTGATCTTCGGATATCCAGTGGGCAAGGCGCAGCGCCTGCTCGCGGGACTCGACCCCGCCGCCGGCCCGATCGTCTGCCACGGTGCCGTCGAACGCATGAACCGCGTCTACCGATCCGCGGGCGTCGCCCTTCCCCAAACCCTCTACGCAAACGACCTCCAGCGCGCCTTTGATTGGACCCAGGCCATAGTGCTCGCGCCGCCTTCCGCGCACGGATCGCCCTGGACGCGGCGCTTCGGCCCTATCTCAACCGCCTTCGCCTCCGGATGGATGCGCATACGCGGCACACGCCGGCGCAAATCCATCGATCGCGGCTTCGTGTTATCCGACCACGCCGATTGGCCCGCCCTGCTCGCAGCCATTGCGGCCACCGAAGCGGACTCCATACTCGTAACGCACGGCTATCGCACCCCACTCGTGCGCTGGTTAACCGAACACGAAAAACAAGCCGCCGCCCTCGAAACCCAATATGAAGGCGAATCCACCGAATCGCCCGCCAACGACGAGGACGCCCCATGAGGGCCTTCACCAACCTCTACACGGCGCTCGACGAAACCACAAAGACCACGCAGAAAATCGAGGCGATGGCCGAGTATTTCCGCCACGCCCGCCCCGAAGATGCCGTCTGGGCCATCTACTTCCTCATCGGCCGCCGCATCAAACGGCTCATCGAAACGCGCAAGCTCGTAAGCTGGGCCATCGAAGAAGCCTCCATCCCCGAATGGATCTTCGGCGACTGCTACTCGGCCGTTGGAGACCTCGCCGAAACTATCGCACTACTCCTGCCCACGCCCGTTTCCACCACCGACAAGCCCCTGGCATACTGGGTCTCCCAACGCCTCCTGCCGCTGCGCAACTGGACCGACGAGCAGCGCCGCCAATCCCTCGTCGAGGCCTGGCGCGAAATGGACGAACGTCAGCGCTTCGTGTGGAACAAGCTGATCACCGGCGAATTCCGCGTCGGCGTTTCGCAGCCATTAGTAGTGCGCGCCCTCTCAGCTTTCAGCGGCGTGGAGGCTGGCGTTATCTCGCACCGCCTGATGGGCGATTGGCAGCCCGACGCCGCATTCTTCACGCAACTGGTCGCACACGACGTCGCCGACGCACACGTCAGCCGCCCCTATCCCTTCTTCCTCGCGTATCCCATTGAAGGCGACATCGCGCAACTGGGCGATCCCGCCGATTGGATTGCCGAATGGAAATGGGACGGCATCCGCGCCCAGATCATCCGCCGCAACTGGCAGACCTTCGTCTGGTCGCGCGGCGAAGAGCTCATGACCGATCGCTTCCCGGAGCTCGTATCGATGGGCGCGCTGGTGCCCGAAGGCACCGTGATCGATGGCGAAATTCTGCCCTGGAAGGACGCCCTGCCCCTGCCCTTCGCGCAAATGCAGAGACGCACCGGGCGCAAAGTCCTCGGCCCGAAGATCCTCGCCGAAGTGCCCATCGTGCTGCTCGCGTACGATCTGCTCGAATGGCGCGGCACAGACATCCGCGACTGGCCCATCGAACGCCGCCGCGCGGAGCTCGCGCAACTGGTCGAAGCGCTTGCCCACACCGGCCGCCTGAAACTTTCCGAAGCCGTGCCCATAGATTCCTGGGAGAGCCTGGCCGAAACACGGCGCCAGTCGCGCGAGCGCCGCGTGGAAGGTTTCATGCTGAAGCGCCGCGGCTCTCCCTATCGCGTAGGTCGCAAGCGCGGCGATTGGTGGAAATGGAAAGTGCAGCCGTATTCCGTCGACTGCGTGCTGATCTATGCCCAACCGGGCAATGGACGCCGCGCCAGCCTGCTCACCGACTATACATTCGGAGTCTGGGATGGCGCGGAGTTAGTGCCGTTCGCCAAAGCCTATTCGGGATTAACCAATGAAGAAATCACGCGCGTGGACGCGTGGGTGCGCCGCAACACTATCGAGCGCTTCGGACCCGTGCGCAAAGTGAAACCGGAGTTAGTGTTTGAACTGGCGTTCGAGGGGATTCAATCGAGCCCGCGGCACCGTGCGGGGATAGCTGTACGCTTTCCCCGCATGGCCCGTTGGCGTGAAGACAAGAAGGCGGAAGACGCCGACACCATCGAAACGATACGTGCGTTACTGACTACTTCTTAGCAGGTGCGTAAGGCCCAACTTCCGGAACGCCCTGCGTATCCTTCAGTTTCCCCAGTTCGTCGGCCACGCCACGCGTAATAGCCGCGGTCTCGCTGCTGTTCTGGAAGCAGGTGAAGTCCGGACGGTCGCGGAACAGGAACGGTCCGCACAGCCGCTTGCCGGCGCCGATGGCCGCGTCATGAACCGCATTGATCAGCCGCTCATAATCGGGTGTCCCGCGGGCATAACCGGAGAAATTGCCCAGGTCGCCGCTGGCCGCGAACAGCGCGGACACGCCAGGGATGGAAGCGATCTCGCGCGCACTCTGCACGCCGTCGAGCGTCTCGATCATCTCGATCAGCACGATGTTGTCGTTGGCCGTGGCGCGATATCCGCCCGGAACGTCGCCCCAGAATGCGGACGAAGTGCCCTGTCCACCGCCGGTGCTGCGCTTGCCGAGCGGCGGGAAGAACGTCCAGTTCCGGCCCGCGATTCCCTCTTCCACCGAACGCACCGTGGGGATCACCACCACCAGCGCGCCCAGATCCGTCGCATGCTGGATTTCACGCTCGTCGGCATAGGCCACACGCACGCCGGGAACCGCCTTGGCATGCGGGCACGCTGCCCACATCCGGCCCACATCCTGCCAACTGCGCGGATCGTGCTGCATTTCCGTCCAGATGAAATCGTAGCCGGCATTGGCCATCGCGCAATAAGTTTCGGGATCGGTCCCCGAGAACACCGTGCCGCCAGTCACCTTTTCGCCCTTCATCATCTTGATCTTTACCGGATTCCAGGGTTTAGCGTTGGGCGGCGGATTGAAGGCGGGCCCGTACTTCCATGTGGCCATATTGAAAGGACCGGTGTTGACGGCGCCGGGAAGATTGTTCTGATACGAGCCGCCATCCTTACCTGCGGGCGCGGCCAGCGGGAACGACTGCGTGCCGGGAGCCGCATTGTTGAAATATGGGTCCGCGTTAGCGCGCGGCTGTTGTCCCCATGCCTGAATCACTGCGAAGCCCAGCGTCGCGGCCAGACCCACTGCGAAATACTGACGTTTCATCTTGAAAACCCCTCTCAGGAAAATCGATTCGCCATCACGCGCGATCAGCGAGATTCTATCAGATTACGCTGACTGGTGGCGCTCTCCCGGCCCGAGTGTCGCGGCCAGGTGAAAAGTTCCTAATTCAGCCAAGTAGAAAGTTCCTATTGACAGCCGCGAGGCTGAAAGGTGGAACGAATCGCGATGAGCCAACAGGAGCGAGACTGGCTGGATTGGCTGAAACGGGCAAGAGACGGGAAGATGACGCAGTGCGAGGCGGCCGAGCGGATGGGTGTAACCGACCGTTGGGTGCGGAGGTTGCTGCGGCGGATGAAGAAGGAGAGAGATGCAGTCGTCGTTCACGGGCTGCGGGGCAGGAAATCCAATCGAAAGATTCCAGACAAGACCCGGGAAGCCGCGCTGGCCATATTGCGGCGTCCGGAGTGGCATGATTTCGGGCCGACCTTCGCTGCCGAGCAACTGGGGAAGCGGCATCAGATCGCGGTTGGGAAGGAAACACTGCGCGGGTGGATGATCGAGGACGGACTGTGGCAGCCGGGCTCGCGAAAGATCCGTGATATCCACTGCTGGAGACCGCGGCGCAGCGGGTTCGGCGAACTGGTGCAGTGGGACACCAGCGACCACGATTGGCTGGAAGGACGAGGCGAAGTGCGTTATCTGGTGCGGCTGATCGACGACGCAACCAGCTGGAGTTGGGGACGCTTCGTGGAGTCAGATGCGACACCGCAGAATATGGCGGTTCTGTGGGAATACCTGGAGAAGAATGGCCGGATGGTGGACGTTTACACCGACCGTCATTCGATGTTCGTGACGCCGTCGGCGCGCCGGAGTGCAGCGCAGAGCGCGGAGCAGGATCGTTTGACGCAGATCGGGCGCGGGCTGCGCGAACTGGGTATCGGCTGGATCGCAGCCTACTCGCCGCAGGCCAAGGGCCGTGTGGAACGCAGCTTTCAGACGGCGCAGGACCGGCTGGTGAAGCAACTGCGGCTGGCGCGAATCACATCTCTGGAAGACGCCAATCGCTTTCTGGAAAACGAATACTGGCCGGAATGGAATGCGCGCTTCGCCAGACCGGTGGAAGAGTTTCCCAACCATCACCGGCCGCTCAGCGAGCATCTGGATCTGTCGGCGATTCTGTGCCACGTCGAAGAACGTGTGATCGGCAATGACTATACGTTCAGCTTCGCCGGCCGGCGTTATCAGATCCTGCGGGAAGCGGTCCAGGCCGGCATGCGGCGCCAACGATTACGCGTCGAACTCAGGCTGGATGGTGAGTTGAAAGCGCGCTATCAGGGCCGTTATGTGGACATCGCTGAGTGCGGCGCACGGCCCGTTCTCCCAGAGTTGAAACGAAACCGACCCGTTCGCAAAGATCATAACGCCGGCGGCCGCAGCCAGTGGATGCAGGGTTTCTTTGATCGCCCCAGTCCGCCGCTGTGGAAGTCGGTCGAAGGTTGAACGGAAACCCATTTGGAAGACGCGCTTTTCTTATGCCCAAAGCCTCCGCTCCGGAGTTTCACCAAAGCAATGGGCCCCGGCCGAACGGACCCCTCCTGGCGCTCCGGAAATTATTGCGTCACAGGAGGAGTCCCGCCGATTGCTTCGGAGCCAACCCCGTCGCCTCGGCTTTGGGCAACTCCGCCAGGCGCGACCCCAGCGAAGCTGTGCGAACATACCACGAGGATCGAAAAACAAATCCTAAAACCGGAACTTTCTACTTGGCCGGCAATAGGAACTTTCTATTTGGCTCCGACACTCTCCCGGCCCGAGCGGAGATACCGCCGGATCGACCCTGCCAGATCGACCCTGCCGGAAGCGGCTGGCTGGCATACTTCGTGGGGGAAGCGCACCTCTACAGCGCGTCGTGGAAGGCAATCTACTTCGAACCGCTCATCGCGGCGCTCAAGTCGGTCGCCTGGGACGACATGGGGCGCGAGGCGTTGAAGGCTGGGCTGCGCCGCGTTGTCATCGACAGCTCCAGCGGCTGGGCCGGTGGTAAGACGGTGAGCAAATTATTATCCGGACAACCGGGCCAGGCTTGAAGCCGGCACCCTCACGCTCGATTACGACCCGATCTCCAATGCGCAGGATGTCGACCCGCGAACCGGACGGCTCCTCAAGGCGCTGGGGAGCGGACTCTGAGGAGCGCACCTGCCCGCGGTCAGGCTCCGATTTTTTTTGCAGCGTCACTCTTACGATTTTCACACTCCGGGGAACGGTCCCGTGTTAAGCCCGTATATCGACACGCCGCTTCGATGGGGTTGCGGTTCTGAAGGAAGCAAGAGTTCAGGAGCACTTACCTGTGATTCTTCGCAAACCTCGACCAGACTTAGCTAGAATCAAAGAGTATATTGGAAACTCGATTTTATATCGATCCGGCGACAGGCGCGCCGCACATACATAACCACCAGGTAGGGGAGGATGAGGTCATTGACGTTCTCGACAGACCTGGCGAGGATCGCGCCGGCCGGGACGGCTCCAGAGTTGCGTTAGGCCAGACTTCAACGGGCAGATACCTAAGAGTCAGTTACGTCCCGGAGCATGATGGAGTGTTTGTGATCACCGCGTACGATCTGACCGGGAAGCCGCTTGCGGCATTCCGAAAACGCAGAAGGAAGAAACATCAATGAGCCAAAATAATTTTCCGGAAGGATGGGATGAAAGCAGAGTACGAAAGGTGCTTGCACACTACGACGAACAGTCGGACGATGAGGCGTTGGCCGAAGACGAAGCAGGCGTTGCATCCTCCGAAACGGTCATGAACGTCCCTCACGATCTTGTTTCGCAGGTTCGGGAATTAATCGCCAAGCGCCACGCCTGACACGCCGGAGGATCTGCGCACGGGCAAGTGCGGCTCCGCGACTCAGGCCCTTTGCGCTGAACTTCGAGGCCGAGTTCGTTGGCCTTCTCCTTACCCATTCCACGATCTGCAGGGAGTTGGGGCGCAATCGGTTCAACTCTTATGAACGACCTCGAATGAGTATCCGTCGGGATCGAGTACATCGGCCGCGTAATACCCCGCGTAGTATTCGAGTCGCGCCCGCGGAGAAATATTGTCCTTCGCTCCAGCAGCTATCGCAGCTCGATAAAAGTCGTCGACCTGAGCGTTGTTCCCGGCCTGGAACCCCCAATGAATAGAACCTGGATCGGGCGTCCCTTTCTTTAACCAGAAGCATGCTCTCTTTCCATCGCCGAATCCCCACAGGTCGGGATGGCCCCGTTCGCCTTTGTACGGAAGGAAAAACCTGATATTCAAAGGCTCCAGTGCCGCTTCGTAGAATGCCAGCGAGCGTTCGATATTGCTTACGGTAAGGATGATGTGGTCGAGCATGGTTCTTCTTGCAAATTCTAACGGATCCTTACCGGGACGCCCTCAGATTCGCGACGTTTGGGTCGACTGGTGCGTCGAGCCTGCCCACATCGGCCACATGCTTGCAAGTCATCATATTTATCGTGGAGAAACAGTGAACCACCCTTTGCAGTCATGTAACCATGCGCGGCCGAAAGGGTCGGAATGTCCCGGCGGTGGCCCGATACGACTCATCGCCATGATTCTCCTGTCTGCGGCGAGCGCACTTGCGCAGTCGACTCCCGCAAGCATTAGCTCGATCCCGCAGCCCAACGCCGGTCACCCGGTTTTTGACGCTTCGGGAAACAGTTACTATTTGTCCTCTGGACCGGCCACGGCGGGCGCGGCGGTGCTTGTCTTTCCCGGAGTCTTCACGTGTGTCGGAGAGAATGGGACCGGCAGGGTTGGCCCCGCGCCCTGTCCCCCTGCGTCGGTGATCAAAGTCGACCCTTCCGGCAATAAGATTTGGGGCACGCTGCTCGGCGGCCCGACCGCGGACATCGGAACCGCACTCGCGGTCGATACCTATGGAAACGTCGTCTTCACTGGTTCCACCGGCGGCCAGTTTCCCACCACGCCTGGTGCGGCCATCGGGTCCAGCACCAGCGCCACGGCCTTCGCCGCCAGGGTCACAGCGGATGGCAGCAGGTTTCTTTACTCCACTTACCTGCCAGAGTCGGTGGCCTTTGCTTCCGCCATCGCCGTGGATGCAGCGGGCAGCGCCTACATCGCGGGCAAGACATCCGCGGGCCATGCTTTCGTACTCAAGTTGAGCGCGGACGGCTCTGCCATCGATTACAACGTCACTCTCGCCGGCAGCGGCGCGGACGCTGCCACAGCCATCGCTGTCGATCCGGCGGGCAATGCTTTTGTCGCGGGGCAAACCACTTCGCCGGACTTTCGGGTGACGGCGAGTGCATTCCAGCGGAACTTAAAAGGAACCCGGAATAGTTTTCTTGTCAAGCTGAGTCCTTCCGGCAACCTCCTGACCAGCACATACTTCGGCGGGAGCGGGTCGGACAGTCCGTCGTCGATCGCGGTCGATACCGCGGGCAATATCGACCTGGCGGGCTCCACCAGTTCACTCGATCTCCCGACTACCCAGGGCGTCATGCAACCGTCCGTGATCGTGCCCCCCTGGAACGATTTCGCGCCCGCCGGCTTCGTGGCGCAGTTCGCCCCGGATGGCATTTCGTTGAAGTGGGCGAGCTATGTCATGAGCTCCGATCTCGGTTTCCACCTGACTGATGCGACCGTCGACGTCGGTGTCAGCGCACTTGCGGCAGGCGCGGCCGGCGATATCTACCTCGCGGGACTGACCGGCCCGGCATTCCCCGTGACACCTTCGGCTCCTTTGATTTGCTTTCAGGGCTCGACCAACCGCGCCAACGGCTTCCTCGCTCACCTCAACTCCAACGGTGCCCTCCTCGATGCAACCTACTTGGGGAACAGTGCCGCAAGCGATGTCGAATCCGTCGGTGGATTGTTGCCGCTTGCCGATGGCAGCGCGTTGATCTCCTGGCACGGGTCCGGTAATGACGTGGTCTCCAACGTCCGGTTTGGGAGCGGGGGCTGGACCGCGCCAGCCTGCCTTTCCACCGATGTGCTCAACTCCGCCACGCTGGACGGCAGCTCGGGGATCGCCCCTGGGGAGCTGATTACTCTCACCGGTTTTGGAATCGGGCCTGACATCGGTGTCGTCTCGCAGCCCGACGCACAAGGCAATATTCCCACGCAGTTGGCCGGCGTCCAGGTGCTGTTCGATGGTGCGCCGGTGCCGGTGCAATATGCGCAGTCGCGACAGATCAATGCCGTTGCGCCTGCCGGGCTAGGGTCGACCGGGACACCGCACAACGTTTCCGTGACTTACAACACTCAGCAGTTCGGACCAGCGTTGGCGTATGCGGTATTTGGCAGCCCGGGGATTTTTCGGCTGCAGCTTGGGCAGTCCGCGCAGGCCGTGGCGATCAATCAGGACGGCACGCTCAACGGACCGGCGAATCCAGCGCCGCGCGGCTCTGTCGTGGCAGTGTGGGGAACGGGTTACGGGCAGACCAATCCCCCGTGCCCAATTGGTGGACTCAACCTTCCCGACGCCGTGCCGCTCAGTCCTGGCACAAGCGCGCTGATCGATTACGTCGATCCGGCCTTGTCGGGGGTGCAGTTCGCACCGGTAGAGTACGCGGGCAGCGCGCCAACCCTGGCGTGCGGAATCGTGCAGATTAATTTTCAGGTACCGCTGAATGTCGCTCCAGGAGCATTCTCTTTCTCGCCGGCGATTGGACAAAACGGTGCCATCCAGGCGCTGACCAGCGCCACCATCGCGGTGAGATGAAAGACATGCGGCGACAGCCGCGCTCCCCCTGATACCCGAACAGGCGCAGCCGTCATGGCGGGTAAAATTGAAGGCGAAACATGAACCATCCACAAAATATGGAGCAGGATTCCGCAGCGCGGGATCAAGAGATCCGCGCGGCACTGGATCGGCACTGGGCGGCGTCCGATGCCAACGATTTGGAAACCGAGCACCTCATCTATCACGAGGACGCGGTGCTCGAATACCCACAGTCGGGCGAGCGCACCCGCGGTCGATACAACATACAGCACCAGCGCGCCGATCAGCCCAGCAAAAAGCGGTTTTCCGTCCGGCGAATCATCGGCGGCGGCGACCTTTGGATCACCGAATTGATCCTGACATATGACGGCAAGCCGTCTTACACCGTGAGCATTATGGAGTTCAGGGACGACAAGGTTGCCCGCGAAACACAGTACTTTGCCGATCCATTCGTGGCTCCCCCATGGCGCGCTCAATGGGTCGAACGGATGGACACATAATATCGAGCTGGCCGCACCGCGACCCTGAGCATCGTCCGCCCAACGGCCTTATTCTGTCCCGCGCCGCGGGAACTGTCTGATTTATTCCTTTTGTCGTTACAATTCGAACAAAAACAGGCCTCGACAATCGTAAACGCGATATCATGAGTCCCGCAATTCGCAGCACACGATCTCACCCAAAAGGAAATGACTATGGCATCACCCAGCATTGCCCAGCCGACTATTTTGCGAAGTGGATGGAATTCAATCGCGATGCGGTGGATCAGGTCGGTTCGCAAATGATACCGGATCGGCGGCAAACTGGCGACCCGAGTGCCGTCCCGGACAGCTTCTTCGCCAATATCGGAAACCGCGAAATGGTGACGTTCTTCCTGGATGCCAGCGCCGGTTTTATGAATCTCTGCGACGACCTGCACACGCTCGCCACCATGACGGCGGACGCGGACTTTACCGATGAGTGGAACGACATAATCAATTTCCTCACGAAGGTGGTGACGCAGGATACTTTCATCGATTTCGCCGAACCAATTCTGGGGGCGCTGTTCACGCAGTGCAGCGTGGCCGGCGCGCAATCGTCTGCGACGGGAGACCTTGCAAAGGACTCGAGCAGTCTCACCTGTACGGTCAACGTAGCGTGAGCATGCCCGCAGTGGCTCAGGCCTGAGCTTACCGAACCGCGACCGTGGGGGGCCCATATGACCCGCCATGCGCCCCCTGCTCCGCCAATCCGAAAAATATCCCTGGCCCGCCGTTCACGGGGGCGTTCTTCGCGGCAGGCAGCCGGGGACGAATCCGGGATCGATTATTCTGAAATCCCTGCACTGACTGACGACGGCTGCAGTCGTTTTCAGCGTGGTGACACGCGTCATCGGGCCGACACCAACTGTTCAGGGTTCGACAGTTCGACATCACAGGGCGCCGTCAGGCTTCGGAAACGCTTTTTCTTCAGTAGATAAATGCGTGAAGCCAGGTTGGCGCGTTGCATGCACGACGTTTGTTGACCAGGGGTTAATAGCAGGGACCTTCACGCCATAACGCGTGGAGATGAACTGCACCGGGGCCTTCGCCAACTCCGGCTGGAGGGAGTTAAAGCCGCGCACAAAGGAGAATCTGTATGTCCCATCATTTCGATACCAGGCTGGCGAGGGAAGATCCGAGCCTCAACATCTGCGATTTTTATTTGTTTGACGGCCCCATGGGCAAGACGGTGATGGCGATGACCGTGAATGCGGATGCAGGATTATCTGCCTCCGATACGCTTCATCCGGAAGGGCTCTACGCGTTCCGGTTCGACCTGAATGGAGATGCACGGGAAGAGGTTACGTTCAAGTTCAGGTTTGGCGATCCGCGGCACGGAGATGGCGGAGAGCACAATCACATTCAGCCGTTTGTGGTGCGGAAGGCGACGGGTGACAATGCGCTTCGCGGTGACGCGGGAGAGAGTCTGGTTGAGGGTGAAACCGGCTCAGTCGCGACTAATTCCGATCTTCGTGCGTATGTGGGGATGGCTCCGGACCTGTTTGCGGCAAATGCCGGATTCCGCGCGTTTATGACTGCCTTCTATGAGGACCGGCGCTACGATGGGGGCGCCTTTTTGCGTCAGCAAAATCCCTTTACGAGACGGAATGTTACGGCGATAGTGCTGGAGGTGCCGAGCGAGCTGATTGGCAGGGGAAAAGTCAACGCATGGGCAACGATCTCCCTTTTCGGCCATGCGCCGGAGGTGCAGGTTTCGCGTTGGGGCCTGCCTATGGTTACGCATATCTTCCTGAGCGATCCGAGCGATCAGGATCTGAAAGAAAAGTTCAATGCGTCGGTTCCGTCTGAAGATCGGGAGCGTTTCGCTAAGCCGATCGCGGATTTTGCGGAGAAGATGACGACCTATGCCCATTCGGCGGCGAACCCGGCTGAATACGGGAAGCTGATCGCCGCACGCCTTTGCCCCGACACGTTGCCTTACGAGCTTGGAACGTCCGCCGCATTTGAGGTGGCCAGCTTCAATGGACGCGCGCTCGGCGACGATGCGATGGATGTGATGTTGACGCTGACGGTCAACGCGCCAATTGTCGATGGACTTGCTCCCGACCGCGGGCGCATGCGCAAGGATTTCCCATACTATGGAGCGCCGTATACGGCATCGGAGCAGGCAGGCATGACGCCGCTGCTGCCTCCGGCCAGGAAGCAGGCGGGGAGAAACGCCTGAGAATGAAGTTCCACCCACATAACTGAGGAGGCAGGCATGAGCACCACCGAAGTCCTTAGTAAGGACGCGACCCGCGACGCCGGCGTCGCCAGAGTCGATACAAAGCTTGAGATAGTCGTCATCCCGGTCTCCGATATCGACCGGGCGAAAGAGTTTTACTCCCGCCTCGGGTGGCGTCTCGACGCCGACTACGATAACGGCAGCGACTTCCGGATCGTTCAGTTCACGCCGCCGGGCTCCGGGTGCTCGGTTATCTTCGGCAGGAATGTAACGGGGGCGCAGCCGGGTTCGGCCCGGGGCCTGTATCTGATCGTGTCCGACATCGGGGCCGCGCGCACCGATCTGCTCCGTCGCGGCGTTAAGGTCAGCGAGGTATTTCACGGCGCCGGCGACGTGTATGCCGGCCCGGACGAGCCATACCTGTTCGGGCGGATCCGCGTCAACGGCCCCGATCCCGAGCATCGCAGCTACCGCTCGTTCGCCTCGTTCAGCGACCCGGACGGGAACGGCTGGCTGTTTCAGGAGATCACGTCGCGACTGCCCGGACGCATCGATGCCACGGCGACGACCTTCGCATCGGCGGACGACCTGGCGAGCGCGTTTCGACGTGCCGCGTCAGCTCACGGCGAGCACGAAAAACGCATCGGACGACGCGACGAGAACTGGCCGGAATGGTACGCCGCGTACATGGTGGCGGAGCAGTCGGGCGGAACGCTGCCGGAGTGATGGATATGGACGCGTCGGCACAGGTTCGGGCCACCTCTCCCAGTGGGCGCCAGCCGGAACTTCTCGGGCAAACCGTCGTGGTCGTCGGCGGCAGCGCCGGGATAGGTCTCGAAACGGCACGGAGAGCAAGCACTGAAGGGGCCAGGTTGGTCCTCACCGGGCGAGATCCCGTGCGCCTCGAACGAGCCGCGAGCGAGCTCGATGCGCTGGGCTCCGCGGCCTTCGATGCCACTGATCCCGTCCCTTGAGCGGTTCTTCCGCGATCTGCCGGCCACCATCGACCACGTGATGGTAACGGCTGGCCGGCCGCACTACGGGCGTCTCATCGATCTGGACTTCGAGCAGGCGCGCCGCGCCTTCGATGAACACATCCTGCTGATGATCCAGGTCGCCCGCAACGCCCGCAAGGTGAGGCCGGGAGGCACACTGCTTTTTGTTGGCGGCACCGGCGCGCGGCGTCCGGTCGTCGGCCTCGGAATGGTGTCGACAGTCACCGCCGCACTCCCCGTTCTTACAGCCAACCTGGCGCTCGAACTCGCGCCTGTCCGGGTCAACCTCATCGCCGCCGGCTTTGTCGATACACCGTTGTCGGCCTCTCTGCTCGGCGACGAACTGGAAAACCGCCGCAGGCAGCTTCGCGAAACGCTTCCCATCGGGCGCGTCGTCGGACCCGCCGACGTCGCCGCACTTGCGGTACACATCATGGTTAACACGGCGCTTACGGGCGCGACCTACGACATCGACGGCGGGCAGCAACTCGTCGCCGCCTGAGGAGAGAATACGCCATGCCTGATCACTCGCAGTTCAACACCGACAAAACCCATCCCGGCCGGTGGACGATAACCTTCAACAACCCGCCGATCAATATGTTTGTTCCGGCAACGATCGACGAATTGCGCGTGCTGATGACCGACATCGAGACGGATCCCGCGGTGAAGGTCGTATTGTTTCAGTCGGCAAATCCCGATTTCTTCACTGCGCATCTCGATGTTGCCAGGGCAGCCGAAAGACCACGCGTGCTGGATCTTTGGCGCGACTTTGTGCTGCGGCTCTCGTCCACGCCAGTCGTCAGCATCGCCAAGGTTCGCGGCCGCACGCGCGGCATCGGTAATGAGTTCGTGCTGGCTTGCGACATGCGCTTCGCCAGCCGGCAAAGCGCCCTGTTCGGCCAACCGGAGATCGGCGTCGGACTGGTGCCGGGCGGCGGCGCGCTCGAATGGCTTCCACGTCTGGTCGGCCGCTCGCGGGCACTGGAGATCGTCCTCAGCGGCGACGACTTCGATGCCGATATCGCCGAGCGGTATGGCTGGGTGAACCGCACCATAGACGATGGCGATCTCGACTCGTTTGTCGATGCTCTTGTCCGGCGCCTGGCCTCGTTCGATCATGAGACCCTTTCCGCTGCTAAGGCCCAGGTGAATCGGTTCGGAATGCCGACAACCGCCGAGCTCCAGTCGAGCAACAACCTGCTCTTCCCGCTGCTTGCCTTGCCCGGGGCGCAGGCGCGCCGTGCGAAGATCCGCAACATCGGTTACGGTGTTCCGAGCGACTTCGAATTGAACTTCGGCCGGTACCTCCCCGGGTTCGGATCGTCGAACGACCGCGGCACGGATAAGCAGCCGGGTTGATCGCCGGCCCTGGATTTTCCGCTCGGAGGTCCCTCCAGTGGAAGAGGCTGGAGATCGCGGATAAGAAATGTAGCCGAATCCGGCCAGTGTGTCCACCACATGGCGCAGGTTCTCGAGGCTGCACGAAAGGCGGGAATCCGCGTGTTCCATGCGCGCTGCACCGGCGATATCGTTCCGGCGATTAGCAAAGCTGGAAGTTCAGGAAGCGACCGTTTCATCTGGAAGCAATGAGGGACCAGGGCCTTTCCATACCCTTGCCCTCCAGCTTTGCCGGGGCAGCCGAAGTCGATCACGCCGCCTGACCGGGCCGACGCGGACTCTGAGAATAGAGATCTACGGTCGACGCGAAAGATAATGCCAAAATCAATAACTTCCGAACACCCGGCCATCCAGGACTTATCCCTGACAGCCGATGCGAGGCGGGCCTGCAACGTTCGCGCAAAGGCGGCGCCAAGCCGCAGGTGTGAGCGAGGGAGCATCCCGGCATACGGTTGATCGCCCGTGACCGGCACATCCGCTTTCTCCGATCCGCGGCGCAGTATAATGCCGAAGCGGGCCAGCCTGTGAATTTCGGCCCCAAAGGTCGTGGTTTTCCATGTGGATTGTTCGGCTCGCCTTAAGACGTCCTTATACCTTCGTGATCATGGCCTTGCTGATCACCATCCTTGGTGGGGTCGCGATCGGCACCATGCCCGTGGATATCTTCCCCTACATCGATATCCCCGTTCTCAGCGTTGTCTTCAATTACAACGGTCTGTCGCCGGAAGAGATGGCGAACCGCGTGGCGACGGTCTTCGAGCGTAATCTGGCATCCGGCGTCAACGACATTGAACACCTCGAATCGACGTCCTATAACGGCGCCTGCGTGATCCGCATCTTCTTTCAGCCGGGCGCGCGCATTGAACTGGCGCAGGCGCAGGTGGTGTCGAGCGGCAACTCGGCCATCCGCGGGATGCCGCCGGGGATGTTTCCGCCATTCATTCTGAAATACGACGTGTCGTCGGTGCCCATCCTGCAGCTGGGATTGGGGAGCAAGACACTCAGCGAGCAGCAGATTTCGGACCTTGGAAACAACTTTCTGCGGACGCAGCTGGCCAATATTCAGGGCGCCTCCATGGCTCCCTCGTCGGGCGGTCGTTACCGGCAGATCATCGTGGATCTGAATCCGGAAGCGATGTATGCGAAGGGCGTGTCGGCCACGGATGTTTCGACGTCGCTGAATCTGCAGAATCTGATTCTGCCGGCGGGTACGGCCAAATTCGGATCTCGCGAGTACCAGATCAAGCTGAACAGCAGCCCGCGAATTCTCGAAGAGATGAACGACCTTCCGGTGAAGGTGGTGAACGGGGCGCCCATACGGATTCGCGACGTGGCGCAGGTGCGGGATGGATCTTCCGTGCAGACCAGTATCGTCCGCGTCGACGGCAACCATGGCTCGCTGATGACCATCCTGCGCAATGGCAGGGCATCCACCATTTCCATCGTGAACGAGGTGAAGGCGCAGCTGCCGGTAATTCTGGAGGGCTTGCCGAAGGAATTTGAAGTGCGGCAACTGCTGGACCAGTCGGTCTTCATCCGCGCTTCCGTGGTGGGAGTGGTGCGCGAAGCCGTCATCGCCGCCTGCCTGACGGGCCTCATGATTCTGCTGTTTCTCGGCAGCTGGCGCAGCACGCTGATCGTATGTATCTCCATCCCGCTCTCGATTCTGACGTCGCTGATTATTCTGAGCCTTGCCGGCCAAACCATCAACGTGATGACGCTGGGCGGCCTCGCGCTGGCGGTCGGCATCCTGGTCGACGACGCGACCGTCGAGATTGAAAACACCCACCGGAATATGGGGATGAAGAAGCCGCTGGTGCGCGCAGTGCTCGATGGCGCGCAACAGATCGCGGCGCCCGCGTTTGTATCCACTATCTGCATCTGCGTGGTCTTCGTGCCGGTTCTGCTGCTCACGGGGGCGGCGCGCTTTCTGTTCACGCCGCTGGCGATGGCCGTGGTGTACGCGATGCTGGCTTCTTACCTGCTCTCGCGCACGCTGATCCCCAATATGGTTCACTTCATGCTGAAGAAGGAAATGAAGCTCTACATGCGGGGACAGCATGGCCATTCCGCCGGCGGCAAGGGCGTCATCTGGAGCGTGCATTACTTCTTTAATCGCCAGTTCGAGCGCGTTTCCGCGTTCTATACCTCGCTGCTCGATCTGGCGCTCGATCACCGCAAGCTGGTGCTGACGGGCTTCATGATCTTCACCTTCGGCTCGCTGGGACTGGTTCATTTCGTGGGCAGCGATTTCTTCCCCACCGTCGATTCCGGCCAGTTGCGCCTGCATGCCCGCGCGCCCACCGGAACGCGCATCGAGGAGACGGAACAGATTTTCATGCGGATCGAGACGGAGATCCGCAAGATTATTCCGCCGGCCGAACTGGGCACCGTGATCGATAACATCGGCACAGGTAATGGCGGCCCCAACCTTGCCTACGGCGACCAGCCGACCATCGGCGTCAGCGACGGTGAGATTCTGCTGTCGCTGACGGACCAGCGTACCGTCTCCACATCCGAATACATGACGCGCCTGCGCAAGCGCCTGCAGGAGGCGTTTCCGGACGAGGTATTCTTCTTCGAAGCGGCCAACATTACGAACCAGATTCTGAACGCGGGATTGCCGGCTCCCATCGATCTGCAGATCGTGGCGCGCAACGGAGAAGCCGGCTACTCCATTGCGGAACAGCTCAGAGACCTGGTCAAACAGATTCCCGGCGCGGTCGACGTGCACGTCCATCAGGTTGTCGATTATCCGGAGATTCAGCTGAACGTGGACCGCAACCGGGCTGGTCAGGCAGGCCTGACGCAGCGCGATGTTTCGAACAGCCTGTTGATTTCGCTGAGCGGCAGCGGGCAGGTGGCCCCCACCCAATGGCTCAACTGGCAGACCGGCGTCAATTACAACGTCTCCGTACAGACTCCGCAGCGCGTGGTGAATTCGCTCGACGCGTTGATGCGCACGCCCATCGCTCCGCCCGAACAATTTATGAGCCGAACGGCCGACTCGGGCGCAGGAACCGCCGGGGCCAGCGCCTCATCGACAGGCGGTAGCCCGAGCCAGGCATCGATGGCCTACGGCAACCCCGGCGCCGGATTCCAGAACAACGCGCAGGTGCTGGAGAATCTGGCGCGCGTGCGCCGCGGCGTTGCGGCACAGATCATCAATCACTACAACGTCCAGCCGGTGTTCGACGTGTACGCGAATGTCGACCATCAGGATCTCGGCTCGGTGGGCGCCGCGGTGAGAAAGATCATGACCGGCTTCAAGCCGAAGCTGCCGCGCGGCGTGACGCTGGAATTGCGTGGGCAGATTGCGACTATGCAAAGCTCGTTCTATCGCCTGGGACTGGGGCTGATCTTTTCCATCGGGCTCGTGTACTTCCTGATGGCGGTGAACTTTCAGTCGTGGCTCGATCCTTTCATCATCCTGATTGCGCTGCCGGGCGCGCTGGCGGGCATCGTCTGGATGCTGTTTATCACCCAAACCACATTCAGCGTGCCGTCTCTGATGGGTTCCATCATGTGCATCGGAGTCGCCACTGCGAACAGTATTCTGATGGTGGTATTCGCCAACGATCAGCGCCTCGAAGGGATGGACCCGAGGGCGGCGGCGCTGGCGGCGGGCCATACGCGCATCCGTCCCGTGATTATGACGGCGGCGGCGATGATTATCGGCATGGCGCCGATGGCCCTCAGCCTGGGTGAAGGCGGGGAACAGAATGCTCCGCTGGGCCGGGCGGTGATCGGCGGCCTGGCAATGGCCACTTTCACGACTCTGTTTGCCGTGCCTGTTGCTTATAGTCTCTTGAGGAAGAAAGTCCCGGTAGACTTCGACAAGCGGATCGAAGAGGAGGAGCATGAAGATCCGACCCTTTATCTGCTCGAAGAATAACCGTGCGAGGAATAACCAAGCGACGCTGCGCGACGCCATCTAACAGATAACCTGCGCCCACGCATGCCCAAAACCAAGCCACTTTACCGCGACGAAGATACCGAAGCCGGATTGCGCGCGGAAAACGAAGAACTGCGCCGGAAACTGCGGGAGCATGAGGCGCTGGCGCATCCCCAGCACGGGCATCGCCGTGCCCGCCCGTCGGCCGCGGTGTTGTGGCTGCTGGCGCTGGTTGCCGTGGCAGGCCTGTGCGCGGCGTTTTTCCTTGGCTATCTGCCTCATGTGCGGCGCGAATCGATGCTCGTGGCCGCCACAAGCGACCAGAGCAAGCTCGTCCCCATGGTCAACGTGGCAGCGGTGAAGATTTCCTCCGGCACGACGCAGCTTTCACTGCCGGGCAACATCGAGCCGGTGACGGAAGCTCCGGTGCTGGCTCGCGCCACTGGTTATGTGAAGGCACGTTACGCCGATATCGGGGACCGCGTGACGCCGGGACAGTTACTGGCCGAACTGGAAGCGCCGGAACTCGATCACCAGGTGGCGCAGGCCAGGTCGGCCATCGAGCAGGCGGCCGCCTCGCTGGAACAGGCCGCCGCTAATCTGCAACAGGCGCAGGCCAATGAAAGACTGTACCGGACCACCTCCGAGCGCTATCGAAATCTGGTGGGCAGAGGCGCCGTTTCCCGCCAGGAAGCGGACAATTACCAATCACAGTGGGAGGCGCAGCAAGCCAGCGTACTAGCGCTCGAAAAAGCGGTCACGGTGGCCCGCAGCACCATCGCCGGAGCTACCTCGAATCTGGCGCGCCTGACCGATCTGCAGGGATATCAGAAGGTAAAGGCCCCGTTTGCCGGCGTGATCACCACCCGCAACGTGGACGTGGGCGCGCTGGTAAACGAAGGCTCGACATTGTTGTATCGCATCGCGCAGACGGGTCGCCTGCGCACCTATATCAATGTCCCGCAGGCGGATGCGAATTCCATCCACACGGGCATGCATGCCGGGATCTCCCTGCCCGATATTCCCGCGCGCGTGTTTCCCGGCACCGTTACGCGCACGGCCAACTCCCTCGATCCTTCCAGCCGGACTCTTCTGGCTGAAGTGCAGCTTGACAACACGGGTGCGCTGCTGATGCCCGGGATGTATGCGCAGGTCAGCTTTGAAACGGCGCGCAGCCAGCCGCCGTTGCTGATTCCGACCGAAGCGCTGGTGATCCGCGCGGACGGGCCGAAAGTAGCACACGTGACGTCTGATCACACGATACACTTCCAATACGTTGAACTGGGCCGGGATTATGGAGAAACTGTGGAAGTCATCTCGGGTCTTCAGCCAGGTGACGAGGTGGTTATTAATCCCGGCGACCGCGTCCAGGAAGGCGCGCAAGTAAAGCCCGTCTATCCGTCCTCCGAAGGGCGCGCGGGGGCCCAAAAGAAGTAGTTGCCGCCAACCCTCGAGGCCGCCCGGACGAGGTATGCGTGTGAGACGGATCGGGAGTTGACGGCGCGGGAGTGGCGGAGGTTTTTTCCCGATTCGTCCGCCTCGTGCGCCGGACATCGCGCCCCACGACCTGCAATGGGTTTCCCATCACGATGAGCAATCCGTTTTTCGACCATCCGATCCTCAATTCCCCTTACGACTATCCCCGCCGCCACTGGGAACTCGACTCCACCGGCCAGTCCACGCAGGGTACCATCGAGGCGCGGCGTAAAGCCGAGTTCATCACCCCGATCCCTAAGCCGCGCAAACAAAAAGGCAGGTCTCAGCAGCAAACTCTCGGGGCTCGACGACAGCACGGGCCTTTCCACAGCCCAGCAGCAATACGAAAAGACCGCTACGGTGATCAACGAACTGCGCACCCATCTGCACTGGCGCGAGTGGCGCAATCCCAAGGGTTGGCTCGTGACTCCCGAGACCGAGCGAGCCCAGCTTCGAGAGAAGCTGGTATCGACCGCCGAACTTGTCGCCGGGCTTGAGCTCCATTTTGGGCCGCTGGGGGCTTCACGGCCGGTGGGGCGGAACGGCGCGTTAGACGGATAGGAGGACGGCGACCGGCATTCCGGAAACAATCGTCCGACAGTCAATCTCAGCCGGACGTAAAAATCATCAGTAATTGACACGGCCGACCGTTCGGGACTTTTTATGCCGCCGACACTCCTGAAATAAATTAACGATAAGGATTATCCCGGCATACTATCGGAGACGACGCTCTGGCACGAAAAAATAGTTGCACCACGACGCCCATGGGACGCAACCTGGGGTACACTCACACATCGGATATCGAAAGTAACCGGGGATGACCCGGTTCCAGGAGCGACGAAGATGTTTCAAAGTGCGATCCGTTTGTCATTGATTGCTGTCGGCTGCGTGTTTATGGCTGCCGCACAAACCCAAACACCCGGCTATGTCGTTGACCTGTGCGTCAAAGCAAATCCGGGTAAAGCCGCGGAGCTTACCGCCCTCGTACACGATGTAGGGGCGAAATACTATCGTGTCCGTGTCGATGAAGGCGTCCAGGCGTGGTGGATCGTTGCGGCGGACGTCGTGCCCTCCGGTTCTGCCGCCCGCTGCGACTACCACGTGGTGTCGGGTTACAAAGGCTTTCCGCCGGAAGCCGCAACCGCCGAGCAGGTCACGGCCGGGCTCAAGAAGGCCGGCGTCAACATGACCGCGGCGGAGTATGCGGCCAAGCGAGATGCCGCCGGGTACCTGGTGAACACGGATATCTGGCGCACGCTGATGCAAGTCGGTTCGGCCTCCCAGAAGGGGAGCTACGTGCGCATCAATTACTACAAGGTTAAGCCGGGCCAGGGGCCGGAATTTTCCAGGCTGGAGCGAACGGGCTGGGGGACGTTTGTGGAATCCCTCAAGGGCTCCAATATGGGCTGGCAATTCAACGCCTTGGCGATGCCCACCGGAGAGTCGCTGCATTACAACGCTTCCACGGTGGATGTGTACCCCACCTGGGAGGCCTTGGGAAAAGGCTGGCCCACGGCTACGGAGTGGCCAAAGGTGCACCCGGACCTGCCGGCCGCAGCATACACGGCGCAGGTCAACAACACGGTCGAGCGTTACGCGGCGGACGTTCTGCACATTATCGAACTCGTCGCGCCGAAGCAATAAACCCAGGACCAGTGGGGACAGGTTTCCGGCTGTCCCGGACTGGGCCTGTTCCCCTGCTTCAACTTCCGCAGCGAAGCCGAGCAGGCGCTCGTCAAAGACCTGGCCTGGGCGTGAGCGATGGCCTATGCCGACGACCTGCTTGAGCAGGCGGAGTTCTTAGCCAACAGGGAACCCGTTCAACCGAAACAGGCCAGTCTCAGGCGCGCCGTATCGAAGGCATATTACGCTCTCTTTCATCTTTTGATCGACGAGGCGGTGGGAAATTGGGGTATCGCAGGGCAGTGCAGCGTTCTTGCCAGAACCTTCGATCACGCGAAGATGAAAAGCGTCTGCGACGCTCATGTCACGAATTTCTATAAAGCCGGCAGCTCGCCTGCAAGTGTTCCGTTGAAAGAAGTGGCTCAGACTTTCGGCACTCTGCAGCAGCAGCGCCATATCGCCGACTACGACAATGGCTTCGTCTGGCAGAGAACCGACGCCGTGGCTCAGATCGATCTTGCCATTGCAGCCTTCGTGGACTGGCGTGGGATCCGCGGCACCGATGAAGCTCAGGATTACTTGCTGGCCTTATTCCTTCCCAGGGCGCCGCGGGTCTAACCACGTTGATGTCGGAGATCGCCGTTTCTTGGGAGCGTGGCGGGCGTTCCAGCTACTGCGTCCTGGCTCTCGTAAGGATCTCCTCGACGACGGCCGACTTGGCATCGGCGTAATCCTGAACATGATCCCACTGCCGCTGCGCGAGCGCTAGTTTGGTTCGAGCATATAAATCGCGATCAGTCGCATTGGCGCGTAACCGGTCCCGAAACATCAGTATTCGATCGATTTCCGGACAGGCGGCCGAGAGTATGTGCAAATTAATTTCGGTATCCGGTCCGCGAAACAGCCGGTGCTCATACCAATCGGGTTCCCGGAAGCAAAGCGAGTAGCCGGCGGACTCCAGGTGAGGCGCGTAGGCGGCTTCATCTGCCGAGTCGGCGACAACCAGCAGAATGTCAATAATTGGCTTGGCGGCGAGCAATGGAACGGAAGTCGATCCGATATGCTCGACCCGAAGCGCTCGATCTCCCAAGGCTGTTCGGATTCTGTCGGCTTCGCGTCGAAACAGCTCCGTCCAAAAGGGATCATATTTCTCAATCAGAATCGAATCCGGCATATAACCTTCAGATATTCGCACGGCAACTCTATCCGGGTGTGCAGGCGAGCCTGCGCGGCCCCGGGCGCTTCGGGCACAAGCTGCCGATAACACCCGGAATCGCGCAGGCGACGAAGCCCCACGAGCCTGACTCGGCACACTTCCCGGATCGCCGTCTGTGGACCACTTGTCCGATTCGGCAAGTGGATCGCGCGATGAAATCGCTGACGGGTGATCAGGCTGAAATCGAGCACGGAATTACGTGATTGTAATCCATAAAGGCTCTCGAAGCCCGCGACAAAGAGCGGATTCCTGCGGGTTAGTGACCGTAACCGGGAGCGGAGTTTCGGCGGCCCGTATGCATCAATGATCTATACTGATGCATATGAGTACTGCTCGAACCACCCTCAACCTGGACCGAGAACTTCTTCAAAAGGCCCAGGAATATACGGGCATAACCGAAAAGACCGCCGTGATTCACACTGCTTTGCGCGAACTCGTTGCTCGTGAGGCCGCGCGCCGTCTTTCCGCGCTGGGCGGAACTATGCCCGCCTTTCAGGCTGGCCGGCGCCGGCGCCAAGCGGTACCTCGATGACGCTTGTGGACACCTCCGTTTGGGCGAACCACTTTCGGTCGGCGGAGCCCGATCTGATCCGATTACTTGAGGAAGGTCATGTGGGAATGCATCCCTTTGTCATTGGAGAGCTGGCAGCCGGGAGTCTCAAAAATCGGGCCTCGATGGTGGCCGACTTCGCTGCGTTGCCGCAAGCGTCGATCGCCAGTGAAGCGGAAGTGCATCACCTGCTGGAGAGCCACCGGTTATGGGGTACGGGCCTCGGGTGGATAGATCTCCATCTGCTCACGTCGGCCATGCTTGCCGGTTGGCAGCTATTTACTACGGATCGTGCGATGGTGAAGGCGGCAGAAAAGCTGAGTCTCGCCAGAAGGTGACGGAGTCCGGTGGGTAGATTGGAGCGCGCGCCGCCAGCTGAAGACGACGTTACCGCGTATCGCCGACAAACCGTCAACTGGATGGTAAACGCTACGCCGTCAGGCGCGGGTTTGCCGCGGCTGGAGCACCAAGTCGGCCGCTTCCTCAGCATCTTTGAGGAGCGTCTTACGCGGAAGGCCTAGCTGCGCACGCATGGTCAGCCCACGCGCTAAATCCGTGACTTGGATCGCGCGCGCGGCTACCGGAAAGTCAGGCGGGATGTCTCCCGCACTGATCCCGTCCCGGAAACGGCTCTCCAGAAGCGCCGCGCCACCCGCGACCGTGCTCTGGAGGAAGCGCTGAACGTCAGCGTCGTTCACAAGCGGCGCGACGCATATCAGAAGGCAGCCCCGGGCGGACCCTTTCTCGGTCGCGCTTTCGACTGTGTACCTCAGAAAGCTCGCGATCGAGTCGCGCAGGCTCTGCGGCGAGAGGAGTGCCTTCGCGGCAGCCGCGCCCTTTCGTTCTGCGTAAGCCTTCAGGGCGCGCAGGAATATCGCCCGCTTGTCGCCAAAAACGGCGTACAGGCTCGGACGCCCCACACCCATCCCTTCGACGAGATCGTCAATCGTCACGCCGTCGTAGCCTTTTGACCAGAACACCTGAGTCGCCTTTTCCAGCGCTCCGGTCTCGTCGAAACTGCGCGGTCTACCCCGCGGCCTGGAACTATTTTGAATCATTTAGTTCAAAAATCATTGACAACGGTCATCGCCCTCCCTCAATATATAACTGAACAGTTCAAAAATAGCAAGAGGCCTCACCGGGGCTTCACAACTCAACATTTATCACGGAGATGCCCATGCAACATTCGATCGCACTCGTCACCGGCACCACGTCCGGGCTCGGTTATGCCGCAGCCGGCTTGCTCGCTGCCGAGGGCTACCGCCAGGTCATCATCACCGGCCGCAGAATGGCCCAGGTCCAGCAAACGGCCGCTCAACTCGCGGCTGAGACCAAGAAAAAACTCTTCACGCCGCTGGAGTTGGATCTGGACTCGCCGTCCAGCGTTCAGTCCGCCGTCGCCGAGTTCGTCAAACGAGGTCAGCAGATCGATTTCCTGCTGCTCAATGCCGGGTTGGTCCCTTTCAAAAGGCGCGCGCTCACTGCCGAGGGCATCGAAGCTTCTCAGGCGCCGCTCATCGGCCATCATCAACTGACTGTCGGGTTGCTCCGCGCCAACCTGCTGAGCCCCAACGCGCGGATCGTTATCGCCGGTGCGGAGCCAGCCCGAGGGGGCGTACCCATGTTCAAATACACCGATCTGCCAGCCTTCGCGGCCAAACGGTTCCAGGGTAATCGAACCGCCGCTGTTGAAGCTCTGATACGCAACGGGCCAAACGTGAAGTACGTGCCCAACAATGCGTATGCCGACGCGAAGCTCATCGTCGCTTGGTGGACTGCGGCGCTGGCCCGCCGACTGCCTTCCGGCATGGCCGTGTACGCCGTGTCGCCCGGTGGCGCGACCGCCACCAAGGTCGTGCGAAGCGCTGGCTGGGCGTTGAGGCATATCTTTATCCCAATTGTGAACCTCATTCCCGGCATGAATCAGACGCCGGAGACTGCGGCCCGTCGTTACCTGCAGGCCTCGGAATTTGGGACCGACGTCTCAGGGCAATTCTTCGCCTCGGCACAAGGGAAGTTCTCAGGCCCAATTGAAGTGCAGCGCCAGCCGCACTTACACGATCGCGCCAGCCAGGAAGCCGCGTGGCAGGCCGTCGTCAAGGTCTCTGGGGTCGATTTATCTTTCGCACCATCCCTGAGCGCGGTGTCCTGAAAGAGCGGCACTGGATGCAAAAGATCACCGCCACGGCCCTAACTTTGGAATTACGGCGACAGAACGAAGAAACCACACACAAGGAGAAATACACATGAAACGATACGAAGGAAAAAAGGTGGTCATCATCGGCGGCACGAGCGGCATGGGGCTCGCTACGGCGAAGATGCTGCTTGACGGAGGCTCGCGCGTTCTGGTGACCGGTCGCTCGAAGGAAGGCCTGGAATCGGCGCAGAACGAGATTGGGAATGACGCCGTCGTGGTTTCGAGCGACGCGCGGTCGTTGACGGACATCGACGCCCTCGCCTCTAAGGTGAAGGCCGAGTTCGACACCTTCGACCTGCTCTTCGTCAACG
>Ga0302320_10003863_pt1 | contig 34406 bp, 31 predicted proteins | sample Bog_T0_3_FD_202130 | JGI IMG/M metagenome (GOLD analysis project Ga0302320, IMG submission 202130) | Peat permafrost microbial communities from Stordalen Mire near Abisko, Sweden - Bog_T0_3 | ecosystem: Environmental > Terrestrial > Soil > Wetlands > Peat | place: Sweden: Abisko, Stordalen Mire...
GTAAGCAGCAGCAAACGGCCCAGTGCAGAATCCAACTGCCCGTTGGCCTGGATCTTCGCCGAAGTTCCCTGTGCATTCAACATGCCCGCGCGCGCATTCGCAATGTCGCCGAAGACAGTACTTTCTTCCTTGGTGAAACCCTTCACCGTCTCCACCAGGTTGGGAATCAGGTCTGAGCGCCGCTGCAAATCCGCGTCCACATTCGACCAGGCATTCTTCACTGCCTCGTCTTTGGCCACCAATTGGTGCTGCGTGCTCACAAAACTGCCATAAACAAACAGCCCCAGCAGCACAAAAACTCCCACCACTCCCAGAAAAATCAGCAGTCCACGACCCATACAGTCCTCTTCTCCTCCGGTCCGCCGCGACGGACCCCTTCATAAAATCTGAGACTCTACCAGCAAATCTCCATCTGCAGAACACCAGGGCCGTTCCCTAATCCCTGTTCCCTAATCCCTGTTCCCTCAGTCCCTGCCTCACCAATCCCCACCAGCTCCGCCGCCGCCAAAACTCCCACCGCCAAAGCCGCTAAATCCCCCACCGCCGCCGGAGTCTCCGCCGCCCCCTCCGCCAAAACCGCCTCCGAATCCACCACCGCCATATCTTCCGCCGCCCATCAAGCTCGAAAACAGGCCGAAGCCCAGCAAGAGCCGAAAAAGCCATGAACCGCCAAAGAAGATGAGAATAATAACGATCAGGATCAGCTTGCCAAGTCCTGACCCGTGGTGCGCCTGCCTTGCCGGCTGCATGGCCATCGTCGGCTCATCGTCCAGTGTGACCTTGGCATCCGCGGCAATCACCTGAGCGATCTCGTCCACTGCCAGCGACACTGCTCCGTCAAAGTTATTGGCCCGCAGATCCGGAACCATTTCCCGGCCAATGTCGCCTAGTTTGCCATCCGGCAGAATGCCCTCAAGGCCAAACCCAACATCGATCCTGCGCTTGTGGTCACTCACCGCCAGCAGAATCAGCACGCCCCGATCGGAACCTTTGCGCCCAATCTTCCACTTGTTCTCAAGCTCATTCGCGTAGTCGGCCGAGTCCTCGCCATCCAACGTCTTAACGGTGACGATTGCGACCTGCGCATTGGCCGCGGTGTGATCCAACTGCCCGCAGATGCGGTCGAGGCGCGCTACCGCCTCAGGCGAGAGCACATGAGCATAATCGCTTACGTAATCGGTGGGTTTGGGAAGGTCCCCCACCCGCTCTGCAACCAGGGCCGTGGCACCCAGCCCCATGGTCGCGGCCAGCAGAATCCGGAAGAAGGTCGAGCGATTGCGCGGAAAGCCTTTCATCGCTCTCAATTGTACGCGGACGAAGGGCCAAAAGTTCCGCGAGCCGGAATGAGCCGGATGGCGCACCTGTCCCCTGGGCACACACACTACACTGAGATTGAAATGACTGAAAGCAATCTGCCCACTCCTCCCATCGCGCGCAAGCGGCCTATCGAGACACACCTTCATGGCGTCACGCTCAGTGACGACTACGCCTGGCTACGCGACAAAGAAAGCCCCGAGGTAACCGCATACCTCGAAGCCGAAAACGCGTACGCCGAAGCCGCGATGGCCCCGCTCAAGAACCTGCGTGAAGATCTCTACCAGGAAATGCTGAGCCATGTGAAGCAAACCGACGTCTCGGTTCCCTTCAACGACGGTCTTTGGTGGTACTACACCCGCACTGAAGAGGGCCAGCAATACGCAATCCACTGCCGCACGCATGGCAAGCCCAATGCGACTGAGGATACGCCGGAGCAGGTGATCCTCGACGGCAACCAGTTGGCCCTGGGCCACCCCTTCTTTTCCATCGGCGCCAACTCCATTACCGACGACGGCCGCTGGCTGGCCTACACCACCGACACCACGGGCTTCCGCCAGTACACGCTGCATATCAAGGACCTGGCGACCGGCGAAATATTGCCGGGCGAGGTGGAACGAGTCGGCTCCGTCGTCTGGGCTGCCGATAACCAGACCCTGTTCTACACCGTCGAGGACGAGGACCAGAAGCGCCAATACCAGCTATGGCGGCATAGGCTGGGCGCATCGCATTCCCAGGACGTGCTGGTGTATCAGGACGACGACGAGCGCTTCAACCTGGGCGCCGGCCGAACCCGCGACGGCAAGTTCGTGGTGTTCGAATCGGCCAGCCACACTGCAAGCGAGTCGTGGGTGCTGCCGGCCTCGGAACCTGAGAGCGATTTCACCGTCATTAGCCCCCGCCGGGACGAGCACGAGTACTCCATCGACCACCGCAATGGCCTGTGGTTTATCCGCACCAACGACAAGGGACGAAACCTCCGCCTGGTCACCGCACCGGTATCTTCGCCGGGGCGAGAGCATTGGACCGAGCGCATTCCCCACCGCGACGGCGTGATGCTGGAAGACGTGGACCTTTTTGCCGGCTTCCTTGTCGCCAGCGAGCGCGAAGACGGCCTTCCCCGTCTGCGCATCTGGCGCTTTGTCGACGACGGTCCCGAGGCGCATCCGGGGGGCGAAATCGCCTTTCCCGAGCCGGCTTACGACGCCCACTCGCACATCAACCGAATCTTCTCGACGACCACATTCCGATACGCCTACCAGTCCCTGGTAACTCCCCCTTCGGTCTTTGAGTACGCCGTCGCCTCAGGCGAATCCACGCTGCTCAAGCAGCTTGAGATTCCCGGCGGCTTCGACCGCACCCTCTATGCCAGCGAGCGCGTCCACGCCATCGCGCCCGACGGCGTCAAGGTCCCTGTCTCACTGGTTTATCGAGTCGACATGAGGGCAAAGCGCGAGTCGGGCAGTAATCCGCTCTACGTCTACGGCTACGGTTCCTACGGCTACTCGCTTCCGCTGGGCTTCAGCTCGAACCGCCTCAGCCTGCTCGACCGCGGCGTGGTTATGGCTTATGCCCACATCCGCGGCGGCGGCGACCTGGGCAAGCCCTGGCACGACAACGGCAAGATGCTGCACAAACGCAACACCTTCACTGACTTTATTGCCGCTGTCGAGCACCTTACTGCCACTGGATACGGCGACTCCGCGCGTGTGGCCATCGAAGGCGGATCGGCCGGCGGTCTGCTGATGGGCGCGGTCGCGAACCTGCGCCCCGACCTCTTCCGCGCCGTCCTCTCCCATGTGCCCTTTGTCGACGTAATGAACACGATGCTCGACGCTTCCCTGCCCCTCACCGTTCCCGAGTATGAGGAGTGGGGCGACCCCAATAACGAGACGTACTTCCGTTACATGCTGAGTTACTCGCCCTATGACAATCTGAAGACGGCCAGTTATCCGGCGATGTTAGTGAAAACCTCGCTCCACGATAGCCAGGTTATGTATTGGGAGCCAGCCAAGTATGTAGCCAAGCTTCGCACGCTGAAAATGGATAACAATCTGCTGCTGTTGGTTACCAACATGCAGGCCGGCCACGGCGGCGCAAGCGGACGGTACGACTACCTGAAAGAGATAGCCCTCGATTACGCATTCCTGCTGCGGGAGTTTGGAATTGTGTGATAGAGTTTGGCGGGTGGCCTGGGTCCAGCCACCCCAAAATGATTGGGTGCCCATGTCTCGAACATGGGATGCAGGACGTTGGCTGGGTGCCCCACATCCGACCATCCGCAAGATGATCCGGCGGATCCCTTGCCGACGCTCCACGCCAGGCGGCTATTGGCGCCGCGACAGTGATATCACTGCTAGCAGTTTTGCGCCCCAAACAGTCATTTGTGCGCGAAAAAGCGCATCGAAAACGCACTTATTTGCACGTTTTTTGCATCAAAACAGCACTAAAACAGGCTTAAAACATGCAAGAATGCATTATTTGTCACACTTTTGCGTATGCACATTTGCGTATGCTGCGCGGTTGTTCTTGCCATCGCAATGTACGCATATAACAACACACGGCGATGCGCATGTTCGGACGTCCCTGCGGAGTTTTTGGGGATGTATTTAAAGCCTGCTGCGGTGCGCCCACAGACCCAAGCCCGGATTCGCAATGAAGAATATCTCTTCCCCATCCACAGTGTTGTACCCATGCGATAGCTTTTCGGGATCGTAGCGCCGCGTCATCTCCGACAACTCGCCGTACTCAAACCCGACGCTCTCCACCTCTTCCTTGCTGAGATGTCCCGGGCACCAGCGAATCGAGAACCGCCCCTCAGAAGATCCATGAATCAGGTGCGCAGCCGCGCTTAAGTCGCCGGCCAGGTCCGCGTTCGCACTCACGGCTTCCAGCGTGGCCGAGGTCCCAAAGTACCCGTATTTGCGAATCAGCTCGTCGATCCTCTTGTCTTCGCCAAACTCCCTTACACCCGGAGCAAGCACAATCAACTCCGCGCCATCGGCCAGCGCCATGCGCGTCCGATAAACGGCCTTGTTGCCCAGCCAGGTGGAGTGAAACTCGTGCGGGTCGAGATACACGACCGCCTTCCGAATCGGCTCATCGACGATCTCGAAGTTCACCTTCAGGCTTAGCTCGGCGGCAAGTTGAAAGCACTCAATGTCATCGCCAATGAATAGCCCGCGCACCGCCAGCCCGCCGTTCTCTCCGCGACCAACCACGGTGAGTACATACACAATGGGAAGGTTCCGCAGAAAACGATCGGAGGCATAATTCAGAACGGTGCGAACGGGGTTTTCCGCGCGGCCCATGATGCGCTCCATCCCATAAACAGCGCCCAGGTAATGGCTCCTGTTGATCCCCTCGCGGCCTCCGGTTCCTACCAGAATGTTCTTGTTATAGTTGGCCATTCCGATAACTTCGTGCGGAACCACCTGGCCGATCGAAAGGATAAGATCGAACCCGCCTTGAGTTAGCAACCGGTTGACCTGCGCAGGCCACGCATAGCTGAGCTTACCCTCTGACTGCTCACGTATAAACTCCGCCGGAACCTCGCCAACCGTCTCAATATCGGTTCGCCAGTTGTGAATATGAAACAGGTCGAGCGGCATCCCGGGGAACATGTGCTCAAGTTGCGCCGTGCCCATGCGTGTGTGCGTTCCAAGGGCGGGAAGCACTGCTTTCAAGCGGTCGCCATAATACTTCCACACAAGACAAGTCAACTCACCGGCGCGCGAGTGGAACCGGCTCTGGTCGGGCGGCACGGCAAGCACCCGGTTCCGCGCGCCAAGCTTGGCAAGGCCTTCTGAAAGCAATTCGCCCAACTGCTGCGACGATAGATCGGTGTGCTCGCTTCCGACCGCGCAATAGAGACTCATCGCATTCCTTTAACTCAACTCAGTGCTTCCGCACAGATGCACGGTTACGCCTAACTCGGCAAACATGGCAGCCTTCGTGGCAAGAGCTTCGTCCGCCAGTTCAGGCGTGGGCGCATAGGCTACATTCACATGGTTGGCGCGATGGCGAGCCATCATTTGATTCTGGGTAACACCATGAAGGACCGTATGCATAATGGGCCATTGCGGTGTGGTCTCCTGCCAGCGGCGCTCTGTTTCCTCCTGCGGCAAGCTGACCGCCGTTCCGCGGCCCAGGTCGACATGCAACGCTCCGCCTTCAACAAACACGCGGCTCCAGACAATCTCGCCCGGCTTGCCAATGCCCTTCAGCGATCCGCCGCCGAGAGGAAAATACATCGCCGGCTGACGCTCGCTGCGGGCGCCGGCATAGCCGCCAACAAAGTGATTCGCGGGTGCAGCGCCGGAGATTTGCAGCAACCAGACAAACGCATCGAGGCCGTCTCCCTTGTAGTGCTCACCCCATCGAACATCGTGGAGGGTTGTCGATGGGTCCAGGCCCAGCGCAACCCAGCAGCGATTGGTGATCAGCGCATCCACGCCTGCGCATTCATCCACCTCGTTGAAGTGCACCACCGGAGTACCTGGATATAGCTCCTCGCTTGTACCTTCCGCAAACACCGGAGGCCGATCGGCATTGTTCAGCAATCCCTCGGCAAGGTCGGACGCCGGCGTCATATCTTTCAGTCCCTGCTGATACTGGATGCCGATTGCGTCGCATCCAAAATCCTTTGCGATTCGCACGGCGGCGATATACATCTTGCACTGCTCGATGGTCTGGTCTTTGGTCAGCTCGGTCGCCGGGTCCTTGCCGAAGTCGAATTTGAGCCCCTTGCCTGCCAGCCACTGGTAAACAGCCTCTGCCTCCGCATCGCCCACCGTCCGCATTTTTGCCACCAGGGCGGACTGGCTCAGGCGCTCTTTATAGATCCCCGCCGGGTTTAGGAGTTCGTCGTCGATGATGGCGTTGTACATTCCCATGCAGCCTTCATCGAATATGCCAACAATCGCTTTGCGGTGGCGGAGATGGTTGGCAAGTTGCGTACCTAAACTTGCGCTTTTCTCCGGCAGTTTGCCCGCATCGAGGACATGCACATGCGACTGATCGTGGCTGATGACGCCATCGCGCAGCCATTCTGTAAGCGCGGAAAGGAAGTAGTCGTCGGTGAAGTCCTTGCTCCATATCGAGGAGAATTTGCGGCCAGCCTTGATGAGCGACCCATTCAGGTTGAGCAACCCGACCAATCCCGGCCACTGCCCTGACCAGTTAGCGACGGTCAAGATCGGCCCCTTGTGGCTCCGCAGGCCCGGTAGCACATGATGGCTGTATTGCCATGCGGCGGTGGCGAAGACCAGTCTGGCCTCCGGATGGATGTGCATGAAAACATCCATGCCCATACGCTGGGATGAGATGAATCCGTGCTTCTCCCGCTCGCTGTAAGCATGTGCACGGATTAGCTTTACGCCCTTTTGTGCGAAGGCTGCGGTTAGTTTCTCTTCCATGTCTCGTTGCGCCGGCCAGCAAACCTGGTTGGCTGCGAGGCGCAAGTCGCCACTGGTTATGAGCAACACTTCGTCCGCTGCCGGCTTCGCCGGTTCCTGTTCCCGCACTGCCATTTCACTCATCTCCTTGCGATGGTGCTTCGCTCCACCAGAAAGAAATATACACCTCTCGGATGGCAGTCGGGCGCGTAAGCCCACGCCGTCTCCAGCGTGGGCTTTCTCTTGTTTTCCGTTGAGGAGCCTCCGATCGCTATACGTTGGGCATCCCCTCAGGGGCTAAAGCCCACGTTGATTCTATTGCCTTTGCGGCACGACTGAAGTCGTGCCCTGACACAAAGCATATTTTTGAAACACGCTCCAGCGTGCGTATTCTCTTGTTTTCCGTTACCGTTTTACAACTTCGCCAAGCAGCACCGAAAGGCCGTTCCACGCAATCTGTGCGCCAATGCATACCAGAATGAACGCAACCACCCGCAAGATGCCGTGCGCCGTGGACTGCGGGATGGCTCTGCTGATCCTGGGGGCGTACGCATAGCAGAAATAGACCAGCACGCTGAGAACCACCACGGCAAGAAACACGCCGATATGAGCCAGAATATTTTTGGTAAGATTCCGGTCGGATATGTGGGCGGTTAATGTCAGCAAGGCAACCAGAGTGCCCGGCCCTGAAGTTATGGGAAAGGTGAATGGATAGAAGGCTTTCAGTTCAAGATCTTCCTTCTTCGCCTCATCCCGGACGTCGGTTTCCTCCTGCTTTTTTCTGGAATTTGCGGCACCCTCCTGCTCGTTCAATACCGACCATCCCATGGCCGCAATCACCAGGCCGCCCGACAGCTCGACGATGGGGAGAGAGATTCCGAAGAAGTTGAGGATGGCAGCGCCCAGCAGCTCGATAACCGCAAGGAAGAGAATGTTATTGACGGCAATGCGGCGCGCCAAGGAGCGATAAACATCCGGCGGCGCGTCGCCGGCCAACCCGAGGAAGACCAGCGCCGACCCCAGCGGATTGATCAGCGGAAGCAGCGCGCTGAAGGCGATTAGAAATGCGTTCCAGAGCGGCAAGAGCATTCTCCTTGAGGCATTCTAATGCGTCGGGCGGTCCTATCTGGTGGCAATAGATGGGTTATGAGGATGAGCGCTGGCAGACAACCGCCGCCCCTGGGTTGTAAGCTTTCTGCTTATGGTTCGTTCCCTGCCAGTCTTCGCTCTGCTCTTCGCCGTCGCCGGTCTTAACGGCTCGCACTCGGATTTCCTCAAATACTACAAGGGCGTGCCTTATCACGACAGCCGTTACCAGGGCGGCGCTCAGGCAATTCCAGGCAAGGTGCTCTGCGTTTACTACGACCTGGGCGGCGAAGGCGTTGCCTATCACGACTCCGACGCCAAGAACAACGGCAGCGGCGGCCTGAACCCCGCTAACGGCAGCTATCTAAACGAGTTCCGCATGAACGAGGGCGTCGACACCTCCTATACCAAGTTCAACCTCGACCCCAAAATCGACGACAATCCGTACGACCGTGTGGCGCCGCCTGCCAACCTGCTTTATGTGGGCTGGACCGTGCCCGGCGAGTGGTTCAACGTCACCGTGCAGGCGGCCGAAGCCGGCGACTACTCCGCCGACCTGCTCTATACCTCGAACCGGGGCGGCAGTATCTCGATCGACGTGAACGGAGAGCCCGCCACTGGTCCACTGGCCATTGTCTCAACGTTCGACGCGGCCGATCCAGTTGCCTGGCGTCAGTGGCACCATTGGAACGTGGCCCCCGGCCTTGCGAAACTCCATCTACCCGCAGGCAAGGCAGTGCTGACCGTGCACATCGTCACCGAAGGGCAGATGAACCTGGCCTGGTTCGATGTGAAGAATGCCGGCAAGTAGGCTTGTGGCCGGGCGCCGGCTGGCGGCTTGGAGCCTCGCCGTTAGTGTGGTGATTTGCGTACTCTGCGATGTTGAGAGGCACCTCGCAGAGTATGCGAATTTGCATACGCAAACGTGTGACAAATCGTGCAAAACAGCATGAAATAAGGCCTTTTTAGTGCGAATTAGAGCGTTTTTGATGTGTTTTTTCGCGCACAATTACACGGGTAAGCGATTAGATAAGCGATTAGAAAACCAGGAAAATGCATGCAGTGATATCACTTCTTGCTGTTAGCTGTTAGCTTTTAGCTGCTAGCTCTCAGCTATGGCACGCCGGCCAGGCCCTCGGCCCGCGACGGATCAGGAATCGAGGTTTCCCATGTCTCAGAATCAAGACATGGGGCACCCGGCTGTGTTTCAGGGTCCTTTGTAAGTCTCCGAAAGACAGTCTCTTTTCTAGATGATGTTTAGAGACGGATCCTCGAGTTGCTCCAGTCATCCGCAGCCTGAAGCGAAACCCTCCAAGTCGTTTTCGTGAAAATGTGGGAACAAGGCCGTTTGTTTGTCCGTATTCACTCCACAAGGAGTCTTACGCCCATGTTCCGACCCATATTCTGCGTCGCCCGGCGGCATATCGGTTTCTGCGCGGCTCTTATCGTCTTTCTGTCAGGGACGTGCCTTTACGCGCAGACCCCCATCATAGAAGAACCCAACTACACGCCCACGCTGACTTTTGACGTTGCCACCATACGGCTTGCGCCGCCGCCGGACGCCAATTTCCACGTATCCGTCTCCAGCCCGCCGCACTCCAGCCGATTCGAAGCCACGAACCTTCCCATCAAGGCCCTTCTCCAGATTGCTTACGGGTGGGATGCTCCGGTTGTGGACGCACCGGGCTGGGCCACCGACACGTTGTACAACGTGCAGGCTCGCTCGGACGAAGCCGCCGACGCCAGGCTCGCCAAGCTCACCGACAACGAGGTTCGGCTGGAGAAGAGGAACGCGATTCGGGTGTTGCTGGCCGAGAGGCTGGGCCTGAAGTCGCACCTTGAGACTCGCAATAGCTCGGTGTATCACCTGGTGGTGGACAAAGGCGGCGTTAAATTGCAGGTTGCGCCCGCGCCTCCGCCCCCCGCCGATGGAGAGGCGCCGCCTCTGCCGCCGCCTTCTAACCTGGCGGCTCATGGCTCGCAGCATGGCCTGGAGTTTGTTGGATCGAATGAATCCATGCGGGCCATCATCGGCGCCCTGAGTACGATGGTGGAAGCGCCCGTGTTGGACAAGACCGGTCTGAGCGGCGCGTACAATTTCACGCTTCAGTTTGGCCGCGAATGGTCCGCCCACGATCCGGATAGCTGGCCCTCGATTTTTACCGCAGTGCAGGAACAGCTTGGGCTCAAGCTCGAAGCGGTGCACGAGTCGGTGCCCAACCTGGTGGTGGACCACATCACGAAGCCGACGGAAAACTGATTCGGGTACTGAGGGCTGGCCCTAATACTGTTCAGTTAGCAGAAGTGACTCCGTAGCCGCCTGTAGCGCCGGTCTCCAGACCGGCTGTCGTGCGGGCGTCCACGCCCGCACTGCTCGTTAACTGAACAGCATTGGGGCTGGCCCGCGCCGCGCATTCCCTCGGGGGCTAAAGCCCCACCTTGATATTTCCGGACTTGATGTACGGGCTGAAGCCCGTACCCTTCACTTGGAATCCGTTCCCTCCAAACTAACGGATGCCGGTCTTGCGATGAATTTGGCGCGGGCATAGGAAAAGGCCAGCCCGCTGGGCGGGATGGCCTTTTCCGCTGGATTGGGCGCAAGCGCTGACGAGACCGGTCTGCTTGAATCGCTGGCCGGACTGGTCTACTTGAAGGAGGCTATGGCGCTGGCTTCGTCGTCGTAGATGTCGAAGACGGTATAGAGCTTGGTCAACTGAAGAAGGTCGTGGACTTTCTTGGTCAGTTTGAGCAGCTTGAGCGTAGCGCCCTGGTTCTTTGACGTGGTGTAGGCGCCCACCAGCTCGCCCAACCCCGAGCTATCGATATAGTTCACGTCTCCCAGGTTCAACAGGATGCTTTTGGAGCCTTTGCCGATCAGGTCGCGAATGGCGTCGCGCACCTGCACGCTGCCCTCGCCCAGAGTGATCCGCCCGCTAAGGTCCAGAACGGTGACGCCGTCCACTTCTCGGGAAGCAATAGTAAGAGCCACGGAATTTCCTCCTTGGTGATGTTGATACTGTTATAGCACCTTGGCCGGGAGCGATGACGGGTTGGCCCAATGTGCGTAGAACGTTGGAAGTGCTGGGTCGGGCTCAGTCCCCGCCGAAGCCCTAGGTTTTTTCCGCCGCCGGCGCCAGATGTTTTACCAGCGTCAGCTCGGTGCCTGGATTCAGTTGACGAAAGTGTACCTCATCCATGAAGGAACGGATAAGGAAGATTCCGCGGCCGGTGCCGCGCAGCAGGTTTTCCGCGGCCAGGGGGTCTGGAATTGTGTCGGGATCGAGGCCTCGGCCCTGGTCGGCGATTTTGAATACAAGCGACGCGCCGGTGTTTTCCAGGCTGACGGCAATTTGTTTGGATGGGTCGTATTCGTTGCCGTGGAGGACGGCGTTAACCGCTGCCTCGCGGACGGCCATGGCCACGTGAAAGCGTTCGTCCTCGTCCAGGCCGGCTTCCTCGGCCAGTTTATCCGCGGCAGCTTCCACCTCGCTGACGCTTTCCATGGTGGAACTCAGTGCGAAACTCATCCGTCCTCCGTTGGGTCCGCTCACCGGGTGTGTATCCGCCTTTTCCGGAGCGGGCCGGGGCAGCGTTGCCCCCTCCGCGCCTAAGCAACCTTGCTGGCAGTTTCATGGCTGGCAATGGATCGTGTCAAGTAGTGATTCTGGAATGGTGTTCCGTTGAATAACATTGAGGCGTCGCGACGGCATTCGATTGCCGCGAAGAGCTGCAGTTATCCAGCCGAATACGGGCGGACGCGGGACACGGGCGCAATCCGGCCCCGAGGGAATACACTCTTCCCATGCGCCCTCGCACCTCAGCCCGTATCAGTCTCACCGCGCTGCTGGGGACACCTGTGACCGACTCGCAGGGGCATCTGCGCGGGCGGTTGAAGGACATTGCCGTGGCCACGGGTCCGGATGCCGGCAAGGTGGCCGGACTGGTGCTGAAAACTCGCGCGGGGCTGTGCATTGTTCCCTCGGAAGATGTGATGGAAACGCCCGCCGGCACGCTGGAGCTGCGCTCATCGGGCGCGATGGTTCCGCTGAAGGACGACGGCAATTACCTCTACTTGCAGCAGGACCTGATGGACCGGCAGATCATCGATATTCACGGGCGCAAGGTGGTCCGCGTAAACGATGTGGACCTGGAGTGGCTGGGGCGGGGCGCAGCGCATTTGCTTCGCGTGGCCGAGGTGGAAGTGGGGCTGCGCGGCGCGTTTCGGAGAGTCTTCAAAGGGCTGCTTCCGCGGGGCACTCTGGAGACGCTGTCGCGCAAGCTGGGCGCGCGGGGCATCCCGTGGCAGTTTGTCGACGTGATCGAGGTGGACCCGGCGCGGCGGGTGAAGCTGCGAATCGAATACGAGCGGCTGGCGGAGATGCACCCATCCGACCTGGCCGAGATTCTGGAAGACCTGGCGCCAGCCGAGCGGGAGGCTGTGTTTACGTCTCTGGACGAAGATGTGGCCGCGGAGACGCTGGAGGAGGTCGATCCCAAGCTGCAGAAGTCGCTTCTGGAGAAGCTGGACGAAGAGCGGATCGCGGATATCGTGGAAGAGATGGACCCCGGCGCGGCCGCCGACCTGCTGGCCGAGCTGACCGAAGAGCAGTCCGACGCAATTTTGGAGGAGATGGAGCCGGAAGAGCGGCACGAAGTGGAGGAACTGCTGGAGTTCGACGAGGACTCGGCCGCCGGCTGCATGACCACCGACTTCATTTATTTGGGAATGCCATCGACCGTGGCCCAGGCGGTGCAGGCCATGCGCAGCTTCGACGGCGACCCGGCGGGAGTGACCGAGGTCTATTTGCTGGATGAAAAGCGGATATTGCGCGGAGCGGTCCCATTGGCACGGCTAGTGATGGCGCTGCCTGAGACGCGGATGGCGGTGCTTGCCGAACCGCGCGTGCTTTCGTGCCCGGCGGATCTGCACCAGGACGACTTGGCCGAGCTTTTCGACAAGTACAACCTGCACGCGCTGCCCGTGGTGGACGCGCAAGGACGCATGGTGGGGGTGGTGCAGGCCGACCAGGTGATCAGTTTTCTGAGGGAGAAGCTTTAGAATCAGCGGCAAGTGGGCACTGAAATCGATTTCCAATTTGCCGATAGTGATCAGTATTGGTCAGTTCTTTTCACGCGATTCCTTTAGATGAAAAGAAAGTATCCGGTTTTACACAGACTTGTGAAAGAATTCAGATATGATCCAGTTTCCCAAAATCATACAGGGCGGCATGGGCGTGGGCGTCTCGAATTGGCGTCTGGCCAATGCTGTCTCCCGGCTTGGCCAGCTTGGCGTGGTCTCCGGCACGGCGCTCGATTCGCTGTTTGTGCGGCGTCTGGCCGATGGCGACGAGGGCGGCCACATGCAGCGGGGACTGGAAGCGTTTCCCTTTCCTGAGATGGCGAGGCGCATCTGGCAGGACTACTTCGTTCCCGGCGGCAAGCCCAGCGGAGCGCCGTATCCTATTGTTCCCATGCACCAGCGGAAAGATACCCGCAAGCTGGTTGAACTGTGCATGGTGAGCAATTTTGTGGAAGTGTTTCTGGCCAAGGAAGGCCACAGGAATCCGGTGGGCATCAATTTTCTTGAGAAGGTGCAGTTGCCCCACCTGCCGTCGATTTACGGAGCCATGCTGGCCGGGGTGGGTTATGTGCTGATGGGCGCGGGAATTCCGCTGCACATTCCGGGCGTGCTGGACGCTTATGCGGCGCATGCGGCGGCCGAATATAAATTGAACGTGACGGGCGCGGTTCCGGGGCAGGATACGATGATGCGTCTCGATCCGGCCGACTTCATCGATGGTCCGCTGCCGTTCCTCAACCGCCCACGGTTCCTGGCCATTGTCTCCTCGAATACGCTGGCGACCACCATGCTGCGGCGCGCCAGTGGGCGTGTGGATGGATTGGTGATCGAGACTCCGACGGCAGGCGGGCACAATGCGCCGCCGCGCGGAAAGCTGCAACTGAACGCCGCGGGTGAGCCGGTTTACGGTGAGCGGGATCATGTGAACATTCAGGAGTTGCGAGCGCTGGGGGTTCCGTTCTGGCTGGCCGGCGGTTATGGAAACGCTGCCAAGCTGCGCGAAGCGCTGGAACAGGGCGCGGCTGGGATTCAAGTTGGGACGGCGTTCGCGTTCTCCCGGGAATCGGGCATGCGCGCCGACCTGAAGAAGAGACTCATGGCCCAGGCCATTGCCGGCACAGGCGAGGTGTTTACCGATCCGGTGGCCTCCCCCACGGGGTTCCCTTTCAAGGTCGCCTTGCTCGAAGGTACGTCTTCCGCATTCCCGATTTATCAGGAGCGGAAGCGGGTTTGCGATCTGGGCTACCTGCGCGATCCATACTCGACGGCCGACGGCAACATTGGCTACCGCTGCTCGGCGGAGCCTGTTGCCAATTATCTGGCCAAGGGCGGCAAGGCTGAGGATACGGTGGGAAGAAAGTGCCTGTGCAACGCGCTGATGGCCAACGTTGGCCACGCACAGATGCGCAAGGACGACGTGGAAGAGCCGGCGCTGGTTACCGTGGGCGACGACCTGAATACCATTGCGACCTTCCTGAAGCCGGGACGCGACAGCTACGGCGCGGCGGACGTGGTTGAGTCGCTGCTAAGCCTGAGCCGGGAAGTGGAAGAAGTTCGCGAGCCGGAGCTGGTCGGTCATTCGTTTGCGCTGGCTACGGCCTAAACCGGCTGCGGAAAAGCCGTCTGAGTTTGTTCTCGACGGCCGAGACACTTACTGCAGCGGTGGTTTTCCGAGAAAGCCAATCTTGCCCCGAAGGTCACCGATTGCAAGATGGATCGAGATCCCCGCAGTCTGCCCTGCCGCTTCAAAGATGTTTACCGAGTAGTAACTTCCGGGTTGCCGACAATCCAGAAACTACGATGAAGCTGCGGCTTTTATCGATGCCCATTGGAGATCGGCTCGATCTGGTGGCGGTCGTTGCCCGATTCCGGTGCAGTATTCCAGTGCATGAGGCAGCGATCGAGAACGAATTCGGAGGAGCGAGGACTCGGCGCGGCATTCAGCAATTCGCCTCGTGCCTGAATCAGGTTTGAACTCCTGCTATAATCCGGGGCACCGATGGCGCTAATTTTCAGGTTCACGGCTGGGGCCGTTCGAAATCGATTCGCAAATCGGCGCGGGTGGCATGGGTGGCATTGACCGCCAATTCCTCAGATCACGAGGAATGTAATTCTTCGAGTTATTTATCTTTATGGCATAGCAGGATTCACAATGGGGATGTTCGGCGAGGGATGGCGCCAAATAGCGCGTAAAGAAAGGCGCCATTTATCGGTGAAGATGACACAAGAGGAAACGGCAGGGAATCCAACCCACACTACTTGCTGCGTTGCACGACTTCTCCGTATCCAGGCATGCCCTGCCTTGGCCAGGAGTGAATCGCTGCGACTCTCGAGTTTGTGCCCTATGAAATACAAAGTGCCTTGAGGGAACTATGACTAGAGAATTCGATTTGATAGCAATCGGAACAGGATCAGCCGCCTCGGGGGTGACGTCGCGCTGTCGCGAAGCAGGGTGGAGGGTTGCAATTGTGGATTCGAGACCGTTCGGAGGTACATGTGCTCTGCGGGGATGCGACCCGAAGAAAGTGCTTGTTGGAGCTGCCGAAGCTCTTGACTGGACTCGCCGAATGAATGGGAAGGGAATCCATGCCGCGGAGCTTCAGATCGATTGGCCCGAGCTAATGCGTTTCAAACGTTCTTTCACTGAGCCCGTTACAAAACGGCGCGAAGACGATTTCGCGAGAGCCGGCATCGCAGCGTTCCATGGTCGGGCGCGATTCGCCGGTCCAACGACAGTACAGGTAGGGGAAGAGACTTTGCAGGGACGATACGTCGTTATTGCGGCCGGGGCGGCGCCGGCAGATTTGGGGATTCCCGGCGCTGAGCACCTTACGACAAGCGATCAGTTCCTGGAGTTGAACGAACTCCCGCGAAGGCTTCTCTTTATCGGAGGCGGATATATCGCCTTTGAGTTTGCGCATGTAGCGGCGCTGGCGGGATCGCAGGTCACCATTCTTCACCGTGGCCCGCATCCACTTGCCCTTTTTGACCCGGATCTCGTTGATCAGCTCGTCAAGCGAACTCGCGAACTTGGCATAGACCTTCATCTCGAAACCGAAGCGACAGGGATCGAAAGGAACTCCGCTCAGTTGATTGTCCGGGCATTGGCCTCTGGGGAGACGCGTACGTTTCAGGCGGATATGGTTGTGCATTCTGCGGGTCGCGTGCCCGAGATCGGAGACCTGAATCTGGATGCTGTGGGGATCGAATGGGAGAAGCGTGGAGTGCGAGTGAATGATTTCTTGCAAAGTGTGTCGAATCGAACTGTCTATGCGGCGGGAGATGCCGCCGCGAGTGGAGGCCTCCCGCTGGCTCCTGTGGCGAGCTATGAAGGGCTGGTCGTGGCCGCGAACCTCCTGAAGGGAAACCACCAGAAACCAAATTACCTTGGCATTCCGTCGGTTGTCTTCACGGTCCCTCCGCTGGCCGCCGTCGGTCTCAGTGAACGCGGGGCACGTGAGCAAAATCTCAAGTTCAGAGTCAAGATGGAGATGACCTCTACATGGTATTCGTCTCGGCGCGTTGCGGAAACATATTCCGGTTACAAAGTGCTGGTGGAAGAGGGCACGGACCACATTCTTGGCGCTCATATTCTCGGGAGCGAGGCCGGCGAAGTGATCAATCTCTTCGCGCTTGCCATCCGTTCCGGAATGCTTGCCACCGATTTGAAGCACACACTGTTTGCGTACCCGACGAGTGGCTCAAATCTGACGCGCATGCTTTAAGGAGATCTGAAGGTCCGGCATCGAGGCCTGGTGCAACTCGGGGTGGGCCGGGGCCATCCTACCGGTAAGCAATGCCTGGAACAGGAGAGGCGGGAGAAGTCGCGATGACAAAGCTGACGTATGAGGAGCGGAAGGATCTGCCCAAAGGGGATTTTGTGTTTCCGAAGACGCGGCGCTACCCGATTGAGGACGCTGCGCACGCGCGGGATGCGCTGGCCCGGTCCAGCGGAAAGCCGGAACACGCGACGGTGGTGGCGGCGGTCAAGCGGAAGTATCCGGACATCGACGTAGAGAAATAAGAAGTGGACTGCTGGAAAGTTGCGGAACTGACATAGTGGCTCATGTCCTGCACCAGACGACCGGCAAAGCCGCACGCGTCCTGACAGGCTTCGCCTATTTCCCGCGCAAGATGTCAGGCCTGCTGGGGTGCGCTCGGGATACGCGCAAACAGTGGTCACGCGGCATCGGCTGGGCTTCTGCATCACCGTAATCACCGACTACCCAAGTTCCGAGCGCAGACTGGCTACTCCCTGCGACAAGTGTGCCTTCACCGTTCCCTTGCTTACCCCCGTAGTCCCGGCAATCTCGCTCAATCGCTACTCTTTTAGTTTGTACAGTGCCGCATGAGGTGAGTTGACCCCTTTGCCTGCCTAGCCCCTCGATTACCGGCTAACCGGACAGAACTCGAAAATGGGATAATGTCCGAATTTTCGACCACTCGCCCGGCACCTCATCTTTACGCCGATCAGAACCCCGTTTGCGCGGGTATCCTGAATCGAGTCGCGCTCCTCGAAAGGGCCAGGGCATTGCGCCTCGGCCCATCTGTTTTCTCACCCGGTTAAACCACTTCCTCTCCGTCTCCGTTATACTGCTTCACAACCCCATCATGAAGCGCCACGTACTCATCTTCGGTCTGGTCGGCGGGCTCCTCATCGCCACCCTGCAATACACCGAATACCGCTTGGTCATTATCGAGCACTCCGTCGAACTCTACAGCGCGCTGGTCGCCATCCTCTTCTCGACATTCGGCATCTGGCTCGGCCTCCGCATCACGCGCAGTCGCGAAACCATTCGGGAAACGGTCGTGGTTAAGGAAGTGCTGGTCCCCGCGGAAGCCCGCGAACCCCCGGTCTCAAAGTCGAGACCGGGGCCACCCGGATTCGCTCCCAATACGGCCAAGCAGCAGACTCTCGGCATCACGGCACGCGAGCTCGAAATTCTCGCCCTGGTCGCCCGCGGCTTGAGCAATCGCGAGATCGCAGCGCAGCTTTTCGTTTCAGAAAACACCGTCAAGACACACTGTGCACGCGCCTTCGACAAGCTCGGCGCCGCCCGCCGCACCCAGGCCGTCCTGCGCGGGAAAGAACTAGGCCTGCTGCCGTGAACGCGTCACCCGAAAGCACGATTTTCGCTCCATTCCCGCAAAATCATTCGAAAGGATGACGACATCCGGCCCCGCACTACCGCATGGTGACTCCATCGTCACTCGATCCTCACTCGAAACAGGAGCCTGACATGAAGAAAACTGTCCTCACCTTTGGCCTCATCGCCGGCGTCATGATCTCCTTCCTTATGGACGGGTCGCTTCTGCTGGCCAACAAAATCGGCTCCGGCCACAACAGCATGCTGCTCGGCTACACCATGATGGTGGCGTCGTTCCTGCTGATCTACTTCGGAGTCCGCAGCTACCGCGACAACACCCTGGGGGGAGAAATCTCGTTTGGCCGCGCTTTCGGATGCGGCATTCTGATCGCCCTGATCACCTGCGTCTTCTACGTCGCCACATGGGAGATCATCTACTTCGGCTTTATGCCTCACTTCATGGACAGCTACTGGGCCGCGCAGATTCACAGAGTCCAGGCCTCCGGACATGACCCCGCCAGGATCGCCGCGCGAGTCGCTGAAATCCAGCACTCTCAGGAGCTTTACCAGAATCCATTCGTCAACATGGCCTACACGTTTATAGAGCCGTTGCCCGTCGGCCTTATTATTACTCTCATCTCCGCTGCCCTGCTCCGCCGGAAAGCTCCCACGGAACCCGCGGCCGCTCCCGCTATCATGCACCCATAAATCAAAAGGCTGGGGCATAAGCCCCGACCTTCCGTGTTATAAACTGTCAAACGGTTCTCATCAGGAGGTTGCATGGCTTCTATCACTGGATTTGGCGGTATATTCTTGCGGTCGGACGATCCAAAAGCTCTGTATCAATGGTACGAGCAGCATCTCGGCCTGGTGAATTCCGGCGGATTCTACGTGTTTCCTGCCCCAACGCAACAACCTCGGGTCATCTTCGCCCTTTTCAAACCGGACAATGCTTACTTCCCTCCGGCACAGAAAGCCATGATCAACCTCCAGGTGGACGACCTGGACGGTGTGCTGGGCCGTTTGATCGGCGAAGGCGTCACCGTCGACGAAAAACGCGAAAGCTATGACTTTGGAAAGTTTGGCTGGATCACCGATCCGGAAGGGAATCGAGTCGAGCTTTGGCAGCCTATCGGCGACTGAAGGACGCTGAGCCGACTCAGACCGGTCCCCACAGGCCGCGGTCGAGATAACCGTGCAATGTGGGCAAACATGGAGGGCGTCGTGAAGATGCAACGGCGCCGCTCCGCTCAGCCGGCGGGCATGACGCGCGGAACGCGGTCTTCCGGCGCGGGCAGAGTTGGAAATGGCGTGTGCGGCTCGGTCTGGTACCAGAAAGCCGTCGTATAAAAATTGTCGGACCGGTCGTTGTCCGTGCCGTGCTCGATGGTTACGCGAATCGACTTTTCAAAGGCGATCGGGCTTTCCGTGTGCCAGCGGTAAAGGCAATAGCGGCCGCCAAGCCGCTCGGGGTCCTTCATGTACGGCGCGCCCTGGTGCATATTGGCGAAGGCCTGGCCGCCAAAGTCCCAGGCGCCGTTGTAGTAGTCCTCGGTTCCGGTGCCGTTGATGGTGGGCAGCGCGTCGCCATCGATGAAGATCATGTCGTCTCCCTCGCCGAACCAGCCGTCCTTATTCTGGATAACCGAATGGGTTACTCCCACAAAATGCCCCTTGCCTGCGGCCTCAAAAAAGACGTAATTGTTTGCGCCGGTCAGGTTCTTGCCGTTGCCGGGAGCGGCGATGCATGGCGCTGCCTGGCGGTATTGAGCATGGAACCGGCCTACATCGCCGGGAAGCTTGGGAAAGGTCACGTAGTCGAGGGCGAAGTAGAGGTTGTCGGTGCGAACCGTGCCTTCGTTGGTTACGGTGACGCGAGCTGAGCGCGCAAACGGCATTTGGAAATAGGCGTTCAGCGCCTTGATGGGCGCAACGGCGGTGAGCGCCGATTGGTAGGTGAAATACTCGCCCAGGCCAAGGCCGAAGAAATCGCCGATGGGAACCTCAACCGAGGGCGTAGCCTCGCCATCCCACCGGGCGCGCAGGACGAGGTTCTTCAGGTGCATGGGGTCGCGCGAATTGATGGTGAACCAGAGGTGCGTGACCACGCCCGCGCCGGTGACTTCAAGCAGAGTGTGCGAGGCGCCGGGTTCAACGCGGACTGAGTCGGCGTTGCCGCCAGTGCGATCCCAGCTTGAGGAGCGGCGAGCCTTGTAGCTGCGCAGTCGGGCTTGTGCAAGCAGGTTTCGGGGCGCTGCGGTGTCCGGCGTGGCGGGCGGGGCAATTGGATTCGTCGCGGCGGTTTCCGGCTCGGCGCTGGCTGCGGCGGCTGGTGCGTTCAGCCCCAGCAGCGCGGCTGCCGAGACTCCTGAAACCATGGCGCCGAGCAGTTTGCGGCGCGCGCGAAAGCTTTCGTTGGAGTCGGTCGTTGACATAGGGCGGGTCCTCGCGTCGATTGAGTGGTGAAAGCGAGTTGTAGCCCCGCGCGCCGGGGGCTGTCAAGCGGGCGAGTGCTGGATGCGCCGAAATCATGATTACGGGCCTTTCATCGCTTCCGCTCCTTCAGGTTGTGGCTGTCACTGGCTTTCAGGGTCATGCCGTAAAGCGTCTTGAACTGCTCGATCTCCTTAAGCGTTTGCGCTGAGAACGGGACCTGCTTGCCTTCGAACGCGTGCAGGACGATTCCTTCGAGAAGATCGCCGAGGGTCATGTCCTTCTGTTCGGCTAAAGCTTTGAGAACTTTCAACATGCGCTTTTCCATGCGGACGCCGGTTTGGACGCGCTCGACTACGACGGGTTCACGGGATTGCTGTTCCTGCGCCATAGATGCCTCCTGTTATCTTGGTACCAATGTACCAATATAACAAAACCCTGTCAATCCATTTGCAAGTTTCCAGCAAGAGTGACCCGGCGGAGTTCGCGGCCCGGGGTGTCGCCTGTTATGTTCAGTGAGGCAAATCAAGATGACTCCCCCATAGGAACTCGCGGGCATGCTGAAGCGTTGGCGAATCCGGATATTGCTGTTTCTGGCCGTGCTGGGCCCTGGATTCATTACCGCCAATGTGGACAACGATTCCGGCGGCATCCTCACCTATTCCCAGGCAGGCGCGCAGTACGGCTATGCACTGCTGTGGACGATGATTCCCATCACGATTGCTCTGATTGTGGTGCAGGAAATGTGCGCCCGCATGGGCGTGGTCACCGGCAAGGGCTTGAGCGACCTGATCCGCGAGGAGTTTGGGCTGCGCCTGACGTTTGTGCTGATGGTGATGCTGGTGGTAGTGAACTATACCAACGTAGTTACAGAGTTCATCGGGATCGCCGGCTCCATGCACTTATTTCATGTAACCAAGTTCATCTCAGTACCCTTGTGCGCGGCGCTGGTGTGGTTTATGGTGGTGCGCGGCAGCTACAAGAGCACGGAAAAGATTTTCATCGTCGCCTCTTTCATCTATATCTGTTACATCTTCGCCGGGGTGCTCTCGCAGCCCAGCTGGCACGATGCGCTTTGGGCCACAATCGAGCTTCCGCAAAAATCGGTGTGGAGCGAAAAGGCCTATATGTACATGGCCATCGGCGTGGTGGGAACCACCATTGCCCCGTGGATGCAGTTCTACCTGCAGTCGTCGATCGTGGAAAAAGGCATCCGCGTGAAGGACTATGCAGCCTCGCGGCTCGACGTGATTGTGGGCAGCCTGTTTACCGACATTGTGGCCTGGTTCATCATCGTAGCCTGCGCGGCCACTCTGTTCGCGCATGGCATGGGGGCTATCCAAGTGGCTGCGGACGCGGCTGAGGCGATGCGTCCGCTGGCCGGTGACTACGCCTTCATCCTGTTTGCCTTTGGCCTCTTCAACGCGTCGCTGTTCGCTGCTTCCATTCTGCCGCTCTCTACCGCCTACACGGTTTGCGAGGGTCTGGGTTTCGAGTCGGGCGTGGACAAGCGTTTCAAGGAAGCGCCCTTCTTCTACTGGCTTTATACGCTGCTGATCGCCGGCGGCGCGGTAACGGTGCTGTTGCTGCCCGACGCACAACTGATCAACGTTGCCATTCTTTCGCAGGTGCTGAACGGCGTTCTGCTTCCTGTGGTGATTATTCTCATGCTCATGCTGATCAACCGCAAAGACCTGATGGGAGAGCATAGGAATTCGCGGCTGTGGAATGTAATTGCCTGGGGAACCAGCATTATTGTTATCGGCATGACGCTGGTGATGCTTTGGGGGATGATGCCGGGGCATTGAAGAGTGGCTTATAGACTAAGTGTAACTTCTCGTGTTACACTCACTTCGTGATCAGGTCATTCCGGCACAGTGGCATCGAAAAGTTCTTCAAGACCGGCTCAAAGGCAGGAATTCAGCCAAAACACGAAGCCCGATTGCGCCTCCAGCTGACCACCTTGAATCTAGCATCGACGCCGCTGGATATGAATCGGAATGGATGGGACTGGCATCCGCTGAAGGGACCACTCAAAGGTCACTGGTCGGTGAGCGTCAACGGGAACTGGCGCCTGACCTTCACCTTCAGGGGAGAAGATGCGATCCTGGTGGATTATCAGGATTACCACTGAGAGGGCAATTATTATGAGCATGATGCACAACCCGGCCAGTCCAGGCGAACTGCTGCAGGAGTTCCTCGGGAACAGGACCGCAACTCAGCTTGCCGAGCATATCGGGGTGGCGCGCGCCACCATCTCCCGCATCCTGAATGGCCGCACCTCCGTTACCGTGGACCTTAGCATCCGGCTCGGCGAGGCTTTGGCGCTCTCCCCAGACTTTTTCTCGAAGGCTCAGCTCCAGTACGACCTGTGGATCGAATCGCAAAAGAAGCGGCCAAAGATCAGGCCGCTGGCCGCCTAAGGGCTTTGCCGGAATATAACGCTCAACGCTGCCCTGCTACTTGCTCGAGAGAGGCGGGAAATCCGTGGCTGAGGATGGCCGCCAATGATGGACGGCCGGGGCGGCGATGGCAAGGAATGGCACGGCGAACACAAACGGAAGGAACACGGCAATGATGAAGTGGTACCACCGGGGTGGACGCACTTTTTCCCGCCGGGGCAGGCAATACGCGGGAAGGTAAATCATCAGCCCGTAGACGAACATCCACATACCTATTTCGAGCATGTGTTGCGGTCCTCCAAAGAGCGATTCGCCGATGGTGCCGGTGAGGCCGAAGAGGAGCAGGGCCTGGTTGGCGGTGAAATCGAACCAGGAGAGCATCACCGCCCATGCGATGAACATGGGGACGAACACGATGACGCTGTGCCCCAGAACGACGTCCCAATAATTTGCGGATGCGGTAATGTAGGCTTGCCCTATTCGCGCGCCGAAGATGGGGGCGAGGTTGGTCATGGTGGTCGTTACCACTTCCTCAAGCATGGCTAGCGCAATGCAAAAGACGACAAACTTGAAATGCCATTCGATTTTCAAGATGTCCATCGCACGCCGGATCTGGTCCCTGAACAATGCCGTGGCCGAGCCGAAGAGGATGATCCAGAACAGGTACAGGCCAATGCCCATGCCAAGCACCGCATGGGTGACCACCTGTTTGGGAGCAGAGGAAAACAGGAAGACGACGCTGGCCAGAGTGAGTTGCAGGGCGGAGATTCCGATGAATATCTTGATTAGAGTTCCGCTTTGAATGGCCACTCTCATGCCTATAACAATACCGCTTCATGACCGCCGCGAGCACAAGAAGCAGTGGCGCAAGACGCGCGTACCCCCGGTCTGGAGACCGGCGCTACCTGCCTGGAGACTAACTCTTCAAATCTTTAGGCTGGGAAATGCCCTACAGCAGCTTCCCCGCGGCCAGATCGCGGATCAGGTCGCGGTCGGCGGGCAGGAAATCGTAGCCGGGCAGATCGTCGAGCCGAACCCAGCGAACCTGCTGATAGATGTGGTTGACGATTTCGCCGGAAAACTCGCGCACCGCGAAGAACTGCAGATCGACAGCACCGCCGTGACGGTAATTATGGCGGACGCGGGTGACGCGAGCGCCAATGGTGGCGCTTATGCCGAGTTCTTCGTGCAACTCGCGGGCCAGCGCCTGCTCGGGACTTTCGCCGGGCTCGATCTTGCCGCCGGGGAACTCCCACTGATGCGCCATCGGCTGTTCCGGACGGCGCTGACCAATCAGCACCTCGCCACCGCGCACAATGAGCGCAGCAGCCACAAAACGGAGGGCTGGGCCACCGGACCGATTGTTGGCGTTTGGCTGGGCTTCCTCCACAGCTCTAGTGTAAATGCGCTATAAGGATTGTAGAACCTTATGAATCAACAGTTTCTTTCATGCGATGAAGGGCCGGCCGGGCGGATGATAGAAGGATTGGCCCCCGAAACGGTCCTATTCTCCGCCAACCGCAGCCTCAGTGCCCTCGACAGCCGCGGGCCGAAAGTAGCCCCACCCCTTGGTTGCCGCAATGTCAAGCAGCGCCGGTGAAGGGTTGACGAGAAACGGATGGCGAGCAATTTCAAGCATCGCCAGGTCGTGAATGGAGTTTCCGAAGACCGCATCGGGATTTGGCAGTCCAATCCTTCTTAGAGTGGTGGCCTTGCCTTCGTCTGTGGGAACATCCACAATTTCGCTGGTAATCAGGCCGTCGACGACACGAACTTCCGCTGCCAGTACATGATCTTCCGGAATACCGAAAACGCGCACGCCCTCGGCGACCACCCAGCGGTTGGTGGAGCTGACGGCCCATATCTCGACGCCTGCCTGGCGCAGCGCGGCAATGAGCGAGACCAGCTCAGGAAACACGCGGGCGCGCACAAACTCCAGTACATACTGGGCAGCGGCCGCGCGCAGTTCGTGGTCGCGAAGGCCGGAGTACATCTGGACCATTTCGCCGCAGATTTGCAATTCGCTCACATGGCCAGCGCGGTAGGCCCGATGACGGGTATCGATCCAGTCGCTCGTGGAACGCGAGACCAGACCCTGTTCGAGCGACCAGACCATGAACTCGTAGCCCGCGTCGCCGCTCCACAGCGTTCCATCGCAATCGAACATCGCTACCTTCGGATTGCTGTCGAGTACCAGCCGCTCAAACTGCCGGGCTGTCCATTTGGGGATTTCTATCTGCGTAGTGGTCACGCGCTCCTCAGTCATGCTCGAACAAAGTATCCAGTTCTATTCTCTTCCATGCGGGCCTGCATTTGCACGTTAAGGTTTCGAGAAGGCTCAACGCAGTTACGCAATTGGGCGGACGCCACAGGTGGGGTAATGAAGTTGGTTCCGTGATGAACCAGGTACGGCAACCCGCACCGTGTAGCCGCGAATGGATGAAAGACGCGGATAATTGAAAGTGTGGAAAGCGCAGGCAATCTTCCGCTCCTGAAGGACTACCAGGCTTATCTTCGCGTGGAAAAGGGGCTGCGCCCGCTTACCTGCGAGGCATACGATAGCGACCTGAAGACCTTTGCCGAGTTTCTTGAGGGCCGCCACGGCGTGGTTTTGACGGCCGCTCAGCAGGATGTGGCGGCATTTCTTGAGCACCTGCGCAGCCACGGCCTCGACTCGCGATCGGCGGCGCGCAAGCTGAGCTGTCTTCGCGGCCTGTATAAGTGGCTGCTGCTGGATCGCCGGATTCACCACGATCCCACGGTGAATATTGAATCGCCCAAGGCGTGGAAGGTGCTTCCCAAGTCGTTGGCCGAGCCGGAGGTGGCGGAGATGCTGGAGCGGGCCGGCCTGGCCGCATCGCATCCGCAGGCACAGGCTACGGCGCTGCGCGACCGAGCAATTCTGGAGTTGCTTTATGCCGGCGGGTTGCGCGTCTCCGAGGTGACGGCGCTCTCAACCGGCGATCTGGCTCTGGACGCGGGCCGCGTGCAGGTGCGCGGCAAGGGCGACAAGGAACGCATTGTGCCGCTGGGCCGCACCGCGCTGGTTGCATTGGAGCAGTATCTGGCGATGGGCCGGCCACACCTGGCACGCATCAGCACCGCTCGAAAGTCCAGTGCGCCACGGCAGGATGCGGCGCGCTTGTTTCTGTCGTTGCGGGGCATGCCGCTTACCCGCCAGTGGGTATGGCACGTGGTGAAGATGGCCAACGGCGCCGCCAGCCCGCACCGGTTGCGCCACAGTTGCGCCACGCACATGGTGGAGCACGGCGCGGACCTGCGCAGCGTGCAGTTGATTCTGGGGCACGCCGACATCTCCACAACCCAGGTTTACACGCATCTAGCGCTGGGCCGGCTCAAGGCTGTGCATCGCATGCACCATCCGCGAGGAAAGCAACGCGAAGAGGACTTGGATGGCGAGGGTACGCGAGATGCGGCGCTTGTTTCTGTCGAGGAGATTGCATGAGCGCCTCGGCCTCTGGCGCGATTGCACCTTCTTTGGAGACCGCTCCGCAGTTGGGTCCGCTGGTGGACGACTATTTGCGCGTGCTTGCCAATGAGCGCGGCGCATCCGCGCACACCTTGCGAGCCTACCAACGCGAATTGCATGGATTTGCGGCTTTTGTCGACAAGCGATTTGGGCCCGATCAAACTGTGGGGCAGATTGCGGCGAGTGGAGTAAAGAGCATCGAGCATACCGACATCCGCGCCTACCTCGGAACGCTCTACGATCGCGGTCTCTCCAAGGCATCGGCTGCGCGAGCGCTGGCGGCCATTCGGAGCTGGTTCAAGTGGCTGGCGCGTGCTGGGCTTGTGGAGCAGAATGCCGCCTCGCTGGTGGCCACGCCGCGATTGCCCAAACACCTGCCGCGCGTTCCGTCCATTGAGCAGATGAACCGTGTGGTGGATTCCGTGGGCGAAGATGCCGCCACCTGGCCTTCGCGCGACCGGGCCATCCTGGAATTGCTGTATGGCTGCGGGATTCGCAATGCGGAGTTGACGGGGCTGAATCTGGAAGACATTCACTGGGCCAACGAAGCCATTCTGGTTCACGGCAAGGGCCAGAAGCAACGCTACGTTCCTCTGGGCGACGCGGCGGCGCTGGCGCTGCGGGCCTATCTCGCGGAGCGGTCGGCGCGTTTGGCCGCGGTTGGACCCGGAATAGCCAACACAACGCCGGCGCTGTTTCTGAATCTGCAGTTGCGCGGCCTGGGCAAGGCCGGTGGCAAAGTGGGCAGCCAGGCCCGGTTGACCACCCGCAGCGTGGGACGGATCGTGAAACGTATCGCAATCCTGCGCGGACTTTCGTCCGACGTGCATCCTCACACGCTTCGCCACGCGTTTGGGACGCATTTGCTGGAGGAAGGCGCCGATCTGCGCGCCATCCAGGAGTTGCTGGGACACGAACGGCTGTCGACCACGCAGCGATATACGCAGCTCACTACGGCGCAGTTGACGCAGGTCTACGACAGGACGCATCCGCGAGCGCGCTAGAAGACGCATCCATCGGCTTTGGAGTTCCATTCCCTGCCTGGTCGATTGCCTCCGTGCGGGAGACGCAGCGTCGCGGCCGATTGCGGGCGGTCAAAACCGAGCGGTCTATATTAGCCATCATTCGCACGGCGATTACGTAACACTAGCGTTGGAATGACACACCACGGACCCCCAGGCTGCCGGATTCTCCGGCGTGCGATCTCAAGTGATGCCGATAGCATAAAGAGGCCGCATGATAACCACCGTGGAGGTGAGTCGGCGAGAACAGCGGAGACATATGAAATTGCTTAAAGGAATTGGAATGGGGCTGTGCCTCACGGCGGTCTGCGCACTCGCCGGCCCAAAGGCAAAGGCCGACAACTCAGATTTGAAGACCGTCATCACATTAACCATGCCCGTCGAAGTCCCGGGTGTGGGCCAACATCTGCTGATGCCGGGCACCTATGTCTTCAAGCTCCTGAATTCACCCGTCGACCGCCACATCGTGGAGATCTACAATCAGGATCAAACCAAGCTCCTGACCACAGTTCTTACCATTACCAACCACAGGATCAACGCGACCGACAAATCGGTCTTGACCTTTAGCGAACAGCCCGCCGGCGAGCCCCAGGCCATCAAGGCATGGTTCTTCTCGGGCCAGCATTACGGTGAGTCGTTTGTGTGGGAAAAGCCCAAGGCGATTTTACTTGCCAAGGAGACAAATGAAGTTATTCTGACGACCCCCGTCGCGATGGCGGATGCGCCTGAAGTGCTGACCACTGCTCCGCTTGAAGCGGTAACTCCGACGGGAGATACGGTTGCAATGGCCACGGTTGTTGAACCGGCTCCAGTCGAAGTTGCCGCGGCCGAACCAGCGCCTGTGGTTGCACCGGAGCCAGTTGCCGCGGCTTTGCCCAAGACAGCAAGCAACCTTCCCCTCATCGGGCTGGTTGGAATGTTTACGCTGGGCGGCGGCTTCCTTCTCACGGGCCTGCTGAAACGCACGGCATAAGCCAGTCAAGGGGCGGAACGGACAACTCCTTAAGCTAACCAGGTACATGGGACAAACGGAGGCGGCGCGCTTGCATCGCCTCCATTGTCCGTTTGCACCCGAGGTGCGGGAAACCGGGCTTGCAGTTTTGGCTTCCATAGAGAGTCAAGCCCGTCACCGAGTTAAACGAATCCGCAAAGTCGATGCACGAAGAACCGAACGAAAACCGCGCTGAGACATTCAACCCTGGAACGTGCGCCATGCGAACAAATGCTTCAACTCTCCGGCGTCTTATTGCAATCGTCGCCGTAATCTCTCTTTCCGGATTTGCCGCCGCACAAGTGCCGCAGCCGTCTGAGAGCGGCAGCGGCTATACCCTGAAGCTGAATGCAGACATGGTTCTGCTTAGCGCAACGGTTGTAGATCGCCACAATGCCCTTGTCTCCGGACTCCAGAAGAACGACTTTCAGATTTATGAGAATCGAGTTATACAGCAGATACAGCACTTCAGCCACGAAGATATCCCGGTAACAGCCGGAATTGTTGTGGATAACAGCAGCAGCATGGCGCCGAAGCGCAGCGATGTAATTGCGGCGGCGTTGGCATTCGCCCGCTCCAGCAATCCGCGGGACCAGATGTTCGTGGTCAACTTCAACGAGCATGTGTCTTTTGGGCTTGCCGCGGGCACTCCCTTCACCGACCAGACCGATCAACTGCAGCGCGCGCTCTCCACTATCAATACAGTCGGCCAGACCGCGCTGTACGATGGCATGGCTGCCGCCCTGGATCATATCAAGCTGGGCAATCGCGACAAGAAGGTCATCATCCTTATCAGCGACGGCGGCGACAACGCCAGCAAGCACACCTTGGCCCAGGTCATCGATATGGCCAAGCATTCCGCCGCGATCATCTATACCATCGGAATCTTCGACGAAGAGGACAACGATCGGAATCCCAATGTGCTTGCGCGGTTTGCGAGGGAGACAGGCGGCGAGGCCTTCTTTCCCGAGTCATCCAAAGAAATCCCGGCAATTTGCGAAGAGATAGCTCGCGATATTCGCGCTCAGTACACGCTGACTTACATTCCGGCGATAACATCGCACGATGCAAGTTATCGGACCATCCTTGTAAGAGCAAGCACGCAGGGCCGTGGACGCCTCTCGGTTCGCACCCGGACCGGCTACTCCGTGCCGGCAAGTTACCCGGCTGCGGCGTTAAAGGCCCTTCCATGATACAAGCCACTGAGAGCGAGGGCTTCGCAAGGCGCAGCCGAGGGTTCCTTCGCTGGACGCAGGTGCTCCTTTTCATCACCGGCGCTCTGGCCATGGGCTATGTTGCGCTCATTCTTCTGGATGCAAGGGATTCCCAGCAAGCCGCCAACAGCGTCCTGGATCAGCAAATGGCAGCCGAAGACGCGAGTCATGAGGATCAGAATCCGGCAGCCACGATCCGCGCTCCGGCAAAAGAAGGAGATGTTCTGGGCCGGATTGAGATTCCAAGGCTGGGATTGATGGTGGCAATTCTGGAGGGCACCACGTCGCGCACGCTTCGGCGCGGGGTTGGACATATCGGTGGCACCGCTCTGCCTGGAGATGCTGGAAATATTGGAGTCGCCGGACATCGAGACACTTACTTCCGCGGCCTCAAGGATATTCATCCGAGCGACGATATTCTGGTTCAGACCGCGACCGGTCTTTCCCACTACCAGGTCGATTGGGTGCGGATCGTCGCCCCTGAAGACACGGGAGCATTGGCCCCCTCGGACGACTCCGCACTAACTCTTGTAACCTGCTATCCGTTCTACTACGTTGGCCCGGCTCCCAAACGATTTATAGTTCATGCGCGCAAGGTGTAACTCGCCGGGGAGAAATTCCGGAAGCGGATTCCTATTCTGACTTAGGCGCCAACTCGTCTTCGTCATACTCCACAGAATGGAGAAACAATCCGCGAGCCGGGGCTGTGGGTCCGGCGGCGGCGCGGGAGCGCGCGGCAAGGATCGATGGAAGCTGCGAAACTTCGAGATGACCGCGGCCCACATCGAGCATAGTCCCCACCAGGTTGCGGACCATGTGGTGCAGAAAGCCGCTGCCCCGCACTCGGTAGACGAGCAGGTCGCCGGCCTCGGTCCTCTGTTGCTCCCAGGCCGACGAAAGGATGGTTCTGACAGCCGCCGTGGGCGGACTTGCATTTTGGTCGAGTTCCACAGCCGAAGAGGAGCCACGGCTGGCCAGGTCGGGATCGGTGGCCGCGAAACTCAGAAAGTTATGCTCGCCTTCAAAAATGCGGGCAGACGTTTGCAAAGCCTCAACGTCCATTGGCCATGGACAAGCGTGAACAAAGCGCGCCAGGAACGGCGGGCAAATGGTGCCTCGAAACACTCGGTACTCGTAGGTTTTGGCCACTGCGGAGTGGCGGGCGTGGAAGGTACTTCGTACCGTTTTCGCCGAGAGGATGCGTATGGCTGAAGGAAGGGTCCGGTTGAGCGCGCGTTGCAGGTTCTGGGGCGGAATGCCGGCCTGCAAGGGAAAACTCGCCACCTGGGCCAGGGCGTGGACGCCGGCGTCGGTGCGTCCCGAGCCTTGAGGCAGAGGCGCATCGCCGGTGACACGTCCCAGCGCGGCCTGCAGCTCTCCCTGGATGGTTGGTTCTCCGGGCTGCACCTGCCAGCCATGGAATTCCGTTCCGTCGTAAGCCAGGGTTAGCTTCCAGGTTTGGGGCTGCGGCTCGGGTTCGGCAATATCTGTCACAGGTTTCCGTTAACAGGGTATCCGAGCACACCCCCGGTCGGAACCGGAGAGTGCAGTGGGATATACTCAGGTTTCCGACCTCGGAAAAGAGCAAGCCGGCTCAAAGCGGGAATATCGAACAGCGGGGAACGGTCTCACGGGAACGAATTGGGGGCCGCGTGCGTATTGCCAGAGGAGCCCACAGGCCACGCTGGAGGCGAAAATTGCCCCGGCCAACCACAAATTTGCGTCCGGAGAGGCTCTCCGGGCGTCTTGAAGAATGGCAACCCACATGCCTCAGCAGATCGTGGAGAGGAATCATGCATTCGTTCGGTATACGTGTGTTTGAGAAGCAGAAGGAAACCGCGCAGGACTTTGGCGCAGATACAAGGCCCGCAAGGCGCGGACAGGCAGGCGACCGGTTGCGTTTGACCGCGGCGGTGTTGCTGACCCTGGCGGCGGGAATGCCTTCCGGCTACGCCCAGCAGGCAACCGTCACCACTCCTACGGCAAAGACGGCATCCGATTTGCCCGCGGAACCGGAGCCGGTGCTCACCGAGCCGCTGAACCTGAGAGCGTCGCAGCGCGATTTTTCAAAACCGGCCGGGAGTTGGCTTCGTAACCCGATCAAAGTGTACCTTCCCACCACGGTGGCCGGGGCGAGCTTTCAAAACTCGCCGCGCCTTGCGGACCTGGTAAGGAACGGCAAAATCTACCTGAGCCTTTCCGATGCGCTGGCGCTGGCTCTTGAGAACAACTACGATATCGCCATCTCCCGCTACTACATGGATCTGGCGGACCTGGATATTCTGCGCGCCAAGGCAGGACAACTCCTGCAAGGTTCCGGCGCAATCATCAACACCGCTACGCAGGGCGGATACACCTCGACCACGAGCACGGGCGGCGGCCCGGGCGGCATAGCCGGCGGCTCGGCGGCAGGCCAGGGAGGATTGACGCTGACCGCGTCGGGCGCAGGTCCAGCACCGGAGAACTATATCGATCCCGCTGTGACCAGCACGATCCAGTTGGAAAGATCGGAGCAGCCGCAGACCAGCGCCTTCGCTCCCCGCTCCTTCCAGAATACCGACCAATACAACTTCACTTACAACGAGGGGTTTGTCACCGGCACATCGCTGGCCGTCGGGTTCAACAACGCCCGGGTTACCTCTTCCAGCGAGTTTCAGATCTATAGCCCGCAGCTCAATTCCAACTTCAAGGCCACGGTGACGCAGCACCTGTTGCAGGGGGCCGGCATCTGGGTGAACAAGCGGTTTGTCTATCAGGCAATCAACAATCGGCGCATCACCGACTCGACCTTCCGCCAGCAGATTCTCTACACCGTGAACCAGGTTGAGAACATCTACTGGGGCCTGGTGAATGCCTACGAGGACGTGCAGGCGAAGCAGCGCGCGCTGGAGCAAACTACCAAGGTTTCCAGCGACAACCGGAAGCAGTTGGAAATTGGAACCATGGCGCCGCTGGACGTTCTGAACGCCGACCAGTCCGTGGCTTCAGATAAGCAGGCCCTGATCAGCGCGCAAAGCACCCTGAACTACCAGCAGCAGATCATCAAGCAGGCCATCGCGCGCAACCTCAACGATCCGGCGCTTGTTGCTGCTGCGGTCATTCCCACCGATCGCGTAAGCATCGAGCAGATTCCCGAGGAGAGCCAGTCGGTGGACGAACTGGTGCAGGAGGCGTTCAAGCAGAGCCCGGTGCTGGAGCAGGCGGCGCTGACGCTGAAGAACTGGCAGATCAGTCTCCGCGGCGCAAAGAATGCTCTGCTTCCCACTTTGGACGTATATGGGTTCTATGCCGGGACCGGCATTGGCGGCGCACAAAGTCCCGATTGCCTCAACCTTTTTACAGGCCAGAGCTGCCCTCCCAACACCTACCCGTCAACCAGCTACCCTGGCACGTTGAGCAATATGCTCGATAACAGCTCTCCCGACAAGGGCATAGGTTTCAACGTAACCATTCCCATCCGCAACCGGCCGGCTCAGGCGCAGCAGGCGCAAGCGCTGATCGAGTACCGGCAGGCCGAATTGCACCTGGAGCAGCTTTACACGCAGATCCGCATCAGCGTGGTGAATTCGATGTTTGCGTTGACCAACGACCGCGCGCAGGTGCAGGCTTCGATTGCAGCCAAGGACTATGCCGAGCAGAGCCTTGATGCGGAACAGAAGAAGCTGAAACTGGGCGCATCCACCTCAGCGCTGGTGCTGGGGCAGCAGCGCAGCCTGGCGCTGGCTGAGGACACCCTGCTGCAGGCCAATGCCACCTATGCCAAGGATCGCGCAGCTCTTTATCAAACGCTGGCCAGCACCTTGCAGCACTATGGCATCGACTTGACCGATGCGGCAACGGGCAATGTGAAGTCGGCTCCGGTGATCCCGGGGCTCATACCGGCCAAGCAAGGCAACGAACCGTCGGTGACTCCGCCACCGACCAAGTGAAAGGCTGGCTTCTGGCTTCTAGCTTTTAGCTGCTCGCTTCTAGCCGGTTCTCCAAAGTTTGGGCGGAGGGTGCTGCTGAGCACAAACAAGAAAAAGCCCGTCGGCTTCTATGGGAGCCGGCGGGCTTTTTCTTGCATTGCGCGAGATTGGGATGCGGCAGGCTAGTGGTATCAGCGTTCCGCGACAAGATCGAGCAGATTGAAGAATTCCGGGAAGCTGATATTCGCCGATTCCGCGCCCTGGATGAGCGTATCGCCCTCGGCGCGCAATGCCGCTACGCTGAAGGCCATTGCGATGCGGTGGTCACCGCCGGAGTCGATGGTTGCGCCGTGCAGGGTCTGGCCGCCCGGCACATCCAGGCCATCCTCGAATTCCTCAACTTCAGCGCCCATGGCGCGCAGATTCCGGCAAATGAGCGCAATGCGGTCGGACTCCTTGACGCGGAGTTCCCCAGCGTCGCGAATGCGGATGCCGCCGCTGGTATAGGGGCCAATGGCCGCCAGCACGGGAAGCTCGTCAATGAGCTGGGCGGCAAGCGCGCCGCTGATCTCGGTCGATCCCAAACCCTCCGCCGGAGCTGAAACCTGCACCGCGCCCACCAGTTCCGCATTCTTTTCTTCAAGATTCAGCACGCTGATGTGAGCGCCGAGAGCGGTGAGCACGTCAAGCAATGTGGCGCGCGTGGGGTTCAGCCCCAGCGAATCAATGACTAGGCCAGAGCCGGGAAAAAGCGCGGCGGCGCAGAGAAAGAACGCAGCGGACGAAATGTCGCCGGGGACTGCCGCATCGATTGCGTGGAGCGTTTGCGGGCCGGAGATGGAAATTGAACCGAGGGTGCGGTCAAGCTTTGCTCCAAAGGCACGCAGGGCCAGTTCGCTGTGGTCGCGGGTGCGAATGGCTTCGCGAACGGTTGTGGTTCCAGCGGTTTGCAGGCCGGCGAGCAGGACGCAGGTTTTGACCTG
>Ga0302320_10003864_pt1 | contig 34397 bp, 32 predicted proteins | sample Bog_T0_3_FD_202130 | JGI IMG/M metagenome (GOLD analysis project Ga0302320, IMG submission 202130) | Peat permafrost microbial communities from Stordalen Mire near Abisko, Sweden - Bog_T0_3 | ecosystem: Environmental > Terrestrial > Soil > Wetlands > Peat | place: Sweden: Abisko, Stordalen Mire...
GGCCACGGTTCGGGCAAGGCCAAGGAGGTTCCCCAGGCGATTCGCAAGGGAATCGAGGCGGCCAAGAAGAACCTGATCCGGGTCAACCTGACCGAGACCTCAATTCCGCACCTGGTTCTGGGCCGGTTCGGCGCCGGGCAGGTGCTGCTGAAGCCGGCGCCGGAAGGCACGGGCGTGATTGCGGGCGGCGCGGTGCGCGCGGTCATGACTTCGGTGGGCGTTCAGAACGTGCTCACCAAGAGCCTTGGCTCGCCCAACCCGCACAACGTGGTGAAAGCGACCTTCGACGCGCTGGTGCAGTTGCGCGACCGCGCTGAAGTGGCCGCCGGCCGCGGCAAGACGGTAGAGGAGCTTTAAGTCATGGCGGAGATCAAGAAGATTCGCATTCAGTATTACCGCTCGAAGAACTCCACGCCCTACAAGCACAAGGCCGTGGTCAAGGGCTTGGGCTTCACGCGGCTCAACCAGATTGTCGAGCGCGAGGACACAGACTCCATCCGCGGCATGGTCAAGGCCGTGCCGCACCTGGTGAGGATTTTGGAGAACTAGGGATCAGGTTTCAGGTTTCAGGGATCAGTTGAAGCAGCTTGCATTGGCCAAAATGGAACTGACCCCTGACCCCTGATCACTGACCCCTGTCGTAACGCGAGTCGGCGGGGATCAACCCTACCGGCGCTATAGCGAGGAAATCATGGCAAAGAATCTATCGAATTTGCGCGCGCCCAAAAAAGCCAACACCGGGCGCAAGCGCGTGGGCCGGGGCATGGGATCCGGCATGGGCAAGACCTCGACCCGCGGCCACAAGGGCCAGGGTTCGCGCACCGGCTCCAGCCTGATGCGCGGTTTTGAGGGCGGCCAGATGCCGCTGCACCGCCGCCTGCCCAAGCGCGGGTTTACCAACATCTTCCGCACCGAGTACACGGTGGTGAATCTGGACCGGATCGCGGAGCTCGGAGTTGCCGAGATCGGCCTGGACGACTACAAGAAACTCGGCCTGTCCTCGAGCAAAAAGGCCCTCATCAAGATTCTCGGCTCAGGCGAATTGAGCGCGGCTATCACCATCCACGCGCACAAGTTTTCAAAATCGGCCGCCGAAAAAATCGAGAAGGCCGGCGGCAAGGCCCTGGTGGTCGGAGCTCCGGCGGCTGCGGCCTGAGATTCAGCTCTCCGCCTTCAGCTCTCAGCTTGTTTTACGGGCTTTGGGGCGATTGCCCGGGGCGGCGCGAAATGAAAGGCTGAAAGCTGACGGCTGTTTCTAGTGTGACGGCCCGCATAGGCAGTGCTTTCCGGATTCAGTAAGCTGAGAAGAAATCCGGAAATGCTCTAAAATGGACGAAGCGAAAGATTCTTGAGTGGCGGCTGACGCCTGAAGCGGATTATCAAACATGATTGAGAAGTTTCTCAATATTTTCCGGATTCCCGACCTGCGCAAGCGGGTGCTGTTTACGCTTGGCATCCTGGCTGTCTACCGGCTGGGCGCGTTCATTCCCACCCCGGGCGTAAACGTCCACCAGCTCGAGCTCTTGTTCAACTCGCAGAACGGCTCGGCGCTGGGGCTGATGGACCTGTTCGGCGGGGGCAACCTGCGGCGCATGACCATCTTCGCGCTGGGCATCATGCCCTACATCACCGCTTCGATCATCTTCCAGCTTCTGACCGTGGTGTATGAGCCGCTGGCGCGCATCCAAAAGGAAGGCGAACTGGGCCGGCGCAAGATCACGCAGTGGACGCGCTATATGACCGTTATCCTGGGCGGATTGCAGTCGATCGGCATCGCCTTCATGCTCACCAAGGGCGGAATGGTCCTCAATCCGGGCGCCGAGTTTCTGTGCATGACGGTGCTGACGCTCACTACCGGCACGGCCTTCATCATGTGGCTGGGCGAACAAATCACCGATCGCGGCATCGGCAACGGAATGAGCCTGCTCATCTTTGCCGGCATTGTAGCCGGCCTGCCCCGCGGCGTGGGCGAACTGATCGTGAAGATCCAAACCGACGCCTGGGGCTCAATGAGCATCCTCGTGGTGCTGGTGCTGCTGGCGGGCATGGTGGGGATTGTGGCGTTCATCGTTTACGTGGAGAGGTCGGAGCGGAGAATTCCCATCCAGAGCGCGCGCCGCATCATCGGTCGGCGCATGATGGGCGGCCAATCGAGCCACCTGCCGCTCAAGGTCAACTCGGGCGGCGTCATGCCCGTCATCTTCGCCAGCTCCATTCTCTCCGCGCCCATGCTCTTCGGCCAGGTGGAGTGGGTGCAGAACTCCAAGCTGCTGCAGCCCATCATGCTGGCGCTCCAACCCGGATACCCGTGGTATGAATTCCTGGATATGCTGGGCATCATCTTTTTCGCCTATTTTTATGTCTCGATCGTGATGAAACCGGACGATATTGCCGATAACTTCCGCAAGTCGGGTTCCTTCATTCCCGGAATCCGGCCCGGCAAACGGACCTCGGACTTCATCAACGACATTCTCACCCGCATCACGCTGGTGGGAGCGCTTTACCTGATTCTGGTCTCGCTGGTGCCCACCTTCCTCATTTCGGGCATCCGGTTTGACAAGTTATTCCTCGTCGGGCGGTATTTTGAATCACTGCCCAACTGGGCGATTCACGGTATGGGGGTCAACTTCTACTTTGGCGGCACCTCTCTGTTGATTGTGGTGGGTGTGGCCATGGATACGGTCAACCAGATCGAATCGCAGCTGATCATGCGTCACTATGACGGCTTTTCCCCGCGCTCCGGTCGCATACGCGGAAGGAAAACCTGGTAATGTCTTTATCGGCAACAACTTCGGTAGAAAGCGGCCGGGACACGGAGTCAGAAACCGTTCCCGGCCCGATTCTTTTGTTGGGAGCGCCGGGCGTGGGCAAGGGAACCCAGGCCAAGGAACTGGTGAAACTGTGGGGGATTCCGCAGATATCCACCGGGGATCTGCTGCGCGCCAACGTGACTCAGGGAACATCGCTGGGCCGTACCGCCAAAGAAATCATGGGGCGGGGAGAGCTGGTTCCCGATTCCCTGGTCAACGAGATGGTGGCAATTCGGCTGCTCCAGCCGGACACAGCCAACGGTTACATTCTCGACGGTTTCCCGCGGACTCTGGGGCAGGCGACCTGGCTGGATGGCCGCCTGGCGGCCCAGACCGAGTCGCGGCCGGTAGTTGCCGTCAGCATCCAGGTGAACTATAATCAGTTATTGCGCCGGATTACCGGGCGCAGGATTTGCCCTGTCTGTCAGAGCATCTACAACGTCTACGTGAATCCGCCGGCGACGGATGGATTCTGCAATGTAGAGAATGCAGAGCTCACCCAGCGAGCCGACGACACGGAAGAGGTCTTCAAGGAGCGCATGCGCGCTTACTCGGCCCTCACCGCGCCTGTTGTGGAGCACTACCGGGCTCAGGGACGATTCGCGGAAGTGGATGGAGACCGGCCGATTGCAGAAATTGCGGCCGGAATTGTTGCCGCCGTCGAGCGGTTGCGCAAGTAAGGCGCGGCCGGACGGCGGGTTTGTGCGTGTGAGAGCAGGGATCAGGTTTCAGGGATCAGGTTTCAGGTTTCAGGTTTCAGGTTTCAGGTTTCGGGTTTCGGGTTTCGGGTTTTCAGGAGTCAGGGATCAGGGATCGGTTGAAGCGCAAGACAGCATTGGAATGAAACTGATCACTGTTCACTGACCACTGACCACTGCTTACTGGAGTTCCGTGGCTGTTGTTCTCAAGTCGTCGCAGGAAATCGAGAAGATGCGCCGCGCGGGCCAGGTGGTTCGCGAGGTGCTGGAACTGGTGCGCAGCCGCGTAAAACCGGGCGCCACCACCTTCGATCTGGAAAAAGCCGCTGCCGCGCGGCTGGACGAACTGGGCGTCAAGGCGGCCTTCAAGGGATACCACGGGTTTCCGTGCGTGCTGTGCACCTCGGTGAACAGCGAAGTGGTGCACGGGATTCCATCGCCGAAGCGGGTTCTCAAGGAAGGGGACATTGTTTCGGTGGATTTTGGCGTGGTGGTGGACGGCTACTACGGCGATGCGGCCATCACGGTCCCGGTGGGAGACATCGATCCCGATGCGGCGCGGCTGCTGAAGGTGACCGAAGAATCGCTCAAGGCCGGCATCGCGGCGGTTCGCCCGGGAGCAACGCTGGGCGATGTGGGCGCGGCGGTGCAGGGCGTGGTCGAAGGCGAAGGTTTCTCGGTGGTAAGGGATTTTGTGGGCCACGGCATCGGGGTACACATGCACGAGGATCCGCAGGTGCCGAATTTTGGCCAGGCGGGCCGGGGCATGCGGCTGAAGGCGGGAATGGTGATCGCCATCGAGCCCATGGTCAATGCCGGCCGCCCCGACGTTCTGGTGCTGGACGATGGCTGGACGGCGGTGGCCAGGGACGGAAGCATGAGCGCTCACTTTGAGCACACGGTGGCGGTTACTGCCACCGGCGCGCGAGTTTTAACCGAGTAGGACTCGGGCAGGATTGCATCTTCGGGGTTCAAAGCCCCCGGGGTGCCACAACAGGCCGGGACCGATGATGGGACCGGCGGAACTGGACACAGTTTGCCGAAGGAAGACGCGATTGAGGTAATGGCAACGGTGGTAGAAACTTTGCCCAATGCCATGTTCAAGGTCAAGCTCGAAACGAATCATGAGGTGCTGGCCCATGTTTCCGGAAGAATGCGCAAGAACTTCATTCGCATTTTGCCCGGTGACCGCGTAGCGGTGGAGTTGAGCCCCTACGACCTGAATCGCGGACGGATTGTGTACCGCTACAAGTGATTCTTGATATCCCGCGCCTGGATTTTTCCTTGTGTGCGGAGAAGGGCAGCAACCATGAAGGTCCGGGCATCGGTAAAGAAGATTTGCGTCAAGTGCAAGGTGATCACGCGCAAGGGTGTAGTGCGCGTAATCTGCGAAAACGCAAAGCACAAGCAGCGCCAGGGGTAAGTGAGACTGGCATAAGCGGAACTCCACGCAGGGCAGGGACTAAGGGACTAAGGACTAGTTGAAGCGGCAAGCATCGGCGCGATAAACCTGAAACCTGAAACCTGACCCCTGAAAAGAGGCTAGTTAGCCTGAGTCAAGGCTTGCGATGAACCTCTGGATGTATCCGCATAACCCGTGCGAGCCGGTTAAGGCCGGAGGCACACAACCGAAGTAGCAGAGGAACTAAAATGGCACGTATTGCTGGCGTCGATCTGCCCCGCAACAAGCAGGCAAGGATCGCGCTCACGTATATCTTCGGGATCGGCAATCCGCGCGCCCTCAAGATTCTGGAGAAGGCGAACGTCGATGCCTTCAAGAAGGTCCAGGATCTGGGCGAGGAAGAGGTAAACCGGATCCGCCAGGTGATTGAGGACCAGGGTGAAGTGGAGGGCGACCTGCGCAAGGACGTCTCCATGCACATCAAGCGCCTCATTGACATCCAAAGTTACCGCGGCAACCGTCATCGGCGGTCGCTGCCGGTGCGCGGCCAGCGCACCCACACCAATGCCCGCACCCGGAAGGGCCCGCGCAAGGGCACGATTGCCGGCAAGAAGAAGGCGGTTGCGAAGACCTAATGGCGAAACCAGAGCAGAAAGCCGGAACCGGCAAAGCAGGCAAGAACAAGAAGTTCAAGAAGCGCGAGCGCAAGAATGTGCCGTTTGGCATTGCGCACATTCAGGCCACGTTCAACAACACCATCGTCACCATCACCGACCAGGTGGGCAACACGCTGAGCTGGAAGAGCTCGGGCTCGCTGGGCTTCCGCGGTTCGCGCAAGGGCACGCCGTTCGCGGCGCAGCAGGCAGCGTCGAATGCGGCCAGCATGGCGCGCGATCACGGCATGCGCTCAGTCGATGTGCGGGTTGCAGGACCGGGATCGGGCCGCGAGTCGGCCATCCGCGCCCTGGCGGCCGCGGGCATTGAAGTTCGCTCCATCCGCGACGTGACGCCGGTGCCGCACAACGGCTGCCGTCCGCCCAAGCGGAGGCGCGTCTAGGACGCGCCAGGGATCAGGTTTCAGGGGTCAGGTTTCAGCTGACTGACCCCTGGCCTCTGACCCCTGAAACCTAACAATTGGGCCGGGACGAAGGCGCCTCTGGATCAAAAGTCCGGAGGACCGTAAACCGGCCGACATCCGAAGTCAGGAGAAGAAATGGCACGTTATACCGGAGCAGTCTGCCGCCTTTGCCGCCGCGAAGGCACTAAGCTCTTTCTGAAGGGCACCAAATGCACATCGGACCGTTGCCCGATCGAGAAGCGCAACTTCCCGCCGGGACAGCACGGCAAGGACCGCAAGGCCAAAATCGTGGGCTACGGCCTGCAACTGCATGAGAAGCAGAAGGCCAAGCGCATGTACTTCACGCTTGAGGGCCAGTTCCGCGCGTACTACGAAAAGGCCAACCGCGCCGCCGGCGTAACCGGCGAGCTGCTGATCCAGCAACTGGAGCGCCGTCTTGACAACGTGGCATTCCGGCTGGGCTTCGCCATCTCGCGCCGCCAGGCTCGGCAGGTGGTTCGCCACGGCCACGTCACGGTGAACGGTCGCAAGGTCAACATTCCCTCATACCAGGTCAACGCCGGCGACGAGATTGCCGTCCGCGAGAGCGCAAAAAAGCTGCTCATCGTGGAGCAGGGAACGCAGTATGCCGCGCAGAATCCGGTTCCCGCATGGCTCGAGGCGAGTTTCGAAAACATGTCGGGCCGCGTGCTCCATCTGCCCAAGCGCGCCGATGTCAACCTGCCGATCAATGAGCAGTTGATCGTCGAACTGTACTCGAAGTAAGAACGACAGGGATCAGGTTTCAGGTTTCAGGGATCAGCCGGTGCAGATCGCACCAGCAAAGTCCTACTGACCCCTGACCCATGACCCCTGAACCCTAATCCGAAGGAGAACTTGCGCGGCCGCCGCAAAATGCATCGCGACGTACATGCCGCGCGGGAGAGAAAAAATGACAACATTGTGGAGAGGATTTCAAAAACCGAAGCGGCTGGCAGTCGAAGCCGAGACGCTTACCGATACATTCGGCAAGTTCAGCGCCCAGCCATTTGAGCGCGGCTTTGGCACCACCATCGGCAACGCCCTGCGGCGCACGCTGCTCAGTTCCATCGAGGGCGCGGCAGTTACCGCCATCCGCATCGAGGGCGTGCTGCACGAGTTCCAGTCGATCGGCGGCGTAGTCGAAGATGCCACCGACATCATCCTGAACCTGAAGCAGGTTCCCTTCAAGCTGGCGGGCGAAGGCCCCAAGGCGCTTTATCTGCGCGCCGACCAGCCCGGCATCGTAACCTCCGGCATGATCGAAGCCGATGGCGACGTCGAGATCCTGGACAAGAACGTCTATCTGGCCACGCTCTCAGAGGGCGGCAAGCTGGATATGGAGATGCGTCTCAAGCGCGGGCGCGGCTATATCTCCGCCGACAAGAATTTTGATGCCGACCTGGGACTGGGCTTCATTCCCGTGGATTCGGTCCACTCGCCGGTGCGCCGCGTCAACTACACGGTCGACGCCGCCCGCCTCGGCCAGATCACCGACTACGACAAGCTCACCCTCGAAGTGTGGACCAATGGAGCCGTGCTGCCGGCCGACGCAGTGGGTTTGGCCGCCAAGCTGCTCAAGGACCACATGAACATCTTCATCAACTTCGAGGAGGAAATCGAAGCGGAAGCGCGCGGCGAGGAAGGCCGCACCTTGCTCCGCAACGACAATCTCAACCGCTCCGTCGAAGAGCTGGAGCTGTCGGTGCGCAGCTACAATTGCCTGAAGAACGCCAACATTCAGTCCATCGGCGAACTGGTGCAGAAGACTGAAGCCGAGATGCTCAAGACCAAGAACTTCGGCCGCAAGAGCCTCAACGAGATCAAGGAAATTCTCGCCCAGATGGGCCTCTCGCTGGGCATGAAGATCGACGAAAACGGCAACGCGGTGCCTGGGCCGACCAGCATTCCGCCGGCGACGGCGCTGGCTGCCAGCTACGGCCGCTACGACGAGGAAGACGAGCCTCTGGATTCGGTGGATCTGCAGTTGCCCACCGAGACGGAGAACTTTTAAAGACAGGGATCAGGTTTCAGGGATCAGCCGGCACAGCATTTGTCCGCACAATCTAACTGACCCCTGATCACTGACCACTTTTTACCGAAAGAGAGTTTTACCATGCGCCATCGCAATGCAGGATTCAAGCTCGGACGCAACACCAGCCATCGCCGCGCGCTGCTGCGCAACCTGGTCACCTCCGTGCTCGTTGAAGACCGGGTCGTGACCACCGTGGCCAAGGCCAAGGCTGTTCGTCCGCACGTTGAAAAAATGATTACCCTGGGCAAGAAGGGCGATCTGCACTCGCGCCGCCAGGCCCTCAGCTTCCTCCAGACCGACAAGGCTGTGACGAGGCTGTTTGAAACCGTGGCGCCGCGCTACAAGGAACGTCAGGGCGGCTACCTGCGCATCGTCCGCACCGGTTTCCAGCAGGGCGACGGCGCCGACAAGGCGTTCATCGAACTGCTTGACGCCGAGACACAGTTGGACGCCAAGCGCCAGAAGCGCGAAGACATGAAGACCAAAAAGCGCGCCGAACTCGAAAAGCAGTTGGAAGAATCCAAGAAGGAAGAACCCGAAGGCGGCGAAGCAGCCGCGTAGGACTTGCCGTCAAGGCTTCCCATTCCAGTTTGAGTGGACCAGCGGGCGCACCCTCCTCGTGGGGATGCGCCCGCGTTTGTTTTCGGTAACGCTCGCTCATCCTGACTCATTGCTTGCCGGCAAGTCTGCCTCCCGCGCGCTGCATTCCAGCTTTGTCCCGATAATTACTTAGGTTTATGCGTTAGGTTATCTGATAGTGATACACTAAAATTGCTTCTGCTACAGAAGAGCATTACGTCTGCTCTGCTGTGGCGCCCCCCTAGCCGGCCTGCGGCACTCCTCAGACCGATCGCTCTCCATGGCACGTCCGGGCCTTGACAAGGACCACAAGGCAGAGCCGGGGTTTCCTCCTCAGCAGTGCCGGGACGGATGCCAAATGGGGAATCCAAGCAGCGAAAACGGGCAGGCAATGGCGATCGTCGCCGTATTCATGGGACTTATTATGCTCGGTTTCGTCGCGTTCGCGATGGATGTGGGCTATTTTTTCAAAGAGAAGAGAATGGCGCAGTCAGCGGCGGACGCAGCTGCCGTTGCCGCCGCGGAAGAGCTCCCCAACGGAGCCACTGCAGAAACCAATGCGGCCAATGTGGCTGCAAAACAGAATGGGTTCGACACAACCCTCGCAACCAACCCTGCCGTAGTCACTCTGACCCAACCCACATCTGGGAATTATTCGGATGCCAATTCGGCCCCCCCGCCGCAAAATTGGGTTCAGGCGGTTGTATCTCAGCCGATTCATACGTTTTTTCTTGGCGCCTTCAACAAGAAAATGCAGACGATGAAAATTTCAGCTACGGCGGAAGCAGGCGCCGGCGTAGCCACTCCCACTTGCATCTGCCTGACGGGCGTAACCGGCCAGGATCTGAGTATGAGCAACGGCGCCCAGCTTGCGGCAAATAGCTGCGGAGTTACAGCCAACTCAAGCAGCGGCAATGCCATCGGAATTATTGGAAGCGCGAGCTTGTGCGCTACGTCGGTGGGCGCCGTATCTACAGATTGGGACAATTCAGGCAACATCAACAACAGCGGATTGATCTGCCCTGCCGCGAGAGCTGTCCAGGGAGCTTCTCCGTGTGCCCCGTCCCTCCAGGCGCCTTCGCTGCCCGCGGGAATTACCTGCTACGCTAATCCGGTCAATGGCTGGATTCTTCCCGGAAGCACGGCAAATTACACATTGCCCATGCAAAATGTTACCGAGACGAATGGCACGGTGGTGAATGAAACAGCGACGAATAATTCCATCTGCTACACCAGCCTGAATCTTAGCAACGCCGCTTCCGTTACGTTTTCCCCCGGCTATACCTACTACATTGAAGGCGCATTTACTACCGGCGGTGGCGCGCCGGTCACGGGCAGCGGCGTCACCTTCGTCATAACCGGAAATGTGGACATTGCCAACGGGGTCGTAGTCAACCTCTCGGCTCCGGTGTCAAACAACATCCCTGGGGTCCTGTTCTATGCAACCGGCGCCGCGATGACCGTCGAGGGAGGATCCAATTCAAACTTCTCCGGGATTCTTTACGCTCCCAATGCCGCGGTAACGCTGAATAACGGCTCCGGCACAACGACGAATATGGATATTGTTGCGCAGTCGCTCACCATGGCCGGCGGCGCGGTTCTCGATAGTTATGCCAGCCCACTGCTCGGCAGCGGCGGCAGTGGCGGAGCTCCGGAGCTGGTTCAGTGAGGATGTGAAAAAGATGATTCAGTTCATCTCAAAATGTATTCAGAAACTCCGGCACTACAGGAACCTGCGCAAAAATCGCGGAACCGCCATCGTTGAACTGGCCCTGGTGTTGTCCATTTTTGGACTGCCGACGCTGCTCGGGACAGCCGATACATCGACTTTCATCTTCGGCTCCATCGAAATTTCCAATGCGGCTCATGCGGGCGCCATGTACGGCATGATGAGCTCGAACGTCGCTACGGACACTGCCGGCATAACCAGCACAGCCAAAGCCGACGCGCCTGATATTCCCGCCGCCAATGTGACCGTGACGCCAACCTCGTATTATGCATGCTCCGCTGCCCAGGGCGGCGTCCAATACACCGGCATAGGCAATCAAGCCACTGCAGCGGCGCTATCGAGCGCCACCTCGGCCTGCACCGGCACGGGGAACTATCCGCTCGAATTTGTTCGGGTGCTTCTCAGCGCGCCTGTGACTCTTCCGTTTCATTGCTGCGGAATTCCGGCAACGATAACCCTGAACAGCCAATCGGTCATGGAAGTGTATTAGCCGTGGCGCGCCGGAATGCAGTTTCGCGGCCGGCGGATGCGGCGCTCAGCCGCTCCGCCTGGCCGCCGCGAGTTGCGTTCCTGTTCAAGCGAAGATTCTTTCCGCGCAACGGGAGCGGGGAGTCGCTGGTCGCATTCGCGATCACTTTCCCCATCCTGTGCAGCTTCATTTTTGGATTGATTCAGGTTTGCCTGGCATTCTATTCGCATAATCTCATCTCCGAGCTGGCGCGGGAAGGAACGCGCTATGCCATCGTGCATGGGGCAAGCTGTGAAACATCTGGAGGCGATTCTTGCACGGCCTCGACCACATCGTCGGATCCGTCGAGTGTCGACAGTTTTGTCTATGCGGCCGGCTTGCCCAATATCGCCGGCGGCGCGCTCACTGTCACCACAACATATCCTGGCGGTCAGGCCGTGGGCCAATTCGTTTCAGTCAAAGTAAACTATGCATTCCCGTACCATATTCCGTTCGTCCCCAGTTCGACACTGGCGATGTCCAGCACGTCGACGATGCAGATCATCCAGTAGGCTCTGCCCAATGGGCCCCGCTCATTCGGCTTGCACGCCCTTTTCTTCGGCGCCTAGTTTATAGGTCGAATACACCGTGATGCTCCGGGCCGGAAGACCGTCTTGAAACGCCGCGTGCCCGGGACTCACTGCGAAACTCGCCTCCGGCTTCAGTTCGATGTCGGTCCGGTCGCGCATCGCGGGCGTCATGCGATACCGGTAGAGCGTTAGCGGGCCGGCCAGGTGGTCGAACACTATCTTCCCGCTCCTGTCTTCCATTCCTTCATTCACCACCAGCACCGTCACCTGGCCTTTGGGACTGCGCAGCCCCGCGGCCACCAGGCGCTCGATTCCCTCCACTGCGCCGCCCTCGGTGTGAATCGCCAGAACCTCGGAATTCAGGGCCGTATAGCGGCTCAGCAGCGCCCACATGTAATAGGAGTTGGGGTGTGGCGTGAACTTCGTCAGCAGACGGCCGGCCTTCACGTCCCAGGTATCCAGCAGTTGCCACTGGCCGTCCAGATCGCCGCGATTGACGAAGCTCCAGCGATTGAAGCCGTCCGCGCCCGCATTGATGGCGCGAACCACGAGCGAGGCATTCTTCAGGCCTGACTCGTAGCTGCCGGGGCCCGGATCGGTTCCTTTCCAGCCGTAGGCCATGGTGCCGACTTCAGATAGGAATAGAGGCTTGTTGCGCTGGTGAGCCCAGTTTGCCCAATCGCCAACGCGAGTCACCGTGGTAGTCATCGAGTACTCGCCGAGCTTGCCGGGTTTGTCGAAGTCGGCCCAGTAGGAGTGGATATCGTAAGCGCCGATGTAAGGATCGAAATCGATCTTCGCCGGCTCCAGCGGCGGCATGTCGGTCCAGTCCGGTCCGGAGATGGGCAAATCAATGCCCCGCGCGTCGAGGGCCGCGCGCGCGCTTTTGAAATCGGGGGTGGGGCCGAGCGGCTTCAAATCCGGCCCCTGCCACCAGGAGAAATGCTGGCCCGGCTCATTGTTGATGCTCAGCCAGCGAATGGATTTGTAACCCTTCACCTTGACCAGGTGGTACACCAGTTCCGCATAGCCATTGGCAAAGTCGTCCACCGATAAAGGGGCGCTATGCACTCTTTTGGCGGGATCGTCGCGCAACTCAGGCAGCGCGTTCCAGGTGGTGTTGCCCCACATCTGCTGAAGAAATACCTGTGTGTGGCTCGCCTCCGCCCAGTCCAGAATTCGATAGAGTATGAGCATCTCCGGGCTGTCCCAATCGAAGCGCCCGCGCTCCGGCTCATAGATGCGCTGTTCCAGTTCCACGCGGCACCAATCCAGGCCCAGCCAGTCGGCATGTTTATACAGGGATTGCCAGGCGGCCTCATCGCCGGCCGGCGGATAAGCGCCCCAGCCGCTGCCACCTTCGGAGCCCGGAATGGGAGCCTCGATGGCGTGCCACGATGCGCCCAATCCGCCGCGCATGGTGCGCACCGGCTGGCCTGCATCGATCGTCACCGTCACATCCTTGGACCACGCGGCGCTGCAAAAACCAAACACCAGCAGCAGAGAGAGAAAGCCTTTCATTCCATCTCCTCGATGCAATCACTATGTTGATGCAATCACTCTATCCCAGTTGTCCATGAGTCCGCGAGCCCTGAGAAGAGGAGCCGTCACGCGGCTCTCGCCAGCCGCTTGGGCCTGAAACTCCGCATATAGACATACACAATCACCTGCATCGCAATCGCGCCGCAGCAATCCAGCAGCACGTCCCAGGGAGTGCCGGTGCGGTTGGGCAAATAGCTCTGGTGCCACTCGTCGCAACTGGCCACCAGCGCGGTGCCCAGCAGCGCCAGCGCCGCGTCGGGCATGAAGCTGGAGCGGGGCAGCGTCATCCACCAGGCGCGCAGCCATGCCAGCCCGATTAGCCCGTAGCCGATGAAGTGGCCTGATTTGCGGATGCAAAGATGGATAACCTCCCAGCGGGCACTGCTGACGTGGCCGAAGAGAGCCTCGAAGATCACGCGCAAGGGATAAGACGTGTGGTCGGAGCCAAAAGGTTCAGTGGATTCGAACGCAATGACAGCGATGCCGATTGCGACCGGCAACCAGACCTTGATCCAGAACCACCAGGTGCGCTTTTCATTACTCGACATGGTAGTTGGGGGCCTCCCGGGTGATGATCACGTCGTGGACGTGACTCTCGCGGAGGCCGGCGCCGGAGATGCGCACAAACTGCGCCTTTTCCTGAAGTTCCTGAATGGTTCCGCAGCCCAGGTAGCCCATACCGGAGCGCAAGCCGCCAACCAGTTGGAAGACCATCGACTCGAGCGGTCCGCGGTAGGGCACGCGGCCCTCGATGCCCTCGGGAACGAATTTTGCCAGGCGGTTCTGGCTGGCGCGCTCGCGCTGCACTACGCCCTCGGTGCCCATCTCGGCGCTGGCCAGGTCGGAGGTCGACTGGAAGTAGCGCTCTCCGGAGCCCTGGCTCATGGCCGTCAACGAGCCCATGCCGCGATAGCTTTTGAAGCTGCGCCCCTGGTAGAGAATGGTTTCGCCGGGGCTCTCGTCCACACCGGCAAAGAGCGAGCCGATCATCACGGAACTGGCGCCGGCCGCAATGGCCTTGGTAATTTCGCCGGAGTACTTGATGCCGCCGTCGGCAATCACCGGGATGCCGCGTTCGCGGGCGGCGCGCGCAGCCTCGGCGATGGCCGTGATCTGCGGCATGCCCGCGCCGGTGACCATGCGCGTCGTGCAGATCGAGCCGGGGCCGATGCCCACCTTGACCGCGTCGGCGCCCGCTTCAATCAGGGCCAATGAGCCCTCGTAAGTGGCCACGTTGCCGGCCAGCAGGCCTACGAACGGAAAGCGCTTCTTGATTTCGCTCACCGCCTCCAGCACGCGCGAGGAGTGGCCGTGGGCCGAGTCGACGGCCAGCACGTCAACCCGCGCGTTCACCAGTTCGGCAGCGCGCTCCAGGTAGTCGCCCGTGGCGCCGATGGCTCCGCCCACGCGCAGCCGGCCCTGGTCGTCCTTGCTGGCGTTGGGGTATTTCAGCTTCTTCTGGATGTCCTTTACGGTGATCAGGCCCTTCAGATTGTATTGGTCGTCCACCACCAGCAGCTTCTCCACACGGTGCTCGTGCAGGATCAGCTCTGCTTCTTCCAGCGTCGTGCCCACTGGAACAGTGATGAGATTAGTCTTGGTCATCACGTCGCCGATGGGAATGTCGGTGCGGGTTTCAAAGCGCAGGTCGCGGTTGGTCAGGATGCCGACCAGGCGCTTGCCCTGCGTGACCGGCACGCCGGAGATCTTGTAGCGGCGCATCACTTCAAGGGCGTCGGAGATCATCTGGTCGGGCCCGATGGTCACCGGGTCCACGATCATGCCGCTCTCAGAGCGCTTCACCTTGTCGATTTCGCCGGCCTGGTCGGCGATGGAGAGATTGCGGTGCACAATGCCGATGCCGCCCTGCTGGGCCATGGCGATGGCCATGCGCGACTCGGTCACCGTGTCCATGGCCGAGGAGATGAGCGGAGTGTTGAGCGTGATATCCCGGGTCAGCTGGGTCTGGGTGCTGACCGAAACGGGCACCACATCGCTGTACGCCGGCACCAGGATGACGTCGTCGAAGGTAAGAGCTTCAGGTAAGTTTTGAGCCAGCATAATAGTCTGACGCGCCTGGCGGCTGGGAGATTCATGTCTCCGGCGCGGCAGGCGCTTGAAAACTATTGTAGCGGAGGGGGCTAGGGGGCAGTAGAGAGCGCGGAAATGCCGCCAGCCTCGGGAACGCGGTCCAGGATCCCCAATTTGCGGGCCATCCGTTCCGGGATGCGCATGGGGATTTGCTCTTCATTGCCGAGCCTGAAAAAGACCACCGGCCAAACCCACAGGTATTTTGCCCTGCTCATCCTGATCTCGGTCCATGGAATGCGCAGCGGGGGATGGGCGATCCTGAGTATCGGCAGCACCGAAAAATACAGCGCATCTTCCGCCGCGGTCAGGCGAATTACGCTCCCATAATGGCATCGGAAGCGCATGTAAATTGAGTAGAAAAAAGGCCCCGCGCTCTTGGTCTGGCCGTAGGGCTCCGACTCCTTCTTGAATCGCCTCGACAGGGTGAACCATCCGCTCGCGAGGCTGACCATGAAGGAAATGAGGCACCACAGCGCGATGAAGAGGATCGCGAATTCAAGTGGAGAGAACGGAAAAGAGTTAGCTGGACTGGCTTGCATCATGCGCTTACTCAGCGTGCCATTCAGGCCGCTTGGACTACCTTCTTTGCGGTTTTGAGCAGTAACCGCAATGCCTCGTTTACCGCGTCCGCATCCGGGAAGGCAGCGGCCACGTCGGGAGCCAGCGTTACCATGACCACGTCCTGCGGGAAGCGCTTCGCGTACTTGCCTCTGACGCCGCCGGTCATGTCGTACTCCGGGCGCATAGTGTCTTTGTACTTGGCGGGTTCATTCGTCTTCGTAGGCATTTTGTTCGCTCCGAGTGGGCAACCTCGCGCTGATTATACGTATCTCGTCCGGGTCTTCGGTGTGGGCTACGAGAACAAGCCGATGTCTGAATGATAGCCCAAAAGTGAGAAATCAGTTCTCCGCGATTGAATGTTCTGGGTCCGGCTTTGTGATTGAAAGCCGGTCATGAAAAACTGCGGTGGCTTCCTCAAATGAAACTCTATGCTTGCGAAGATTTGACCGTGCCTTGCGAGGGTCCCAAAGAATCGGTGGTTCTGGAACAGGCTCTTGCATGGCTCCTTCACACCCCCACCGGGAACGGCTTGGGGCTCGATTCGTCGGTGTTGGCGTCGGGGTTGCGCCAGCGTTCAAACCGCCCCTGCAGCAGGCTCATCAGACCCGTATACCAGTAGCCGATGACGAACAAAATCAGAAACGGCGCGGTGAAGTAATTGTGGTTGGAGAACGTGTAAAGGATGGCCGCAAAGAAATAGCAGCCGAACAGCAGCTCGATCCACGGCGTCAGCTTGAGCCGCTTGCGGTACTTGGCGGCCTGGGATTTTTCGCCTTTCTGCGCCACGCGGTATTTGGGCGTGCGCACAAAAGCGCTCTTGATGCCAAACAGCGCTTCCATTACCGCCTTGGTATTGGTGACCGTGAGGCCGATGCCCAGAGCCATCAGGAACGGCAGGTAATAGAAGGTCTTTTTCCAGGTCTTGGGGTAAAGCTCGCGCTCGCTCATCAGGTAAAACACGGCAATCGAAAAGGTGGACGCGGTGAACAGCGGCACGTCGATGAGCAGCATCTGGAACCAGCCCTGGTAAAAGCGGCAGATCATGGCCGGAATCAGCAGCACACTCATCACCACCATCAGCGGATAGCTCAGATTGGCCGTCAAATGGTAGACCGACTCGATCTTGTTGCGCCGCGAGGTGTTGGAGCGGAAGACCTGGGGCAGAATTTTGATGCTGGTCTGGATGAGCCCCTTGGCCCAGCGCGCCTGCTGCGTCTTGAACGCGGTCATCTCGATCGGCAGTTCAGACGGGCACTCCACCTCGGGCAGATATTTGAATTTCCATCCCGCTATCTGCGAGCGGTAGCTCAGGTCGGTATCTTCGGTGAGCGTGTCGTGTTGCCAGCCGCCGCCGCCGGAGATGGCTTCTCGCCGCCACATGCCGGCCGTGCCGTTGAAGTTGAAGAACTCGCCGGAGCGCACGCGCGCGCCGTGCTCCAGCACAAAATGCCCGTCGAGCAGGATGGCCTCGATCCGGGTGAGCATGCTGTAGTCGCGATTGAGATGCGTCCAGCGCGTCTGCACCATGCCGATCTCCGGCTCGGCAAAATGGTGGATCACCTTCATCAGCCAGCCCGGCGGAGGAACGAAGTCGGCATCGAAGATGGCCACGAACTGGCCTTTGGCCACTTTGAGCCCCGCATCCAGAGCGCCGGCCTTGAAGCCATGACGGTTGGTGCGATGAATGTAAACGATCGGGTGGCCCAGCGCGGCGTAGCGGTTGACGATACCGGACGCCACGGCCACGGTTTCGTCGGTCGAGTCGTCCAGCACCTGGATCTCGAGCTTCTCGCGCGGATACTCGATCGCGCAGACTGCTTCCAACAGCCGGTCGATCACGAACTGCTCGTTGAAGATGGGCAGTTGAATGGTGACCAGGGGGAGTTCCTCAAAGTGCCGCGGCGGGTTCGGGTCGTAGTTCTTCCGGTACTTGAAGTACTGGTAGCACATGGTGTAGCGATGGATGCCGTAAAGCGCCAGCCAGATCATGACCGCGAAGTAGGGCAGCAGCAGGGAGGCGTCGAACAGATTCCAGTGGTAGAGCCCCTTGAAGGTCTGGTCCGCATACTGCATTTTGAGGTAGTGGCGGAGGCCGTTCTGGGGCGCAAAGGCGAGCGACGCAGCCATTCGCGCAGGCAGTCCGTCGAGCGGAGCGGCGGCATTCAGACGGGACACAAGCGCGGCGAGCAGGGCAAGCCTCCACAGTCGGACTATTAAAATTGTACGCGATGGAAGGAAGAGGCTGCTCGGCTGAGGATTTCGCCGGCCGGCGGATACAGCAGCTCAAGTTCGTCCCAATGCTTTTCGACTTCATCACCAGGCCGGCTTTCGGGGCGCTGCCATTGTCCAACGGAGCGAGATTCGCTGATTGCCGAAGCAATTCACCGCGCATTTAGGTAACGTATGTGTTACCCTAAGGCGTCATCGAGGTTCGGGAATACATTGATGCGCGCGGCCGGAACCCCTATCGCAAATGGGTGGCTGACCTTGAGGTTGGCACAAGGGCGCGGATTATTGCCGCAATGTTGCGCATGGGGGGACGGCAATTTCTCAATTGCCAAAAGTGTCGGTTCCGGAGTCTCTGAGCTCCGCCTGGATTTTGGCCCCGGTTACCGGATCTATTTTGGCAGGGATGGCTTGCGGCTAGTCATTTTGCTTGGCGGCGGGTCAAAACGGCGGCAGCAACGCGACATCGAAACAGCCCAGGAGCTCTGGGCTGAATACAGGAAATATAAGAAAGAGGACTAAATGGCGGCTACACGGAGCTTTCGAGAAACGGTGAAGGAAGAATTGGCGGAGAAGGACTTTCGCCACGCATTCCTGTGCGAAGCTGTTCGAGCCATGGGAGCCGGAGACCTGGAGACGGTTAAAGTTGTCCTCCGCGAATACGTAAATGGAACCGTCGGCTTTCCCAAGCTTGGAGCCGCGCTCGGTCGCAATCCCAAGAGCCTCATGCGCATGCTGAGCCCGTCCGGAAACCCGCAGGCGCGCAACCTTTTTGAGATCGTTGCCTATCTTCAGAAAATCGAGGGCACTGTGCTTGAGGTTCGAGCAAAAAGGGCAAAAGCGGCGTGATACAGGCTCGCGTTATTTCCTATCTGCATACGACTGACACTGAATAAGTGAAGATGGCGTTAGTGTTCCAGCGGCAGACATTTCAAATCGCGGACTCTGTTCGATCTGCTTGATGGCCTTCACAAGATGCTCCTGGGTCCATGTGCCTCCCAACGAAGGATCGGTAAAGTCGATGCCCGTTCTGTCGATTCCGCCGCGCAAAGGCGCAAATCTGGCGTTGTTCTGGATGTTGAAGAGGCTTCGGCCCCCAACTGTGGTCACGAATATCGTGAATACGAAGCCTTTTGAGCGGCTTGAGCCGGTGTAATTGACAACGTAGAGAACACGTTCGCCCGGCCAGGATTGCGTATCAACGAGGTATCCGAGGCTGAGTCTTCTCGCCGCCAACATCTGCGTGGAAACCAAGCATTGTGCGGCGTCGCGTAAGAGCTCCGGCGGCTGTACCTGAGCGTGAACTTGAAAACTCAGGCACACGGATAGCAACACCCATGTAAAGTACTCGCGCATAATCGGGCTTCCCCGGCCTTCCCGAACAATATAAACCGAAGGCCCGCTGCCTCAACCCGATAATTGGCATATATTTGCGGTCGGCCGGGCTCCTGGCGTAACGTGAGCACTGTCAGGAGGAGTATGACCCTTCTCACCGCATCCCCCATCGTTGCCGCCGCGGGCGGCAGCTTTCTGCTTGAAAACCGGACACCCGCTGAGATTTTTACCCCTGAAGACCTGAACGAGGAGCAGCGCCAGATCGCCGCCACCGCCGCACGGTTTGCGCGCGAAGAAGTCTTGCCGGCCATCGCGGCCATCGAGGCCAAGGAGCCGGGAGTGTTGGCATCGGTGCTGCGCAAGTCTGCCGAGCTTGGATTTACCGCCGTCGATGTTCCCGAACAGTATGGCGGGATGGAGATGGACAAGACCACCTCCATGCTGGTCACCGACCACGTGTCGGTGCTGGCCAGCTTCTCAACCGCATTCGGCGCGCATATCGGCATCGGCACGCTGCCCCTGGTCTGGTATGGAACCGAGGAGCAGAAGCAGCGCTATCTGCCGCGTCTGGCCAGTTGCGAATGGATCGGAGCCTATGCGCTTTCCGAGGCCAGCTCGGGGTCCGACGCCATGAACATCCGCACCCGCGCAACGCTCTCGGCCGACGGCTCCCACTACATCCTCAATGGCGAAAAACAGTGGATCACCAACTGCGGAATCGCGGGCCTCTACACCGTGTTCGCCAAGATCGACGGCGAAAAATTTTCCGCATTTCTGATTGAGCGGGACACGCCGGGGCTGAGCGTGGGCGCTGAAGAGCACAAGCTGGGCATTCGCGGCTCGTCGACCTGCCCGCTGGTTCTCGTAGACTGCAAAGTCCCCAAAGAAAATCTGCTCGGCGTGGCCGGCAAAGGCCACCACATCGCCTTCAACGTGCTCAACGTGGGGCGCTTCAAGCTGGGCGTGGCCTGCATCGGCGGCGCGCGCCACGCACTCGCGGCCATGATCCGCTACGCAAAACAGCGCCACGCCTTCGGCAAAGCCATCGCCGAACTGGGCCTCATTCAGCTGAAGATTTCATCGAGTGCCGCGCAGCTCTACGCGGCCGAGAGCATGGCCTATCGCACCGTGGGCATGATCGACGCCAGGCTGGCGCATGCGCCGCGCGAAACACAATTGCACTCCGATGTTCCAGACAGCATCGGAGAATACCTGGTCGAGTGCTCCATCCTCAAGGTCTACGGTTCAGAGATGCTCACCCACGTGGCCGATGAACTGGTAGCGACCATGGGCGGTTATGGCTACGTGGAAGATTATCCGGCGGAGCGCTTTTACCGCGATTCGCGCATCAACCGGATCTTCGAGGGAACCAACGAGATCAACCGGCTGATCATCACCGGATGGTTGATGAAGCGCGCCATGACCGGCAAGCTGCCGCTGCTGGCGGGCATCAAGCGGGTGATGGACGAGGTAACCGCGCCGCCGTCATTCGATGTCGCGGGCGATGGGGATGAGCCGCTGGCGCGCGAGACCGCGGTTCTTCAGGCGGCAAAGAAGATGGCGTTGTTTGCCGCGGGCGTGGCCAGTCAGCGGTACATGACCGGACTTGAAGAGCAGCAGGAAGTGGTGGCCGATCTGGCCGACATGATCAGCCAGATTTATGCGCTGGAGTCTGCGCTGCTGCGGGCGCGAAAGCTGGCGGCCGCGGCGCGCAGTTCGGCCGCGGTTGCGCAGGCCATGACCGGGCTGCTGGCGGAGGAGACCATGGGGCTGGCCGAGCTGGCGGCGCGGAGGATTCTCGCCCGCTGCGGCGAAGGAGATGCGCTGCGGACGCAATTGGCGATTCTGCGCCGGTTGGGGCGTTATACTCCCGCGGATGCTGTGGAGCTCAGCCGCAGCGTGGCGCGGCAATGCATCGAGCTGGAGCGATACCCGATGTAATCGCACACGGCGCGAACGCTTCTATGAGGCTGGGTCAAAGAGTACGCGGGTAATGCCCGTTTGACTCGCTTCTGCCGGTTCGCGCGATTCGCGAATCGGGTTGAATCGAATCCGCGCAACATCGCATCAAAAAGAATTTATAGATTTCTGAGCAACTTCCTTTCGCGCCGTGTGTTTTGTGGAGATAGGGAACGCATTCTGTCCTCCCGGCACGCCATGTTGCATTTGCTCATGGCCTGCGCCGCTCCAGGCGGAGTGGCATCACATTCGCCGCGGTCGCGGGACCGCAAACAATTGCTATTCGTGAATGAGGCCGGTCGCACCACTCGCCGGAATGGCGAGAGCGTGCGAACGCGAACGACAACTGTAACCGCAAGCGGCAACGCACGCTCGAGCCTCCGCTGGCTTGAATAAGGAGCATGGAAATGAACGGCAAAGCGCGAATGATCTTCCCCGCCGCACTGGCTGCGGCTCTTATCGGGTTGACCGGCTGCACCAGCAGCATGTCGAACGCATCCAATCCAAACAACCCCATCACCACGCAACAGACAGGCAAGGTCAACGTGATGCTGAGCGATGCCAGCACTGAAGACTGGGCCACCATCGCGGTGAAGGTCGAGAGCATTGCGCTTAACCCGCAGGGTGGCGGAAGCGTGGTGACCGTGTATACGGCGCCCTCGACGTCTCCCTTCATCAACCTGGTGCAACTCGATCAACTCAGCGAAATCCTGGGCAACGCAACCATTCCAACGGGCACTTACACATCTGCCACACTCACGCTGGGCGCGAATAATAACGGCACGTCGTGCGACGTGTTGCTGGTCTCATCCGGCGATCCTGAGAGGGGATTCGATGAGCCTGCCGGAACAACCGTGCCCTGCAGCCAGATCGTGATCGCGGGCGCGCAGGGAAGCGCGGGGAGCGTGACCGTTCCGCTCAACATCACGCTGGCCTCTCCGCTCACCGTCACCACCACCGGCAGCAACGCGCTCGATCTCGAATTCGATCTGCAGAATCCGGCGCTGCTTGTGGAACACTTGCCTGCCGGCGCGGCCTCGCCCACCTGGGCAGTGAATTTCAACGGACCGGTGCGCCATCATCCCTGGCCTGATCTCACCCGGATTGTGCTGCGGCACCACTACGGCCAAGTGGTCTCGGTTTCAACCGACAACACGGCAATCACCGTTGCCAAGGCCTTCCCGGTGCATCCCATCACCACTCCCGAGACGGCAATCGTCGACACTGGAAATACGCTGCCCATCCTTGCCGACGCCGCCAACGGCACTCTCTTCTACGACCTCGATAACGGCAATTCGCCCACCACGATTACCAGTTTCGCAAGCGTGGCCACGGAACTGCCCAACCTGTTTGTGCGCATTGCCGCTCGCTATCAGAACGATGGAACGCTGGTTGCCACGCGCATTTACGCCAGCAGCACCTTTGACAATGTGTGGAAGAATCCCGAGGGCCACGTTCTGCATGTGAACACCAACAACAACACGATGTGGGTGACCACGGAAGACGGCGGCGCGAAACATATCGGCATCGGGGTGAACACCAACTTCTATTTCCAGTCGTCAAACACGGTGATTGGGACCGGGCCCACGTTTTTCGATGGCCTGACGCCCGGCGGGTTGCCCAACCTGGCGCGCGGATTCAAAGTGAATGTGACCATCGATCCACTGTCGACTACGACGCCCGCGACCGCGCTAACGGTTGAAATAGACGTGGCCCGTTACGCTGGGACCATTACTTCGCCCACCACCACGGACTTCGACTACGCGCGGACCTTCGCCATGGCGGACGGACGCGGCGGCAAGGACGATTACAGCGGCTCGCTCAACTACATTTCCTCATCGAGCTCCAACACCGACCAGGCCGGCACTGCAGTGGACGGGTTTTACTGGTGGGACTTCGCGTTCCCGACGCTGGCCGATACGGGAGCCAGCGCGGTGAGCGACTTTGTGAGCGCCACCAGCGGCTCGGTGAATTTTGGCGGCGAAGTGGGAACGTTGCGGGCGGCCGGCTTCAGCAACTCCGCCTTCAACGATCCGGCCGCGACCGATAGCTGGGCTGCGCGATGGACCGATCTGTTGCCAACCGCTGCGCCGCTTGGAACGGTTACCACGGCGCTGTCCACAACCACTGACAGCTTCACGTTCACTGTGCCGGTGCCTGCCGCGGCTCCTAACAACACGCCGGTCGCAACGCCGGTCACTGTGGATCTGGATGTGACCAGCGGCAGCGCCACGCTGGTTTATCAGATCGACCGTCAGGGCGGCGTGATTACCGTTACGCCCCAGGACATCAGCAATCCGGCGACCCTCGCGACCGTGGCCGGGAACCTGGTGGCCGGCGTGCCGGTAAAGGTCTTCGGCGTGCCGCAAGTAAGCGGCGGCATCAAGGCGTACATGATGTTCTATTACACCCACACCGCTTCAACGGAATAAGGCTTCCAGAGCGGCTCCACAAACTGTTTGCCTCCGTCCCGGGAAGTTTTGAGGGACGGAGGTATTTTTTTGCGTGAACTGCGCAGGCTTTAAGACGATGTGGCCACGTTGTGCGCCACGCGATAAACCCAGGTGCGCAGCGAGCAACGGTCGTCGAAGGTGGCGAAGCTGCGCCACAGCGCAAGATGAATCTCCTGCAGCAGGTCGCGCCGATCTTCCGGGTTCATCTCGTAAGCCAGCGCGAGACGCCCCAGCGCCGGGCCATGCGCAAGCACCGCATCTTCGTACATCTCATCGGAGTGATCTTGCAGGCTGGCCATCTCTCGAATCTCTTCTGTATAAGATAGTCATCGGCGGGAAGAGTTTCTTACACGTCCCGGAAAGATTCAAGAGAACCTTCACATCTGAACAAAAAAATGGCCCGCGCCTCGTGATGAAGCGCGGGCCGTTTTCTTTCAGTTTTGAACTATAGCTACGCTTTGGCCGACGTCAGCGCTCCCAAATCCGCGGCCAGCTTTTCCATTGAGAAGGCTTCAATCAAATCGCCTTCCTTCAGATCGCTGAATCCGCCCAGGCCGATGCCGCATTCCATGCCGTTGCTCACTTCGCGGGCATCGTCCTTGAAGCGCTTGAGAGAACCGATTTTGCCCTTGAAGACCTGTTCCTCTCCGCGCATCACTTTTACCTCGGCATCGCGGCGGATCACGCCGTCCAGAACGCGGCAGCCGGCGATGGTGCCGACCTTCGGAATCCTGAAAACGTTGATGACTTCTGCGCGGCCCACGTAGTTCTCCTTGAACGCGGGTTCGAGCAGGCCCATCATGGCCAGGCGGATTTCATCCTGCAACTCGTAAATAATCGAGTGCAGGCGAATCTGGATGCCTTCCTGCTGCGCCAGCTCCGCGGCCTTGCGCTCCGGCCGGACGTTGAAGCCGATGATGATGGTGTTTGAAGCAGTGGCCAGCAGCACGTCGCTCTCGGTGATCGATCCCACGCCGGAGTGAATCACCTTGATACGCACTTTTTCAGTGGACATTTTCACCAGCGAGTCGGCCAGCACTTCCACCGATCCGGTTACGTCGCCCTTGATGATCAGGGGCAGGTCCTTGACGCCGGCCTGGCGAATCTGCTCCGCCAGTCCTTCGAGCGAGACGCGGGAGCTCTTGGCCAACTGCGCCTCGCGCTCCTTCATCTTGCGGTACTGGGCAATGCCCTTGGCCTTGTCGCGGTCCGCGACCACCAGGAACGTGTCGCCGGAGTCGGGCATCGATTCCAGGCCGAGAACTTCGACCGGGGTGGATGGGCCGGCCTCTTCGAGCGCGCGCCCACGGTCGTCGAACATGGCGCGGACCTTGCCGAACGTGTTGCCCACAATGTAGCTGTCGTTGAGGTGGAGGGTTCCGTCCTGCACCAGCACGGTGGCCACCGCGCCGCGCCCGCGATCGAGCTTGGCTTCGAGGACGCTGCCCACGGCCTTGCGTCCCGGCGTAGCCTTGGGCGCCTTGATGTCGCTGACCAGGCAGATCATTTCCAGCAGCAGGTCGAGGTTGATGCGTTTCTTGGCCGACACTTCGACAAAGACGGTGCCTTCCTGGCCCGCGCCTGCCCACTCTTCAGGAATCAGGCCGCGGTCGGCGAGCTGCTTCTTCACGCGTTCGGGATTGGCTTCCGGCTTGTCGATCTTGTTCACGGCCACGATGATGGGAACGTCGGCAGCCCTGGCGTGATCGATGGCTTCGAGCGTCTGCGGCATCACGCCATCGTCTGCCGCCACCACGACGACCACAATGTCGGTCACCTTGGCGCCGCGGGCCCTCATGCGGGTAAATGCCTCGTGGCCCGGAGTGTCGAGGAACACGATCTCGCGGCCGGAGGCAGGCGAACCTTCCTTGGTGAACTTCACCTTGTATGCGCCGATGTGCTGGGTGATGCCGCCGGCCTCGCCGGAAGCCACGTCGGTTTCCCTGATGGCGTCGAGCAGCGAAGTCTTGCCGTGATCCACATGGCCCATGACGGTAACCACGGGAGAACGCGGAACTTCCAGCTCGCCCGTGTTTTCGGCTTCGAGCACTTCCTCGATGGCCTGGTTGGCGATCTCTTCTTCGTAGCTGATGACGGTTGCGCCGACGCCGAACTTGCCGGCAACATCCTTGACCATTTCTGCGTCGAGGGATTGGTTGACGGTGACAAAAACTCCACTCATGAGCAGAGAAGCGATAAGGTCCTTGGCGCGGATTTCGAGCTTCTCGGCCAGGTCCTTTACGCTGATGCCCTCGGTCACCGTGATCTCGCGGGTGATGGGCAAAGGCTCGGTGCCGAGTTGCATGCCGCTGTAGCGTGGCGGCGGCACAAAGCCCTTCATCGGGCCTTCCTTGGTCTTTGGGTACTGCTGCTGGCGTCCGCCACGGCCACGCGAGGGCGCGCGCTGCGGACGTGGCGCCTCGCCGGTAGGCGGTGCTCCGCCTGCGCCGGGACGCGCTCCGCCAAAACCGCCTGGCCGGGGTGCGCCAAAACCGGGACGCGCGCCAAAACCGGGGCGTGCGCCGGGGCCGCCAGGGCCGCCGGCCGGGGCAAATCCGCCGGGCGTGGTGCGGGTGGGATGCTTGGGACGCGGTCCTCCTCCGGGAAATTGGCCCGGAACTCCGGGTCCTGAAGGCGTGCGCTGGCCGTATCCGGAAGATGCTCCAACGGGCCTGCGGTCAAATATGGGCTTGCCGCGCTGGATTGAGGGTCCGGCGCCGACAGGCGGGATTGGAGGCACAGTCGCCGTGTACACCGGCCGGGGACCGGTTTGCGGCATCACCATGCGGCGTGCGGGTGGAGCATGCGGCGCTGGGGCCTGGGGGCGCTTTGCGGGAATCGCGGACTCGGCTGCAAGCGCGGGAGCTGTGGCTTCCGGCGCGGTTGCCGGGGCCTCTGAAACAGGTGCAGCGACGCTGGCAGCGGCATCGATTGCCGGCGCGGCGTCAGAAGGCGCAGGCGGCAAGGCGGGCAATTGCGCTGTAGACGGCGGAGCCGCAACCGCAGCAGCAGCCGCGGCGCCCTGTGTAGGCGGCTTGACTGAAGCCACGGGCTTTTCGACCGGGGCAACAGCGGCAACGCCGGGGGTGGGCGGCTTGACGGAACCTGCCGCCTTTTCCGCGGCGCGGAGCTGTTCTTCGCGCGTGGCCGGAGGCATCTGCGGCTTCACCGCCACAGCGCCCGTGGGAGGCGTGACCACAACCACAGGGCGCGTGACGGCAACTGCCCCGGCTGGAGCCTTGGCAATGACCGGGCCTGTGGGCGGACGGGATGCAATCGCCGGCGGCGCGGCAGGAGCGGCCACAATGGGCGGCGCGGAGCGCGGCTGAGGAACCACCCTGCGCGGTTCCGGGCGCGGCGCGGGCGCAGGCGCAGCCGGCGCGGCTGCCACGGGAGCCGGAGGCACGGGCGGCTTGGCAGGCGGCGCTGCGGCCGGCCTGTGAGGCAGATGCGCGTAACGCGCCTCTTCTTCCTCTTCCTTCTTCTTGGCCATGATGGCCCTCATCACATCGCCCGGTTTGGAGATGTGCGAGAGGTCGATCTTGGGTGTTATCTGTTGCGTCCGCGACGCCGAGGCGCTCGGGTGGGCGGCTGGCCGCTCGACGTGTCCCAGATGGGCGCGCACCTTTTCCGCTTCATCGGCCTCCAGCGAACTGGAGTGCGTTTTGCCGGCGCCGAGACCGAGCTCTCCCAGTACGTCAAGAATCTTCCGGCTCTTGACTTCCATCTCGCGCGCGAGATCGTTGATTCGAACCTTACTCATCCGCCTCTTTTCAAAACCTGCTGCCAAAACGCCCCTTAGTCGCTCATGGCTACCTCTTGGGATTGGCTGCTTCTCAAACTTCCGTTTTCGTTTGCGTGGCCTTCAAGGACGCAGCGCATCTTACGCGCCATCCTCATCGGCCGCCCGCTCTTGCTCAGTCTCGCTTGCTTCCAGTTCCCCAGCCTCATCGGCGTCGGGAACGTCTTCGATGGCTTCTTCAATTGCGGGGATCGACTCGGTTTCCGTCTCCGCGGCGTCAACGCTTTCAATTTCTCTTAGAACGTCGGCGGCGTTTTCGGCTTCCGCTTCCGCAGTGGCTTCGACGGCCGGAGCGTTGGCGGCTTCGGCTTCGCCGGATTCGCCGGCTGCCTTCTCCACGGAGACAGTTTCGTCTTCCGCGGTTTCGGCTTCGGCATGTTCGGCGTCAATCGCTTCGCCTTCGGCGGATTCGGGCACGTGGCCTTCTTCGCCCTCTTCAAAGTGGCCGAAGTAGTGCCGCACCGCGATCGAGATCTTTTCGAGCGTCTTTTCGCCGATGCCCGGAATCTCCTCGAGCTGCTCGGGAGTCATATCCGCCAGCGCTTCCACCGTCGTAATGCCGGCGGCAACCAGCTTCTGGATGATGCCGTCGCCCAGCTCGCTTACCTGCTCGATTGGAGTGGTGGGTCCGCCGCCGAAAGCCTGCATCTGCTGCTCAACTTCCTGGCGCTTCTCCTCTTCGCTCTTGATGTCGATCTTCCAACCTAGCAGCTTGGCGGCAAGACGCACATTCTGGCCCTTCTTGCCGATGGCCAGCGAGAGCTGCGTGTCGTCCACAATCACTTCGAGCTGCTTGTCGGTCAGGTCGCTGATTGAAACCCGGCTGACTTTGGCCGGCTGCAATGCCTTTTCGGCGAAGGTGGTGATCTCGTCGCTGAACTCGATGATGTCGATTTTTTCACCGCGCAGTTCGCGGATGATCGACTGCACGCGCATGCCCTTCATGCCCACGCAGGCGCCAACCGGATCCACATCCTTGTCGCGGCTCTGCACGGCGATCTTGGTCCGCTCGCCGGCCTCGCGCGCAATGGCGCGAATTACCACAGTATTGTCGTAAATCTCCGGCACTTCCGACTGAAACAGGTTCGACACCAGCTCGGGAGCGGCGCGGGAGACAATCACCTGCGGCCCCTTGGCGGCGCGGTCCACCTTGAGCAGCACCACGCGCACCCGTTCGCCGATCGAGAATTGCTCCAGCCGCGACTGCTCCCGCTTGGGGCAGCGCGCCTCGGCCTTGCCCAGGTCGTAAATCACGTCCTGGCCCTCGATCCGCTTCACCGTCGCGTTCAGCACTTCCTTTTCGCGGTGCGCATACTCCTGGAAAACCGTATCCCGCTCCGCCTCGCGAACCTTCTGGAAGATGATCTGCTTGGCCAGTTGCGCGGCGATGCGGCCCAGCGGGCTGGTGTCCTTGTACGTGCGAATCTCGCTGCCCACCTCCACGCCGGGAGCCAGCTCATTGGCCTCGGTGAGCGTGATCTGGTTGACCGGATCCTCCACCTGCTCCTCGTCCGCGACCACCGTCTTGTAGACGTAGGCCGTGATGGCCCCGGTCTCCTTGTTCAGCTCCCCGCGCATGTTTTCCTGGGTCTTGTAGAACTTGCGCGTGGCCAGGGCAATGGCCTCCTCGACGGCGCCGACAACGATGCTGGGGTCGATGCCCTTCTCCTGACTCAGGAGCTCAATACTCTGATACAAAACGCTGCTGGCCATGCTTCTCTCTCACTGCTCACTGGGAGCGGAAATGCGTAAATCCAAGCCCCTTAGTCCCTATTCCCTGTCTCTTCAAATCTCCGGCACCAGGTTCGCCTTCTCAATATTGCTGAAGGCGATTTCCACGGTGCTTACGCCGGCCTTCCGGCTCTTGCTGTTCTGCTTCACCGCGGCAGGGTCCATGGTGATTGTCTTCCCCGCATCCGCGTCCCCTGCGGCCATCAACCGTCCCTGCCAATGGCGGTTGTTACGGACCGGTTCAAACGTCTGCACCTTCACCAGGCTGCCCATAAACCGCTCAAAATCCTCGGGCCGGCTCAGCTTGCGATCCAGACCCGGAGAGCTTGCCTCAAGCGTGTACTCGGCTCCCGGCACCAGGTCTTCCACGTCCAGCAACACGCCAAAGTCGCGGCTGAAGACCGCGCAATCCTCGTGCGTCACGCCGGAGAGCTGTTCCACGTTCAACGTGCCCTCAACCAGCCGTTGCGGAAGGAGCTCCGCGCTTGTTCCCTTTGCGGCCGCCTCGACCGTTGCTTTCAGTTGCGCCCGCCCCTCGGCGTTCTTCTCCAGGGAAACACGCAGCGTCCGCTCCTTTGCCGGGCCAATGAACTCGATGTCCACCACGTCCAGCCCGTGCGAAGCGGCCACTCGCTGCGCCGCCGATCGAATTTCTTCCAGCCTGACTGCCATCGCTTCCAACACCCCGGCAAGCAAAATCACCGGCCGGGAACCCCGTTTCCCGCACCCCGCCGAGTCCATGCCGCTCGCCGGAGATTTCGCTCCTACTCACTCAAAATGCGGCATTTACCGGATGTTCGCACGGTGAAATTTACCGCAAATAAAAAGTGGGCCATGAGCCCACTCATCTCTCCGCCACCCGGTGCGCACACGGTCAATTCATGACGGACAAATTCGTCTGCATAGTCAGGATACCGCGATTAGCCGCGGAATTCAATGGGAACCGAAGCATCCTGCTGAAATCCACCGCTTTAAATGCAGAGAATCGGAAGTGCAAAGCAAGGACGTCTCGCTCGAAAGGGAGAACCACTGCGATTGCGGGAAACGATTTGGGATCAATCAACACCGATAGATAGTGGGCCGGCGCTGGTCAGACAATCCAGGCGCTTGACTGTTTCCGCATTTCCGCTAAGCTGAAAGTATGCCTAGCGGAAATGCAGTTGAGCCGGCGGCGGTGAGCCGGATCGGACAAAGGAGACAAGTCGTCATTCCCAAGCGCGTCTTCGATGCGCTCAAGCTGCGGGCGGGCGATTTTGTCGAGGTGAGCGCCGAGGGAGGACGCCTCCAAATGCGCCCCAAGCGTCTCGTCGACATCGGAGACGACTCCCTGACGACAGGCGAAGCGCTCAAGATCCGCCGGGGCGAGGCGGAGATCAAGGCCGGGCGCTCCAAATCCTGGCGAACTGTAAAAGATGAACTGGGCCGTTGAGCTCTCCACTTCGGCCATCAAGGAGCTGAAGAAGCTCCCCCGCGACCGGCAGGCGCAAATCGAACGCGCTATCGACGACATGGAATCAGACCCGTTGGCCGGGGACGTTATTCCGCTCAAAGGCAACAAATGGAAAGGCCGCTACCGCAAGCGCGTTGGGCCTTACCGAATTATTTTTGCATTAAGGTATCTTGCAAATTCATGCCATTTCGGTGTAGTCCTGCCCATATGGGATCTCCCGTAGGACCTCTTCACGGGTCGTACGTCTCGCCCAGCGACAGCGAGTCGCTTCTCACCGCTGTCGCCGTGACCGTGGCCGATCCGCGCGCTGGAGTTTTCGGCCCGGAGTCGATGAGCTGGCGGATCAATCGCGAGTCGGCACTGTTTCTGGGTGCGGGACGGGCGGCGCTGTTGCAACTGGCGCACCCCTGGGTGACGGCTGCGCTGGCTCAGCACTCTCGCCTGCTGGAGCGGCCCATCGGCCGCTTCCACAACACCTTTCGCATCGTCTTCACCATGATCTTCGGCTCGCTCGATCAGGCCATGGCCGCTGCGCGCCATCTCTATGTGCTGCACACGCGCATTCGAGGCGAGCTCACGGAAGACACAGCTGGATGGAAGAGCGGCGCGCATTACGAGGCCAACGAGATCAACGCTCTGCGCTGGGTTTTTTCCACGCTCGTCGAAAGCGCAGTGACTGCTTACGAGTGCGCGCTGGGTCCGCTCGCCGCAGCCGATCGCGAACAATATTTCAGAGAGAGCAAGTCGCTGGCCGGGCTCTTCGGCCTTCCCGCCTCTGCGCTGCCTGAGAACTGGGAGGCCTTCCTCGATTACAACCGGCAGATGCACGCATCCGGCACGCTGGGCGTCAGCCGGGAAGCGAGATCGATGGCAAACAAGTTGCTGGCCGGATCCGGCTCGTGGATTCATCCGCCTTTCTGGTATCGCTCGCTGACCGCCGCGTGGCTGCCGCCGCGCTTCCGCGAGGAGTTTTTTCCTGGCTTTGGACCTGCGGAGCGATATGCTGCCAACACCGCGATGCGCCGGTTGCCCGGAATCTATCGCCGTCTACCATCCTCGATCCGTTTTACCGGACCGTGGCAGGAAGCGCAGGCGCGGCTCGCCGGCCGCCGCGCGGGAGTCATGACACGATTGAGCAATCGCTTCTGGATCGGGCAAGCCCTGTTGCCGTTTGGCGACGAGCGATAGGACTCCCGCGCTTTTCAACGGCTTTTTCGTTTGGCACGGAATACGCCGAGGAACGACAATAGCCTCATGAAATCGCTGCGAGTCTTTGCCCTCGCCTTGCTGGCCCTCTCCGCGGCTTTGCCCGCCGTGAACGCTCTTGAAAAGCAGCCGGCCGGCGTCTATCACGCGCGCCGCGTGGCCTTGGCTGCGCGCCTGCGCGGCGGCGTGGCTGTGCTCTTTGCGGCCGAGGAGCCGGTGCTGGACTTCATGCCCTACCGCCAGGATTCCGATTTCTATTACCTCACCGGCTGGACGGAACCCGGCGCCGCGCTGCTGATTGCCGGTGACGCGGCCCAGGCCGACGGACCGCACGCCTACCGCGAGATCCTGTTTCTGCCCACCCGCAATCTGCGCCTGGAAAAGTACACCGGCGAAAAAATGGACGCGGCCACTCCCGGCGCAGCCGAGGCCGCCGGCGTTGATGCCGTTGAGCCCATGACCGGGCTGCCGGCCGAGCTGAACCGGCTCATCGCCGCGGATCGCCGCCTGGCCACAAATACATGGGTGCAGCCGCTGGCGACGCAATCCAGAGCGCTCGAGGATTTTACCGCTGCCACGCTGGGAATGGATTCAGCGCCGCAAACCCACGATGTAACCGACCTGACGGCGCAACTGCGCGTCGAAAAAGATGCCGGCGAAATCGAGCTGATGAAGAAAGCGGCAACCGCCTCCATCAATGCGCAATTCGTGATGATGCGCGCGGCAAAGCCGGGCACGCCGGAACGGGCCATCGCCGGCCTGATGACCGCCGCGTGGATGCAGAACGGCTGCGAGCGTCCCAGCTATGCGCCCATCGTGGGCTCGGGCATCAACTCCACTACGCTGCACTACTCCGCCAACGATCGCACCATGGAAGACGGCGACATTCTGCTCGTTGACGCCGCGTGCGAATACTCCATGTACGCCTCCGACATCACGCGCACGGTGCCGGTGAACGGCCATTTCACCGCGCGCCAGCGAGAGATCTACAACATTGTGCTGGGCGCGCAGCAGGCCGCCATCGACGCCTTTGTGGCCGGTAAATCCACCATCAACGACCGCGACCGCCAGGATCCCAACTCGCTCGACAACGCCGCGTACAACTACATCGAAACCCACGGCAAAGATCTGCACGGCGAGCCGCTCGGCAAGTACTGGCTCCATGGCCTGGGGCACATGATCGGCATCGATGTGCACGATCCGGCCCAGTACCCGGCCGTGCTCAAGCCCGGCATGGTGTTTACCATCGAGCCCGGCATTTATATTCCCGAGGAAAAACTCGGCGTGCGCATCGAGTGCGACTTCCTGGTGGGCGCTGACGGAAAGTTGATCGACCTTGACGCCGCGCTGCCGCACACCGCGGACGACGTGGAAGCAGCGATGAAGACGAAGTGAGAAGCTGGTGAGAATCATGGACTCGCGCGACCAGATGGAACCCGAACAACTCGACACGCTCAGCCGCGCCTTCAGCGAGCAACTGCTGGCTTGCCTCGACGAGTGCGCGCGCGGACGCCGCGGCTTGTTTTCAGAATTCATTGGCGACGACGACCAGGAGTTCTGGCCTGAAGCGGCTCGGCTGCGCGAGCTTGCGGTCGCGCTGCAAAGCATTTTTGCGCAGCAGGAAGAGCGGAACGCGCTGTGCGACGAGTTCCTTGACCTGTGCTCAATGCACGGCGAATATCATCCGGGAGAACGCAAGCTGGCCCGCTCGTTGCTTGAGCGCATCGAGCGCGGAGAAGTGGGCTCGCCCACTGAAGAGAAAAAGCCCTGGTGACCGAACGCAGTTTCGGCGTTTCCCATCCTTCCGCAGGCTGCGTGCGGAAGGATGGGAAATACTTGCCGGCAGTCAGTTAGAAGCGAATGCCAACGCTCACCGGAACCACCTTCGTGCCCGCGCCCACCGTGGTTACGCCCAGGCCATTCGGGGTGATGCCGTTCACCGCCGGAGTCAGCACGTCCAGATAGCGAACCTCGGCGAACAGCCGGTTCTTGCCTTCTCCATAGATGCCGCCCAACCGGCGCTGAAAGCCCGCGCCGATGTTAAATCCGCCCTGGTTCGAGGAGAAGTGGCCCACGACCACGTTTTCAGTCACAACGCCACAACCGTAATACTCGCAGTACTCTTCGTCCTCGGGATCGGTGAAGCTTGTGACCTTGCGGTAGAAGCCTCCGCCGCCGGTCACATACACGTCGTTGGTGGCCTTCGGGAACAGGTCGATAACCGGCGCCAGGGTGACAGACCAGATGTGCGCGTGACCGCCGGTCGCACCGGCTTCGGCGATCAGCGCACCCGGAATCTTGTCGTCGAGGAACTGGTACTCGGCAAGCACTGCGAGGTGCTTGTTTAGGTTGTATCCGCCGCCGCCGGTGAATTGGCCGCCCCAGGTGATGTACTGCTTGTCGGCAGCCGGAGCGTTGACGCCGCCGCTGGCCTCGAAGGCCAGGTGGCTCACCGCATTATGCTTCCAGCCCCCACCCTCCTGGCCTGCAGCCGCGCCCGACCCTCCCCCGGCGGAGGGCGCGGAGGGTTCCGCGAAGAGGCTATTCGGTCCGGCCGCATCGGCAAACTCAAGCGAACTGGATTCGGTGGACGATGAAAAACCGGGCGCGCCGGCCTGGTTCTGGGATGCAGTGGACTGCGCACTCGCCAAGCA
>Ga0302320_10003865_pt1 | contig 34389 bp, 21 predicted proteins | sample Bog_T0_3_FD_202130 | JGI IMG/M metagenome (GOLD analysis project Ga0302320, IMG submission 202130) | Peat permafrost microbial communities from Stordalen Mire near Abisko, Sweden - Bog_T0_3 | ecosystem: Environmental > Terrestrial > Soil > Wetlands > Peat | place: Sweden: Abisko, Stordalen Mire...
CAAACTCATGTCTGAACCCGAACTCAAACACTCAGGCGAAACACCCCACTTGTATTGGCGTAGCCACCGTTAACGGAAACACTTGCAAAAACTTTCGGGACACCCTCTTTCAGCATTTTTTCTAAAACCCACCAGACCCGGCGGACGGGCCGTAAAAGTGCGCCCGGCCGGGCCCCCAGGCCGCCGGCAAATCGCCCAGCGGCCCCTGGCCGGTCGCCGGCGTCGTCGGCAGCGCCGCGCTGTTTTGCTCCTGGTAAATGGCCTGCACTTGCGCCGCCGTCAGCGCGCAATCATAAAGCCGGACATCCGCCACCAGCCCATGATAAGGCCAGGTCCCGTCATACCGCGCCCCGATGGCCCAGCCGTTGGCGGTGGCCGTCAGCCCCACTGTCCCCGTCGCCGTATTGTCCAGCTTCCCATCCACGTAGATGCTGTAAACGTAATTCGTTCCATCCGCGGCCAGCGTGCCCGCCACATGATGCCATCGGCCGTCCTGCACCCGCGTCTTGGACTGCGCCGCCACGCTGCCGTAGTGGCCGAAAGAAACCGACGTCGTGTTATAATCCATCAGCAAACCAATGCCGTCCGGATTGTCCCAGGCGCTCCGCTCCACAATGTTCTCCCAACCGGACTGCTCATGCTTCACCCAGCAGGCGATGGAAAGCTCCTGATAACCGTCCTGGAAAATGTTGCCCAGGGCCACCTGTTGGCCGGCCCCGTTAGATTGCAGGGCCCCGCCTCCACCCCCGGGCGGCCGCAACCAGACCGGGCCGTCGACCAGCGTGCCGTCATGCGGGGTGGTCCCGCCGCTGCTGTCCTTGGCCGTCATTCCCTAGCCGTCATCCAGTTTCCACCAGCCGATCAAATGTCCGCCCGCAGTGCCCGGCGTGGAGACCTTCACGCTGCGAATCTGTTTCACCGGCAGATCCACGGGGCCAAACACCGTGGTCACCGCCAGCGTGTCCACGGTGAGCTGGCCGAACAGGCTGTCGCCGTTGGTGGTCGTCAGCCGGACCGTGTCGGCGGCGGTCGCATAATCCACCGTCCGGATGGCCGCCCAGGCCAGTTGCCGGTCACCGAATTGAACCGAATAGAAGCCCAGGGAATCCGCGCGGATTTGCCCGACCACGCGCGAGCCGTCCCGCAACTCAATGGTCAGTTGGCGGCCGGAGGCATCAGTGGCCGGCGCGGCCTGGACACCGCACCACCCCAGCCGGACGCCCAGCAGGAGCAGGCCGATAATTTTTTTCATGATGAAACCATTGGAACGACTTCGGCCGGCCAACGTCCAGCTAAATATTATAAAATAACCGCCCTGCCGCCGCCTGACCGCCCAACTACCCGCCCCGTCCGCATCGTGTGTCTCAACCGAATGGACAAAGACTTATGGAGTGCGCCGGCAGAGCGGTAGCGTCGACGGCGCTTTCGTCAACCCACCCGCATCCCAGCACATACGAATGACCGAAGCGGTGCTCAGCTCCATCCCGGAATTTCTGTTTTCCCTCCCGTCCCATTTCAGAATTTTTGCTTTTCAGCTTTTTAAAAACCCCGTCCCATCGCCAATCCAAAAATCGTATGCTGGGTAGGGCGTTGCTGCCGCGACGCCCAAATATAAAATCCGCCTTCAGGCGGATAACCCCGACTGATCGAACTCCCGCATCACCACCTGCTCAAAATCCATCAATCCCCCGTCAAACGGATAAGAGATAAATTAACGGCTGCAACTATCGCCATCCGCTATGCTCTCTTCACTCTCCACTCTCCGCGCTTTGCGCTCCTCCCCCACAACTCGACCCCATCTCCATATAAGATTCCTGACAATACTGCCCCTCCCCAATCTCCATCGCCCCATATTGCCCACATTCCTGACAGGCCACCTCCGCCTTGATTTCCAGTGCCTCACTCATCGTCTTGGGGCGCTCACACAATTTTCAACTTCGGCAGATCCTGCAAATCCACCAGCCCAATCGGTTCCCCCTGCGCATTGACCACCACCAGGTCATCAATGCTCCGCTCCGTAAAAATCTTCAGCGCGTCCACCGCCAGCGCGTCGTCCCGCACACTGATCGGCCGCGGCGTCATAACTCGCTTCAGCGATTGCGCCAGCAGGTGTTCATCCGTCGCCATGTGCCGGCGAAAATCCCCGTCCGTAAAAATCCCCGCCAGCTTCCCCTGCGCATTCACCACGCTCAGGCACCCCGACCGCGCGCTCGTCATTACCAGCAGCGCCTCCTTCACCGTCAGATGCTCTCCCGCCACCGCGTTGCGCGGACCCGTCCGCATGATGTCCCCCACCCGCAGCAACAGCGCCCGCCCGATCGAGCCCGAGGGATGATACTTGGCAAAATCCGCCTGCTTGAAACCCCGCGCCTGCAAAACCGCCATCGCCAGCGCATCCCCCGCCACCAGCATTGCCGTCGTGCTCGCCGTCGGCGCCAGGTTGAACGGACACGCCTCCTTCGGCACCTTCACATTCAGCACCCAGTCGCTGTGCTTCGCCAGTGTGGATTTCAAACCGCCCGTCAATGACACCAGTTTCACCGAAAACCGTTTCAGCGCCGGCAACAAATTCAGCAGCTCCTCCGATTCCCCCGAGTAACTCAGCGCCAGAATCAAATCCCCGTCATTCACCACCCCCACATCCCCGTGCAGCGCATCCACGCTGTCCAGCACCACCGCCGGCGAACCCGTGCTCGTCAGCGTCGCCGCGATCTTCCGGCCCACGATTCCTGATTTCCCGATGCCCACCACCACCACCTTCCCCCGCTGTTGCGCCGTCTCCACAATGGCCGCCACCGCCGCGTTGAACGTCCCGTCCAACTGCGCCCGTACTGCTCGCAGCGCCGCCAGCTCGATGTCAAACACCTCGCGCGCCCGCGGCAAGTGATCCGCCGTCTTCGTTGATGTACGTTTCGCTTTCAAACCTGGTGTCAGCGGTTACTCGCCGAAAATTGCTGCGTCAACCGCGTCAGCCGCTTGTTGTCCGCCCGGATCCGCGCCGCCAGCGTTCGCGCCGAGGCCTGCAGGAACGGCGTCGCCAGCGCCGGCGCCTCGCGCAGCAGTCGCTCGAAATTCGTCACCGACATCTTGATCAACTGGCTGTCCTGGTTCGCCACCACATCCGCCGACCGCGGCCCCTGGTCGAACAACGACATGTCCCCAAAAAATTCCCCCGCCTCAAACGTCGCCAAAATCGTCTCCTGATCCCCCGTCATCAACCGTGCCCGCAGCTCGCCGCCCATGACCATATACAATCCGGCGCCCGCCTCCCCCTGCCGGCACACCACCGCCCATTGCAGCACGCTCAATGGCTCCAGAAACTGCACCAGATGCGCCAGTTGCAGCTCGCTCAGCCCCGCCAAAATCTTGATCCGCCGCAGCGACCCCGGCTTCAGCCGCGACCCGCCCGTGTCCGGCGCCGTCGCCGCCGTCGGTTGAAACACCCCCTTCAGCTCCGCCAGTTCCCCCGCCGGTTGCCAGCTTTGCTGTTGCCGCACATACACCCACGTCTTCGCAAACACCCGCTCATCCTTGATCCAGTCCGTCAGCACCGCCAGCGGCACCGGCCCATACGCCGCCTCATCAATCCCCCAGATGAAATAATCGTTCGTGGCTGGCGTGGGTTTCATAGTAGGTGTGTGGTTAGTCGGTATTCGGATACGAGCCCAGAATCTTCACAAAATTACATTCCCGGCCCAATTGCTCGATCGCCCGCGCCACCTTCGCATCCTGAAAATGCCCCGCGCAGTCGATGAAAAAGAAATACTCCCACGCCTTCCGCTTGCTCGGCCGCGACTCGATCTTCGTCAAATTGATCTTGTTCCGCCGGAACGCCGCGATCGCCTGGTGCAGCGCCCCCGCCTTGTCCGCCACGCTCACCAGCAAACTCGTCCGGTCATCCCCCGTCGGCGGACTGCACGTCCGCCCCAGCACCAGGAACCGCGTCGCATTCGCCGCGTTATCCTGGATGTCCTGCTCCAAAACCTGCAGACCATACTTCTCCGCCGCCAAAACTCCACCGAGCGCCGCCGCCCCCTTCTCCCCCGCCGCCAGCTCCGCCGACCGCGCGTTCGATGACGTCTCAATGATCTCCACCCGCGGCAAATGCGCCTGGATCCAGCCCCGGCACTGCGCCAGCGATTGCGGATGCACAAACAACTTCTTCAGCCGCGACCGTGGCGAATTGCTCATCAGACACTGCTGCACCCGCAGCACGATCTGCGACACCACCTTCAAATCACTCTCCACGAACATGTCCAGCGTATGCGTCACCACCCCCTCCGTGGAATTCTCCACCGGCACCACCCCATAATCCGCCCGCCCCTTGCTCACCTCCGTGAACACATCCCCGATCGTCTTCTGCGCCGAATAATTCAAGCTCGACCCGAACCGCCGGATCGCCGCCTGATGCGTGAACGTCGCCTCCGGCCCGAAATAAGCGATCGTCATCGTCTTCTCCAGCGCCAGCGCGCTCGACATGATCTCCCGGTACACCGCCCGGAGCTGCTCATTTGTCATCGGCCCCACGTTGCGCCGGCACACCCGTTCAAACACCGCCCGCTCCCGGTGCGGTGCATAAATCTCCTCCCCCGCCTTCAGCTTCAGCTCGCCGATTGACAGCACATGCTGCGTCCGCTCATTAAGCAGCCGCACAATCTGCGTATCCAGCGCATCAATCGCCACGCGATGTTCGGAAATGTTCACAAACCGCAGAATGCCGCAGAACCCGCCAAGAATCAAACCCCTTTCACACCCCCCCAGTGACGGGCGCATCTCAACAACTGCCAGTTTTTCTATGTGATCTCTCCGCCTTTCACACCCCCCAGTGACGGGCGCATCTCAACTTTGCCCCCGACCACGCCTGGACCTGCCACCAACACCTCACGAATACGAACCCATGGAACCCCCGCTCTGCCATTTGAATAAATGGCGGAGCGGGACGGGGAGAGGTGGGGCTGCTCTCTCCATCTCATACCACCCCGCTTTTCTGCTGCTCGCCGGGGGCGGTGTCAGGCTGCGCCCCCAGTGACCGCCAACGCCCCGGCATCCCCGTGGCCCCGGCTGCCCATTGCCCCACTCCATCCGTCCGATCCGTCCCATGTCCGCAGACGTCCCCGCAACCAATCTCGTCCGCATCGCCCATCTCAAACGAATTGACAAAGACTTATGGAGTGCGCCGGCAGAGCGGTAGCGTCGACGGCGCTTTTGTCAACCAACCACGCCACCTGCGCATCAAGTCATCCCAAGCGGAACCCCGCTCCGATCCACACCCCAAAAATTGTATGATGTGTAACCCCGCCTTTCTATGAGCTCTTTGCGATCTTTGCGGTACCCCCCCGTTTCTAATTCGTATATTACATTTTCAAAACTTACCGCATTTTTCCCTCAAACGCTATACGAAAACGTCACAAACCATTAAAAATAAGACAATTACACATAAAACACCAATTGAAATCACGCAAACAATTGCCATTCTATAACTTACGCAATAAATACATAAATTATATATAATAATACACACTCACCGGAGGCCCGTCGTACGGGATTTCCGGCTATTCCGGCATAAAAAAATCGGGACCCCCCATTTTGGAGTGTTTTTTGAGTGAAAAACCCCCTGTCTAAGCCTCCGTCCGCCCGATAGTTATTCCCTTCACTTTCCCTGTAACGTTCCCCCATTTTTCCTTAAGTAACAGGTGAAGACGTCGAATCGGTCAGGAGGTGGGGGCGGCGGGAAGCCGCCGGACAAAGAATTGTCCGGTCCCACCTCTCGGCGGACATTAACTAATGCGGATCAACAACGGAAAAATGAATTTTATGAAAAACGTGGGCCTTATCATCCTGCTGCTGACCCTGGTCGCCGTGGTCGCCGCCCTGCTGCAGCTCCAGAAAAACGAACGCAACGAAATTACCAACTTGGTGCAGAGTAACGATCAAATGATCATATTTATCGCCCAAGAAACCGCCCGGAACAACGAGACCCTCCACCTCCAGGCCCACCCCGGCATCACCACCACCAACACTACCGCCGCCACCAACTAATTATCTGCCGGGCATCACAACGGAAAGTCGTGGTCCTCCGGTTCCACTATCTTCCGGCTCCGTCGCGGCGGCTCCGCCGGTTCCTCCACCAGCGCCTCCGACACGTCGATCGTCACCGTCAGCTCCGGCGTGGCCGCCACCAGCGCCAGCGGCGGTGCGGATAACCTGGCCCGCGCCCGGCCCACCAGCGCCTGCACCGAGACCGCCGCGGCCGCCACCCGTTCCGCCTCCTCAATGCGTGCAAACTCGCCGTAAATCTCATCCCGCACCGGCTCCTGCCGGTCAAACGCCACCGGTTGGTTGATGGATCGCATCGCGAGCAAGATCTGGTGCGCATTGATCGCGGCCAGCGGCCGGGCCGGCGCATACGCCGCCTCCGGCCCCACCAGCTCGCTCACCAGCCGTCCGGTCAGCAGCGACTGGATGATCTCCTGCGTCAGCCGTGTGGAAATCCCCAGCTCCGCGCCGATCTGCCGCGTCGTCGCCGGCGCCTGCCCGTCCTGATACCGCAGCCCCAGGCACGTCATCAGCCGCAGCGCGATGAATTCCCGGCCCCGCTGGTTCACATTCTCCGCGAACTGATCCGACAGGTAGAATTTGCGATTCTGGAACGCATACGACACCTGCACCCCCAGCAACAAAATGACCCAGGAAAGATAAAGCCCCGCCATGAACACCGGCACCAAAAACAAGCTGCCGTAAATGTTATAATTCGTCGTCAGCCGCGAGACATAGAGGTAGCCTAGGAAATTGTTCAATTGCCATAGCGACCCCGCCACCATGCCGCCCACCAGCGCGGCGCTAAACCGTACCTTTGTATTTGGCACCGTCAGGTAAATGAGGCTGAAGATCAGCCACAACAGCAGCACCGGCAGCACGGCAAACACGAGCCGTCCCACGAAAGGTGTCTGGCTGATCAGCTGATGCGCTGCGTTCAGGTGCATCCCGCCGCCCAGGCTCGAAGCCCCGATCAGCGCCACCGGCCCCAGGGTGAGCACCGCCCAATACAGCACAATACGCCACAGCCAATTGCGCCCGCGCTTGACCCCCCAGATGTCGTTAAACGTGGCCTCGATGTTCGCCAGCATGGAAAATGCCACGTACAGCAATAGCAGCATGCCCACCACGCCCAGTGTGCCGTTCCGCGTGTTCTGCACAAAATCATGGATATACTTGGCCGCCTGCTTCTGCGCGGACACCAGCCGGCCATCATCTGCGCCCGCTGGCGCAGCGGTCCCGGCCGGGGAAATTATCGTGGTGGACGCCAGCGCACTCACCGCCGCCGGACTTGACCCAATATCCACATTCACACCCGCCACCCCATTCGTATCCGTGACGGTGGTGGTATTGGTGCCGGGCCGATTAACGCCTGTGACCGTTGGATTAATGTTCAGTACCGGTGCCACGATGGCCGCCGGCGTGTTAGTGCCGCCGACCGTGCTGTTCCCTTCCGGCGTGGACGGCACCAGGGCGTCCACGAATTTGTTGATGGCGCCGTAAATTTGTTCTTCCCCCTCGTTCTTCAGCAAACTGCTCGTGACACTGATCGTCACCGCCAGCATGGGGATGAGCGCCAGCAACGAGGAAAATGACAGCGCAGAAGCGCGGATCAGGCAGCGATTCTGGACAAAACTTTGGCGGACATGCGTGAAGAAATACGCGCAATGTTCCAGCCGCGAAAGCTCCCCGACTTGCTGCGGAGATTGTCCTTCGGCGTCAGGTTTGGCGCCCACCAAGATTCCCATCAGCCGGGTAAAACGATTCATGGCCATGTACCCCGCCACGCTAACAAAGCGCGACGACAAGTCAATCCGCGCCCGCAATTGGTGGCGTCCAGGCGAAAAACCCAAATTCCAAGGTTCAAAGATGCAACCACCGCTTGAAGTCCGGCTCGTGGACCGCTATTGTCCGGCCATGCAACTTGAAGATCAAATTGGGGATATCATCAGCAAGGCCCGGCAGATGAGCGGGGTGACGCTGAAGGCGGCGGCCGGCGCGGCGGGGTTGAAGGAAATTGACTTGGCCGCGCTGGAGGCGGAGCAAAAGCTTCCGGCGTCAGTGAATTTTACGGCGTTGGGCGAGCTGCTAAATCTGAACCCGGTGAAACTGGCGGGTATCGCCAAGGGCTGGCTGCCGGCGGCGGAAGATTTGAGCCGCTGGCATGAAATCAGGGTGTTCACGACTTCGGCGGAGGGGCTGAGCGTGAATTGTTATCTGATCTGGGACGAGGTGAACTTAGAAGCCGCGCTGTTTGACACCGGGCTGGACGCCGGACCGGTGCTGGAATGCCTGGCCGCGAATCAATTGCAGTTGCGCCACATTTTCATTACCCATTCGCATTTTGACCATGTGCAGGCGCTGCCGGCCCTCCGTGCGGCCTGGCCCAAGGCGCGGGTGCACAGCAGTTCAAAAAATGCACCGGTGGATCAACGTAACAAAACCAGCGAGATCATCCATCTGGGCGGGCTGCGGGTGACCTACCGCGAAACCCCGGGCCATGCGGAGGACGCCGTGACCTATGTGGTGGGGAACTGGCAGGAAGATGCCCCGCACATCGCCATCGTGGGTGACGCCATTTTTGCCGGTTCAATGGGACGTGGAAATGATTCTTGGGAGCTGGCGCGAACAAAAGTCCGGGAACAAATTTTGAGCCTGCCCACAGATACTCTGCTGTGCCCCGGGCACGGCCCTTTGACCACCGTGGCGGAGGAAAAGGCGCACAACCCGTTTTTTTGAACTGCCGGGCGCGGGCCGTCCGTTTATTTTTCCGCGAGGGCGGCGGCAATGGCGGTGGTGACCACGGCGGAGTCGGGCTTCACCTTGGAATCAAACCGGTTGATGATCCGGCCGTCGCGGCTGATCAGGAACTTCGTGAAGTTCCAGCGAATATTGCCGGGAAACGGTGAGCCGGTCCCGGCGAGGGCAACATACAAGGGATGACGCCCGGTGCCATTGACCTCGAGTTTATCAAACATGGGAAAAGTGACATCGTATTTGCTGGTGCAGAATTGTTTGATTTCCGCATCCGTGCCGGGTTCCTGGCTTAAGAACTGGTTGCAGGGAAAGCCGAGCACCACGAGACCCTTGTCTTGGTTGGTTTGGTAAAGAGCTTCGAGGGCTTTATACTGGGGGGTGTAACCGCAGTGGGAGGCGACATTCACAATGAGCAGGACCTTGCCCTTGTACGGGGCCAGCGTCGTGTCTTTGCCGTCGATGGTTTTTACCGGGATGTCATACAGGGAATCAGCTTGGGCCGCGACCAAAGATAGTGCCAAAACAGCGGCGAAGAGCGATAATGGTTTCATCCAGAGAGAATTACGCATAAATCCTGATTTGTCAAATTTTGGTCCGGCCATGGCAATGGATGGTTATGATTTCATGATGCAGGGAGCCATCAGGCGGCCGGAGGTGTGGTTCGGCCGTCCATCTGGAATTGAAAGAAACGTTCAAACACGGCCTTCAAATCTGATTCCTCGACGGGTTTGGATACATAATCATCCATGCCCTCGGCCAGGCAACGGTCACGGTCACCCCACATGGCATTGGCGGTCATGGCAACGATATAGGACCGGGGCGCGTGCCGGCTCCGTTCGAGTTCCCGTATGGAGCGGGTGGCCTGAAAGCCGTCCATTTCGGGCATCTGACAGTCCATGAAGATGAGATCAAACCGGCCCTGCTGCATGGCCTCCACGGCCAGACGGCCGTTGCGGACCACTTCAATTTGGCGGTAACCGAATTTTTTTAACTGGAGCGTGCTGACCAGCTCATTGATGCGGTTGTCTTCAGCCAGTAAAATCCGGACCGTGGCTGCGCCGATACGAAAACCTTCGCCAGACCGGGCTGGAGAGCTGAGCGATGGTTTGGCGGCCGCTGGAGCAGATGCGGTGTCGGTCTGTCGGGGAAACTGAAGGATGAACCAGAACGTGGAGCCCCGGCCCTCAACGCTGGTAACATCAATGGTGCCGCCCAGGAGCTCGATGAGTTTACGCGTGATGGCCAACCCCAGTCCGGTGCCGCCAAAGCGCCGGGTGGTGGAGGCATCCGCCTGGGTGAAAGATTGAAACAACTGAACCCGGACTTCTTCGGCGATCCCAATACCGGTGTCTTGAATGACGAAGCAGAGGGTCACGGATTCAGCATTTTCGGCGAGCAGGGAGACTTCCAGCCCGACTTCACCTTTGCTGGTGAATTTGATGGCGTTGCCCAGCAAGTTGAGGAGGATTTGTCGGAGCCGGGTCGGATCTCCAACCAGCCGGGTGCAGACGGAAGGTTTGATCTGCTGGACAAAGGCGATCCCCTTTTCATCCGCCCGGGGCCGGAGGAGGTCGACGACGTGCTTGATCGTATCCGAGAGATCAAAGGGAACCCGTTCACAAGTGAGCTTGCCCGCCTCGATTTTGGAAAAATCCAGGATGTCATTGATGATGGATAACAGGCTGTCGGCGCTGATTTTAATGGTATGGGCAAACTCACGCTGCGTGGGGGTCAGCGCGGTGTCCATGAGCAGGCCCACCATGCCGACCACGCCATTCATCGGGGTGCGGATCTCGTGGCTCATGTTGGCGAGAAACTCGCCCTTGGCCTTGCTGGCGACGAGGGCGCTTTCAGCCATGAGCTGGGTTTTTTCCCGTGCTTCCTGGAGCAGTTGGTTGGCGTGCAGCAGTTCCTGGTTGGTGTTCTCAAGGGAACGCGTACGGGTGCTCACCATTTTTTCCAGGTCTTCGAGCCGGAGACGGGCGTGCTGGTAAAGCCGCCATTTTTCGGTGAGAGCGATGGCGAGCTGCACCACTTCAATATTGTCGAACGGCTTTTTAAGGATGATGAGCCGGTCGGAATAACCGAGGACCTTGAGCATGGCCTCCCAAGAATAATCCGAATAGGCCGTGCAGATGACGACTTGGAGATCAGGATATTTCTGCCAGATTTTGGCGGTGGTCTCGACGCCGTCCCAGCCGGGCGGCATGCGAACATCCACAAAGGCCATGGCGTAAGGCCGGTTTTCAGCCAGGCTCTTTTCGATCATAGCCAAGCCTTCGCGGCCTTGAAAGGCGAAGTCGAGCTGGAAGGTGGGCAGTTCAATGGGCGGCAGGTCGTCGCCAAACAGCGCGGCCTCGGCGGCGGCGAGGGCGGGTGCCGGGGCGGCCGTCTTGGCCCGGCCCAAGATTTTGCTGAAATCCTCGTGGATGGCCTGGTTGTCATCGATCACCAGGATCCGGCGGTTGTAGTCAGGGTTGAAATTCATGTGCCGGGTTTGACGGGTTGACGGGGTATTTCGAGCGTGAAGGTGGCGCCGCGGCCGGGGCCTTCGCTGAAGGCGGCAAGGCCGCCGCCCATTTCCTTGGCGGCCAGTGCGCCGCTGTGAAGCCCGAAGCCATGGCCATTGGTACGGGTGGTGAAGCCGTGGTTAAAAATGCGGGTCAAATTTTCCGGGGCGATGCCGACGCCGTTGTCGCCGACGCTCACTCGTACGAGCTGGTCGGTGGCCTCCAGCCGCACGACGATTTGTTTGTCGGACCGGCCGGAGTCGTCGCAGGCGTGCTTGGCATTACGGATGAGGTTGACGAGAATTTGCAGGATTTTGTGGCGGTCAACCAAGATGGCGGGTGATGCGGAGAATTCGCGGACAATCTTGATGTTGTGCCGGTCCATCGCCCCGGTGTTGATGCGGATGGCATCCTCAACGAGTTCATTAACCACCATGGATTCCAGCACGCCGGAGATGCGGGCATAGCCCTGCTGCATGGCGACGATTTCCTTGATGTGCAGGATGTTTTTGAGAAGCGATTCAACTTCGGCCAGCATTTCGGCCTGTTCCTGGCCGAGGTGGGCGGCCAGATTCATGAGATAAGCTGGGAGCTGCCGGCCCTTCGGATCCTGCGTGAGATAGGCGGCGAGGTCGGTCTCATGATCCTGAAACAGCGAGACGGCGCGGGTGATGTTGTTGATTTTGGAAGCGCGGATTTTTTCAGCCAGCAGCGAGCTGGAAACATTGATGCTGTTGAGCACATTGCCGACGTTGTGGAGCACGCTGGTGGCGACCTCGGCCATCCCGGCGCGGCGGGAGGCGTCCACCAGCTGGCGGTTGACCTCATCCAGCCGGGTCTGCGCCTGCTTCCGCTGGGTGATGTCAAAATGCACGCCCTGGGAGCCGATGATCCGGTTGTCCGCATTGAGCACGGGCAGTTTGACCGCCTGGAAATATTGCGTCCCGGTGCCATCGGGGCCGGGATAGGCCTCCTCCAGTTCAATGGTGCGGCCGGTGCGCATGATCAATTCGTGCTCCTGATCATTCTGTTCGGCCTGGCCCGGCGGGTTGATTTCGCGGGCCGTTTTGCCCAGGATTTCCTCGGCCGTGCGCCCCTTGATCTTGCAGAACCGCGAGTTGACGAACACAAAGCGGCCGGCGGCGTCCTTGCGATAGACGTTGATGGGGAGTTGTTCGACGAGGGAATGATATAGTCCCTGGGATTCTACCAAGGCCTGTTCGGCCTGCCGGCGGACACCGATTTCCCGGGTAAGTTCCGCGGTGCGCTCGGTGACCTTTTGCTCGATGCGCGTATTCAGAGATTCCAAGGAGGCTTGGCGTTCCGCCAGACCGCGCATTTCGGCGACGCTCTGGCGGATGGAGATGAACAGGAAGATGTCTTCAAAAATTACCCAGCCGGCATGTTCCACCCAGCGCCAGGGGCTCGCATACAGCACGCCAAACACGGACTGGGGCCAGAAGGTGCCGCGCAGAAAATGGTCCAGCGCCACCACCACGGTGGCGGACAGCAGCACCCGCCAGTCCCGGTAAAAGGCCAGAAATGCCAGCGAGCCAAAGACATGAAAATGCGTTTCAATCCGGCCGCCGGTAAGATGGATGAGCAACGCGGAGAAGAGCATCTGGGCCACCGCGACCACGTGACGGGTCAGGACCTGGCCGGGCTGTTTCCACACCATCACCACGGGCAGTGCCGCGATGAACCCGCCGAGAAAAATGGCCGCATACACATGCCAGTGAAGCTGGCTGGTGGTGCCAATCCATGTTCGTGGCGAAATCCACACGGCCGCCACAATTCCCGCCAGCCATTGAAAGACCATCAAATAGGCGAACATACGGTCCGTCCGCACATGAATTTTACTTTCAGATTCGGCAAACAGCGCCTGCGCCCGTTGCGCCTCCGTTTCCGGCAAAAATTGATTGGTGCTTACGGCTTCCATGCGGGGCCTCTGGTTTGACATTGTGAATTGAACAAGGAACAGCCAAAAACGGGGGTTTGAATGGTTTGGGTGGGTTGATCCATGACCAGGTCGGCGATGGCGCTGCGCCCCGGATTATCACCGGAGTGCCCCCGGGCAATCGTGATGCCACCGGTGAACAGGAGATGTCCGTCTGTTCCGTAAAGCAGCGCCTGGCCGGAGGTGGCCGCGTGGAACCGGGCGGCCTCACGCCCGTCGGAATCCGCCCGGACGGTGACCCCGGGAATCGCTGCCGCACTGCTCCATAAATCGGTGTTGGTCCAATCCGCCCCCGTATTTTCGGGCTGCAAAAACCAGACTTGTGCGTTAAGCCGGCCTGGTACGCTGGCCATGAGCAATGCGAGCTCCCCGATCGTGGCGCGCGTGCAGGGGCAACGCGGATGCGCAAAGAGCACCAGCGTCGGCCGGCCCGGGTCGAGCGGGATGAATGACTGGGCAGGCCAGCGGATCGGAGCGTCACCGCCATCACCCGGTGTGGCTGTGTAACGCTCAATCATCGCCAGACACAGGCCGATGACCGCCAGCCAGACCAAGGCCGTGAGCCACAGCAGCAAGGTGCGATGACGGCCCAGCCGCTTCGTCGGCCGGTCAGGCATAAGCCCCGCCGCATCAAGCAGGTTCAGATTGAGTTCCGGTGAGGCCATTGGTCATTTAACTGCGTTACCATCAGTTAAGTATTTCGCCCAAAGATTACAAGCCTTAAGAAGGAATTTAATCCCGCCTAATCCTAATACGGGTTGGTGCGCCCGGTGAAAACCGGGGCATACAGCTAGGGTCACGAACTCTGCCGGAGCCGGCTTGCTCAGCCCTTCCCGGGAACCGTGAACGGCTTGTCCTCGGGAATCCGCATGCAGTAGAACGAGCGGTAGACAAACACCAGCGCCACGAGGAAACAGACCGAGCCGATGATGATCGGTAACGGCGAGTCGGGGTTCTTCTTTTTCATTTCCACGGCAATCTCCACGGCCAGCAGCCCGAAGAGCGTGGTGAATTTGATGATCGGGTTCATGGCCACTGAACTCGTGTCCTTGAACGGATCGCCCACGGTATCGCCCACCACCGTGGCGGCGTGGAGCGGCGTGCCCTTTTGCTTGAGGTCCACCTCAACAATTTTCTTTGCGTTATCCCACGCCCCGCCGGCATTGGCCATGAAGATGGCCTGAAATAATCCAAAGAATGCGATTGCGATCAGGTAGGCGATGAAAAAATAAGGATTGAAAAACGGCAGTCCCAGGGCCAGCGAAAACACCACGATGAAAATATTGATCATGCCTTTCTGCGCATAGACCGTGCAGATTTCCACGACTTTTTTGCTGTCCGCCAGCGAGGCCGTCGTTTCATTTAGATTCAGGTTTTCCTTGATGAAAACGACCGCGCGATAGGCCCCGGTCACCACTGCCTGGCAGGAAGCCCCGGTGAACCAATAAATGACCGCGCCCCCCATCAGCAGGCCGAAGACAATCTGCGGCTGCACCAGGCTCAGGTGCCCGATGACATCGCCGGATGCCTTTTGCAGCAGCATGATGATGCCAAAGATCATGGTCGTCGCTCCGACGACCGCCGTGCCGATGAGCACCGGCTTGGCCGTGGCCTTGAACGTGTTCCCCGCGCCGTCGCCCTTTTCCAATTCCAGTTTGGCTCCCGCAAAATTGGGCTTGAACGAAAAATCCTTTTCAATTTCCGGGCCGATGTCCGGCAAGGATTCGATCCGGCTCAGTTCGTATACAGATTGGGCGTTGTCCGTGACCGGCCCAAAACTGTCCACCGCGATCGTGACGGGTGCCATGGCCAGAAAGCCGAAGGCCACCAGGCCGAAGGCGAAGATGGGCGCGGCAAACTTAAATTCCGTCGGCATGAGCGCCAGCAGGTCGGCGTTCTGGGAAAACACATAGGCCACCAACATCAGGGCCAAAATAACTAGGCCCATCCAGAATGCGGAAAAGGTCCCGGCCACAAAACCGGATAACACATTCAACGACGCACCGCCGTGATCGGAGGCGTTGGTGACCTCCCGGACGTGCCGGGAGCTGGTGCTTACAAAAATCTTGGTGAACTCCATGATCAACGCACCGGCGAGTGTCCCGCATCCTACGATGCCGGCGAGCACCCACCAAAGATTCTTCAAGGGTACGTCCTGCATCGTGCCGTCCACAAGCTGGGGCATGGTGAAATTGCCCAGCAGAAAATGGGTTGCCAGAAAACAAACGATGATGGAAACGATGGAAGTGATCCAAACCAGATCCGTCAACGGCCCCTCCCAGTTGAAATCTTTCCGGCCGGAATAACGAACCTGGCTCACTGCTTTATTCAAGTAAAACGACCCCAGCGAAGCCAGCACCATCAGCGCCTGAATGGCAAAGAGCCAGAGGATGAGCTTGCCGCACAACAACGGCGAGCCCGCGAGGGACAAGGCGAGAAAGGCGATCAGGGCCACGCTCGTGACGCCATAAGTTTCAAACCCATCGGCCGTCGGCCCCACGGAATCACCGGCATTGTCTCCGGTGCAATCGGCGATCACGCCCGGATTCTTGGGGTCATCTTCCGGCAGGTTGAAGACGATTTTCATCAGGTCGGATCCGATGTCGGCGATCTTGGTGAAGATGCCGCCCCCAATGCGCAGAACGGAGGCGCCGAGCGATTCACCGATGGCGAACCCGATGAAACAAGGCCCGGCCAGCAGCGGCGGTACGAACGCCAGGATGCAGATCATGCACGCGAGTTCCACGCACACCAACAGCAGTCCGATGCTCATGCCCGCCTGCAACGGAATGAAAAACGTGTTCAGCGCGTTGCCCCGTAGCGAGGAAAAAGCCGCGCGGCTGTTGGCGGTGGTATTGATGCGGATGCCGAACCATGCCACGGCATAGCTGCCGAGAATGCCCAGAATCGAGCTGGCTAGGATTACCAGCACATTATCCCAAGGCTTGTCCTGCAGGCCCTTGAAGTAATAAACCATGCATGCGGCGATCAAAATCCAAAGGGCGGCCAAAAACTTGCCCTGCTGGAGCAGATACGTTTTGCAGGTCTCCCAAATGATCTCCGACACCGCGCGCATCGACTTGTGCACCGGCAGCCGCCGGGTCGCCCGGTATTGCAGCAAACCAAAGGCGGCGCCAAAGGTACAGATGAGGAGGCCCCAAATGAGAATGTTATGACCGTTCCAGTAGCCAAAGGACACCTGGTCCAGGGCGGGCAAATTAATGTCCGCATCTCCGGCAATAACGGCGGCCGGGGAAAAAAGCAGCAGGGCGGGTACGATGATACGACGGATAAACGGCTGATTGCTCAACATAGATCGGCAATAGCTTGCCCGATTTAGCCTTAATTTCCAGCGTTTTTTTGCGAAATAACGCTGGTGCCACCTTGGTTTTTCAACCTTTCCCCCAATCGCTGCTTGCCGCTCTGCGCCATTTGCGCAATCTTGGCCCCCATGGCAGAACGACCGGTGACAACCTTAAATCAGGCGGATGTGGCGTTGGAAATGACGCTCCGCCCCTCGCTCTTTTCCGATTTCACCGGGCAGCCCCGCGTCAAGGAACGGTTGGAAATCGCCGTGGCCGCCGCCCGGCAGCGCGGCGAGGCGCTGGACCACATCCTCCTCAACGGCCCGCCCGGCCTCGGCAAAACCACTCTGGCCAACATCCTTGCCAAGGCCATGGGCGCCGGCCTCAAGAGCACCAGCGGTCCCACCATTGAAAAAGCCGCCGATCTGGCCGGCTTGCTCACCAATCTTGAGGAGGGCGATGTGCTGTTCATCGATGAAATCCATCGGTTGCAAAAGACCATTGAAGAATACCTCTACCCCGCCATGGAGGATTTCAAACTGGACATCATCATCGATCAGGGCCCCAACGCGCGCAGCGTCCGCCTGAATCTGCCGCGTTTTACGCTCATCGGGGCGACCACGCGAAGCGGGCTTTTGTCCGCCCCGCTCCTCACACGCTTTCCCATCCGCGAACGGCTTGATTACTATCAATGCACACAAATGGAAAAAATCGTCATCCGCTCCGCCAACCTCCTCAACGTGACGATTGATGCCGCCGGGGCGCACGAAATCGCCCGGCGCAGCCGCGGCACCCCGCGCATCGCCAACAACCTCCTCCGCCGCGTCCGGGACTACGCCCAGGTGAAGGGCGATGGCACCATCACCTCCCAAATTGCCGATTACGCGCTGGCCATGCTCGAGATTGACCAGAACGGGCTGGATGAAATGGACAAACGCATCTTGGAGGCCATCATTGTGAAATTTGGCGGCGGACCCGTGGGTGTCAATTCGCTCGCCGTCGCCGTGGGCGAGGAACCGGACACCATCGAGGAAGTCTACGAGCCCTATTTGATCATGGAAGGCTACCTGAACCGTACCTCGCAAGGTCGGGTGGCCACCGAATTAAGCTATAAAAAACTGGGTTTGAAACCGGCCGCTGGCGGTCAGAGCAAGTTGTTTTAGAGTTACCGTCTCGTCCCAAACACGCTGGCCAAGATGACTTCCTTGGTCTTCCAAAGCAGCGCCATGGTCATGGCCAGAGGCAGCAGGGCGAAGAAGACCAGTAGCCAGAAGCCACCGTGATCAATCCAGAGCAGCAATTGATTGATGCGGGGCGATGGCTGGGGGATTTGCAATATCAAGTAGCCCCCGATCAGCAGCAACAAGGTGATGAGCAGGCTGCGGTTGATGGCGGTGAACTGGCGGGTCTCCTGCCGGAGGGTTTCATCAGGGAGCAGCGCCCCCAGCCGTTCCAGCACGTGATTCAGGTTGAACAAAAAAAGCAGCGCCGTGATCTGGAGCAGTACAACCATGACGGTGAAGAAAATCTGCCCCGGCATTTTATTATGCCAATAGATGAAAGGGCTCAGACCAAGGTTGATCAGGCCGAGCAATTTGGTGCGGTCCAGCACCCGGAGCCAGGCGCGCTCCTGTTTTTGGAAGCCGCCCATCAGCCAGAGTCCATAGAGCAGCAGGCCGTTGGTGGCCAGTGCGGGCAGCAGGCCGAGTGGTTTTAGCCAGTCGGCACCGGCGGTCTCGGCGGATACCACGAGCGTGACGGGCAGACCCCAAAATAGGGCGGAAAGCCCGCGGACCAGCCGGCCCAGCGAGCGGAGCAGGGCGGCTTCATTCCGGACTTCCGGGCCCTGATTTTGGGTTTGGGTCAAAACGAGAGATAGGTGTAGGCCTTCAAACCGCGTTCATATTCTTCCAGCAACCGCATGGCCTCGGAAGGTTTCATGCGGTCAGATTTGATGGCCTCATCCATCTGGGCCTTCATCTGGCGCTTGAGCTCGTTTTCGTCGTATTGCACGGCGGCGAGCGAATGAATCACGGTGTTGCCTTCGATGATTTCCTCAATGTAATAGCCCACCGGTTCGTCCGGTTCCAAAAACACATGCACCTCGTTGACCCGGCCGAACAGGTTGTGCAGATCGCCCATGATGTCCTGATAGGCGCCCATTAGGAAAAAGCCGAGATAATAAGGATCGGGCTTGCCGTTGCCGTTGGTGGTGGTCAGCTCGTGCAGAGGCAACGTATCGCGCACGTCGCGCAGGTCGATGAACTTGTTCACCTGGCCGTCGGAATCGCAGGTGATGTCCACCAGGGTGGTTTCGCGCGTGGGCCGCTCATTAAGCCGCATGACCGGCATGATGGGAAACAACTGGCCGAGCGCCCAATGATCGAGCAGCGATTGGAAGACGGAGAAATTGCACAGGTACTGGTCGCTGAGGCTGTCTGACAGCCGGCGGATTTCATCCGGGATGTACGCCTGCCCGCGAAAACTCTGCACCACCTCCCGGCCGATCTCCCAATAAAGATTCTCGATGCGCGCCTTGTCCGGCAGGTCCAGCAGCCCGAGGGTGAACATCTGCTGGGCGTCCTCGCGCCGTTCCTGGGCGTCGTGGTAGGCCTCCAGCTTGTTGGCCTTGTTCAGGTTCTTTTTCAGGTCGAGCAGCTCCTTGACCAGCGCGTGCTCATTGTCCCCGTAAGTGAAGGCGACCCCGGGCCGGATTTTCTCGATGGACCCAAACACTTCCACGATCAGCACGCTGTGATGCGCGACCAGGGCGCGGCCGCTTTCGCTGATGATGTTCGGATGCGGCACCCGTTCCGCATTGCAGACGTCGCCGATGTAATAAACGATGTCGTTCGTATATTCCTGCAGGGTGTAATTGGTCGAGCTGTCAAAGGCCGAGCGGCTCCCATCATAATCCACGCCCAGCCCGCCGCCCACATCCATGAATTCAATGGCAAACCCCATTTTATGAAGCTTGGCATAAAAACGGGCGGCCTCCTGCACGGCCTTCTTGACGGTCAAAATATCCGGCACCTGCGAGCCGATGTGAAAATGCAGGAGCTTGAGGCAATGGCCGAGATTTTCGGCGGTGAGCATTTCCGTGGCGGAGAGCAATTCCACGGTGCTCAGGCCGAACTTGGCGTTTTCACCGCCGCTCTCCGCCCATTTGCCGGCCCCCTTGCTCAACAATCGCGCCCGAATGCCGATCAACGGCTCCACCCCCAATTGTTTGGAGATGGTGATGATGTGCCGTAGCTCCTCCAGCTTCTCCACCACCATGATGACCTTTTTGCCCAGCTTGATGCCCAGCAACGCCATCTTGATGAATTCCGCATCCTTGTAGCCGTTGCAGATCACCAGGCTGCCCGGCTGGTTTTGCAGCGCCAGCCCGGCGAACAGCTCCGGCTTGCTGCCCACTTCCAGGCCGAAATCCCACGCCTTGCCGGCGTCCAAAATCTCCTCCACCACCTCGCGCAACTGGTTGACCTTGATGGGAAACACCCCGCGATATTTGCCCTGAAAATTAAATTCGGCGATCGAGTTGCGGAACGCCGTATTGATCGCCTCCACCCGGTGGCGCAAAATATCCTGGAACCGGATCAACAACGGAAACTTCAGCCCGCGGCCGCGCGCCTCCTCGATGACATCGGTGATGTCCACCGCGGCGCCGGCCTCGTGCAGCGGCCGGGCCACGACATGGCCGGCCTCGTTGATGTCAAAGTATTTGGCGCCCCAACGCTGGATGTTATACATCGTGCGTGCGGCCTCAATGTCCCAGACCGGGTCTGGTTGAACTGGATTATTCATTCCGGGTGTTGCAAACGAAGCCCACTATAAAATCCCCCGTGGAGAAAGCAACAAAGCGATTAATTTTTTTTGCCCGCCGCAACCCCTAGGTTTGGTTCCGCCGCCTCCATAAAATATAAAAGGTGCCGGCCGTTGCCGGCCGGCACCCTGCTTAACACCTGCGGATTCCCAATCCGCTCAAAACCTCACGGATAAACCAGCCGGTAAAACTCATCCGGCAACAACAGATTGTTCGTGATGGTTTCCAGATCCACCCCGGAGGAGCCCGGCACCGTTGTCCAATCGTTGGTGTTGGAGCTGATCCCGTTGGCCAGATTGTTCGTTTGGACCAGCAGGCGCCAGCCCGTGTGGTCCGCCGGCCAGCTCAACGTCAGCACGTTGCCCGTCACCGACGACACAATGTTCGTTGGATTCGTGTTCACCGTTGATACGGTTACGACCGAGATGCTGCCATTGGAGGACAATGTGTTGGTCCAGCCCAACCCTGAAGCCAATGCCGGCAGGTTGGTGGCCGTAAAGCTGCCCAGATAAAAGCTCGGGGAGGCGGCCCGGAACAATTGGAACGTGTCACCCGCCTGGAACGGCGCATCCCCCGCATTGGTGATCACCGTCAACGTGCCGCCGTAGGTGACGACCGTTGTGTAGACCTGGTCATTGGTCGCATGGGTGTGCGACACGGCCAGCGTCGTGGTGCTCCCGCTGTTCAGGGTGACCGCGCTGGCGTTCAAAATCTTGCCTGCCGTCGTGGTGCCAACGCTCGGCGTCAAATTGCCGCCCGCCAGCACCGTCACGGCGGCGCTGCTGCCGTTGATGATCCCGCCGCCACCCAGCGTCCCGCCGTTCAGGACGTTCACGGTGGCGCTGCCCAGCGTGCCGTTGACCACCAACGTGGCGTTGCTCACCGAGACCGTCCCGGAACCAACCGAGCCGGAGGAGCTGATGGTCATGGAACCGCCGTTAAGGGTGGTGCCGCCGTTGCCCACCGTGCCGTTGACCACCAAGGAACCGTTATCGACTGTCAACGTGCCGCTGGTGATGGAGCCATTCACCTGCAACGTTCCGTTGCTCACCGTGGTGCCTCCGGCATACGTGTTCGCCCCCGCCAATTTAATCAGTCCGGCATGCAGGCCATCCCCCACCGTCACCCCGGCCGTGGTGTCCGTGCCATTGGCCCGGATCGCGCCGTTGAAATCCACCTCGCCGCCAGTGGCCGCCACCAACGTCACACTCTTGCCGTGGTTGGCCGTCCAGCCGAGGATGATCGGATTGTTATACGTGTTGATGCCGCTCGTATTCTGACCGCCGATGGTGTACACGCCGCTGTTGGCAAAATTGGCATCGCCGTCCGCCACCCAATTGGTGACTGTCGCGCCTACGGCCAGACCGCCGGTGGCATGGGTCGCATCACCCAGATACACCGAGTCATTCCAACTGTTGTTCGTGTTGACCAGCACCCCCGCCGGCGGACTGATGCCGATTGTGGTGGAGGTATAGATGTTGGTCACGGCGCCCAGCACAAAATAGGACAACACGGTGCCCGTCCCGGTGTTGTTCGTGAGCGCCGAGCTGTTGTCCAGTACCAGGGTGCCATGGGCGACATCAAAGCGATAGCCATCCGCGCCCGCGCCCGTGCCAGCCGCCAAGGAAGAAGCCCCCTGCAAGGTCAGCGCGGTGCCGTCGGTGACATACACTACCGAGGAACCATTGGACACGTTGGTGATATTCCCCGCCACCGTGACATTGCCGCCCCCTTGAAAGTTAAACCATTGACTGTAATTACCCGACGTGAGGGTGCCCAGCGTCAAGGCCGCCCCGGTGGCCAGGGTGTTGAACGCCGTTTCAAAGTAGGGGTTATGACTGCCCGTGCCCGACACGAAGTTGCCCAGAGCCAGCGTGTAGGTGCTGTTCCCCGTAACCGTGACGGTCTCGTTATTATTCGTATAATTGTTGATCGTGCCGGCGAGCGTCAGGGTTTTACCCGTGACCCCGGCGGTCGCTGGTCCGGCGTCAAAGGCCAGCGTGGCCGTCGCATTCGGCACCGTCAGACTCGTCGGCGTGTAGGTCGTGTTCGCATTCCCACGCAGTTGCACTGTGGAACCGCTGCTCAAGGTCAGCGCGCTGCCGGCGACCGCATTGGCGTTGGCCAGTTGGAGCGTGGCCCCATTGGCCACTGTCACCGGTCCCGTTGCTGCCGTGTTGTTGCCGGACAATACCACCGCGCCCGCATTGACCGTTGTTGCTCCGGTGTAAGTATTGTTCCCCGCCAGCGTCAGCGTGTTGCCGCCCGTCTCCGTGACGCCGCCCGCCCCGGAAATTGGGCTGACGAACACCAGGTTGTTGGATGCCACCGCAAAGGTTTGCACCGCGTTGATGGCCACCGGCACGCTCACCGTCTGCACGTTGGCCGAGTTGTTCGTCACCCCGCCCGCCAGCGTCAAGCCCAGACTTCCGGTCGCATTGGTGATGTCAAACGCGCCCGCATTGTTGCTGAAAGTCAGCGAGCCAATCGAATAATTGGTATCCAGCGTGGACGTCAATTGTTTGCTGCCGGCGAAGGTGATTAAGTCGCCCACCCCCGGCGCCGTGCCGCTCTGCCAATTGGCTCCGGCACCCCAAATACTGTTCGGGGTCGCGTTGCCGGACCAGATCTGTGGCGCGCTGATGACCGTCAGGGCTATCGGTACCGTGCTCACGTTGCCACCGCTGTCCGTCACGGTCGCCAACAGATTCACCACCCCGGGCACCGCCACACTGCCCACCGTCACGGTGGCCGTATAAACTCCGCCCCCGGTCGTGCTTAGGGGCAGGGTCGCCGAGCCGCCCAGCAGGCTGGTGTTGACGGTCACGCCGGTGATGCTGCCGCCCGTCGACGTGGTGGCGATGGTGATGGTGATGACTTGGCCGTGACCCGCCGGACTGGGCAAGGCGGTCGAGGTGGTGATTGAGATCGGCGAATAATGCAGCGAAACATAATTGCCCGCCGTCAGGATGGAATATTCGGAGGCATTGGCCGGCACCGAACCCAGCCAGACCGGCGCGCTGGCAAAGCTGCCGGCGATGCTCCCGGTCAGGTTGGTGATCAGGATGTAATCCCCATCCCCGGACTGGTCCAGCCCGTTCGGGGCATTGATGCCGATGCTGACGCCGTTGGCGGTCAGCACGCTGCCCGCCCCGCTCAGGACTAGTTGATCGCTGGTGTTGGTATACACATTGCCCAGGTTGAAGCTGGCGGTCGCCCCCGGCAGATAGGTGACATTGGCACCCAAGGTGTTGGTCTGGGCGGTGGTGTTGCTCAGATAGCCGCCGGGGAAGGTCTGACCTCCGTTTTGGACGGTCACCGCGCCGCCCACCTTGCCGGTGCCGCCCAGCACCGTGTTGGTCAATACGGTCACGGACCCGGTGCCCGTGCCGCTGCCGGTGGAATTGTTGACCAGCAATACACCGTTGCTGACCGTGGTGCCGCCGGCATAGGTGTTGGCCCCGGCCAGTTCCACGATCCCCCCATGCGCCGGGTCGCCCACCGACACGCCGGCCTTAGTGTCCGTGCCGTTGGCTTGAATGTTGCCGGCAAAAAGCACGGTGCCGCCGACCGTGGCCGCCAACGTCACGCTCTTGCCCCGGTTGGCCGTCCAGCCTAGGATGATATTGTTGGAGTAGGTGTTCACGCCGCTGGTGTTCTGACCGCCCACAGTCAAAACCCCGCTGTTCGTGAAGCCGACATCGCCATCGGAGATGTTGTTGGTGACGTTGGGCGCGAGCACCAGACCGCCGGAGGCATTGTTGACATCCCCCAGATAGAACGCACAGTTCACCGCGTTGTTGGTATTGACGGTCTGGAAGCCCGTCGGCAGGCTGGTGGCCCCGGTATAAACAATGTTCGTCACCGGCCCGAGAATGAACAGGCTCGCATTGTTGTTGACCCCGCTCGTGTCATTGGTCAGCGCGGTGCTGGTGTCCGCCACCAGGGTGCCGTTCTGCACCAAGTAACGATAGGCGTCGCCCGTGGCGCTCTTGACGGTCGAACCTTCGAGCGTGACCTTCGTACCCCCGTTGACACACAAGATGGTGCTGCCATTGGAGGTGTTCGCCAGATTGCCGGTGACGGTGGCATTGCCACCACCAGTGAAATCCAGAAAGTCACCCCAGTTGCCGCAAGTAAACGACCCAATGGACAGGCTGAGGCCGGACAGGACGTTGAGGGTCACCATCTGGTAGGGCGAGTGGCTGGTGTTCGCTGTCGCCGCGATATTGCCCAGGACCAGGGCGTAGCCATTGCCACCGGTCACATTGATGGTTTGGTTGAGCTGGCTCGCGGGAAAGGCCAGCGCATTGTTGAGTGTGATCGTGTTGCCTGTCGCCCCGGTCAGCGTATTGACATCGAAGTTCAGGGTGTCGGCCGCTGACTGCGCCGTCAGGTTCGCTGGCTGCAAGTTCATGCCGACATCCGACCGCACCCGCAGCGTCGAACCGTTGTCCAGCGTCAGCGGGCTGCTGCCGCTCAAGGCATTGTTGCCGCCGGTAAAAATGTCCAATTGCAGGGTGCTGTTGGGACCCACGGTCGTCGCCCCGCTGTAGTTGTTATTCCCGGCTAAAACCAGGGCGTTGGTGCCGATGACCGTGACCCCGCCGATCAAGCCATCGTTGGAGTCGTCGCTGATGTTGTTGCTGGCAATGATGGTTCCGCCCGTCACCGCAAAGGTGTTGGTGTAGCCCAGGGCCAGCGGCACCTCCAAGGTCTGCGGGTTCGGCGAGTTGTTCGTCGCCCCGCCCCCGGTGATGGTCAGGGTGTTGTTGGCATTGGTCAGGATGAAGGCCGCCGCATTGGCGTTAAACGTCAGCGCGCCGATGCTGTTGTTGCCGTCCAAATTCGGCGTCGGCTGCGTGCTGCCGGCAAAGGTCACATAATCCCCCGTTTGCGGGGCCAGCCCGCTCAACCAGTTCGCCCCGGTGCTCCAGTTATTATCTCCGCCCAGGCCGGTCCAAACATCCCGGCCGCTCACGGTGAGAGCAAAGGTCGCCGTGTTGTTTTCCGACCCGGTGTCGGTGGCGCTCAGGGTCAAGGTCTGGACGCCATAAATGGCCGTGTTATCCGCCACCACGTACGTATTCGTGTAAACACCGGGCGTCGCGGACAACACCAGCGGCAGCAGCGTGGTCCCCGGCGAGGTGCCGGCCAGCGCGCTCACGTCCACCGTCACTGTGCTCGGATTGATCGAATAAGAGTAGCCCGTCACCGTCGCGCTGATGCTCACCGTCTGACCCAGACCCACCGGGTTGGGGCTCGCGGTCACGGACACTCCCGGATAACCGGTCACAATGGCCAGTGAATTGGTGGCCAGCCCGGTGTTGGACGCATTATCCGTGGCGGTGATGTAATAATTCTGGCTGGTGTTCGTGGCCACCAACGCGCCCACGTTGACGCTGTTGGTGTACGTGTTGATCACTCCCGAGGGCGTCAGGGTCAATATGGTGGTGCCGGGGCTGGTGCCCGCAATGGCGCTCACATCCGCCGTGACATTGTTCAGCGTGCTGCCATTGGTCGCCACCGTGACGGTGATCAGCACGTTTTCATTGGGGTAAGCCGGGTTTGGGCTGGCGGCGGAGGAAATCACCGTAGGGCCGGCCCCGCCGGAGTAATTGAGGATGATGCTGTTGTTGAGCACCACCAGGCTGTAATTGTAATAATTGGCCGCCGGCACATCCCAGACCAGGGTGAGGCCCGAGGCGGTGATGGTGTTGGTGCTGGTGAACAATGTGTAAGTGCCCGTGCCCAGCAGCGCCGCCGTGCTGGGTGCCTTGATATGGATGACTGCGCTGCTGAGGGATAGATTTCCGCCCACAACGATCTGGTCATTGGTTCCGGTCAGATTCGTGCTGAGGTCAAAATAGGCCGCCGCGCCGCTGTTCAAGGTCAGGTTGTTGTTGAAGGTGTTGGTGCCATACGTGCCATCCGTTCCGCCATAAATGGCCGAGCCGGAATTGACGGTGACCGACCCGTTGACCGTGCCGCTGCCCAGAATGTTTTGCCCGGCATTGAGCGTAAATCCGGTGATCGCCGATACATCGAAAATGGCTCCGCTGCCAATGATGATGTTGGTGGAAACGATGGTGCCGGTGGCGCCCAGTTTCAGCGTGCCGCTGGCCACGGTCGTGTTGCCCGTATAGGTGTCCGTGCCGGTCAGCAGCACCGTGCCGGTGGCATTCACCGCTGTGGTGTTCGCCGTGCCGGTCCCGGAGCCGGGCACCAGCCCCACCTTGTTGCCGTTGGCGCTGGAGGCCGGTATGCCCGCCACCAGTCCGCCGGCACCGCTAACCACGCCGTCCACCGTCAGGGTGTTGGCCCCCGTGGCCGCCAGTCCGCCGCCATTGCTGCCCAGCACCACCGGCCGCGGATTGGCCCCGGCATTATCCAGGGCAAAGGTGGCATTCCCAGCGATCGTGCCGCCGTTCAGGGTGGCCGTGGCCGCCGTGGCCACCGCCCCAAGATCGTTGGCCGACATTAGCGCCACCACCTGCCCGTCGATAAAGGTCGGTCCGGTGTAGGCGCCCGGAAAGTTCATTTCCACCGTGCCCACGCCGGCGAGCACCAGGGTGCCGGCACCGGACTTGGCATCATTATAGTAGTTATTCACGTTAAATATGAAGTAGCCGAGAATGTTGTTCTGCCAGAGGACCATGGTGGTCGCCCCGCCCCGGGAGGGTTCCAACTCGCCGGCCGTTCCAGCCAGACTTACATTCGCGGCGCCGACGTTCGGAGTCACAAGGATGCCGCCCGTATCGACCACGCTGCTGGGCGACAATACACAGCCGCCGGCGGTGTTGAACCGGAGACTGTTCGGGCCATCGGTATTGTGTGATCCCGCAGTGGCTGCGGTGAAATCCACATTTCCGGTCAAGGTGTTGTTCCCGGTGCCGAAGGCCGTGTAAAAGCCGGTCACCTGGCTGCCGCCCACGATGGTATACGGACTGGTCCCGGCCCCGCCGGCGGTCGTGTCCGTCGTGGCCCAATCATACAAGCCCACGATGGCATAATCCCCCGAAGTGGTGCCATTCCCGCCGATAAGCCCAACTCCGCCCCCGCCTGCCGAGGTGGTTGTGATCGTGGCGGTGGCCGCCATCGCCGCGCCGCCGGAGCCAATGGTGGCCGGACCGACAAACTCAACCACGCCACCCACCGTTTCGGTCATGGCGCCGAGCGACACCGTGGGGAGGTTGGCCCCGGAAACCGGGGCGGCCGAAATGGTGTTCTGACCCGCGGCCACCCCCAGGCTGGCAAAGGTCTGCGCACTGGCCGCCGAACTGTTGCCGATTACCTTCAGGGTGCCACCGCCCAGGCTTAAGGCCGAGGTGTTGGCAATGATATTGGCCGCCGGCGTGCTGCCGCCCTGCGTAAAATCCAAAGCGAGGATGCCCCCGTTGACGCTGGTCGCCCCGGTGTACGTATTGGCCCCGGCCGCTTCTCCAGTGAGGGTCGTGGTGCCGCCGCCGGTCTTGGTGATGCCGAAAGTCGCTCCGGACAATATGCCGTCCAAGGTCAGCGAAGCCCCGGTAACGGCGTTTACCGTATGCGTGCCATTTAAAATAATGGCCAGATTGATGGTTTCCGGATTTAAAGAGGTATCCGCCACCCCCCCGGTGGTGGTGATGGAGTTGCCGTTGAGAATGTAAGCCGGCGCGGTCGCATTAAACGTCAGCCCGAGATATGACGTCGCGGCGGTCAGATTATTGTTGAGCGTCAGGCCGCCCAGACCTTGGTTGCCAAATATCGGCGTGTCCCCCGCGGCGGGCGGCGTGTTCGCTCCCGTCCAGTTTCCGCCGGTGGCCCAGTTGTTGTCGCCGGCGCTGCCTGTCCAATTGTCGTTGCCGGTGGCGGCGTTGAGGGTCAAGGTGCCGGCCAACAAAAGCAGGCCGGTCGTATGGACCAGGGTTTGCAAGGGATGGTATTTCATATCAGGGTTTTGCGGGGCGTTTTTGGGGTTGATCTTATCTAACGTTGGGCGGGACAATATTATTTATGGCCATCTGTGATACGCGTTGCCCAAGCTCGGCCCACACCTCAGGCTCGGTCGTTTTGCCGGAGCAAAAGGCGCAAAATTATATGGCTGATGTGGGTCAGACATTTTGCTTATTCAATTGGTGTAAACCTTCTATAATCCCAGTCAGCAGAAGGAGCAAGCGAAATTTGAAAATAATATACGCCCTTGCGGGACATGCTATTCCACCCATAACCCGCCATCACACCTCTGGTCAAGCTGGTCGAAATGGCGTAAATGCCTCCGACAGGCTCTCAGGTAAAATAATTGCTAAAAGACGCTCAAAAATCCGCTCAAGCTATTACCGCTCTGCGAGTTGCGATGACGGAATGTGGCGCTCATCCATCAGCGGCTGGTCGGCCGCTAGTTCGGGCTCTTCGGACATGTTTTTTCCGAGGCGGGGCACCCGGGCACCGCTATTTCAGCAGCTCTTCGGCGATTTGCACCGCATTAAGGGCGGCGCCCTTGAGCAATTGATCGCCGCTCACCCAGAAGCAAAGCCCGTTGTCCAAAGCACAATCCATCCGCAACCGGCCCACTTCGCAGTTGTCCTTGCCGGAGGTGAACAGCGGCATCGGGTATTTTTTGTTTTCCGGTTCGTCCACCACATCCAGACCGGGCGCCTTTTTCAGCACGGCCCGGGCCGCTGCCACGGTGATGGGCTTTTCAAATTCCGCGCTCACCGCCACCGAGTGGGAGCGGTAAACCGGCACGCGCACACAGGTCACGCTGGCGCGAAACGCCGGGTGATGCATGATCTTGCGGCCCTCGTTCTCCATCTTCATCTCCTCCTTGGTGTAACCCGTCGGCAGGAAGGAATCCACCTGCGGCAGCACATTGAACGCGATCTGGTGCGGGTAAACATCCTTGGTCACGGGCCGGTCTTGGACCACCTCCTCAACCTGCCGCTTCAATTCTTCGATCGCCCGTGCCCCCGTGCCCGAAACCGCCTGGTAGCTCGACGCAAAAATGCGCTTCACCGTGAAAGCATGATGCAGTGGGAACAACGCCATCAGCGTGATCGCCGTCGTGCAATTCGGATTCGCGATGATGCCCTGATGCGATTTCACATCTGAGGCATTGATCTCCGGCACCACCAGCGGCACCTTTTCGTCCTGCCGGAACGCGCTGGAATTATCCACCACCACGCAGCCCGCCTTCACCGCCAGCGGCGCATACTCCCGTGAAATATCCCCGCCCGCGCTGAACAGCGCGATGTCCACGCCGGCAAATGAATCCTTCGTCAGCTCCGTCACCCGCACGTCCTGACCCTTGAACTTCAAGGTTTTTCCCGCCGACCGCCCCGAGGCCAGCAACGTCAGCTTGCCCACCGGGAAATGCCGCTTTTCCAACGTCCGGATCATTTCCAGGCCGACGGCGCCCGTCGCGCCGACCACTGCCACATGAGGTGTTTGATTCATAAAGGGGCCGAATTATACCATAATCGCCCTCCCCGTCAATGATGCCGGTGGGTTGACCGGTCATTTTTCTTTTCATTTCTCATTGACCACCGTGGCCGCATCTGACGAAATGATAAGACTGTATTTATCAGATGCCGAAAATGCCGATGAGAACTGGAAATAGCCCGCGGGCGGGTACAACGAAATACGATGCACACCACAAGGTGCTGTCGCAAACGTACGGGGCTTTTGCCGACCTGCGCCGCGAACTCTCCGATTCCACGGCCACCATCAGTGAGCGCGATGACCTTCTGAAAAGCTTCGCCACCTGCCCGGATTCCCAACGCTCCTGGCTCCTGCTCGAGGATTATTTTGAAAAAATTCTGCTCTCCCGCAAAGATTTTCCCGATACCAACTGGTGGCCGCGCCTCCTCCACGCCCAGGGCCGCGATCGCCTCGAGGAGCTCGCGTTTTTGTTTCTGCGCGCCAAACGCTCCGTGCCCCCGGAATTGCAGGCCTACGCCAGCCCCGACCGCTTTGCCCACGCGGAGGAAGCCGAGCAGGAGGAAAATCTCGTCAAGGAGCTCGAACACTGGCTCGCCCCGCCCGCCCTGCCGCTGCTCGAAACCCCGCGCGCCACGCTGCGCGTCATCGGCCGGCCCCAGCCGGATCCCGATGAACCCTCGCGCTACCGGCTCGCCGTGCAATTCCTCCTGTCCCGTCCCCGCACCGGCGAAAAAATCCGCACGCTCCGGGAGCTGATCGACCTCGTCGTGCGCGCCACGCATGAACAGGAACTCTTTCCGCCCGCCGACTGGGAATTCATTCAATGGCTCGCCGACACCCATCGTCACCGGCAGGACGGCGCGGAATCACTCGTGCTCAGCGATGCCGAACTGCTCCTCTGGCTCGCCCGCTGGGGCCACACCCGGCGGCTGGAATCCGCCACCCCCGGCGTGCCGCTCCAATTTCACGGCCAGATCGTCAACCTCATGCCCCATCTTGAGATGGTCGGCCAGGAATTAAACTTCACCCACCAGATCGACCTGCCCGGGAGCGAACGGCAGCTCGTGGCCCAGGTAAAATTTTTCAACCAACAGCCGCCGCTGGCCCTGGTCGAAAATAATTTTTACCTCCTCCGCAACGCGCCCCCCGCCAAGGTCCTCAAGTATCTGGCCGCCCGCCCCTCCGTGCCCGTCCGCAAGCTCAGCCATCGCCTGCTCCTGCACCTGCGCAAAACCCGTTCCAATCACGGGCTCAACTGGGAATCCCTCTGCGTCGCTCATTCCGCCGCCCCCCAGTTCGTCTTCGAATTGCTCGAAGACACCGTCCGCCTGCGCCTCCTCGCCCGCAGCGCCCGCGACCAGAGCGTCTGGTTCTGGAATGGCCACGAATGGGTGCCGAACGACGCCCGTACCAAGTCCGGCGCCAAGCCGGAGATCCTTGATGACCCCCGCCTGGACCCCGCCACCCAATGGCTCCAGCGCCTCGATTGGTTCGCCCCCGAACCCGGCCTGTGGATCGGCGACGCCAATGAAAATTTCCTCGGCACCCTCGCCGCCGCCTGGGATGACCGGCCCGCCGCCGCCGAATTCCTCGGCAACCCCGCCTTTCACCGGTTATTCCTGCACCCGCGCCAGCTCAAACCCCGGCTCGTCGTCAAAGGCAGCGGCATCGACTGGCTTGCCGTGTCCGCCGAATGGGAGGCCGAGGGCCTCAAGCTCTCCAAGGCCGATCTCGAACGCCTCGCCGCCGCCACCAGCCGCTTTGTCAAACTCCCCAACTCCGGCTGGGTCGAGCTCGACACCGCCGCTGTTCAGGGTGCCCATGAAGCCATGGCCGACATGGGCGTGGATGGCCTCATCGCCGTGCCCCAAAAAGTCGGGCTTGAACACGTCGCCCATCTCGACGACGATGACTTTGGCCGTTTCGCCGATTCGCCCGAGGCCAAGGCCCTCCGCGCCCGCATCACGGAATTCAAGGGCGTGCCCGCCACCGACCTTCCATCCACCCTCCAGGCCGAACTGCGCCCCTACCAAAAGGACGGCTTCGATTTCCTCGCCCATCTGGTGCAGATCCACCTCGGCGGCATTCTCGCCGATGACATGGGCCTGGGCAAAACCCTCCAGACCCTCACCTGGCTCGCCTGGTTGAAAACGCGCCACGTCAAGAACCCCCGGCCCTCGCTCGTCATCTGTCCCGCCTCCGTCTTGCACAACTGGCGGCGCGAGGCCGAGAAATTCACGCCGGATTTAAAAGTCCTCGTCTTGGAAAGCGGCGCCGCCCGGCACAACCTGCGCAAACAGATACCCGAGCACGACCTCATCGTCACCAATTACGCGCTCCTCCGGCGCGACCTCGAGGAACTGCAAAAATTCTCCTTCCGCGCCGTCATCCTCGACGAAGCCCAGTTCATCAAGAACCCCGGCGCCCAGGTCACCCAGTCCGTCAAACAGCTCAAGTGCGAACACAAGCTTGCCCTCACCGGCACGCCCCTGGAAAACCGCCTGCTCGACCTCTGGAGCATCGTAGACTTCATCCAGCCCGGCTACCTCGGCAATCAGGAACAATTTCTGGAGACCTACGAGCCGCGCGGTGAAAACGCCGGCGCCGCCCAGCGCATCGCCCGCCGCCGTCTCTCCGCCCGCCTGCGCCCGCTCCTCCTGCGCCGCCTCAAAAAACACGTCGCCAAGGACCTGCCCGACCGGATCGAGGAACGCCGCGACTGCCCCCTGGGCGACGAACAACGCAAACTCTACCTCGCCGAACTCCGCCGCAGCCGCGAGCAGATCCAGACCGCCGTCGCCGAGCAGGGCCTTAACAAAAGCAAAATGCACGTCCTCGCCGCCCTCACCCGGCTCCGCCAGGTCTGCTGCCATCCCGCCCTCGTCGGCAGCGACACCGCCTCCGGCAAGACCGAGACCCTCTTTGAACTGCTCGACCCCCTCGTGGCCGACGGCCAGAAAGTCCTCGTCTTCAGCCAGTTTGTGCAGATGCTCCAGATCCTGGAGAAAGAGTGCCGCGCCCGCAACATTCCCACCCACATGCTCACCGGCCAGACCAAGGACCGGCAGCAGGTCGTCAACGAATTCCAGCAGGACACCGGCGCCGGCGTGTTCCTCCTCAGCCTCCGCGCCGCCGGCACCGGCCTGAACCTCACCAACGCCAGCTACGTCGTCCTCTACGACCCCTGGTGGAACCCCGCCGTCGAGGCCCAGGCCATCGACCGCTCCCACCGCATCGGCCAGACCCAGACCGTCAACGCCTACCGCCTGATCGCGCCCGGCACCGTCGAGGAAAAAATCTGGGAACTCCAGCAAAGCAAGGCCCAGACCATCGCCGACGTCCTCGGCGAAGAAGGCTTCGCCCGCAGCCTCACCGCCACCGACCTGGAATACCTGTTCGCCGAAGATTGCCCCCCGCCGGTTCCCCCAATCAACTCCCAGGGCTGAAAGCCCGTAGGTTTATAGCCCGGGGTGAAGCCCCGGGAAATCGTTCCACAAAATAAAACCCCCTCCCCGCCATTCCCATGGTGGGGAGGGTTGGGGAGGGGTGCTTTTCAACCGCCGCGGCTGCTCCACCTCCGCCATGAATAACCGGGCCTAACGCAGGTTGTGCCGCAGCAGATACATCTTGAGCTGTTGCCGGGCCCGGTGCTGGGCTTTGCCCACCTGAAAACGGGCGCGAATCAAATCCCGCATCGCCTCATCCTCGGGTTCAGGCACATAGATGCCCGTCAATTCCCCGCCCGATACAGGCGGGCCAAGTCGCCGGCATCCCGCCGGTCGGTCTTGACCCGTTCGCCCGGCTTGCGCGGGATTTCCGAGGGGCAAACCAAGATGTAGTCCCAGCCGTGCGCCCGCAGGCAGCGGCACAGGGCAAAACCCCGCGGCCCGGCTTCGTAACAGAACTTCAATGTGGTGCCCGGATGGGCCGCCGCCAGTTTTTTGGCCAGCTTGAGCACGTCCTCATGGTCGCCGCCGATGATCCCGTAACGGCGGACCGCGGCGGAACCGGCTGGCGCCAGGCTCACGGCGATGGAGTCGTTGTGCACATCCATGCCGATGAACAGTACTGGGCTTTTGGCCGGTGGCCCCGAATGGCTGGCGGCGGCCTCCGGGGGAGCCGGTTTCGGACCAGGTGTACGGGTTGTTTTTTGCGCTCGACAGCTTGGACGGGGCGCAGCATGTATGTCTTAATGGTGTTTGCTTTTCATTCATTCGTTGTCTGGGGCGTGAGTCCCACAACCTGTGGCTCGGCACTGCTCATGCGTTGCAACCCACGTTTAACTCGGAGAGCAGACACCTTTTTCACTTTCATCACCAGCCATACTGTCTAGACGGCTTCGCAGATATGAGAGATGGAAGCATATTAGCCAAAAGAAAGCGCCACAGAGTTCTCCGCAATGGTTTACTCGCACTTGGGCTGGTTTTTACACTTTATGTGTTATTAAACGGTCTAGAGCGTTTCAACAAAATCTGTAGCCGCAAGAGGTCAACCAACCGAGGGCAACTTTTGGGGTTACGTTGGCGAGAGCTTGACCGATTGCGGTGATCAAATCCGAGGGTGTCCTTGCCTCAGCTC